>ENA-UOOM01000743-UOOM01000743.1-fermentation-metagenome-genome-assembly--contig:-NODE-743-length-34744-cov-5.943440_pt1 | contig 34744 bp, 34 predicted proteins | sample MGYA00245781_ERZ724031 | MGnify/ENA primary metagenome ERZ724031 (study PRJEB28704, sample SAMN03018317) | fermentation metagenome | biome: anthropogenic terrestrial biome; feature: soil; material... | reverse complement strand
CTGTCATTTCAGTAAGCTTTGATCTTTCTGTATCTGCAGCATTGAATGCACCACCCGAGAATATTGTACTTCCTCCAACCATTCCAAGTTTTTCAACTACTATAACCGAAGCCCCATTCTGATGAGCGGAAACAGCAGCTGCCAGTCCTGAACCTCCTGCACCTACCACTATAACATCTGCAGTGTATTCGGCTGCCTCAGGCTGTTCTTTTTCTTTTTCAACAGTCCACAATGCCATATCCGCATCTGCTTGCTCTAAACAATCTGTCACTGCGGCAATTACAGCTCTGCTTGCAAAGGTAGCTCCGGATATTGCATCAACTGCCACTGATTGTTGCTCAACAATAGCCTCCGGAACCTTGTCGATTGCATCCCATACTCCATGTGTTTCAAAATGTTCAGTTATTTTTACGCTCTTGATACTTGTTTCATCAACGGTTGTTTCAACAGTAACGGGTCCGTTATGTCCGTTTGCTGTAGCTGTATATGTCCCCGGAGTAAGCTTTTTATCAGAAACACTTTCCTCGGTTTCAGGTTTCTTTTCTTCAATAGGGTCCTCTGCCTGTTGACCACACCCGACGATTGAAAATAAAATACCTAAGCAAATTAGTAAAGCAATAAATCTTTTCATTTCACTTCTCTCCCTATTTATGTTTGTCATTTATTTGCCTATTATAAATCATATTTTTAAAAATGTCTATATAAATTACAAATTTGTAAACCATTATTAGAGCGTTAAAAAATTATAAATTACATGGAATCATCCTTACATATTGAACATAATTATAAACTTTTTTAAATAAATATAATACTTGTTCTTTTCTAATGTATCAATTTAAAAGCACTCATATTATTATAACCCATTTTTTCACATGTGTCCATAGCTGTAAGCTCATCTTGCTAAGCAGAGCATCATATCACAAAGAATAATAAATAAGAACACTTGAAAGACAAAAGTTTTTATTTTGCAGATTTCTTCAGTTTTTCAATCAGTGCCGGTAGAATTTCATTTACATCTCCGACTATGCCGTAATCCGCCACCTTGAATATGGGAGCATCAGGGTCTTGGTTTACTGCTATGATAGTATCAATATCCGCAAGACCCGCAAGGTGCTGAATTGCTCCCGATATACCGCATGCTATATATATTTTGGGAGCAACTGTCTTGCCTGTTTGCCCTACCTGCTGACTGTAGGGCATCCAGCCCATATCAACAACCGGTCTTGAAGAACCTAAGGCTCCTCCCAATACGTCCGCCAATTCCTTGGCAAGCCGGATGTTTTTTGCACTTCCCATACCCCTTCCCACGCTCACAATTATTTCCGCGTCGGACAGGGTCAGTCCCTCCGCATTGTCTATGTTTCTGACTAACTTTACTAAACCTTCCGCAGGCTGCTTTTTTATTTTCGTAATTTTCCCTTTTCTATTATAATCAGGCTCCAAGGGTTTAAAAACCTTCGGTCTTACCGTTGCCATCTGAGGCCGGTTATTTGGGCATATTATTTCCGCCATTAAATTTCCTCCGAAGGCAGGTCTTGTCTGAACTAAAAGCTTAGACTCTATGTCAATGCCTAATGCGGTGCAATCAGCAGTAAGCCCGGTTTTTAACGCGGAAGAAATATGAGGAGCCAAGGAGCGTCCCTTGGATGTAGCTCCCACCAAAACTATTTCAGGCTTATATTCACCTATCAAATCTATTATTGCTTCGCCGTAAACATGGTCATTGAAATCATTAAGCCGGTCATCATCCATCAGAAGAACCTCATCGGCACCACAGGCAATTAATTCATCCGCAAGATTATCAATCCCATGCCCCAATAAAATTGCAGTAACCGAAACATTGAGCTGGGCTGATAATTCCCCTGCCTTTCCCAAAAGCTCCAAGGAAACTGTTTTTAACTTGCCGTATCTTTGCTCGGCGAATACCCATATCCCTTTATATTCGCTTAAATCATGCTTCACCGTTTCGTCTCTTGCGAAGTTGATTGCATTAAATTTACAGCTTTCAACACAGGAGCCGCATAATGTACATGCATCTTTTATTGCCGCCTTTTTTTCAACTATTTCTATAGCTCCGAAAGGACATGCTCCCACACACCTTCTGCAGCCCACACATTTATCCTTTATAATATCAATACTTGCCATTACTTCACTTCCGTTCTTAATTTTAACAGTATTTCCGACAGCTTGCCTGCCTTTTCATCAAGTGTTCCTTCAATCATTTCATTATTTGCTTCATGAACAGGCACAAAGGTTTTTCTTACCTGTGTAGGCGAGCCCTTAAGCCCCAATCTGTTTTCATCTGCATTAATATCTTCAAATGTTAAAATTTCAATTTTTGAGTTTGTGGCAGCCTTCATGCTTTTAATTGACGGAAGTCCGGGCATGTTAATTTCTTTTACCACGGTAATGAGTGCCGGCAGCTTTATTTCAATTTCTTCATATCCGTCGTCGGTAATTTTCAGACAGTGCATTTTATCGGGTTTAATTTCTACGATTTTGCTGATATCGGTAGCATAAGCAATGCCTAATGCCCCTGCGAGGCTGGGACCAACTTGAGCCGTATCTCCGTCCGTTGCCTGCTTACCGCAAATAATCAAATCAAATTCACCTATTTTTTCAATACCCTTGCTGAGGGCATAGGATGTGGCTAAAGTGTCAGCTCCCGCAAATTTGCGGTCAGTCATAAGAATCCCTTTATCAATTCTCAGTGAAATTGCTTCCTTAAGCATTTCTGCCGCGGCAGGAATACCCATGCTTAAGCCGTAAACTTCGGCTCCTGCTCTTTCCTTGATACGCACAGCCTCTTCTATGGCATATGTATCAAAGGGATTTATTATAGCGGGAACATTTTCTCTTATGATTGTGTTTGTATCCGGGTCTATTTTAACCTCATTGGTTCCCGGCACCTGCTTAATACATACAATAATTCTCATTTTACGTCCTCCTCAAATTCAAAAATAGTTCCTCTGTTAAAAATTTGAGCAGGGTCAAATAGTTTCTTTAATTTTCTCATTTCATTCAATTCTTCTTCATTATACATTTTCTTGAGAAATGGCACCTTTAATTTTCCCACACCATGCTCGGCAGAAACGGCGCCTCCCATTGCGGCTATTTTTCCCGCCCAAATGAGAAAAAGCTCCTTCCCCTTTTTATATTCGGACATATTTTGAGGTATTATGTTTACATGAAGGTGATTGTTGCCGATATGTCCGAAAATAACCGCTGTCAGATTGTTTTCTTCAATACCCTCGTTATACATCTTCATTGCATCTTTTAATTTATTATCCGGCACCGACATATCTGTGCCTAATTTAGTAATTCTGTTATCTGTCTTTTTAATATTGTCAATTTGCATGTTTACGCATTCGGGGCATGCATGCCTGAAGTAGTGCAGCTTCTCAAGATTAGCGGGATTATATGCTACCCATGTTTCATCTTCATTTCCGCCTAATCCGTTTATAACATCCCCAAGCTTTTCAATTTCAGTCCACACTTCATCGTTTGAGTCACTTTCTATCTCAATATACACTGCTGTGTGATAGATGTCTTTGATTTCCTGAATATTTGAAAAAGCGGCGTTTGTTTTTTGCTGGTCTCTGAGCATACATAGTGCATTGTGCGAGAAAAACTCTATAGCGGAAGGATTGAGCTCAAGATTTATATTATCCACGGTTATTTCCTGTCTGAGAGCTCGCACCAGGTCCACAGCCTTATCCTCATCAGGCATAAATATTGTAACTCCCCAATTAACCTTCTGGGTTTTGCTCAGCTCAATTTCAATTTCACTTATAATTCCCAAGGTACCGTCAGAGCCTATGAATAAATCAATCATATCCATTCCCGGCATATTGTAATAACCGGAAGTATTCTTCCTTACATCAGGCATTTTATATTTTGGAAGTTGTCCTTTAATTTCTCGTCCGCTTTCTGTTGCAATGTGAAATTTGCTGTCACCGTCAGCAATATACTGTCCTCTTTTAATGTTTAAAACATCTCCGTCAGCCAAAACAACCCTTAATCCTGTAATATGCTCCCGTGCCGAGCCGTATCTGTAGCTTTTGGCGCCGGAAGCATTGCAGGAAGCTATGCCTCCCATTGATGCGGAGGTTTCGGTAGGGTCCGTTGAATAAAACCACTGATTTTTTTCCATGTATTTTAATGCATTTACTGACTGTTCATCCCAATTATTTGCATTAAATGATTTATTGGATATATATTTTCTTAATTCTGACAGCAGCACCCCGGGCTGGACCGTAAGAAAAAAGCTGTCCTTTTCTTCATCATATCTTGCACCTGTAACTTTATTCATTTTGCTTAAATTAATTATATGTCCTTTATAAGGAACAGCCGAAGCTGCAAGACCTGTTCTTGCTCCCTGAGTGGTAATTTGAATATCTTTGCGGGACATTTCCTTAACGGTCGAAATTATTTCAGCTTCCGTCTTTGGGAATGCAATGCTTTCAGCATTTCCAACCTGCCTGGATTCATCCCTTAAATATTCGCCGTACATTTTTATAAATGTATTGTTGTCCATGGTCTACCTCCAAAACGGGAACATTCCTGTGTGTCCCCCACTTCTTAATGAATAATAATTTATCACATATTATCATTATAATCAATAACAAATAAAAAGGACATCCATCCCAATGCAGTTATATTAACCACCTTGTAATAAAAAGAATTCAGATTACTTAATCAATCTTTAATATACTAAAAACAAAGTGTTTATGATATAATATGTTCCATAGGGAGTACGAGCAGCTTAGTTTTTTATTAAATAGACATTTGGAGGTTAGCTTATTGAACTTAATAGATATTTCAAAGAGAGTAGAGAATGAATTATTGAAAGAGGATATTAAAGAAAATGTTTATCCTATAAATGCTTCACTCTATAAAATACCTGTAGGCAATATTGTATCGAACTTTATTTACTTGGAAAGTGATGGAGAAATTGTTGGAAAAGTTGAAACGGATTTAATTGCTTATCTTCAAATATCGGATAAAGAAGATTTATTAAAAAATATAGTAGAAAATATTGAAGAGGGAATTGTAGCAATAGACGAAAATGGGCGAATTTATTATGCAAATTCCAGTTATTCTAAAATTTTGGGAGTTGCTCTTAGAAATGTAATCGGTAAATATATGCAGGATATTGAGAGCGAGGCAATAGTTCTTGAAGCTTTAAGAACTAAGCGACAGATAAAAAAGAAAAATCAATATATAAAAAATTTAAATAAGTATGTAAATGTAAAAATTTACCCTATTTTCAAAGAAGATATATTTAAAGGTGTATTTTCAATTTTTAATGATACGACAGAAATAAATAATTTGAATGAAAAACTCACGAGAATGGCAAATGTTGCAAGAGAATATAATGAGAGAATAACAGCAAGAGAAAAACTAAAAGAGTTAAAAATCATTGGGAAAGATCCCGAATACCTGAGAGTAGTAGAGAAAGCGTTAACTGTATCTACTACTGACGTAGGAATTTTAATCTTAGGAGAGAATGGAACCGGAAAGGATGTTCTTAGCAGGTTGATATTTGAAAACAGTAAGAGAAACAATGAACCGTTTATTGTTTTAAATTGTGCTGCTATTCCTGAAAGTCTGATTGAAAGTGAAATGTTTGGTTACGAGCCCGGAGCTTTTACCGGTGCAAAGAAAGCAGGAAAAATGGGTAAGTTTCAATTGGCAGATAAGGGTACTATATTTCTTGATGAAATTGGAGATATGAGTTTAGAAATGCAAGCTAAACTTTTGAGAACATTGGAAACAGGTGAGATTGAAAAAGTTGGCAGCGAAGAAAAGTTAAAGGTAGATGTGAGAGTTATAGCTGCTACAAATCGTAACCTTGAGGAAAAAATAAGGGAAGGTACTTTTAGAGAAGATTTATACTTTAGATTAAGTGTTGTTACTATAGAAATTCCACCTCTTAGAAAGAGAGGAATAGATGTTGTATTATTTTTAGAGCATTTTTTAAAAAGCTACAATATAAAATATGGTAAGAAATTATCCATGTCTGAAGAGGTTATAAAGATATTAGTAGAATATACATGGCCGGGAAATATTCGTGAGCTGAAAAATTGTATGGAACAATGTGTAATACTTACTCATGGTGAATTAATTGAGTACGAGGATTTGCCAAAGAGAATTAGAGAATCAAATTATAGTAAGGAAGTACGTACATTAGATGAACTGCTATCAAAACAAGAATTCAAAATTATAATAGATGCATTAGAGGTAAGTGATTGGGATGTAAAGAAGGCATCGGAATTATTATGTATTAGCGAAAGAACTCTTTATCGTAGAATGAAAAAGCATAATATTAAATTGTCATAGTTGTCTTAAAAATAAAGGTGTTTGACAAAATTGTCGGAAAAAAATATATATTTTTTTTTTTCAATATTTTAAAAAGTATGGAAGAATCAAGCATAAAGATTTATTCATGCTTTTTTGTTTTTTTGGCATAAGTTTTGCTTTATTATAGTTAAATGAAAATTGAAAGGAATGATATTCAAAATGAGTGAAAAAGAAGTTGTAATAGGAGGGGGTCAAGGTTTTTGGGGTGATAGTCCTGATGCTGCTATCGATATGATAAAACATGGGAACCTTGACTATATGTCGTGCGACTTTCTGGCCGAGCTTACAATGTCCATAATGCAGCGTCAAAAAAACAAAAATCCAAAAGCCGGATATGCCAGGGATTTTATTAATATATTAAGGGAAGTTGGAAAAGAAGCATTTGAAAAAAATATAAAAATTATTTCTAATGCCGGTGGTGTCAATGTTGAAGAAGCAGTTAATCAAATTAAGAATGTTGCAGAGGAAAATTCTCTCCGGGGATACAAAATAGGTTATGTTTTAGGGGACAATTTACTTGAACAGCTTCCTAAGTTAATGGACGAAGGTTATGAATTCATTAACTCAGATGATGGAAGAAAGTTAAGTGAAATTAAAGATAGTATACTTAATGCAAATGTCTATTTTGGCAAAGAACCGATTATTGCCTGCTTACAACGAGGGGCAAATGTGGTAGTAACAGGCAGGGCAGCGGATTCAGCACTATTTTTAGCACCATTAATGCATGAGTTCGGCTGGGACAACAATGACTATGATAATATTGCCAGAGGGATTATGGTTGGACACTTACTTGAATGTGGCGGTCAAGCTTCCGGTGGAAACTATGACTACGATTGGAGAGGCATTCCAAACATGGACCAATTAGGATTTCCAATTGCAAAGGTTACAGAAAATCAAACCTTTATAACTAAAACTAACACAAGTGGCGGGAGGGTGACAGAGCAAACATTGAAGGAACAAATTCTTTATGAAGTTCATGATCCGGCAAACTATATAACACCTGATATTGTAGCAGATATAAGTAATGTAGAAGTTTCTGAATTTTCAAAAGATTGTGTTGAAATTAAAAATATAAAAGGAAAGAAAAGGCCTGAAAATCTAAAGCTTTCAATAGGATACCATGCAGGATATAAAGTAGAAACATATCTTTGTTATGCTTGGCCTGATGCTTATGAAAAGGCTCAATATGCTGCTGATATAATTATTAAAAAGATGAAAAGAAAAAATTTAAAAGCAGAGGATATTCGCATTGACTTTCTTGGTTTAAATGCACTGCATTTAGATGTGGCAAATATGGATAAAAACTTAGTTAGGAATATGAATGAGGTAGTTATGAGAATAGCGATTCGCACTCTATCTAAAGATGAAGCCAAAAAAATTATACCTGAAATAGCTCCTCTTCAGCTAAATGGTCCTCCAGGTTCAAGCTTTTTTGGTGGCAGATCTGCAGTTCAAGATGTAATTGGATTATGGCCAACTTTTATACCAAGAAATATGGTCAATTTAACTTCCAATATTTTGGAGGTGAAATAATGGAAAATTTTTATTTAAAAGAAATTGCTCACAGCAGATCCGGAGACAAGGGTAATATTAGCAACGTTTGTGTCTTTGCCAGAGACCCAAAAGATTATGATTTTTTAAAATCATTTTTGACTGTAGAAAGAGTAAAAAAACACTTTGAAAATATTGTTAAAGGTGAAATTATAAGATATGAAGTAGACAGCTTAAAGGGTATGAATTTTGTTATGTATGAAGCTTTAGGGGGAGGAGCGACACTTTCTCTACGTTTAGATACTCTCGGAAAATCCATGGGTTCTGCACTCATGAGAATAGAAATAAATAAAAAAGAATATGAAGATTATAGAAAGGGTGTAAAAAAATGAAAAACAGTAGTTATGCAGGATTTTATAAGTTATCAATGGAAGAAAGATTGAATTTTGTTAAGGACTTTTCAGAGTTAGATGAGGCGGCAGTTGCAGCAATAAAAGAACCGGATGCACTTAATACTAATATTGCAGACCATATGATTGAAAATGTTATTGGAACATATGCACTTCCAATGGGAGTTGCGCTTAACTTTAAAATTAATGATAAAGATTATGTTATTCCTATGGTTACAGAAGAAGCTTCAGTAGTTGCGGCAGCAAGTAATGCAGCAAGACTTGCAAGACCTTCCGGCGGATTTTACACTTCTGAGGCAGGTTCTATAATGATTGCTCAAGTACAGCTTACTGAAATTAAGGATGTAGAATATACAAAGACAATTATAATCGAGCATAAGAAAGAAATTCTAAAAAGATGTAATGACCAAGATCCGGTTCTTGTTAAGTTAGGCGGCGGTGCTTTAGATTTAGAAGTACGAACAGTTAGTTCGGATATTATTGGAGACTTTTTAGTAATACATTTAAAAGTTAATACTCTTGATGCAATGGGTGCAAATGCTGTTAATACTATGGCAGAGGCAATTGCTCCATATATTGAAGAAATTACAGGTGGAAAGGTATATTTAAGAATACTTTCAAATCTTGCAGTTGGCAGACTTGTAAGAGCAAGAGTTAAAATAAGCAAGGAAGATTTAGGCGGAGAAGGAGTTGTAGACAATATTATTAAGGCTTATGCTTTTGCAAAAGCAGACCCATATAGGGCAGCAACTCACAACAAGGGAATTATGAATGGAATCTCTGCAGTAGTACTTGCAACAGGAAACGACACTAGGGCAATTGAATCAGGAGCTCATGCGTATGCAGCAATTTCAGGACGTTACACATCTCTTACTGCATGGGAAAAGGATGCAAATGGAGATTTAAAAGGAAGCATTGAACTTCCATTGGCATTAGGACTTGTTGGCGGAGCAACAAAGATTCATCCAACGGCACAAGCAGCAATTAAGATATTAGGTGTAAAGACGGCTAAGGAACTATCGGAAGTAGTTGCTGTCGTTGGTCTTGCACAAAACTTTGCCGCAGTAAGAGCATTGGCAACTGATGGTATTCAAAAAGGACATATGGCACTGCATGCTAAAAATGTAGCAATTACTGCCGGAGCAACAGATGATGAAGTGGATAAAATAGTAAAACAAATGATTGCAGACAAGAAAATAAATGTTGAATATGCAAAGGAATTGTTAAAAAAATAATAAAAAATAGTAGGAGGGATTACATTGGTAAAAAACAATGAACAAAAACCTATAAAGTATACGGAGGTATGGGGAGATACTGTTAATCTTAAAGAACTTGTATATTCCTGTATGATAGGTGTAATTCTTACTATGGGCTTATTTTTACTAGGACAAAAGATTTTCCACGGGATGGAAAATCTTGAGCCTAGTTTGGCTGATGGATACGCTTTATTAGTAGGAGTTGTTGGGTGTATTGGCTCAGGAGTTATTTGCGCAAAGTTATTTAAACCAAAAAGACAAGTAGAGGAAAGATCGGAGTTTGAAGATATAGAAGAAACATTGAAAGCAGCCGGAATGACAATAGAAGAAGAAGCAGAAGCACTATCTAAAGCGCATCCAAGTATTATTAAAGAATTAGAGGACTTAGATCTATATGCGCTACTTGCATTAATACCGGAAGACTCACCGAATTACAAACCGGAATACAGAAAGATAATGGAGGGGAACAATAAATGAGTATACTATTATTATTAGAAGCTTTTATTGCTGCCTTTATGGGAGGAGTTATATATTCAATAATTGGAATTATACCAGGTACTGATGAAACTGCTACTATGGCTCCTATTACATTAGTATTGGTAATACTTGGAGTGGATCCTGTTGTACTTTATGCATGGATGATAGGAATAATGAAGGCGATGCAAACAACTCACACAATACCTACTGCAATGGCAGCTCTTCCGGGAAGTACCATGGCAATTCCGATGGTTCCCTATTGCGCATTAGGTAAAAGACTTGGAATTCCTCATATAACCATGAGAAAAATGGCAGCAGGTTCACTAATTGGTGGAATAATAGCAGTTCCGGCATCAGTAGTATTAGCATATATACTTGCACCGTTTGGCAACTTTATACAACCATATATAGGACTTATTTTTACAGTAGGAGCTGTATTTATTGCTTGGATGTCTAATGCAAAATGGGGAGCTGTTATTGCGCTTATTCCATATTCATTCTTAATTCAAGGATTCCAAAGATTAGCAATAGAAGCAGTAGGAAAGACATTATTTATATCAATATTTATGGGAATAACTGTAGGACCTATGATTTCAGAATTATTTAATGTCTTGGTTCCAAAATTAAGAGACAGTCAACAAAGAGATAAACCGAACCAAATTTGGCTTGCACCAGATTCGAAAGAAAAATTGCCCCTATTTCCGAATCCATTTAAGTTACTGACAAAGAGACAAAAAAAGGTGGCTGCAGGGAGCTCAGTAATAGGAGCAGCTGCATTTACATTATCGCCTGTTGCAACAACAGTATTAATTGGAGAGTTAATAGCCGGAAGGACAAAAGAGCTATATGAAAAAATAACAACAACTGTATCAGTTCAAGACGTAATGGCAACAGCAACTTATTTTGGCGGATTGATAATACCGCTGCTTGCATTTGGACTTCCGCTAAGCCCTGTGGCATTAGGACCGGCCGCACCTTTATTTAACGCACCACCAAGATTTACTGTAGAGCCGCTTCACAACCTTCATAATTATTTACAACCGTGGCATTATATAGTATTTGGTTATATTGGAGTATTTGCAGGCTCTCTTCTTGCATATCCAATGTGTATAAAAAAGGCTAGACCTTGGACAGAAAAAATGTTCAGAACAATAAGCCACGAAGCTATGATAGGAGCATTCTTAGGATTAATATTTATGCTCTCATACTATGAAGCCGGAGTAATGGGAATAATAGTATCACTTTGTATAGGATTATTTGGTGGCATACTTCACAACTTTTTTGAAATTCACACAGGTGTTCAGTTTATGGGTTACTACGCATCGGGATGGATAGTAACGCAAATACTTACATTAGTAGGAATGTAAAACAATAGTTGCACTTATTAAGCCCTAGTTTAATGAACTGGGGCTTTTTCCATAGCTGCTAACAGTACTTCCTTTCAAAGATAATTGGTTATCTAAATATTTACACAGTTATATTAATAGACTTTTAGCCTAAAAAAAGTACACATTCAACTAAGTTGCTAAAATTAAACTACTTAATTAAATGTGTACAATTTTAAATCAAATATAAAATCATCAGCTTTATATTATAATTATAAAAATTACATAAGATCCTTCGATTCAATCGGATACTATATCGTTACATTAATTCTTTCATGCAGTTTATCACGTAATCTATATCCTGCTTCGATACTCCTATATGTGTTACAAAACGGTATTCCCCTGCTTCAGCCCCGCTTACCTTTATATTTTTTTCATATAGCTTTTCAATCAGCACACTTTCTTTTATAACATCTTCTCCCATTTCGAAAAATACCATATCGATATCAAGTCTGTCTCTCATTACATTTACACCGGGAAGCTTTGAAAGTTCTTCGGCTAAATATTTTGCATTTTTGTGGTCCTCATGGAGTCTGCCGGTCATTTTTTCCAATGCTATAATTCCCGCCGCAGCCAATATTCCTATTTGTCTCATTCCGCCGCCCATGAGCTTTCTGTATTTTCTTGCTCTGCCGATAAACTCCTTGCTTCCTGCAAGCATTGAGCCTGCCGGCGCAGCTAATCCCTTTGACAAGCAGAACATTACCGAATCACAGCATGCGGCAATTTCCTTTGCATCAACACCCAATGATACCGCCGCATTGAAAATTCTTGCTCCGTCCATGTGTACGGGAATTGAGTGACTTTTCGCAATTTCTTTTATTTCTCTTAAAATGTTTAAAGGGACAACCGCTCCGCATCCGTGAGCATTTTCAACACATATAAGACCTGTTTCCGGCTCATGGATGTCATCCGGTCTTATGGAATTTAAAACATCCTTGGGAGACATAACTCCATTTGCGGTTTCCAAGGTTCTCAGCTGCACTCCTGCTATTACTGCCGAAGCTCCCACCTCATGAAGTACAATATGATTATCTTTTCCTACTATTACTTCCTGACCCCTTTTAGTATGTGTAATAATTGCCAATTGGTTTCCGAATGTGCCGCTGGGTACAAACAATGCAGCTTCCTTGCCCACCTTTTCGGCGGCAAGCTTCTCCAACCTGTTAACCGTGGGGTCATCTTGGTAAACATCATCCCCCACTTCCGCATTTGCAATTGCCTGTCTCATTTCATCGGTAGGCATTGTAACGGTATCGCTTCTTAAGTCTATAAATTTCATTTTATCACCTTCTATTTAAATTTTTAAACAATTTATAATAACACAATAAAACATGAGATTCCACACGGCGAATAACGGGTATTCATAGCAATTTACAATCCATGCACAGCCATTAAAACTTATTTATTAACCTGCATGCTTTTATTACATGGTCTGCCAATACGGCGGTTGTAACCGAACCGACTCCCCCAGGCACCGGAGTTATGAATCCTGCCTTTTCAATACAGTCATCGGTATCAACGTCTCCCGTAATTTTACCTTCATTGTCCGCATTGATGCCCACATCTATTACAGTTGCACTTTCCTTGATATATTCATCTGTAATCATGCGGGACTTACCGATTGCTGCTATTAATATATCTGCTCTCTTGGTCACTTCAGGCAAATCTGTTGTTTTTGAATGGCATATGGTAACCGTTGAATTTTCCTTAAGAAGCATCATGGACAGAGGTTTTCCCACTACCATAGACCTTCCTATTACCACAGCTTCCTTGCCCTTAAGCTCTATGTCGTAGAATTTCAGCATTTCCAAGGCTGCTCTTGCTGTGCAGGGCGGAAATCCCGTATCGTCTCCTTCCAGCAATTTGGCAACATTTATCGGATTGAAGCAATCAACATCCTTTTCGGGACCTATGATAAATTTAACTTCATCTTCATTTATTTGCTCAGGCAGCGGCCTGAAAAGCAAAATACCATGAACACTATTATCATTTGCAGTATTTTTAAGCTCATCTATAAAGGTGTCCAGGTCTATATCTGCAGGCAGCGGCAAAACCTCACAGTCAATGTCTAAACTTGTCATTCTTTTCACGGCTGCCCTTTCATAAGCTAAATCATCTTCACTTTCACCAACGCGAATAATTTTCAGCTTTGGAACAATATTATTTCTTCTCAATTCTTCAGCTTCTTTTTTTACCCTGACAGAAATATTATCTGCCACAGCCTTTCCCTTTAAAAGATATCCCATTAGCCCTCCTTTAAGGTTCCAATATTTTCAAAACCTTATTCCATATTTCATCAGCTTTTTTATTTCCGTCAATCAAAAGTTTTTCTGTTCTTTGCTTTATGTCATTAACATATTCATCATCATTTATGAAATTTACATTTATCACTACATTTAAATATGCACTGTTTAAGGCTGCTTTTAACAGCTGAACTCCGACGCCTATATCGCTTATAATCGTTACGGATGCTATATCCGCCAATTCTTCATGCAGATTAATTCCTTCAAAGGTTAGCTCCATTGTTTCAATCGGAGCACTGCATGCAATTTTAAGACATTTCTGCATTTCCTTTTCTTTTCTGATTTTTTCATCTTCCGTTGCGGAAGGCATAATATAAGCCCTTGACAAAGGTTCAAAGTTGATTGCATCCTTTTCAACCAAATTTAATAATTCTATCCTTAATTTTTCACCCTCATTTAAAATATCCTCATGTTGTTTTTCAAATTGAATGAATTTCTTCTTCCCCTTTGAAAAGTTTGCAACCATCATATTGAGAGCAACTCCCAATGAACCTGCCAATGCCGCGGCTCCCCCGCCTCCGGGAACAGGTTTTTTCGAAGACAGCTCATAAGAAAAATCTTTGCATGATAGTTCTGTCAATGCCATAAAATCACCTCTCCATTCTATTTTATAACAATTATTTGCCACTTTCAACGGCTAATTTACTTAAGGGCATCTCGCAGTCTCAGAAAAATGGGGTTAGGGCATCTCTATATACAGCAAAATGAACGTGGTCTTCCCATTTTCCGTTAATCTCCAAATATCTCCTTGAATAACCTTCCTGCTCAAATTTCAGTTTTTTCATTACCTTTAACGACCTTTCGTTTCTTGGAACTACATTAACTTCTATTCTATGAAGGTCAAAATCATCAAACATAATCCGCACTGCTTCTCTAATCGCTTCCGTCATATATCCATTATTGATTTCATCCTTGTCCAATTTGTAACCCATGAAGCAGGACTTAAAGTTCCCCATAATTATGTTGCTTAATCCTATATTGCCTATAAGCTTATTGTCTTCTTTTTTAAATATCCAGAATCTTATGAGCTTTCTGTTTTTAAACATGTTGTATTCATAGCTAAGCTGTCTTTTTTGATATGATAGTGTATAAAAGTCTTTAGTTCTTTTCGGCTCCCATTCCTTTAAAAAATTATGATTTCTTTTATAATATTCTAAAACATCCCGTGCGTAATTCGGCTTGAGAATTCTCAAATATAATCTGTCTGTTTCATATCTGATTTGTCTGAACATTGTATCCTCCTCTGTGAAGTATCATTTAATTTTATAATCCCCGTTGTATTTAGTCAACTGATTTTGCTTTACTATATATTTTTTTTGTGATAGTATAATCATTATCAAATTTAGGAGTTGTCCTTTGAAACTTAAATCAAATAATTTATTTTTAATATTAACTGCATTTTACATATATTTTATAATAGCAATTTTTGAAAGCACAAGAGGAAATTTTGTTCCGTTTTTTTTAGAGGAATTCCAAATTAACAACAAAGAAATGAGCTTAGTTCTCACTTTTAACACAATCGGCTGCATTATAGGAAGTTTTTCCGGAGGATATCTCTGCGAAAAATACGGACATAAATTTGTCTTTTTTTTAGGAGCCGTAACTTCGACTGCGGCTGTATTGATTGCTCCTTTTGCTTCTAATGTTTTTTTGCTTGGGCTTTTCAATTTTATATTCGGAATCGGAAGGTCATTGTGGGCGGTTACAATTGACTCGGTGATACCGGTTTTGTCCATAGGTTTTGAGTCAATTCTGATGAATATTACACATTTTATGTATGGATTAGGAAGCTTGGCAGGGCAAGGCACATACGGCAATTTGCTTGCCGGCGGGCTGCATTGGAGAAGAATCTATCTTTATTTAGGAGCTTTCTTTGTAATATCCGTAATACTTACTTTATTAATAAAGATTCCGGGAGTAAAGGCTAATGTAAACAGAGAAGAAAAAAGGAAAGAGTTATATAAAAATCCCATTATATATTTGTTTGTAGGAGCTGTAACATTTGCATTTTTAAGCGAATCCGTAGTATATACCTGGTTTATAAGCTACATGAGAAGCACATACGGATTTAACCCTGCGGCTGCGGCGAAATATGCAACCGTATATTATCTTTTGTTTGCATTGGGAAGGCTTATAGGTGGGTTCATCCTCAAAAAGACAGGAAATATAAAGGGTCTTCAAATATATTTATTTTCCGGTGCTCTGTGCCTGTTATCTGGTCTTTTGTTAAGGGACAAGGGTCTTTTAATCATAGCGGCTTCAGGGTTTTTTATGTCCATAGTTTTCCCCACAATTATGGTTATAACAAATTCTGTTTTCAAAGAAAGCACTTCATTTGCAATAGGGCTGATAACAACAATCAGCAATATTTTATATATGATATTATTCAACATTACCGGTGCATTAAATGACTTTGCCGGACCCTATACAGCTTTCTATATAGCACCTGCCGCAATGATTGTATGCTTGGCAATCATTGCGTTAATAAACAGGGAGTGTATAAGCAATCAGTAAATTATTAAGTCTTGAGAGGTCGCTAAACATGCATCCTTCTTCTTATTTCCGCCATTAATCTTTTGTCTTCGAAAATTATAATTGCCGACAGGGAAATAACACTTGTTACAATACAAATCAGTGATGGATACAATACATCCAAAAACCCGAATATTATAAATATTACCGGAATTATTCCGAACAATCCGTCAATTATTATATACAAAATATAATCTTCAATATGCAGTTTTCTTACCTTGGTAATTGTAGCCATGGATATCATGGCAAAAACACATACAAACGGTATTACATAATTTATGGACCATCCCCTCCATCCTGTCAATATATCCCATATAAAAACAATTACGGATATTGTTATAACCTGATACACAATATTTTTGGGTATGTTTTTTCGCTTGTTTATTGAAGTCACAATACTTGCCCATACCGAGCCAAGACCTCCCAGCACGAACAGGGACCATGCCCCTCTTTGCGGCAGCAATATATTGACAGCCACGGTAACGGCTGCCGCTATTATGGAAATCAGAAGCATCATCTTAAAAAACTTGCTATGTTCTTTATAAATAAATGAAATCCTTGGAAAAACTTCATCCTGATATTTATCGCCGGTAAGGCGCCCTTGGCAGAGAGGGCAGACTTTCCTTTTGCCCGCTACCTCTACATTGCAGTTATTGCAATACTTCATTACATTGCCTCCTGTTCTTCGTCAACAATATTCGACTCAATGATAACAGGTATTCCAATATCAGTTAAGGTCCTGAAAAACCGTCTTTGAATTTCCGTACTTATAAATGCGGAAGTAAAGCTTATTCGAAGCTGGTTTTCAAAGGAACATACGCAGACCTGGAGTTTATTTGTACTTACAAATATATCGAAGGAATATATAAAAGGCTTAATATCGGCAGGCATATTTATAACTCCCACGTTAGACAAAGTTGATGTATAGCTTCTGTCCACAATGCTGTTTGCAATTTTCAAAATTATGTCTTTTATTGCAAGGGGAATAATTCTCAGAATAAAATTGTGCTCTAAGGATGCAAATTTGTTGATTCTTTTTTCCATACGCTCCGGTGTTAAATTTTCTTTGAATTTTTGCTTTAAAGCTTCGATTACTTCAGTTAATTCACCGCTTCCCTTTGAAAAATTATAATCAACATTCATAACTCCAAAAAAGTTACGTGCTGTCTGAGAGTAATAATAATTCCGCAAATTTACAGGTATACTTAAAACAACAGGTTTCTTTTTTAATCTTAAGGGAATCTCTTCATTTATTGAGCACATTAAAACAGCCGCTAAAAATATAGTCAGGGATGATTTATATTCCTTTACTTTAGATAGCATTTTATCGGCGGGAATAATGCCTTCAATTACGCTGATACGGTATTCCGGAATTTTCATTCCTCTGATTTTAAAAGCTTTAATATTCTTTTTTTTGTTAAAGACTTTTGCATCAGTATAATATTTTTGAAAGCTGTCGTCCATTTTTTGTGTTTTTGAAGCCTCTATATCCAAGACAGGAGATTTGTCTCTTAAAGCGTATTTATACTTTATAGTTATGTAGTGGAATATCAATGTTTTGAAAAATTGCAGCGCTCCCGCACCGTCAGCCAAAGCATGATATACTTCAAAACTTATACGCTTCTTGTAATACATTACCCTGAACAATAATGTTTTATTATTTTTATCATACAGAGTGGAGCACGGAGGCAGGTTTTCTTCGGTTGCAATTGCATCAAAGCGGCTTTTTTCAAAATAATACCAGAACAATCCGCTCTTTATTATTGATTTGTAAAGAGGAAATGCTTCCAAGGTAATATTCAGAGCTTGCTGAAGAACCTGCCTGTCAACAGTATCAAATAATTCGCATGCAAACCTGAACACTTTTGTGTCGCTTTTTTTGCTGTTGGCAGGGAATATTTTTGCAGCATTGTCTAATTTGCTCCATTCCGATACCTTTTTATTTTTCAATTAATTCACCTCACAAAGAAAGCGGTTAATTATTTCATAGCATAATTTAACCTGAGGAAACCTTGGCGGAAGTGCGAAAAATCCGTGAAGAGAATCCTTTATTCTGTATATTTCCGTATAATTTCCTGCTTCTCTCAACTTCTTGCCGTATTCTTCACCTTCATCGCGCAAAGGACAATATTCTGCAGTTATAATTAATGTCTTTGGCTGCGAACGTAAGTTTTCCGCTAATAGCGGTGCAAAATACGGGCTTAATATATCATCATCCTTGGATTTATATAAATCCATATAATCTGTTATTCTCTTGGAGGTCAGCAAATAATCCGAGCCGTTTTCTGCAACAGACTTAAACCGGGAATTATCTGTATGGTCATTGTATGTTGACGGATAAATCAATATTTGTTTATTGACCTTAAATTCTTTTCTGTCCCTTGCCAAAAGGGATAAAGCGGCGGCTAAATTGCCTCCGGCACTGTCTCCTATCAATGTAACTCCCTTATCATTGATTACATTGTTTGTAATAAATGCCTTTGCAGCTGCATAGCAATCCTCCAAGCCGGCAGGAAAGGGATCTTCGGGAGCCAGCCTGTAATCAACGGACACCACCTTATGATTTGTAAGCCTTGCCATGTTTGTACATACTTTATTGTAGCTTTCTATATTTCCCGACACCCATCCGCCTCCGTGAAAAAACAAAAGCACCGGGCAATCCGATTCTTTTTCGGGAGAAAACACACGGACAGGAATGCTGTAATTTTCCGAACCTATTTTATAATCCCATGTTTTATATAAAGGTTTTAAAATATGCCTTCGTGTTAAATTTACAAAATTCCTATGTAAGTTTAAATTTTCCTTAATATCATATTCATTGTAAGACAGAGCTTTCAATGCAGCCCTCACAACTTTGTTAATTGCCATAATTCCCTCATTGTTATTAGTTTACACCATTATATATATAATTATTATATGTGTCTACAAAAAGGTGTGGGAACACACCGCTCATATATATTTTATTGTTGACATTTAGGCAGATTAGTTTAAAATATTATGTAAGTTACATAATATTTTAAGGAGGATATCTATGCAAAGATATGTTTGTGATGCATGCGGTTATGTATATGATCCGGTTGATGGAGATCCGGATAACGGTGTAGCACCCGGAACTCCGTTTGAATCTCTTCCCGATGACTGGGTATGCCCTTTGTGCGGAGTTGAAAAAGACCAGTTTTCACCTGAATAAGATTAAAAAATGGCGAATTATCGCCATTTTTTTCTTTGCTGATGAATACACCCAATAATCTGTTAATCTTGCTCCGGCATGGAGCCGGAAATTGATACCGTACTGTCTCCCAAGCTGTAGGATACCATAATACTTATTTCCTCTTCATTTTTACCCATGTAAGCTACGGTGTCTTCACTTTTTGTCTCATAAGATTCCTTGTTGAATTCCCCCTTTATCTTTTCATAATAGTCCATAAAATCTTTCCCCTCAACTTCTTCGACTATTACTAATAAATATGCTTCACTATTCATGACACTAACTATCTTCCCCTCTTTAAACTCAGGAATCTTACTTGACAGTTCAGAAACAGGCCATTCGGTTGAGCCTAATGTGAAATTGCCTTCTTCTGTCTCTATGGTTACTTCTTCCCCATCTATGTCTATATCTGCATTTCCTACAGCCTGTTCAATTACTTTTTCTGCTATCTTTTCCTCCATTTTTTGTTTTGCTCCGCAGCCGGTGAACGCTGATAATAAAGCAGCTATTATAAGAATATAAGATATCTTTTTCATATTTCCTCCATGTTGGATATATTTGTTATTAATTATATAATTGTCTGCTTAAAATGTAATCACCCTCAGGGTGATTTTCCGTCAAAAAGCTATTAGAATTTAGGGTTATTTACATTTATTTTACTTGGAACTGAATACCGGATATGATATAATTATGAAAATCGTTTTCAAGGAGTGCCGTTATGAAAAAATTTGTTGCTTTTAGTATAATTTGTATTCTTCTTTTAACCGGATGCAAAGGCACCGAACCTTTAAGTGCGAAAACTCCCGTGACAGTTAACTTATGGCATAATTACGGGGGACAGATGAAAGATACAATGGATAGACTCATAGATGAATTCAATGATACGGCAGGGAGGGAAAAAGGAATTATTATAAATGTAACTTCACTTACCGGTTCGGCAACTATACATGAGAAATTGAAAATGGCAGTAAATGACGAGCCCGGCGCCCCCGAGCTGCCTGATATTACAACCTTGTATCCCAATACTGCCCTCATGTTAGCTTCGGAAGGACTATTGGCGGATATTGAATCGCATTTTTCAAAAGAAGAATTGTCATTATTTATTCCGGAATTTGTCGAAGAAGGAAGGCTCCCTGATGGAAAGCTCTATGTGCTGCCTACGGCAAAGTCTACGGAGGTTATGTTTTTAAACACTGCTATATTTAATAAATTTATAAAAGAAACCGATGTGAGCTACAATGATTTATACACTTTTAAAGGAATACTTGACACTGCGGAAAAATACTATCTATGGACGGATAATCAGACACCGGACATTGAAAATGACGGTAAAACATTCATAACTTATGATTCGCTTTTTAATATGGCACAAATAATATACAGACAATCCGGAGAAAATTTCATTATTGACGGAAAACTGAATTTATCTTCCAAGGCATTTGAAGATGTTTGGAATTACTGCTTCCAGCCTTCCGTAAAAGGATATACGGCTATATATGACGGATACGGCTCGGACCTTATCAAGACGGGAGACGTTGTTGCAAGTATCGGCTCCACTGCAGGCGTACTGTTTTACTCCGACATTGTCACATATGACGACAATCTTACGGAGCCTGCGGAATTTTTGATTTTGCCCTATCCCGTTATTGAGGGTGGAAATAAAATTGCAATTCAGCGGGGCGGAGGTATGTGCATTATAAAATCCAATGATAAAAAAGAATATGCCGCAGGTGTTTTTCTAAAATGGTTCACAAGCCCTGAGCAAAATTTAAAATTTGTATCTTCGACGGGATATATTCCCGTAACTGAGGAAGCTATTGAAATGACCGCAAGTAAAGAAAATATCATATCCGATGATAAGATAAGAGCACTCATGAAAACCGTAAAGGAAATGACTGAGCAATATACTTTATTTTACACTCCCATAATTGAAAATTTTGATGAGCTGCAGGACAGCTTCAATAAAAATATGAAGGAATATACTGTGCAATGCAAGAATGAATATTTTGATTTATTAAGCGGCATGAATGGAACGGATGCTTATATTGCGGCTACTAAAAACAAGTATGAAGAATTCATCAATCAGAGGTGATAAGCTTGGCTGTTAAAGATAGAATCAGGTTCACTTTACGCCTTAGATTATTTCTGTTTTTGATAATATTTGTCATAACCATATTAGCGGGTGTTTTGATAATTTTGTTTGTATCGGGCAGCATTACTGCAGGATTAGGAAAAAGTGAAATTTTTATAAAAAATGAGCATGCCGTTATTTTTAAGAAAACGTCGGGGCTTTATGATAATCTTGCTGCTGAAGCCGTAGGATTTTCCCGTTCTGTTTCCATGAGCATTGAAGGCAGATTAAGAGAAAAAAAATTAAGTATTAAAGATCTTGAAAACAATCCGGAGCTTTTAAAGGAAATTGTTTCCGACGAGCTTCGTCAGGTTATTTTTTATTTGCACAGATCAAAGAGCAGCGGTGCTTTTATAATTTTGGATGCAACGGTAAACAGTAAGCTTCTCAACTTCGAAAATTCCAAGGCGGGAATATATATAAAGAATATGGAGCCTAACATAGTCAGCTCTTCAAGCCCTACTATTTATGTATTAAGAGGAAACGCAGATGTTGCATACATGAATTCGCTGCCGCTTCATCCTCAATGGAGAATGGAATTCAACGTAACAGATGCGCCCTATTATCATCTGCACATGGATAAATTACAAAAAAGCAAATCCCTGTCCAATCATTATTATTGGAGCGAATCATTTACATTTCCCGAAACTAACGAGAAAATAATGATGTGCTCCGTCCCTCTCATTGATGCCGAAGGAAATGTTTTCGGAGTATGCGGATTTGACGTGAGCTATATGCTTTTTAAAATGTCAAATATGCCTGACAGCAGCATGTACAACAGAATTTTCTGCCTGATTGCACCTGTGGAAAATAACATGCTGAAAACGGAGGGCTCTTTGTTCTCAGGGGGATATTACGCAAGAAGCCTGATTGATAACAGAGATTTAAAGATTACTTCAGGGAAAAAATCCCTCTATATTTATGAAAATGATGAAAACAGCTTTATAGGATATCATGAGATGCTGAAAATGTACCCTGAAAATTCTCTGTTTGCAGACAATGAATGGGCTTTGGCTTTAATGGTTCCTCAGAAAGATATAAACAGCTTCATATTTAAAACAAATTTGAAGCTCATATACATCAGCACAATTCTTATGATATTAGGAATTGTCATATCATTTATTTTAAGCAAATACTATATTATTCCCATAGCAAGGGGTATCGATATAATTAAAAACAACCCAAAAGTTAGGGCAAAAACAAATGTATTGGAAATTGACGAATTAATAGAATTTCTTTCAAACAAAGAAACAGTAAAAGAAAGAGAGACAGACCCTAATTCAATAATTCTTAATGAATTTTTGAAAAATATAAGATCTCTCTCTCCCGCAGAACGGTCTGTGTTCAATTTGTATGCTCAGCAATACAGCGCTAAGGAAATTGCCGAAAGTCTGTTTCTAAGCATAAATACCATAAAAACTCATACAAAACACATATATTCGAAACTGAACATTACTTCCAAGGAAGAACTCATTCTTTACGTTGAAATATTAAAGGAATCGGGAAGTGACATTAAATAATAAAATTTTTAATGTCATAAAAATCTTTCCACGGCTCGTAGGATATATCTGACTTTTCCAGTAAAGCTGCCAAAGCATCCCGGGCAAACACCAAGTCAGATGCATGTGCCATGTGTACATCCGTATAGCTGTCTCCGGCACAAATAGCAAATTTATAGTCATATTCAGCCATAACCAATGTCTTTTGCATAATTTCCCCATCCTGCTCATAATCGGATATAAGCTTCATATACGGACCGCTGCAATCCAAGCCCACACTATGTATATTTAGCAGCTTATCGCGATACGGAGCAAGTTTTTCGTGGACATATGACGTCAGCCCTCCTGAAATCACAACTACGGGAATATTCATTTGCTGCATGGCGCTCAACAAGTCCCCGAAACCTTCCCGAATAGGAACAGTCCGGACATAGTCCATAATTTCCGTCAGTTTATCCGAAGGGATAGTTTCAAACCCCATATGCAATACTTGACTGAGCGTGAGCTTGCCTGCAAGCATCTCCTTGTATTTTTCTTCATAAAGCTTCGGCTCAATGATGCGGCGCATACTTCCTTCCAACGTTTCTTCCGACGTGATGGTTCCGTCAAAATCTAAAAACAGGATTCTGTCATACATAAGCATTTACCTTTCTTATACAGCCTCTGCATCTATTTCATTAAATCAAAGTTTTTCATAATGTCGGGGCTGAGAAGCTCTGCCATTCGTCTTAATTCTTTATGCTCCTTTGCATATTCCATAAGGTCAATGCCGTTAATTGCGGCATCTATTGCCTGACGCATTGAGCGGGCTCCCGCTTCGCTTCCATCGGGATGTCCGTGCACTCCTCCACCTGCCGCAAGAATAATATCGGTGCCTAATGCATCAATACAATTTTTTACAACTAACTGAGTTGTACCGCCCGAGCAGGCATACATCATTGGCTTAATATTCCACCAGGGCTGTGTAAAGAATTTAAAGCTTCGGTAGAATATTTTATATGCTATGGGGAATTTGCCCCAAGGATGACCGTTTATCTGAAAATCACCGCCTGCAAGCCGGGTGATTTTTCCAATAACCAAGGGAGCGGAAATTCCGGTGTATGTCGAGCTTGCATAAGCTCCCACAAAATCCACATGTGCTAATATGGGCACATTGATATTCGGGTCATCCGCAAGCATCTTTAATGCCCCGTGTCCTGCCGTATATGTATTAAGCATTATACTGTTGGCACCATACTCTATAGCCCTATAGGCATTATCTTTTATCTTATCAATACTGTCCGTAACGTTTACAGCGTAAAGAGTATGCTCACCTGTTTCTTCGAATACTTTTTTTTCTTTTTCCATAAACTTTGTTACACGTTCCTTAAGAGGACAAAAACTTTCATCAGCCGGTAAAAGCTCATCATCCTTGATGATATCAACGCCGCCTTTTGCGGCATTATAGAATATTTCCGCACCTTCATCCGGCGTCCATCCGATATTGGGCTTAATCATTGCATTTAACAGCGGTCTGTCCTTCACGCCAAGCACATCGCGAAGCCCCTGTACACCGAACTTCGGTCCCTGAAACTTCTCTATATATCTTTTAGGGAATGCGCAGTCAATTAGCTTCACCATTCCTGAAGCCGAAATATTTCCAAACACCGTTGTCAGCATCATGGGAAGGCTGCCGCCTATGTTTGCCATAGGAAACGCAATTTGGATAATATACATTGGCGGCAAATCTTCCACAGAATCCGCGGCTGTGTCGGGCACTTCATAGATGGCAACCACCTTTGCCCCGAATTTTATTTTTTTATCTACAGAATCCGCCCCTACCTTTATCCATGTACCTGTAGTCTGCTCATCCGCAATAGCCAAGGCAAGTCTTTCGATACTGCTGGTTTTTATTCGTACCTGATAGGTTCCGATAATATAATCCTCCGAAAATGCTACTTCCGGAAATGCATGACCTAAGTTTACTTCATCTAATTTTTGTATCATTTTAATGCTCCTCCTTTATTTATCGCTGAATGTTTTGAAAAATTTCTTCAAACCCTTTAAGAGTTTCTTCTATGGTGTCGTCATTATCCGCCATACTTGTATAGATACGGCTGCCTGCAAGAGTAATTATGCCATTTGCAGTCAGCGCAGCCCCAAACTGTTCAATATGATGCTGTCTTTGGGAAATTTTTTTAAAGATATCAGGGTCCTTAACAGACAGATACATTACTCCCGATACTTCAAAATGGACAATTGAGCCTATGTTCCACACCACGAAGGGTAATTCATATTTATCAATCAGCTGCTGAATGCCCGAACACAGCTTATCTCCATTTTCACCCGCTTTTCTTGCGGCATCCTTCTCAATAATTTCCTTGATAGCATAATAACCCGCAGCACAGCTGAGAGGATTGGCTGTCAGGGTGCCGCCTACATATGCCCGCTTCTTGCCTGCTTTAACACCTGCCGCCATACAGCTCATTATGTCTTCTCTGCCGCCTACGCCGCCTGCCATGGGGAATCCTCCGGCTACAATCTTACCGAATACCGTAAGGTCGGGTCTTACGTTGAAATAACCCTGCGCGCCTCCGGGTCCTGCTCTGAATGCTGTTACCACTTCGTCGAATATAAGAAGTGCATCAAATTCGTCGCAGAGTTCCCTGACTTTTGCACAGTAATCGAATTGTGTCATCCGCGTACCGCTTTCCGGACCGAAAGGCTCGATAAGTACGGCTGCGGTTCCTCCCGCCTTTTCATTCTCTTCCAAAATCCTGCGGAGAGAATCTATATCTCCGGGATAGCTTTCCGTTGTATTCATTGAAGCTTCATCAGGTATCCCGTGGGCTTCAAATGTTTTTGTATAAGGAATATGCAGGCTGTAAACCAATTGGTCGCTCCAGCCGTGATATGCTCCGCCGACTTTTACTATTCTCTGCTTTCCCGTGAATGTCCTTGCTACCCGTATAGCGACCATATCCGCCTCTGTTCCGCTTGCCAAGCAGCGATACTGCTCCACCCAAGGCATATTTTCACGGATAATTTTTGCCAATTTCAGCTCATATTCATGGAACAGTCCCGTAACAGGACCATGTTTTTTAATAACATCCAGCACCTTTTCGGTAAGGGGCTTATAATTGCTCCCGAGCAGGATGGGACCTCCCGCCTGCAGATAATCCACATAACGGTTGCCGTCCACATCATACAGATATGCTCCTTCCGCTCTGTCGATTGCCAGCGGGAAAGGATAGTTGAATGCAAGGTTATGCTGCACTCCGCCGGGAATATACTGCTTTGCTTCTTCGTTCAAAGCCTTGGAGCCCTTACACTTCGTATCAAAATACGAAAGATATCTTTCCATTGCCCGGGGTTTTATTTCATACAGCCTATCGTTGACCAACTTATCCATCTTTTCGTTAATCAAATTCACATCAGGCCATTTTGAAATACTGTAACGTTTATCCATTTTATTCACCTCTAAAATTTTTTTTGCTGTATATCAAGAATATGTTTCTTCGGATACAGCACACTTGTTTTGATTGTATAACCCGTTAAGGGAAGCAAAAGATTTTTTATTGTCTGAATAAAGATTCTTAAATACCGGAAAAATTCTGTCATATAAGGCTGTGTTGTCCGGATTCGGTTTATAAGCAGCTTTGACCTTAATGATATCTTTTATTTCTTTCGTGTCTGAGATAAGTCCAAAACTCACTGCCATCAATGCCGCGGCTCCCATTGTTCCCACATGGCGGGGATTTTCGATGGTCTCTACTTCCCTGCCCAAAACATCCGCCAATACCTGACAGATGTAAGGCGAAATGGCGCTTCCTCCCGTAAAGCGCACAACCGGCGCGGTCTTAAACGTTTTCTCCGTTGCCTCAAGCATCCAGCGCATATGCATACAAACACCCTCCACCACGGATTTAACTAAATCATATCCCCGGGTAGTGATACCGAGATTGAAAAATACCCCCTTTGCATATGGGTCTTCGAAGGGACATCGATTTCCATGCATCCAAGGTGAAAACACCACGCCATTGCTGCCGGCAGGAGTATCTTTTATGTATTCAATCAATCCGTCGTAGTCCATTTCCGGCAAATCAATCCTTTCTTTTACCCATTCCATACACTTACCGGAGGTTTCCAGCTCGGCAATGTAACAGTAAGTATCAGGGTCCGCTCCCACTAAGGCGCCTATAATATTGCCAAGGTCCAAGTGAAGCCTATCCACTGTTGTACATACCCAGCCCGAGGTTCCGGAATAAAAGTTTACATCGCCTGCGCTGAGACAGCCGGCACCTATTTGACACAGGCTGACATCACTGCCTCCTGAAAATACAGGTGTTCCCGGTTCCAAGCCAAGAGCTTCCGCAGCATTAGGCAATAACCCTCCCACTTCATCAGTTGAATTACACAATCCGGGAAGATGGTTCATATCGATGTCAAATAAATTGCATAGTTCCTGGCTCCAACAGCCTTTTTTCACATCATAGAGAAATGTGGCGCTTGCGACATCACAGCTGACCCGCATATTCCCTGTTGCCCTGCAAGTCAAATATTCTTTTGCGTCCAGCCATTTGTAGGTCTTATTATAGATTTCCGGTTCATTATCCCGAACCCAGTGATATTTCCACAGAGGGTCTTTGGTACTGGCGGTAACCGCTCCGGTAATCCTGAGCAATCTATAAACCTTGTATAGATTTAATCCCTCTATTTGTAAACCTTTTCTCATATACCTGGCAAACTGCTTATCTGCCCTGGTATCCATACAGCTCATAGCCCGCCTGAGCGGCGTGCCCTCCTTATCAACCATAACCAATGTCTGCATTTGCGAGCAGAATGAAATTCCTTTGATTTCCGTATTAGACACACCTGTCTTTTCTAAAAGCCTCTTTGTGCTCTTTCCCATAGCATCCCACCATTCCAGGGGATCCTGCTCCACGCCGCCGTTTTCCAAAACATGCAGTTCATAAGGCTCCACCTCCCCGTCAATCAACCTGACACTTTCCTTGCGGTCAATGTCAAACATGCATGTTTTAAGACCCGTTGTTCCGATGTCGTATGCAATAACCTTCATTTTAACATCATCTCCATTTCTCAAGATATGTAACTGAAAAGTTTGTATCGATACTATAATTATACTTGAGTCTAATTTTAGTGTCAATACAAAAATATATTATTATTGCCAAATTTGTTTTTTTCTGTATAATAATATTATGGAGACAAATAGAAGAAAATTAAACAAAATTAATAGCAGAAAGCGCATTTTAAAAGCTTCCCGTAAGTTGTTTTCACAAAAAGGATATGAAGAAACAATGATGGAGGATATTGCAAAAAAGGCTGAAGTATCTAAAGCAACCATTTATAATTATTTTCCCAATAAGGAAAGTCTGTTAATAGGAACTGCCGATGAAGTGCTTGACAGAGTTGAGAATTTGGTTAAAGGCGAGCTTACCGGCTGTGAAAACAGTGAGCAGAAGATAAAACTTGCATTAGGCGAGTTCGTGTCTGCGTCGGTGGAATATTTGGGGCTTTCCCGCCGCATTACATATCTTAATTCCTGTAAGGACAGCGTATTGTATGCAACGCACAAAAAAATGGTGAGCTTTATAAAGGAACTTGTTATAGATGCACAAAATGAAGGGTTGTTTTTATACGACGCTGATGCAGATGATATTGTTGATGTAATTATGGGTATTTATCTCATAGCTCAATTTGAATGGTCGCATATTGACGAATATTCACCCGAATTTCTTCAGGAGAAATTAGACCGTTTTTTCACGGTAATGCTAAGTGCTTACCGCAGTAAATAAAAGCGCGAAAAAGAACCCGGAAAAATGGGGTTAGGTCATACAAAATCGGCAGAGGGACATTAAATAATTGTCCCTCCGCCGATTACTATATCACCGTCATAAAACACTACCGCCTGCCCCGGAGTTATTGCACGCTGTTTGTCATTAAACTCAACAATGATATCCTCACCCTCAGGGTGCAGATATGCCGAAGTTTCCTTCTGGCTGTATCTTGTCTTAACCGTTGCTTTCATAGAAGCAGTCAGTTTTTCAACAGCTATCATATTCAAATCAGATGCCCTTAATCTCTTGGAATATAAATCTTCCTCGCCGCCTATTGTAACTGTATTGAATTCCTTATTCTTATTTACTACGTAAGCAGGTTTACCAAGCGCCATTCCAAGTCCCTTGCGCTGTCCTACGGTGTAATGTATAATTCCCTTATGCTCGCCTATTACATTGCCTTCGATGTCAACAAAATTACCTTTTTTTGATTCAACACCCATCATATTTTCCAAGAATCCCGCATAATCACCGTCTTTAACAAAGCAAATATCCTGGCTGTCAGGCTTTCTTGCATTTATTAAATCTCTTTCTTCCGCTATTTTTCTGACCTCTGTTTTCAGCATTCCCCCTAAAGGAAGAAGTGTCCTTGACAAATCATGCTGGGTCAGAACATAGAGCACATAACTCTGGTCCTTTGATAAATCAACGGCTTTTTTCAGCAAATATCTTCCGCTGACATTATCAAATTCAATACATGCATAATGCCCTGTGGCAATATAATCTTTTTCCATCAAAATTGCCCTTTGTATCAATTTGCTGAATTTAATATATCTGTTGCAGTCAATGCATGGATTTGGCGTACTGCCCGCCTCATAGCTCCCGGCAAATTTTTGTATTACTTCATCCTGAAAGGCTTCCTTAAAATTAAATACAAAATGCTCAATTCCCAACTTATAGCAGACGCTTCTTGCATCTTCCACATCCTCCAAGGAACAACACGTTCTTGTTCTGCATGATGTGTATACATCTTCGTTATCAAACAATTTTAATGTTGCCCCGCAAATATCATAGCCCTGGTCTCTTAAGAGTACTGCGGCAACAGATGAGTCAACTCCCCCGCTCATAGCAACCATAACCTTTTTATTCATATAAGTGCTCCTATTCTAAAAAACAGGTATGCCTAACCCTGTTTTTCAGAGTGTTTTTTCTGAAAAATAGGGTTAGGTCAACCGCAACGAATTCCCAAAATATACGACCGGAGGAAGTAAATATTTTGGTGAACGAGACTGCGTACTGTGCTTTTCTAAAACCTAATTTTATGAATATTATATAGCCGCATACTTTCCTTGTCAAATATTTTAAGTTTACGGCAATGCAGATATTTTAATCACCGCATAGGACACATTTCCGTCCTCATCCAAAATAGAAAAGCCCGTGGTATCTCATTCCAATATTTCCTATATTATACAAAAATAAATAATTCTTGGCAATAACGCAATAAATTTAAGTATACAAATATGAATATCTTAAATGTATTAATTTCTTCCGGTTAAAGAACAGTGGGATATTCACTGCAACTTTTATTTGGAATTTTAAGGTCCGTCCCCAGAGTTCGGAGTTCCCCGGAGTTCCCCAATGCATTATGGAGGCTTGAAAACTCAAGTGAATAAATAAATATCTTTGATTTTTGATTTAAATCAAAGATATTTGGTATATTAAGTATTACAATGGATTAAAAGAATTAACCTTAAGGAGGATAATATGAAAAAGATTACATTACAGTTAGAGGAGCTTGGGTGCCCAAGCTGCATTAAAAAAATTGAAACAGCACTGAAAAAACAGGATGGTATCAATGAGGTAAATATTTTATTCAATTCAAGCAAGGCAAAGGTTGAATTTGATGAAACTAAGATTGATTCCGGCAAAATAATAAAGGTTGTAACAGATTTGGGTTATGAAGTATTGAGTGCAAAATAAAACAAAGGAGGAATTTATGTTTAAAATATCTGATACGGTGAGCTGGGTAGGTAAAATTGACTGGGAATTAAGTAAATTCCACGGAGATGAATATTCTACCCATAAGGGTTCATCCTATAATTCCTATTTAATCAGAGATGAAAAAACAGTTCTGATTGATACTGTCTGGGAGCCCTTTGCAAAAGAGTTTGTTTCAAATTTAAAGAAGGAAGTTGACCTGAAAAAAATTGATTACATAATAATCAATCATGCGGAGGTTGACCACGGAGGGTCCTTGACGGAGCTAATGAAGGAAATTCCCGACACTCCCATATATTGCACTAAAAACGGAGCTAAAATTATCAAGGGACATCATCACAGGGATTGGAATTTTGTTGAGGTTAAAACAGGCGATACTTTGGATATAGGTAAAAACAAGCTGATATTTGTTGAGGCAAGAATGCTCCATTGGCCGGATTCAATGATGACATACATGTCAGGAGAAAACAGGCTTTTCAGCAACGATGCTTTCGGGCAGCACTATGCATCCGAAATGATGTACAATGACTTGGTGGACAATGATGAATTGTATGATGAAGCAATCAAATACTATGCAAATATATTAACTCCTTTCAGCAAATTTGTAATAAGCAAAATAGAAGAAGTTGCAGCTTTAAATATCCCGATTGAAATGATTTGCCCCAGCCATGGAGTAATATGGAGAGATAATCCCTTGCAAATAATAACAAAATATATGGAATGGGCAAAGAGCTATCAGGAAAATCAAATTACAATAATTTATGACACCATGTGGAACGGAACAAGAAAAATGGCCGAAGCAATTGCGGAAGGAATTAAATCCAAAGATGAAAATGTAGCTATTAAATTATTCAATTGTGCAAAACGGGACAAAAACGACATTATTACGGAAGTATTTAAATCTAAGATAGTATTGGTAGGCTCCTCTACCATTAACAACGGTATACTTACTGCCGCTGCCGGACTGTTGGAAATGATGAAAGGTCTTAAATTTACAAATAAAAAGGCGGCAGCTTTCGGAAGCTACGGCTGGAGCGGTGAATCCGTTAAAATTATTACGGATAATTTGAAGGATGCCAAGTTTGACGTGGTAAACAACGGCATAAAAGAAATGTGGAATCCCGATGGAGAAGCATTGGAAAGATGCAGGGAGTTCGGCAGAAACTTAATATAAAACAAAATTGTCCGCTCCCCGCCGGGCATCCCTATTAGATGCCCGCCTACCGGCGGTTTTGTTCATTGCGATATAAGTTTCTTGAATCGTCTATGTTAAGTGTTTTCAGTGACGAAATATGTATTGTAACCGCTGCTCCGATGAATGCAAGCAAAAGTCTTACATGCATATTATCAACAATAAGAATTGAAATAGTCAATGAAAGCCACAACATTATGATGGCGCTTATTTTAGCACTCTTTTTTACTGCCCGGTATTCCATGTAATTATATATATACTCTCCGAAAATTCTGTGTGTTATAAGCCAATTATGCAGCTTCTTCGATGAGCGTAAAAATAAAAATGAAGACAGAAGCAAAAATGGAGTAGTTGGCAATACCGGAATAAATATTCCTATGACTCCTAAAGATAGTGAAATTAATCCCAACAATATAAAAATATATTTTTTGATTATCATTATGTCTCCTAATTGATTTAAGAAGAGCAGCTTTGATGCTCTTCTTAAATATTACATTGCATCTACCGCTGATAAACCAAGGGCTTCGGCAACACCCTTTCCGTATTCGGGGTCTGCCTGCGTACAATTGTAAATATGTCTTAATTTTACTTTTTCAGACGCATCTCCCATAGCACGGGCAGTATTTTCAAATAAAACTGTCTTTTGCTCAGAACTCATTAAGTTAAAAAGCTTGCCGGGCTGTGTGTAATAGTCATTGTCATCTTCCCTGAAATTCCAGTTAGATGCAACCCATACCCTCTTGTTTTCCGAATTTATCATGCTGTATGTATGGCTTCCGAATCCATGCATGTGTCTGAATGAATATGGATGCCTCTGTCACTCATTGTAATTGTAACCTGGTGAAGAGCTTCCGGCAAACTTGTCCAGAAGTCTCAGTTGGCATCCGCACTCCTCATTCCTGTTCGCGGGTCCCTCTTGATAGCGTGATTTAAATCGGGAAATTTCAGCGGGTCTCTCAGAAAAAACATAGGTGTATTATTACCAACTAAATCCCAGTTGCCTTCTTCCGTATAAAACTTCATGGCAAATCCGCGTATATCTCTTTCTGCGTCGGCGGCTCCTCTTTCACCTGCAACTGTGGAGAATCTTACAAACATATCTGTTTTCTTGCCAACCTCCGAAAATACTTCAGCCTTCGTATATTTTGTAATGTCATTGGTTACGGTAAAAGTTCCAAAAGCACCTGAACCCTTGGCATGCATTCGTCTTTCAGGAATAACCTCTCTGTTGAAATGTGACATTTTTTCCATATACCACACATCCTGTATCAACATGGGACCTCTTGGTCCTGCCGTCATGGCATTGTTGTTGTCAACCACCGTGGCACCGGCAGCTGTTGTCAACTTTTTTTCTTCCATAAATATCTCCCATATAAAAATTTGAATCTATGAGCTATATACCCTGTAACACCTCATTTAAACAATTATTGGGGAGTATGATTTCCTGTCAGCACATATCTTTCAAGCTGTCAATATCTGTAATCACAATTTTTCTGTGTCCTTTAAGTTTAATAAAGCCGCTGTCCTGAAAAACCGAAAGCTTTCGGCTCAAAGTTTCCTGAGTTGTACCAATCATGGAAGCTAAAACACCTTTGCTTACAGGAAGGTCTATTTCATATTCATAACCCGTATTTTTAATATTATTCTTTTCTATTTCCGAAAGCAGGTAATTTGCAATTCTTTGTTCCACATCCCTTAATCCTATCTGCTCAATCAATGCTTCCGACTGTTCGATTCTCTCTGTGTATTTTTGAAGAAATTTAAGTGCTATTTCCGGTTTTTCCATTATTAATTCACGTATTTTTTCACTTTTGATTATACAAATTTCAGATTGCTCAATTGCTTCAGCGGAATTGTTCAATACCTTGTTTTTAAAAAGTGAAAGTTCTCCCATGAAATCTCCGGTTTCAAGAATTCTTAGTATCTGCTCTTTGCCCATAGCCGAGATTTTAGATATTTTAACCCTGCCCTTATTCACTACAAATAAATAGTCAAAACAATCACCCGGAGTAAATATTATTTCTCCTTTTTTATATTTTTTACGACCGGATGAATCCATAATACTTTCCTTAATTTCAAAAGGCAAATCCTCGAATATGGGAATATCATCTATACAATAATGCTCACGGCTGCAATGACCATGCTTGCTATTGCCGTGGCTGCCGCACTTGCAATTTTCCATATCACCCTCCTGTTTAATTAATAATACTACACTTAGCTTCATTTCATCATTGTGTAAACATGCATTTTCGCTTCTTCCCGCCAGTCAAAATATGCGATAATTATAAAAGAGCATGCAAGGCATGCTCTCCATATTACTCCGCAGATTTCAGATAAGCGTTTAATTTTTTAACTATTTCATCTGCATCGAAACCATGTACCATTGCAGCATCTTCAACTGACTCCATTTGAGATGACGGACATCCGAGGCAGTGCATTCCCGCTTCCATCAGTATTCCCGCCAAGCCCGGGTCTACTTGCAATACTTCTCCTATATACATGTCTTTGGTTACTTCTTTCATATAAACCTCCTTTAAGCATATCATTACCTATTTATTTAATTTAAATACATTATAGGGTTAGGGCATCTTGCAGTCTCCTTCACCAATTTATTTGCTCCCTCTGGTCGCATAAATTGGGAATTCGTTGCGAATGACCTACCATCCATTTCTCAGAAAAAACACTCTGAGAAATGGGGTTAGGGCATCTTGCAGTCTCC
>ENA-UOOM01000738-UOOM01000738.1-fermentation-metagenome-genome-assembly--contig:-NODE-738-length-34854-cov-11.185551_pt1 | contig 34854 bp, 37 predicted proteins | sample MGYA00245781_ERZ724031 | MGnify/ENA primary metagenome ERZ724031 (study PRJEB28704, sample SAMN03018317) | fermentation metagenome | biome: anthropogenic terrestrial biome; feature: soil; material... | reverse complement strand
GTTATGATTGCATATAATTACAACACCCCTATTCTTCCATGCTGTATTACAGCCAAAGATGGGGGTGTTCCTAAGATGTTTAATAGATGTATAGTATCTTATGGAGAGCTTATTAAGCCAGAGGAACTTGGAATAGAAAAAGGTACGCCCAGGGAGTTTAGAACTGCCTCACGATTGGTTATGGATAAAATTTCTCAATTACGTGAACGAGACTTAAAAGAGTTTAATAAATAAAAGATAGGCTTGGTTTTCATGTTATACTTTATTTGTCGTAATATCGCAGGCTTTTTTTTACGATTAATTTATCGGATTAATTTTAAAGGAACAGAGAACATTCCTTCGAAAGGGAAACTTATTCTTTGCAGCAACCATAAATCGCTTATTGACCCTATATTACTTGCTATACCATTTAAAAGACAAATTAGATATATGGCAAAATCTGAACTTTTTGAAGATCACGGAAAAATTTCAAGTTGGTTTTTATACAAAATGGGAGCTTTTCCGGTACAAAGAAACAGCGGAGATAGAAAATCCATAAAAACTGCTTTGGAAATACTAAAACAAGAAAATGTAGTAGGCATTTTTCCTCAGGGCAAATGCGTGTTTAATAATGAACCTTTTAGGCCTAAAGCAGGTGTGGCTATGATTGCCTATAAAAGTAAAGCGCCTGTGTTAGCCGTTTCCATATATTGTGACGGTGTGTTAAAACCGTTTAAACGAACTGTCATAAGTTTTGGAAAACCAATGGAATTTAATGAATTGTTTAAAACTAAAAAAAACAGTAAGTCATTTCGACAGGCAGCTGAAATAATTGCCGATAAAATTAACGGTATGTTGGAGGAAAAAATTGGAGATTAAGGTTGCGAAGTCCGCAGGGTATTGTTTTGGTGTAAACCGTGCAGTTAATATGGTGTACGAATTACTTGAAAGCGGTAAAAAGGTATGTACTCTCGGTCCAATTATTCATAATCCGCAGACTTTAAAGGAACTTAAAGAACGAGGAGTTACAACTGTCAATTCCCCCAAAGAAGTTCCTTATGGAGCTACAATAGTAATAAGATCTCATGGTGTTCCACAGTCTGTTTTTAACGAAATTAAGGAAAAAGGACTTAATTATGTTGATGCCACATGCCCATTTGTAGCTAAAATACAAAATATTGTATCAAAAGCATCCGCTGAGGGCAAATATATATTCATAGCCGGTGATACTAACCATCCTGAAGTAAAAGGTATAAAAGGTCATTGTGTAGGAAAATATTTCGTGTTTAAAGATGAGGAAGAATTAAAGAAAATAGTAGATAATGTTCCATATAACAAAAATTTTCCCCCGTGTGTTGTTGCACAAACAACTTTTAGTGTATTACAATGGGAAAATTGTTTGAAAATCATAAAAAAGGTATATACAAATGCCATTATTTTTGATACAATATGTAATGCGACTGTTGAACGTCAATCAGAGGCAGAATTTTTATCACAAAAATGTAATGCTATGATAGTTATTGGCGGAAAACAGAGTTCCAATACTGCGAAACTTCGAGATGTGTGCAAAAAAAATTGCAACACTTATCTTATAGAAAATGCGGACGAGCTTCCGCTATCAGCTTTAAAAGAAGCTGAATGTATTGGCATTACTGCCGGTGCTTCAACGCCGGCAAGCATTATAAAGGAGGTACTTGATACCATGTCAGAAATCAATGAGGGCGCGGGTCAAAATTTAATGGAGAATAATGCCGAGGGAAACTTTGAGGAAATGCTTGAAGAATCCCTAAAAAATTTAAATACAGATGAGAAGGTACACGGTGTAGTTGTCGGCATAACTCCGAGTGAGGTTTTAGTCGACGTTGGCAGAAAACAAGCCGGCTTTGTTCCTGCTGCAGAACTTTCTGCAGATCCGAACGTAAAACCGGAAGATGTTGTTAAAATCGGGGATGAGATGGATCTTCTAATTATGCGTACTAACGACCAAGAGGGCACAATTATGCTTTCCAAGAAGAGATTAGACGCAGCAAAAGGTTGGGAAGATATCTCTGCCGCAGAAGAAAACAAGGAAGTTCTTACAGGCGTTGTAACTGAAATTAATAAAGGTGGAATAATTGCGGTTACTCATGGTGTTCGCGTATTTATTCCTGCTTCACAGGCAACAGCTTCAAGAAATGATTCTTTGGATGACTTGCTTAAAAAAGAAGTTAAATTCCGTATTATAGAAGTTAACCGCAACCGTAGACGTGCTGTCGGTTCTATCCGCTCTGTTCTTAAGGACCAAAGAAAAGCTTTGGCTGAAAAGTTCTGGGAAGCAGCAGAAGAGGGTAAAGAATATGATGGCGTAGTTAAGTCACTTACTTCCTATGGCGCTTTTGTTGACTTAGGTGGTATTGACGGTATGATTCATATTTCCGAGCTTTCCTGGACAAGAATTAAACATCCGTCAGAGGTTGTTAATGTAGGTGACAAAGTTCACGTTTACATTAAAGGTCTTGACCGAGAAAACGAGAAGATTTCTCTCGGCTACAAACGTGCAGAAGATAATCCTTGGGAAGTTTTGAAGCGCGATTATCCTGTAGGCTCTGTTGCTGAAGTTACAATTGTTGGTATGACTACATTTGGTGCTTTTGCAAGAGTTATTCCTGGTATCGACGGTTTGATACATATTTCTCAAATTGCCGACCACAGAATTGAAAAGCCACAAGATGAACTTAAGGTTAATGATGTAGTTAAAGTTAAAATTACAGACATTGATTTTGAAAAAAAGCGCGTAAGCTTGTCTATAAGAGCACTTCTTGAAGATGAAAATGCTGAAAATGCAACCGAAGAGAATACAGCTGAATAACTTAAGTAATATTAAATATTAAGTGCAAGGGAGCAAATGTTCCTTTGCACTTTTATTTTTCACACTTTTTTTTCTTTAGTGTATTATAGGAATATAATACTGGGGGTGTCTCTATGAGAAGGTGTCATAGGTGGCGCAGTAAAAAAAGTGTACATATACGTTTTAAAGTTATTATTGTTATAGCATTACTTTTATGGTTAATAATAATTATAGATTCACATTTTAGACCTATTGTTAATTCTATTGTAACAAATACAGCAAGAATAAAGTCAATAGATACAATAAATAATGTTATAACTGAGGAATTAAATCAAAAAGGTGTATCCTATAATGATATTATTAACGTAGAACGTGATGAAGATGGAAAGGTTCTTGCTATAACTACACAAATGGTAAAAATGAATGAATTAAAAGCTGAAGTAATTTCTAAAGTTCAGAAAGAACTTGGTGACAACGGTCACACAGATGTCGGTGTACCGATAGGTACATTTTTAGGCGATGGAATTTTGCATGGCCGCGGTCCTAAAGTTCCGCTAAGACTTACACTTTCGGGAAACGTTAACGGAGATTTTAAAAGTAAGTTTGAATCTGCAGGAATTAACCAAACTAAACATCAGATATATTTAAACATACATACCAGCGTCTATTCTTTTATGCCTGGATTTGACACTACGACAGATGTCGAAACGAATGTTCTTATCGCAGAAACCATTATTATAGGAGATGTTCCTAAAGTAGTTGCAAACTTAAAATAATCTGTTATTATTTAAAGCGGAAGGATGAAGAAAATGGATTTAAAAGAAGCAGAATTAGTTCATAAACAGTTATGTGAAAAAATAAATTACCATAATAAAAAATATTATACGGAAGATGCTCCGGAAATTGATGACTATGAGTATGATATGTTATATCGTAAACTTCAGCAGATTGAAGCTGATTTTCCGGAGCTTATTACTTCTGATTCACCAACCCAGAAAGTAGGTGGTGCAACATTAAACACTTTTTCACCGGTTGTTCATACAGTACCGATGGAAAGTTTGCACGACTCATTTTCTGAGCAGGAACTTATGGACTTTGACCGCAGAGTGCGTTTAAGTGTAAATAATCCTATATATATTGTTGAACCTAAATTTGACGGGCTGTCCGTTTCACTCGAATATCATGACGGAATTTTTACCAGAGGTTCAACCCGTGGAGACGGGAACGTTGGTGAAGATGTAACGCAAAATTTAAGAACAATACGTACTGTTCCTCTTAAACTTACAGAACCAATTCCGTATATTGAAGTTCGCGGCGAAGTATATATGTCACATAAAAGTTTTTTTGAACTATGTGAGCGTCAGGAATTAAATGACGAAAAACCATTTAAAAATCCAAGAAATGCCGCCGCAGGTTCTTTAAGGCAAAAAAATTCAAAAATAACAGCTACGCGGGTTTTAGATATATTTGTATTTAATGTTCAACAAATTAACGGGGCTGAACTTAAAAATCATGACGAATCACTTGAATTTCTTAATAAATTGGGTTTTACAGTTCCTCCGTTTTATACAGCATGTGATACTATTGACAAAGTTATTGAAGAAGTCAGAAAAATTGGTGATATGCGCGGGAAATTAGACTATTCTATCGATGGTGCAGTTATAAAAGTAAATTCTTTTTCACATCGAGATATTTTGGGCAGTACAGCTAAATTTCCCAAATGGGCGGAGGCTTTTAAATATCCTCCGGAAGAAAAACAGACGCGCCTTTTAGATATTGAAATTAATGTTGGCCGCACAGGAGTTTTGACTCCTACTGGTATATTTGAGCCGATTACATTGGCAGGAACAACAGTTAGCCGATGTGTACTTCACAATCAAGACTATATTGATGAAAAAGATATTCGAATCGGAGATACTGTAATTTTGAGAAAAGCAGGGGAAATTATTCCTGAAGTTGTGTCTGTTGTTTCACATAAAGAAAACTCAAATAAATATGTTATGCCGGAAATATGTCCGTCATGTGGTGTAAAAGTTAACAGAGAGGAAGGAGAAGCGGCGATACGGTGTACAAATCCGGAATGCCCCGCCCAACTGTTACGTCATATAATTCATTTTGCCAGCAGGGATGCTATGGATATTGACGGCCTCGGACCTGCTGTTATTGAACAGCTTGTAAATAATAAACTTCTGTCATCACCTGCCGATTTATATAATCTTACGATTAACCAACTTATAGACTTGGAACGGATGGGTAAAAAGTCATCCCAGAATTTAATAGATGCTATTAATAAATCGAAAGAAAATGACCTTTACCGTCTTGTTTTTGCACTTGGAATACCTCATATAGGTTTAAAAGCCGCAAAACTTTTATCTTCCTATTTTAACAATATTGATTCTATTTTCCATGCCGCACAGGAGGATATAGCTTCTATTGAAGGCTTTGGACAGATAATGGCGCATAGTGTATATGAATTTTTTGGACAACCCAATACGGCTCATTTAATCGGCAGACTTCGTGATGCAGGAGTTAATATGGCTTGTAAAACCAAAGTTGACGATTATCGTTTTAAAGGTAAAGTTTTTGTCTTAACGGGAACTCTTCCTACGCTTACAAGGTCACAGGCGACCGAGATTATAGAAAAGTTCGGCGGAAAAGTTTCGGGCAGTGTTTCAAAAAAGACAGATTATGTTTTGGCAGGGGAGGATGCAGGAAGCAAACTTTTAAAAGCACAGAAATTAGGAGTTGAAATTATTTCGGAAGACGATTTTAATTCGATGATATAAGGGTTTTCAACGTAAAATACTTCGCAGATTATTTCTGCGAAGTATTTTTTTGTTCTAAGAGCGTTAAGTTGTCCATATTATGTTATTAAAAGGGAGGACAAGTAAATGGGCAATTTAGTAGAGTCAAAATTTGATGTTGCAATTAGAGCAGTTTGCGAAAAATTTTATCAACATTTAATTAATTTACCGCTTGATGTAAAAAAACAAGTACAGGAAATCCGCTTTCGCATTAATAAGCCTGTAACGGTTTGCTGTATTAATGGAATATATTTTTTAAATGAAAACGGCAGACTTGATTGCCGGCCGGATATCAACTCTATGATTGTAACTAAAAACGATATGGATACATGTTTTAGAAATATATGTAATTTTTCTATTTACAGCCATCAAAATGAGATAAAGAACGGCTATGTTACGTTAAGCGGAGGACATAGAGTTGGAATTTGCGGAACGGCGGTGTTTCAAAATGATAAAATAAGCTCAATCAGAGACATATCATCAATTAATATCAGAATTTCGCGTGAAATCGAAGGTGCTGCAAATGAGATTTTTAAATTATTAAAAAAAGATATAAAATCAGGTCTGCTCCTTGTGGGCTCACCGGCAAGCGGTAAAACAACAATGCTTCGTGATATAGCACGCCAAATTTCAAGCGGAACATTGGGGGACATAAAAAAAGTTGCTGTAGTAGACGAACGTGGAGAGCTTGCGGGTACATGCTTGGGTGTACCTCAAAATGATTTGGGATATTGTACAGACGTCCTTGACGGCTACCCTAAAGCAGAAGGAATTATGCAGGCTGTCCGAAGTCTTTCTCCTGATTATGTGATTTGTGATGAACTTGGGGGCTACGATGAAGTTTATGCAGTAGAGCAGTGCTTAAATGCAGGTGTAAGCATGATTTCAACTATACATGCAGGCAGTGTAAATGAGTTACTAATGAAAAAGCAGGCAGTTAGTTTACTTAAAACTAGAGCATTTGGATTCGTAGCTTTGCTAAACGGTCATGCTCAGCCGGGTAAATTAATGGGAATTTTTAAGGCGGGTGATTTACTTGCTAAAATTCGCGGGGATTCTGATTCTGATTGCCGCAGGGACACTTGCGGGATATATGGAGTCGCATAAGCTTGCGGTACGGGTACAGCAGCTTGAAGCATTTTTACAATTTATTTGTGTTGCAGAAACAGAAATAAGGTTTTCTGCTATTCCTGTTGAAGAAATTATACAAAGACATGGGACTGAATTAAAGTTTTTGCAAACATGCGCAGATGATTGTGAAAGCGGCGTGGACTTTTTTACTGCTTGGCAGAACAGCATAAAATTTTGTGCCAAAAATGAAGGATTCAGCGAAAGTGATTTAGGATTGCTAAAAAGATTTGGGATGGGCTTTGGAGCAAGCGATACTGAAGGCCAAATCTCACACTGCAAACTATACTATCAATTAATACTTAACAGCCTTCAAGGTGCAAGAGAAGACAAAACAAAAAAAGCAAAATTATACCAAATGTTTGGTGTATTTTCCGGAATGGCTGCGGCGTTCCTGTTATGTTAAAAATGGAGGAATTGAAATGGATGTGGATTTAATTTTTAAGATTGCCGCAATAGGTATAATTGTCGCGGTATTAAACCAATTGCTTATCAGATCCGGCCGCGAAGATCAGGCAATGATGACTACTATTGCTGGGTTAATTGTTGTTTTAATGATGATAATTGAGCAAATAGATTTGCTGTTTAAATCGATTAAATCCATATTTGGGTTATAAAGCTATGAATATAATTGCAATAGCCGGAATATCAATCGTAGCCGCAATTATTGCAGTTATGATGAAAAAATATAATCATGAATATTCCGTTATCATCAGTATTTGTGCAGGAGTATTAATTCTCTTTGAGATACTTAAAAACATATCTCCTGCAATAAAACAAATTAATACACTTCTATCGTCAGCCGGACTCTCTGCGGAATATGCTGAAATCCTTTTCAAATCACTCGGAATCTGCTTTTTAGCGCAGTTTGCTGCGGATTCATGCCGTGATGCCGGCGAAAGCGCTCTTGCGCTAAAAGTGGAACTTGCGGGGAAAATCGCCATTGTAATTTTATCCTTGCCCCTATTTGAAAGTATTGCAAATACAGCAGTGAACTTGATAGGGGGATGAATATGAAAAAAGCATTTTGTTTTTTAATTATGTTTTTGTTTGTATTCTCATTTTCTGCACAAGTTTGTGCCGAAACTAAAGAGAAAGATTTTTATGAAAAACAGTTTGAGCAGAGTGGAGCAAAAGACTTACCGGAATATTTACCTGACGATACAAAAAATTCATTGGAAGACTTAGGAATACAGGGGGCAGATTGGGAAGACATAATTACTATCACACCAAAAAGCATGTTTGAGAAAATACTTTCAATTGCAGGCGGAAAAATAAATGAACCGCTTAGGGCTGCGGTATCAGTTATTGCTGTTATGCTTTTGTGTGCGCTGTTAAACGGGATGAAAATATCTTTCGGCGACCGACAGATGAGTTCAGTTATTGGAATGGTTGCTACGCTTTGCATCTGTGTAATAATAATTAATCCAATTGTTTCTTGTATTGCAAATGCCGCATCTATTATTAAAGCGGCGGCCGGGTTTTTACTTGCATGCGTTCCGGTACTTATAGGAATTATGCTTGCTGCGGGACAACCTGTTGCTTCAGGCTCATATAATCTTCTTATGATGGCGGCCGGAAATGTTATTTCGATTATTGCGTCAAATATTTTAGTACCGTTAATGAACATATTTTTAGCTATTTCAATTGTTTCAGCAATATCGCCTAATATTAATTTAAACGGATTATGCCGGTCTTTTAATAAAGTGGCAAAATGGATAATGGGATTTTGTATGACTGTTTTTACAGGGCTGATTACAATGCACAGTATAGTGGCAGCTGCTATGGATACTACGGGAACGCGTGCCGCAAGGTTTGTAGTAAGCAGTTTCGTACCGGTAGTGGGAAATGCTTTAGGGGAAGCAATACATACGATTAACGGATGCGTAAAAATGCTTAAATCGGGAGTAAGCGCTTTTGGACTGCTTGCGGGACTTTTTATTTTTCTTCCAATTATTATTGAAAGCATTATGTGGCTTTTGACCATACATATTTGTGCCGGAATTGGTGATGTGTTTGATTTAAAAGAAGTCACATCTCTTTTGAGGGCTTCAATAGATGTAATTGAAACCCTTCTCAGCATAATTTTATGCTGTATGACAATCTTGACAGTATCAACCGTTGTTATGCTGATTATCGGAGGGGTAACATGAATGCGGTAAAGGAATGGTCTGCGGTAATATGTATGGCGGCGCTCATTGCGGCAATGCTGCAAAATCTTGTGCCCAGTGGGTCAATGCAGAGAATGGTAAAGTTTGTAATCGGGGTATTCATAATTTGTGTATTAATTGTACCTCTTAAAAAAATCACTCCAATAATTCAGTTGGATATTGATGAAGATACAAATAGTATTAATAATTCACAGCTTAAAAATACAGTTGACAATCAATATTCTTTGGCAGTTAAAGAAAGTATTACTAATTTGGTAATGACGGAACTTAACAGCATAAACATAAAATGTAAAAATGTTAATGTGATTATGGATACAAATGAGGATAAGTGCATATCAATTAACAAGGTGGTTGTAAATCTTGCTAAAGGATATGATTCAGAATGTAAAAAGGCTGAAAATCATTTAGAAAAAGTGTTAGGACTTAAAACGGAGGTAACAAGCGATGGAAGTTAAAAGCGAAAAAAAGGAAAATAAACAACCCCTTTTTACAAAGCTTGCAGAAAATCAAACCTATCGCAAGGTTATCATAATAGCATGTTTAATAGGTATTGCTTTAATATTTCTTTCAGGTCTATTTAAAAGTGACGGCAGTGAATCAGAAAAAAAGTCTTCGGAAAATGAGGTTACACCACAGCAGTATGCTTTACAACTTGAAAACAGTCTTACTGATATTGTGACAAAAATACAGGGTGTAGGCAACGCGGAAGTACTTGTAACACTCGAACGCGGTACTCAGTATGTTTATGCTACAGAGGAAAAGAAAAGCAATCAAACTACTGAAGATAAATCAGACGGGACTGTAACCAAAAACGAAGAAAATGACAATTCCGAAGAAAAATACATTATTATAAAAGATGCAAACGGTGGTCAAAAAGCGCTTGCTGTAACTCAGGTTCAGCCAATTATAAAGGGAGTGGTAGTTGTTTGTGACGGCGGAGATAATCCAACAGTACAGCAAAATATTATTTCAGCTGTTACGACAGCTCTCGATATTAGTTCTGTGCGGGTATGCGTTATAAAAGCAAAATAATTTAAAACAGGGGGATTTTTCTATGAATATGGGAAAGCGTCAGCTTGTTCTATCAGCATTAATTGTAGCTCTTGGTGCGGCAGTTTATCTTAACTGGGAGTTTATGGACCATGACTCCTTAATGGCAACGGATGCTGTTGTATCTAATTCAAGTCATGAATTGGGCGAAGCACAGCTTGCAAATGTTCCTGTATCCGGTTCTTCTAACAGCAATTCTTCGGCTCAGTCAGGAAATAAAACAGGTACTATGTCAAGTGATTATTTCAGTGAAGCAAGACTATCACGCCAAAAGTCAAGGGATCAGGCAGTTGAACTTTTGGAAAAGACAATAACGGATACAAAGTCCAATGAAGCCGCTAAAAAAGATGCTGTTGCAAAAGCAGCTGTTATTTCTCAAAATACTATACAAGAGAGCAATATTGAAAATCTAATAAAAGCCAAAGGATTTCCCGACTGTGTAGTATTCATTCAAAATTCCGAATGTAGTGTTGTTGTTAAAATGAAAGATTCATCACAGAATAATGCTACTGTAATTAAGGATATTGTCGAAGGTCAGTCGGGAATTAAATGTGATAAGATTAAAATTGTTGAAGTTAAATAATAATCTTAACAATACATAGTCTTTTAGGTTTTGTCCGTGTGAAGAAAACATTTAATTTCGGCAATATTTGTGGTATAATATGCCCGTGGATGTTTGAAAATATTATTGGCGAAAATAACCCTCCACATATTCGTGGAGGGTTATTTTAATTGTAAAATTCAGCATATGTGTGCGATAAAACGGAGGAAAAAATGAAAAGACGTGAAGCAAGGGAACAAGCTTTTATTTTAATTTTTGAAAGGAATTTTCATCACGATACAACTGAAAATATTATTGATGCAGCAGGATTATCAAGAGATACTATAATTGACGAATTTGCTGAAAAAATTGCAGTGGGAGTAGAAAAAAACGAAGATGAATTACTTTCGAAGATAGAAAATAATATTCACGGGTGGAAAATAAACCGTCTTTCAAAAGTATCATTATCTTTATTGAAACTTTCCATTTACGAAATAATGTTTGAGGATGATATTCCTGTAAGTGTTTCAATTAATGAAGCGGTGAACCTTGCCAAAAAATACGGCGGTGCTGACGATGCTTCATTTGTAAACGGCGTTCTCGGAGCTGTTGCTAAAGAGTTTCCTGATAAAAAGGCTGATGGGAAAAATGCTTAATACACTTGGTATTGATACAAGTAACTATACGACTTCTGCGGCAGTTTACAATAATGGAAAAATCGCACAGAGAAAAATGCTTCTTCCTGTAAAAAAGGGAGAACTCGGTTTACGACAAAGCGATGCGGTTTTTCATCATGTTCAGCAACTTCCTTTGGTTTTGGAAGAATTACTGAAAGAAAAAATTGAATATAAAGCTGTTGGCGTATCAAACCGGCCGCGGAATATTGAAGGTTCGTATATGCCGTGTTTTACGGTAGGCATGGGGACAGCAAAAGCAATATCACTTTCACTTGGAATACCTATGTACACTTTTTCACACCAGGCGGGGCATATAGCCGCCGCACTTTATTCAGCAGATAAACCGGAATTAATCAATAGTACATTTATTGCTTTTCATGTATCGGGTGGTACTACAGAGGCTGTCCTTGTTACGCCGGATAAAGATAACGTGTTTAATACGGAAATCATTGCCCAATCACTGGATTTAAAAGGCGGACAAGCAGTTGACAGAGTTGGAACGATGTTAAATTTACCTTTTCCCTGTGGAATGGAATTAGAGAAATTGGCATTAAAGGCGAATACTAATTTTAAAATAAAGCCTACACTTAAAGGCACAGACTGCTGCCTTTCAGGTGTAGAAAACAAATGCAGAGATATGCTGAAAAAAGGATATGCAAAGGAAGAAATAGCTATGTACTGCCTACAGTCTATTTTAGCGGCTCTTGACGGAATGACAAAAGAACTAATAAAAAAGTATGGAAATATTCCTCTGTTATTTGCAGGCGGAGTAATGTCAAACAGTATAATACGCAATGAACTTACTTCCAAATATGGTGCATATTTTGCAAAACCGCAGTTTTCGTCGGATAACGCGGCAGGTATAGCGGTCTTAACGGCTGTAAAAGGGGGCATAATATAAATGGTTTCACCTGTTGTACTTAGTATTACACAACTGAATACTTATATAAAATCTAAGTTTGACGGTGATGAATGGCTTACAAATGTTTTTGTAAGCGGAGAAATATCTAATTTTACTAACCATTATAAATCAGGACATCTTTATCTTTCACTTAAAGATGACAAATGCTTGGTAAAAGCCGTTATGTTTGCAAGAAATGCAAGGCGTTTAAGGTTCATGCCTCAAGACGGAATGAAAGTCATTGTAAGGGGCAGAGTAAGCGTTTATGAAGCCTCGGGACAGTATCAACTGTATATTGATGATATGCAGCCGGATGGTCTTGGCGCATTGAACTTAGCTTTTGAACAGTTAAAAGCCAAGCTGCAATCAGAAGGATTGTTTTCGGAAGAGAGGAAAAAAGCAATTCCTAAATTTCCAAAGCGTATAGGTGTTATTACATCACCAACCGGAGCGGCTGTTCATGATATTATTACAATTTTATCAAGAAGATATCCTTTGGCAGAGGTCGTTTTTTGTCCTGTGTTGGTACAGGGGGAGGGGGCAGCACCGCAGATTATTGATGCTATTAAACGGTTTAACCGAATTAAATGTGCAGATGTAATTATTATGGGACGCGGCGGCGGCTCTTTGGAAGACTTGTGGCCTTTTAATGAGGAAACAGTAGCAAGAGCTGTTTCAGCTTCCGATATTCCAATTATTTCTGCCGTTGGGCATGAAACTGATTTTACGATTTGCGATTTTACGGCAGACCTTAGAGCTCCAACACCTTCTGCGGCGGCAGAACTTGCAGTACCGGATATAAATGAACTCAAATATAGTATCAGCTACAGCGAAGCACTGCTAAAAAAAATCATGGCGGAAAAAGTTTTAGAATGTAAAAAGACGCTGAATGAGCTGACAAAAAGTTATACATTAAAAAATCCGCTTAACTTAATCGAAATGGAACGTATTCGGACAGACCGAATTACGGAAAGGCTTTCTAACGGAATGCAGAATAAAAAATCGGATGCTAAAGCACAGCTAATATCTTTAAGCGGAAAATTAAATGCATTAAGTCCGCTTTCTACACTTTCTCGAGGATATGGAATTGTATATGATAAGAACGAAAATGTTATTTCAAGTGTATCAAAATTACAGAAAGATGATGAGGTATCCGTTTTTCTCAGCGACGGCAGGGTTAATTGCGTAATAGAAAGTTTGGAGGACAAAAATGAATGATAGTTTGACTTTTGAAGAGGCAATTTCAAAATTAAATGAAATAGTAACACAATTAGAAAGCGGCAATGAGTCACTTGAAAATTCCTTAAAACTATTTGAAGAAGGGTCCCATCTTGCATCTTTATGTTATCAGAAACTAAACAATGCAGAACAAAAAATAAAACAGATAACTGAGATGGAAAATAATAACGGAGAAAATAATGAATCAAAATCATTTAAATGAATATGTAAAGCTTATTGAAGAGCAATTATGTGAATTTATTCCCAAAGAAAATGTTATGCAGGAAGATGTAATAAAAGCTATGCGTTACAGCCTGCTTGCCGGAGGGAAAAGAATTCGGCCGATACTGGTATTGGAATTTTGCAGAATCTGCGGTGGTGATGTAAAAGCCGCAATGCCATTTGCTTGTGCTGTAGAAATGGTTCATACTTATTCATTAATTCATGACGATTTGCCTTGCATGGACAATGATGATATGCGCCGTGGACATCCGTCAAACCATAAAGTTTTTGGCGAAGATATAGCATTGCTTGCCGGTGATGCGCTTCTTACAATGGCATTTGACATTATGCTTTCCGATGAAACTGTAAAACAAGTAGGAGCTCAGCGTGCATCAAAGGCGGCGGGGATTTTAGCAAAAGCAGCCGGAGTTCATGGAATGGTCGGCGGACAGGTCATTGATTTAATGAGTGAAGGAAAGAGTATTTCCGTTGAAACCTTAAAGCAAATGGATGAATATAAAACAGGAGCTCTTATATCGGCGGCTGTAAGCATGGGTTGTGTGCTTGGCGGTGCTGATAATGTTCAAATAAAAGCCGCTGAAATATATGCGCGAAATATCGGATTGGCTTTTCAGATTGTCGATGATATTCTTGATGTAGTAAGTAATACAGAAATTCTTGGAAAGCCTGTCGGAAGTGACAGTCAAAACAATAAATGCACTTATGTTTCTTTAATGGGATTTGATAATGCAAAAAATGCAGTAAATAAACTTACTGAAGAAGCTGTTTCTGCACTTGATTGTTTTGGAGAACAAGCAAAATGCTTAATTGAATTTGCAGAGAAGCTTGCATCTCGTAAAAAATAGTTTTTAGTTTGCTTTATAACTTAATAAGTAGTCATAGTTATTTTGAAAATTAGGATAATATTGACAGATTAATTTTGAAATACTATAATAACTACTAAATATGCAGATTAATATTTGTTAATTTTGCAGAGTTTAATAATTAATTTGATTTTTTTATTATTACGTTCAGATTAGTTATAATTTTTTTAAAGAGGCAGTATTATGAAATTTATTAAAAAATTATCACCTATAGTGCTTGCGTTATGCATTGTACTCTCAACCCTTTCCGGGTGCACAAGTAAAACAAATGCTTCCGGCGAAAACAGCGCGGTTTCAAATACCGAATCTGCTGTAAAGATTAAAGAGAAAGCTACCATAAAAGTGGCAGCACTTAAAGGCCCAACCGGTTTGGGAATGCTTAAACTTATGAGTGATAATGACGCCAAAACTTCGTCACAAAATTATGAATTTACTATAGAGAGTGCACCTGACCAAATAATATCAAAAGTAGTAAAAGGTGAATTTGACGTTGCTGCAGTGCCGACTAACCTTGCGGCTACTTTGTATAACAAAACAGAAGGCAAAGTTCAGCTTGCTGCAGTTAACACTCTCGGTGTTTTGTCCATCCTTACTAACGGAGAGAATATTTCAAGTTTAAAAGACTTAAAAGGAAAAACAATTTATTCATCAGGCAAAGGCTCAACTCCTGAATATGCTTTAAACTATATTTTGAAACAGAATGGCCTTGAAGTTGGTAAAGACGTTAAAGTTGAGTATAAAGCAGAGCATGCTGAATTAGCTTCCCAGCTTATCGCAGGTAATATAAAAATTGCTGTTTTACCGGAACCGTTTGTAACACAAGTGATGACTAAAAATAAGGATATTAAAAAAGCACTTGATTTAACTGACGAATGGAATAAAGCTGCCGAAAACAAAAGTGTGTTAACAATGGGCGGATTAATTGTACGAAAAGAATTTGCTGAAAATAATAAGGATGCATTTAATTCATTCCTTGATGAATACAAAAAGTCTGCTGAATATACAAATTCAAATATTGACGGCGCGGCTAAATTATCGGAAAAATATGGGATAATGCCCGAAGTGGTTGCAAAAAAGGCAATACCTAACTGTAATATTGTTTTTATGGACGGAGAAGAAATGAAAGAAAAAATACCCGAATTTTTAAATATACTATATACGGCGAACAACAAATCTGTTGGAGGAAAATTGCCCGGCGATGATTTCTACTATAAGAAATAAAACAGTGTATGAAAAAATGCTAAAGAAATTCTTAGTTGCCGTTTTTTGGATTGGCGTTTGGCAGCTTATCTATTTAGCTGTACAGCAGGAGATACTTGTCGTATCTCCTGCTCGTGTTTTTCAAAGGCTGTTAGAGCTTTCCGGTGAAGAGCATTTTTGGAATACTGTCTTTTCATCTATGCTGCGAATAATAAGCGGTTTTGTATTGGGAATGTTATTTGGAACGTTACTGGCCGTGCTTACTTCCATAAATAAATTTATTTATGAAATATTTCATCCTTTAATAAGTATTATTAAGGCAACCCCGGTTGCGTCGTTTATTGTTTTGGCTCTTGTATGGATTAAATCACCTAATGTTCCGATTTTCACATCATTTTTAATGGTAACGCCTATAGTATGGGCAAATATATTTAATGGAATTAAAAAGACTGATTCTAATCTTTTGAATATGGCTAAATTGTATCGTTTTGGCAAACTTAAAACCGTTAAACTAATTTATATACCTTCTGTTATGCCTTACTTTACAGCTGCTTGTACAACGGGGCTTGGATTTTCATGGAAAGCGGGAATTGCGGCAGAAGTTCTTGCAAATACGCCGATATCTATAGGACAAAATATTTATGATTCAAAAATTTATATTGAAACCTGCGATTTATTTGCCTGGACTGCAGTTGTAATTCTTATGAGTGTTATTCTCGAATTTCTTATGGTCAAGTTAATGAAATGGTTAGGTAGAAAATACAGTGTTTGGGGATAAACAATCATGCAATTGGAAATAAACAATTTATCTAAGAAATATTTAAATAAAATCATTATAGATAATTTTTCGTTAAATTTTCCCGAAACAGGAACAGTGTGTTTGTTTGGACCGTCAGGATGCGGCAAAACAACGCTTCTTAATTGCATTGCAGGGCTTGTTCCATTTGAAAGCGGCAAAGTGCTTATGCCCCAAAACAGCAAAATTTCCTATGTATTTCAAGAAGATAGACTTATTCCATGGATTACAATCAGTAAAAATATTTCTGAAGTAATTAAAGATAATAAAGTTAATGCGTGCGCTAAAGCTGAACATTGGATTAAACTTGTAGGTTTAACGGATGAATTAAATAGATTTCCTTCTCAGCTGAGCGGTGGAATGCGCCAAAGAGTATCTATTGCACGAGCTCTTGCATTTTCGGGTGAACTTTTTTTACTCGATGAACCTTTTCACGCACTTGATTATAAAAGTAAATTGGAAATGATAAAATTAATAAAACAAAATACCGAACATTCGCTGAAAATTTTGGTTACACATGATATTAATGAAGCTAAAATGCTGGCTGATGTTATTTATATTTTAAGTGGACCTCCAATTAAGATTATAGATAAAATCATAAAACTTGATGAATAATTTTACTGTATGTCACTATAAATCGGAATTTAATATATAATGTGTTTATTTATTATTGATTTTGTGATATACTTATTCGGCTAAATTTGTTTTAATAGGAGTAATTATATGAAGAATCAAAAAGCTACTTTTGGAAAAACATTTATTCAAATTATAATAGACAGTGTTTGTGTTTTTTTCAGTTACTGGATGGCGTTTGTAATACGCTACGATGACATTTTCCCTGAAAGTTACGATTGGGGTAATGACTGGCAGTCTTTTTTTGCATGGATACCATGGGTTATAGGAATTTACATTTTAAGCTTTTGGCTGTTCCGATTTTATTCCACTATGTGGCAGTTCGCAAGCCTGGATGAACTTTTACTTATTTTTTATGGAACAACATTCGGCGCTTTAGCGGTTGCTATATCCGGTGCAACCCTTTCTTCACTGCTATTTAGTGTTAATCGTTTCCCATGGGGTGTTTATATTATTGGTTGGGTTTTTACTATTTTTTTGGTCGGAGCTTCTCGCTTTAGTTTCAGATTAATGCGAAGAATGAAAAGAAGAAGCCAACTTAGCAAAGAAGATACAGATGAGTTTAACCGCGTTATGATAATAGGTGCGGGTGAAATGGGCTCGCTTGTAATTAAGGATATGAAAACGTCGCCTAAAAGCAAGGGGATTCCTGTTGTTGCAATAGATGATAATAAAAATAAAAAAGGTACAAGAATACATGGAGTTAAGGTGGTAGGTGACCGTAACAGTATTCCCAAGATGGCCGCAAGATACAATATTGACCAAATTGTTTTAGCAATTGCTACTGCAACAAAACAAGACAAGCAGGAAATATTAAATATTTGTGCAAAAACCGGCTGTCAGCTAAAAACAATACCCGCTTTATATGAAATTATTGAAAATAGTGTAGATCCGCTTAAAATTAGAAACGTAGATATTCTTGACCTTTTGGGAAGAGACGAAATTAAATTAAATGTTACTGAAATTAGTGGGTACTTAAAAAATAAAACTGTTTTGGTAACCGGCGGCGGCGGTTCAATCGGCAGTGAACTTTGTAGGCAAATAGCGCATTTTAATCCTAAAAAATTGATAATATTCGATATATATGAAAATAATGCATACGATTTACAAAATGAACTTTTAATGCGATTTAAAGATTTAAATTTAGAAGTACTTATTGGTTCGGTAAGAGATAAAGCAAGAATTGAACATATATTTTCTGTTTGCAAACCTGATGTCGTATTTCACGCCGCGGCACATAAACACGTCCCGCTTATGGAGCTCAGCCCGGGCGAAGCAGTAAAGAATAATGTGTTCGGAACTTTAAATGTAGCACAAGCGTGTGATAAATTCGGTGTTAAGCGAATGGTCCTAATTTCAACCGATAAGGCGGTTAACCCGACTAATATAATGGGCGCAACAAAACGTATTTGCGAGCTTATCATTCAATATTACAGCCGCCACAGTAAAACAACTGATTATGCAGCTGTAAGGTTTGGTAATGTACTTGGGAGTAATGGTAGTGTTATACCGTTATTTAAAAGACAAATTGAAGCGGGAGGTCCTGTTACTGTCACACATCCGGATATTATAAGATATTTTATGACAATACCGGAAGCGGCACGTTTGGTAATTCAAGCAGGAGGTATGGCGCATGGCGGTGAAATTTTTATACTCGATATGGGTCAGCCTGTAAAAATTCTTGATTTAGCGCGTAACTTAATTCGTCTTTCCGGTTTTCAGCCTGATGTGGACATTAAAATAGAATTTACCGGACTTCGTCCTGGTGAAAAACTCTATGAGGAATTATTGCTTGACAGTGAGGGAGGATGCAAAAAGACTTCTCATGAGTTAATATATATTGGTACTCCTATTCCTTTTAATGAAGATACATTTTTATCTGAGATTGAACAATTAAGAACCACGGCAGGCTTTAACAATGTCAATATGATGAAGGTAGTTCATGAATTGGTTCCAACCTATTCCGGACATGCTGAAGAAACTGATGCCCTTGCAAATGAAATCTAATAGTTTTATATATATTTAACATAAAACGCCAAATAACAAATAGTCAAACCCCTTTAGTGCATATATTTGTGCCAAGGGGGTTATTTTATGAAAATATTACATAAAGCCAAAAAGAAAATAATCACGGTCATTTGTTGTGTAATTTGTGCGGTATTGGCCGTAGTAATCGGCTTTCAAGGGGTAACAGCCATTAAAGCATCAACGGAGAAGCGTAAAATTCCAATTTACAGTGTTAAAACAAACGATAAAAAAATAGCAATCTCATTTGATGCGGCTTGGGGAAATGAAGAAACGCAAACATTAATTGATATTCTAAAAAAATATAATGTAAAAACTACATTTTTTGTTGTAGGAGCATGGGTGGACAAATATCCGGAATCTGTAAAAGCTCTCGCAGATGCAGGACACGAAGTTTGTAATCATTCAAATACACACCCGCATATGCCAAAATTGCCACGAGATAAAATGTGTGAACAGATAAATGAGTGTAATAATAAAATTAAAAAGATTACGGGAGTAAGTCCAATCCTTTTCCGTCCGCCGTATGGTGATTACAATAATTCTCTTGTTGAAGCAGTTAAGTCTTCCAATATGTACTGTGTTCAGTGGGATGTTGACAGTTTAGACTGGAAAAATCCAGCGCCTAAAGATATGATTGCACGCGTAACAAGTAAGGTTAAACCGGGTTCGATTGTTTTGTTCCATAATGGAGCAAAAAATACTCCTGAAGCATTACCTAAAATAATTGAAACACTTCAAAGTCAAGGTTACCAAATAGTTCCTGTATCGCAGCTTATTTATAAAGACGGTTATAAGATTGATAATGCGGGAATGCAAATAAAAGATTAATATTAATTTTTTTAAAATTAAGGGGTACTGAAATGGCAAGAATAATGGATATACGAAAATGTAATAAGGTAATAAGTGTAAAAAACAAAACGGTTATTGATTTTAATTCAAATAATAAATATTTTTCCATATGGGTACACACCGCCGGACAGGAAAGTGGAATAGAAACGTGCCCCTTAAACATGCAATTTGATTTAGAAATGGCAAAACGACTCAAAAACTATTTAAATCAGTTTATTGAATGTAATAAAAAATTTGATTAATATAACATAGTATTAAGTTTTAAGCAAATAATGTTTGTATATACTTGTTGAAAGTGTGAGGATATATGATAAACATTTTTTTGTGCGGTAAATCAAATGACAATTCAACATCACAGGCATTGCTTTCTGCTTTGCAAAAATACGGCGGTGTGCAGTATTGCAGTTCTGAAAGGGCTGTAAAATTAGGAAGTCAAAAAATAAAATTTTTAATTTATGATTGTGAAAACTTACCTAATATTGAATTAGAAAAAGGCATTATTCTTTTTAAAAATAGTTTTACATTTACAAAAAAAAGTTTGATACCTAATACTTTTCTATGTGTTCTTGAAATGAAAAATACTCATGCACTTAAAATGTTGGAAGGCACCGGAAAAGTTGCAATAACTTACGGTACAAGTGCTAAAGATACACTTAGCATTGCAGGATTAAATGATGCGAATGCAATTGTCAGCCTTCAGCGAAATGTAATTACACTTGATGGAAAAATATTGGAACCGCATGACTTTACCATTAATCTCTTATCAAATTCAAGTCCGTCAAGAATTTTAGCAGTTTGTGCTGTATTGCTACTTTCTGGTCAAGATTCTTCCCAAGGTTTCGACATATAAATTGCAGAAATTAACATTCATAAAAACACTCTGAATACGCACAATATAAATGCAAACGCAAAGTAAAAAAAATAATTTTAAAAATAGTTTAAGGAGTGTTTAGACTATGGCAAACAAAAATGTAGTTCCAGAAGCAAGAGAAGCTCTTAATAAATTTAAAATGGAAGCAGCATCTGAAGTTGGAGTAAACTTGAAACAAGGTTATAACGGTGACTTAACTTCTAAAGAAGCTGGTTCAGTCGGCGGACAGATGGTTAAAAACATGATTAAAAGTTACGAGCAGAACATGAAGTAAATTCCCTTTTTAATTTTGTAGGGGGACTGCCTCAAATGAGGCAGTCCCCCTAATTTAGCTCTACACTTTTTAATATAATTATTTTCAATAATTAATGCTTAACTATTTTCCAACTGAAGCTTCGCCAATATTAAACTTGTTATTAATTTGGCTTCTTATGATTGTTTAGTAAGAATTACAATAATAAAAGGGATATATAAATTACTTTTAAAATTTGCATTAGTATTTTTAATTATTAAACAAAAAATATATTAAATTTTGACTTTTATCTAAATTGGCATTATAATGTTGAGTGATTTAATATGAAAGAAGTGGAGTTAATGGATAATCATAACGATAAAACAGATTCTAATTCTAAACCAAAAATCAATAAAGGACTTATTGGTATAATTACTTGTTTTATTATTTTGGGGATAATCGGGTACATACTTAATAAAAATTATAACAAAATAAATAGTATGACATCAGTTCAAATAGAAATTATACAAGTATTAAGTAATAAATATTAATTTATGATAACAACAAATTATGTCATAAGCTTTATTTAATATGATTAATTTATTGCATAATAAAAAACCGTATGGATTTATCCATACGGTTTTTGTTGGTGGAGCATAGCGGGATCGAACCGCTGACCTCCACACTGCCAGTGTGGCGCTCTCCCAGCTGAGCTAATACCCCGAAACATAATTACAAATTCTAAACAGCTTTGTTATAATAACATATATTATTTGGAATTTCAAGTGATTTTATCAAAATAAAATAAAACTTATACTTTATTGAAAAAAATTAAATTAACTGGTAGAATAAGAGAGTAATATTTTATTTTTGGAATTATAAGATCTGCTTTTGGGAGAGTAAAAATGTCGGAATCGCTTATTACAAAAAAGGCCATATCTAATTCTATAAAGGAAATAATGAAAAATAAGCCGCTTCAGAAAATTTCAGTAGCCGAAATAGTAAAAAAATGCGGAATTAACCGCCAGACTTTTTATTATCATTTTAAAGATAAATATGATTTAGTTGATTGGATATATTATAATGAAGTGGTTTCTTCTATTATTCAGGATAAAACCTTCTATCAATGGAGCAGCGTAGTACTTGAAGTACTTAAAACTATGAAAAGAGAACAGTATTTTTATACAAATGCCCTCAGTGTTACAGGACAAAATGCTTTTCAAGAATACTTTTTCGCAGTAACTAAGGACTTATTAAGTGAATTCATTGATCAGCTTTTTGAAAACAATAAGATTGAGGAAGAAGATAAAAATTTTATTGCAGAATTTTATGCTCATGGACTTGTTGGTGTTGTTGTTCAGTGGGCAAGAAAAGGTATGAATGAAGAACCTGAAAAAATAGTTCAGCGTTTATCTAATTTTATAAACGATATTAATTATTATGCTGCTAAGAAATATTTTATAGAACATGGAATTGATAAAGACAAAATTATCAATAAATTATAGAATTTATTAGTTATATAAAATATTAACATTTGTGGGTATATAAATATATTAATAATATGTTATACTTAAAATAAATAATATATAAGGTGGTGCGGTAATGAAAATTGTTGAACTTTCAGTTATTTTGCCTGTTAGAAATGTAGGAGCTTCAATATCAGAAATTCTTCAATATGTTTCCGTACAAACAAAAAATATTAATTTTGAAATTATTGTTGTAGATATGGGCTCAACAGATAATACCGTATTAAAAGCTATAAAATTCATAAAAGAATCAAAAATAAATGGGTTTGTTATACAAAATGGAGACAGCACTGTTTCAGCTGCATTAAACACAGGAATAAGCAAAGCTAATGGACAGTATATTACTTTTGTGTTTGCAAGACGGCTTTATCAGAATTATTTAAAAGTATATTTACAAACTGCTGTAGAAACTTCAGCGGATATTGTTTATGGAAGTATAAATGAAGAAGAAAGTATTGCAGCACAACGTCGTTTAATAAGCAAATCTATCTGTCAACTTTCGGGTGCAGATTATATCAAATATATTATCAATGATAAAATATTTATTGATATTGCCGCAATATTAATTAGCAGTAAATTTATTACGGAAAAACAAATAAGATTTAACGAACTTTGTAGTTTTGGATATTCAGAAGAATTTGTTTTTAGATGTTTATTAGAAGCTGATATAATATCTCAAGCGCCTTACATTATTACAAGAAATCATGCCTTTGAATTAAAACGGGGCAAACAAAGACCAGTTGGGAATAGTATTTTTCAGCATGTTGATGCTAATTTACGCATTTTCGATATAATAAAAACAACCCAAAGAAAAAATACTGAATTAATTGACCTTTTTGAACAACAAAAAATACCGCAAACTATTATGCATGGAATTGATATTATACTAAAAGAAGGGACTCCATACAACTCTATACGCGGTTTTCTTCGGGTTTTAGGCTATGATAAATTGTTAGTCACAGGAAAAATGACCAATAAAAAATTAAAACGCCGAATTAAAATATGGCGCGTAATACCGTGGATGTATAAACCAAACTAATAAAAGTTTTAATCCGCCGATGTTTTTATGCGGCGGAATTCTTTTTTTATAAAGTGAGTCTTTTTCCTTGTGCATTTCCTTGAAGTAGAACATTCAACATGATATAATATCGTGTAAACCATATAATATGGGAGGTACACCTTTTTGGCAGAAAAAATTGACGACCAAATACTAAATACAAAGAGAATTCAAGCTGATTATATAAGTGATCTTGCACAAATAATGGCTGTTAGAGCACGCTCAGGGGTGCCTATGGCTCTGGTGCATACCTATGGATGCCAGCAGAATGTATCTGACAGCGAAAAGCTTAAAGGTTTGCTTGAAAAAATGGGGTTTTCATTTACAGATAATGAAGATGAAGCTGATCTTATAATATTCAACACCTGTGCTGTAAGGGAACATGCTGAAGACAGAGTTTTCGGCAATGTAGGTGCACTTAAAAATGTTAAAAGCAGGCATCCTTCTTTGCTTATAGCTCTTTGTGGATGTATGATGGAGCAAGAGCATGTAGCAAAGAGAATACAAAAGAGTTTTCCCTTTGTAAATCTTGTTTTCGGAACACATGTAATTCATAAATTCCCCGAACTTTTATATAAAACTATAACCGATAGCCATCGTGTTTTTGAACGTGGGGATGACAGTGAGGACAAGCATATTGTTGAAGGAATTCCTGTTCATCGTGACGGAAGTACAAAGGCGTGGCTTACCGTTATGTATGGATGTGATAATTTTTGCTCTTACTGTGTAGTTCCGTATGTAAGGGGAAGAGAGCGCAGCCGTACACCCGAAGCTATTTTAAAAGAGTTTAAAGAGCTTATAAAATTAGGATATAAAGATATAACATTGCTTGGCCAGAATGTTAATTCATATGGCAAAAATTTAGACAAGCCTATTAATTTTTCACAACTTTTAAAAATGTTAGATAAGGTTGAAGGCGATTACAGAATTCGCTTTATGACTTCTCATCCTAAGGATGCAACTCATGAATTAATTGATACAATAGCAAACAGTAATCATATTTGCCATCACCTCCATTTACCGTTCCAATCAGGAAATAACAGAGTACTAAAAGAAATGAACCGTAAGTACACACGTGAGCAGTATCTTTCACTTGTTGAATATGCAAAAGAAAAAATACCTGATGTTTCACTTACTTCAGACATAATTGTCGGATTTCCCGGTGAAACATATGAAGAATTTCTTGATACAGTGGATTTGATTAAAAAAATAGAATTTACTTCACTTTTTACATTTATATATTCACCTCGAGTAGGTACAAGAGCGGCAAAACTGCCTGACCCTGTTTCACATGAAGAAAAGTCAAAATGGTTTACAGAGTTATGTGATGCTCAGGAAAAAATTGCTGCGGAACGCTGTAAAAGCATGGTTGGAACAACACAAAGAGTATTAATTGAGTCAAAAAATGATAAAACCGGTTTGTTAAGTGGACGCACAGATGGGAATATTATTGTTGATTTTTCGGGGAATGATAGTAACATAGGCAATTTTGCAGATGTTGAAATTACTTCTGCACGCAATTGGATTCTAAAAGGGAAATTAATTTAAGGGAGATAAATATATGGATATTATTAATTTAGCAAGAGAAATGGGAAAAGCAATTCAAGAAGACCAAAGATTTCTTAATATGCAAGTAGCAAAACAAAATAGCGAAAATGATGAACAACTAAATAATTTAATCGGCGAATTCAATTTAAAAAGAATTGCCATTAACAATGAATCACAAAAAGCAGAACAGGATTCTGACAAAATGCAGCAGCTTAACCGTGAACTTCGCAACGCATACGCTCAAATTATGAAGAACCCTAACATGGTTGCATATAATCAGGCAAAAGATGCTTTAGATGCTCTTCTTAAACGTGTTAATGCAATTATTGTTCAATCTGCAGAAGGCGAGAATCCTGAAACAACAGATTTAGCAGAAAGCTCATGTGCCGGTGACTGCTCTTCATGTGGCGGATGCCATTAAAAAATATTAGTGACGAATTGGAGATGAGGCGCTGCTATGGCAAACCTTTCACCAATGATGCAGCAGTATTTTGAAATAAAAAAGCAAAATCCCAATACAATATTGTTTTTCCGACTTGGTGATTTTTATGAGATGTTTTACGAGGATGCTAAGCTTGCCTCTAAAGAACTTGAACTTACACTTACAGGTCGAGATTGCGGACAGGAGGAACGTGCACCAATGTGCGGCGTTCCTTTCCACAGCTATGAGAGCTATGTTGCGCGTTTAGTAGCAAAGGGCTATAAAGTAGCTATTTGTGAACAATTGGAAGATCCTACTTCTGCAAAGGGACTTGTAAAACGTGATGTTATACGAGTTATTACACCAGGGACTGTTTTAGAAAGCAGTATGCTTGACGAGACTCGAAATAATTTTATTTGTTCACTTTATGTAGAAAATACAGAAGCAGGAATTTGTTTTGCAGATATTTCTACAGGGGAGTTACATGCCACTTATTTTAATAACGGCAATTTATCGGAGCAATTAAAAAACGAAATTTCAAGATATTCACCAAGTGAGATACTTATAAACCAAAAAGTTTTAGATTTCAGTACATTCCCTAAATTTATTAAACAAAGATTAAGTGCAAACCTTGAACTTCTTGATGATGACGATTTTAATATGGATACATGCACAGCTCTATTATTAAAGCAGTTTAATAAAAACAATTTGGAAGAGATTGAACTTTCGGATAAGCCAAATGTAGTAAGAGCAATAGGTGCGTTGCTGTCTTATTTAAAGAAAACTCAGAGAACGGGCATTGAACGCATTAATGGCATAGACCTTTACAGTGAAGCACAGTTTATGCATATTGACTTAAATGCAAGGCGTAACCTTGAGCTTTTGGAAACCATGAGAAATAAAGAAAAACGTGGTTCACTTTTATGGGTTCTTGATAAAACACATACTGCGATGGGTAAACGGTTAATCCGAAATTGGATTGAACAACCGCTTTTAAGTCCTGCACGTATCAGCCGCCGTTTGAATGCGGTTGAGGAACTTTCACAAGATGCACTTTTGAGGGATTGTATTTCAGAACAGCTTAGCGGTATACATGACTTGGAACGACTGATGTCACGCATTGTATATGGTTCAGCAAACGGACGAGAACTTCGTTCTCTGTCTTCAGCGATATCAAAGCTTCCAAAGCTAAAGTCAATATTGAAAGATGTAAAGGCTAACCTCCTTACAGAGATTTACAATAATATTGACGTACTCGATGACGTTTATAATCTAATTAACAGTGCAATTGTTGAAGAACCACCTTTTTCTGTTCGCGAAGGCGGAATCATACAATCCAATTACAATGATGAGCTTGACTTATTAAAAGGTGATATGAGTAACGGAAGAGGTATTATTGCGCAAATTGAATCCCAAGAACGCGAAAGAACAGGTATTCCAAAATTAAAAGTCGGTTATAATAGAGTTTTTGGTTATTATATTGAAATCAGCAACAGTTATAAAGATAAGGCTCCTGCCGAATACATAAGAAAGCAGACACTGAGAAATTGTGAAAGATATATAACACCGGAACTTAAAGAATTAGAAGGTAAAATTCTCGGTGCTCATGAGAAAACCGTACAACTTGAGTACCAACTCTTCGAAGATGTCAGAAAAAATGTTGCCGAACAGCTTTCACGAGTACAAAAAACTGCTCATGCTGTTGCAATGCTCGATGTTTTGACATCTTTCGCACAGGTTTCGGTTTATAATAACTATGTTCGACCGGTAGTCAATTTAGATGGTAAGATTATATTAAAAGAAAGCCGTCATCCTGTAGTTGAAACTTTGCTTGACTCTCCATTTGTACCAAATGATGTTATACTTGACAACGATGACAACAGGGTCTGTATTATTACAGGACCGAATATGGCAGGCAAATCTACATATATGCGTCAAATAGCGCTTATTGTAATCATGGCTCAAATTGGTTGCTTCGTTCCGGCATCATATGCTGAAATAGGTATAACCGATGGAGTTTATACACGTGTAGGCGCTTCTGACGATTTAGCTTCGGGACAGTCAACATTTATGGTTGAAATGTCAGAAGTTGCGGATATACTGAAAAATGCCACGAAAAACAGCCTTTTGATTTTGGATGAAATCGGCAGAGGAACTTCTACTTTCGATGGAATGAGCATCGCGCGAGCTGTATTAGAATATGTTGCGGATAAACGACTTTTAGGGGCAAAGACACTTTTTGCAACTCATTACCACGAACTAACCGTTATGGAACAACAAATAAGCGGAGTGAAAAATTATAATATTGCCGTAAAAAAACGCGGTGATGATATTACTTTTTTACGAAGGATTATTCCCGGTGGTGCAGATGAGAGTTTTGGAATTGAAGTTGCGAAGCTTGCCGGTGTTCCTAATAAAGTTATTAAAAGAGCCAAACAAGTCTTATCACAGCTTGAAAGCGGAAAATCAAACAACGGTGTTTCGGAAAACAATAATAAAACTAAATCACAACAAGATGACATTCAGCTTAAACTAACACCTCCGAATGAATTAGAAATAATGGACAGGTTAAAAATGATGGATGTTAATACTCTTACACCGATTGAGTGCATGAATACATTATTTGAACTTGCATCACTTGCTAAATAAACAAGTACATAAAATATTAAAGGAGGCGTTTCATGGGCAAGATTAATGTGTTGGATAAACATATATCAGAATTAATTGCAGCCGGTGAAGTTGTGGAACGCCCTTGCTCAGTTATTAAAGAATTGGTTGAAAACTGTATTGATGCCGGAGCCTCTGCTATTACCGTCGAAATTAAAAACGGCGGTATTACTTATATGAGAGTAACGGACAACGGCTGTGGAATTTCAAGAGAAGATGTTTCAACGGCTTTTGTAAGACATGCAACAAGCAAAGTCCATAGTCAAGATGATTTGGAGTCTATTTCAACATTAGGATTTCGCGGAGAGGCATTGGCATCTATAGCAGCAGTTTCTCATGTTGAACTTATAACGATAACTGAAGGAGAAATTGTCGGTACAAGATATGTAATTGACGGCGGTGAAGAACAAACTTGTGAAGATGCGGGATGTGCGCAAGGTACAACGTTTGTTGTAAGAGATCTTTTTTATAATACACCAGCCCGTATGAAGTTTTTAAAAAAAGATATTACGGAAGCGAATGCAATTGCAGCTGTCATGGATAGAATAGCTCTTTCACACCCTGAAATATCCATAAGGTTTATTCGTGATTCTCGCGAAGCGTTACATACGCCGGGAGACGGAAATTTAAAATCATCGATTTATGAAGTTTACGGTAAAGATTTTACTTTGGGCTTACTTTCTGTTAGTTATGAATTGAATGGTGTAAATGTAAATGGCTTTATAAGTAAGCCAACGGCGGCACGTCCCAATAGAAGTATGCAACATTTTTTTATAAACGGACGTTATGTTAAAAGCAGGACAGCTATGGTTGCACTTGAGCAGGCATTTAAAGGTTCTGTTATGGTGGGTAAATTTCCTTCATGTGTTCTTAATATTGAAATTTCTTACAGAAATGTGGATGTCAATGTTCACCCGTCAAAAATAGAAGTTCGTTTTATTAAAGAAAAGCCGGTATTTGATGCTGTTTATCACGGAGTCAAAACGGCACTGAATAAAGAAGATAAACCAAATACCATGTCATTTGAAAAACCTAAACAGCAGAAGCCCGTATACTCATATTTTGTGCAGGAAAAGGAACCTGTTCAAATGAAGATTGATACTTCCATCAATGATGTTAAGCCGCCAGAGACGTTTTCTGCTCCTATGCATAATTCAAAGTCTATGTTGACAGTGTGTGATTCCGGTGCAATAAAATGTGATAATAATTATGAGACCGAAAAAATAGAATTTCAAAGACCTCAGCCGATACATAAACAAGAAGAACCGGTTACACAACCGTTTGTAAAAAGCAATGATTCAGTAGATGATATTCAATTTACCCCAAAAGCGTCTTTGAACAACCAAACACCTTATAAACTAATTGGTGAAGCTTTTGAAACTTATATAATAGTTGAACATGGCAAAGATGAACTTATATTTATTGATAAACATGCGGCACATGAGCGAATGTTGTACGAAAAACTGAAATCTCAAGGTGGACAGGCAGTACAACAAATGCTACTTGAACCTGTAACAGTAACACTCGAAAAGAATGAATATGCGGCAGTTTTAAATGCAATTGATATTTATGCATCCGCAGGATTTGAGATTGAGGATTTTGGCGCAGGAACTGTCATTGTGAGAAGTGCGCCAATGATACTTGCAGGGGAAGACGTAGCCGAAGCTGTAATGGAGATTGCCGGTTACCTTCAGTCTTCTAAAAATGATATTACTACAGAAAAACTCGATTGGCTATATCACAACGTTGCGTGCCGTGCGGCAGTAAAAGCCGGTGACGAGAGTTCCACACAGGAATTGATAGGGTTAATAAAAAGAATCGAATCAGAGGATATAAGATATTGTCCTCATGGCAGGCCGGTATCTATTATTGTAAAAAGAAAAGATTTAGAGCGACAATTTGGACGGATATAATATGATTAATAAAACAGAAAATAAAATTTCGGTAGTGGCTGTTGTTGGGCCTACTGCTTCCGGTAAGAGTGGACTTGGCGTTGAAATAGCTTTAAGAAAAAACGGCGAAATTATTTCTGCCGATTCAATGCAGATTTATAAAGAAATGAATATAGGTACGGCAAAACCAACTGAAGAAGAAATGAAAGGCGTTCCTCATCATTTAATTGACTTTGTAGAAATCAATCAAACTTTTAGTGTTGCGGATTATGTTTCACTTGCTTCTAAATGCATTTCAGAGATATATGAAAAAAACAAACTTCCTTTAATAGTCGGCGGTACGGGATTGTATGTAAATTCACTTCTTAATAATATTCAATTTTATGAAAATGACAAAGATGATAAATTGCGCGAAGAATTAACTGAAAAAGCAGAAAAAGAAGGTTCTCAGGTGCTTGTATCAGAATTAAAATCATTTGACCCTGAATCTGCTAACAGAATTCATCCAAATAATATAAGTCGTTTAATAAGAGCAATAGAAATTTACCGTACGACAGGTGTTACAATGACTGAACAAATAAGGAAGTCTAAAGAAAAGCCTGCTCCGTATAAAGTCTGTTATATTGGTTTAGATTATAAAAATCGTCAAAATTTATATAGTAAAATTAACAAACGAGTCGATACAATGATTAAAAATGGGCTGATTGATGAAGCAAGAGAAATATTAAACAAGTCGAATTCAAAAACAGCTCTTCAAGCAATAGGATATAAGGAATTAATACCATATTTTAATCAAAAATGTACATTGGATGAAGCGGTGGATAATATTAAACGTGAAAGCAGGCGGTATGCAAAGCGTCAACTTACCTGGTTTCGCCGTAATGAGAATATTAATTGGATATATTTAGATGATTATAAAAATATCAACGATGTCACATTTGAAGCACTGAATATAATTGACCGGGAAGGGTGATTGCATGAACAGCCCGCTTTTTAGAAGAATCGCATCGGCTGTAGTAGCAATACTACTATTTATTTATATTGGATACCAAATTTATAACGCAAATCACGAACCGGTACAAATTGAAACTGCAATTTATACTAATGCAGGAGATACTATTCAGGTAAATGGAACTGCAATAAGAAAAGAAAAATTAATTAATTCAAATTCTAATGGAGTTATAACTTATTTAATTAATGACGGAGGTAAAGTTGCAAAGGGTGGAAAGGTTGCACAAATTCATGCTAATCCACAAGATGCAAATTCACAGCAGCAACTTGAGAATCTAAATAGACAAATTGTTAAATTGGAAAAACTGAATTCGCCGGGTAATACATATGCCGCAAGTCCCGACTCTATTAATAAGCAAATTAATATAAAGTTAATAGAATTAAATGAAAGTATTAATTCAAATAACTATATTGAAGTTTCAAAAATCCGTGAAGATTTGCTATACTTAATAAATGAAAGGCAGATTGTAACTAATAAAGCAGAGAATTTTAATTCAAGAGTTTCCTTGCTAAAATCCCAATATAATACTATTTCAGCTAAAAACAGCGCACCAATAGGATATGTTACTGCACCGTCATCCGGCTTTTTTATCAGCTCAACCGATGGATACGAGCAGGTATATGATTATTCAAAAATACCTACACTTTTGCCTGATGAGTTTAAGAATATGCAAAAAGCTTTGCCTCAAATTTCAAATTCAGCAATAGGTAAAATTTCAGAAAATTTTGATTGGTATTTTGCTTTTATTGTACCTCAAAATCAATCGAATAAGTTTAAGTTAGGAAATAGAGTTAATATTCAATTTCCGTTTGCATCAAGTGAAATAATACCGGCAACAATTGAAGCGGTAAATCAAAAGGATAATAAATCTAAAGCGCTTGTGGTATTAAAAAGCGATTATATGAATTCTTCACTTGCAGATATACGAAATCAAACAGCTAAAGTGCAACTGGAAAGTTACGAAGGAATTCAAGTAAGTCAAGATGCCGTTCATTTTGAAACCATAGAAAAAACAGTTAAAAACAAAGACGGTAAAACTTCCAATATAAAAAAAGAAGTACAAGGTGTATATGTTATGAGGGGAAGTGAAATGCAATTTAGGCAGATTATTCCCTTATTTAGCACAGAAAATTATGTTATTTGTGACTCTAATCCATCTAAAGAGAATTTAATGACGGATTCAACAGTTAAATTGTTTGATGAAGTTGTCATAGGAGGTACTGATTTATATCATGGAAAAGTTGTCAGATGATTTTAATAAACGTTTTTTAGATTTAGACGAAAATTATAAAGTTATTAAAAACAATATTGCCGAAGCTGCAATAAAGTTTGGCAGAAAGCCGGAGGACATTATATTACTTGCAGCAACAAAAACAGTTCCGATTGAAATTATCAACCATGGAATTAACTTAGGCATTGAACATATCGGCGAAAATAAAGTACAGGAATTAACAGAAAAATATGATTCCTATGACTTATCAAAGTGCGAACTTCAATTTATAGGACATTTACAAACAAATAAAGTTAAATATCTTATTGGAAAAGTCGCAATGATTCAGTCAGTTGACAGTATGAAACTTGCAAGGGAAATATCAAGGCTTTCGCTGTCACATAATGTTAAAACAGATATTTTAATCGAAGTAAATATTGGAAAAGAACCAAATAAATCAGGAATTATTCCGGAAAAATTAAACGATTTACTATATGAAACAGCAACACTGCCTGCAATTAATATAAGCGGCTTAATGGCAATTCCGCCTGCAGATGCAAATAAAAGAGATACTTTTAATTATTTTACAAATATGTACAAATATTTCATTGACATAAGCAGTAAAAAATTAGATAATGTTAATATGCAGTTTTTGTCAATGGGTATGTCAGCCGATTATGCCGATGCAATTTCTGCAGGTTCAAATATGGTGAGAATTGGTTCAGCTTTGTTCGGACCGAGAATATATAATAAAAAAATTTAAGGAGGGTGTACTATGGCAGGTATTGTTGAAAAGATTAAGGATATGTGGAATCCACCGGAGGATGAATATGATTATGATTATGAATACGAAGGTGAACAACAGGAAGATTCTGATTCACAAGGAGATGTAGAGGATATTCGTGAACATGATACCATAAAACGCGCACCTGTTCAGAACAATTCAAACAAAGTTGTGAACATTCATGCAACAGCTCGTCTTCAGGTAGTTCTTTTTAAACCTGAAAGATTTGGTGAAGAAATTTGTGCAATTGCAGATGAGCTGTTAAAGGTTCACACAATTGTATTAAACCTTGAAAATACCAACAAAGATGTTTCACGCCGAATTTTAGACTTCTTAAGCGGTGTTGCTTATGCAAACGGAGGCAAGATTAAAAGAGTTGCAACAAGTACATTTATACTTACACCCTACAATGTCGATTTAACTGGTGACGACGTTTTAGATGAATTAGAAAATAACGGCGTATATTTCTAATGGATAAACAGTATAATAAATCTTTATTTGAAGCAAAGATTTATGATGCAGTACACCTTGCACAAAATACATCACGTCCGCGTTTTATAGGCTTTTTAGATGAATGTCGGGCAGCAGAAGTGCAAGAAATGATGTCCAAAATACATTTTTCAAATTATTTGCTGTATGGAGGATATAACGGAGCAGAACGCTTGATGTTTGGTGCGTTTCCGGATTATATTAAGCCGCACACAGAGCAATTTTCAATATCTGCTGTAACAGCGACATTTCGTACCTGTGATAAGCTAAGCCACCGAGATTTTTTGGGAGCGCTTCTTTCTAATGGTATTGAGAGAGAAACCATTGGTGATATTTTAGTGGGGAATGGTATCTGCGTATTCTTTTTGCAAAGTAAAATTGCAAATTACATTTTAACACAGATATCTAAAGTAGGTAAAATTGGGGTAAAACTTAACATTGGCGCTGTTTGCCCTCTTCCCCAAAATCATAATTTTAAAGAATTTTCATCAATTGTTGCGTCTTCCAGGCTTGACTGCATGGTGGCCGCAGCAATTGGCACAAGCAGGGAAAAGGCATCCCAGTTAATCCGTTCAGGATTAGTTATGCTTGACCATAAAGTAAACACAGTGGTTTCCGCACAAGTTGAGCAGGGAAGTAAGCTGTCAGTTAGAGGGAAAGGCCGATTTATTTTCGACAATCTCGGTCCTGTTACTAAAAAAGGCCGGCTTAGTATTACAGGTAGGAAATATATATAACGGAGGACTTTATATGCTATCAATGAATGATATTATTAACGTCAGTTTTAGAAGAGCCAGCTTTACCGGCTATCGAACAGATGATGTTGATCAATTTGTGGATGATGTTAAAGAAACTGTAGATTCTTTAATAAAAAAACAAATTGACCAAAAAGAGGAATACGAAAAACTTAAAGAAGAAAACAATCAACTTTTAGATAAACTGAAGGTTTTAGCCGATAAAGTGGAAGAATACCGTATGGAAGAAGACGAAATTAAAAATGCTTTGGTAAGTGCGCAAAAATTGGGCGATGCTTCTATACGTGAATCTCGTCATAAAGCCGAGATAATTATAAAAGATGCCAATGTTAAATCTGAGCGAATAATATCCGGCGCAAAGCAAAGTGTCATTGAACAGCAAAAGGAACTTGAGCGCTTACAGCAAACTGTTTCTGATTTTCGTTCACAGCTGTTAAATGCATATAAAGAGCATTTAACTTTGATAAATGCTTTGCCATCAC
>ENA-UOOM01000737-UOOM01000737.1-fermentation-metagenome-genome-assembly--contig:-NODE-737-length-34883-cov-19.275411_pt1 | contig 34883 bp, 25 predicted proteins | sample MGYA00245781_ERZ724031 | MGnify/ENA primary metagenome ERZ724031 (study PRJEB28704, sample SAMN03018317) | fermentation metagenome | biome: anthropogenic terrestrial biome; feature: soil; material... | reverse complement strand
GTTGTAAATAATGTCAAAATTATAGCTTTTATCCCCGAAATTTCACTTTTTTGAGAGTTTTTTTAAGTGTTAAATTAAATAATTTCTTACTTTTGTGTTTTACAACATAGTTTTATAACATGTAATGAGCAAAAAAACGAGAGAAATAATTGATTTATCTTATACTTTGACAGATATTTGGCGCATTCTTTCCGATGAAGAGCGTGCGCTGATTAAGAAAAATGCAAGGTTTGTTCATTACAAAAAGAATGAAACTATTTACATTGAAAATGAGCAACCCCGGGATTTGATGTGTCTGCTCAAGGGAAAAGTAAAAATATATAAAAGTGGAGTGGGAGGAAGAAATCAAATTATAAGAATGATTCGACCTATTCAATATTTTGGATATCGCGCTTTTTTTGCCCGTGAGCCTTATGTTACTGCTGCTTCAGCTTTTGAAGCCTCTACGGTTTGCTTTATAGCGATGGAATTAATTGAAGATATGTTGCTAAAGAATGGAAACATGGCCATGTTCTTCATTCATATGTTGTCTTTGGATTTAGGTGTAGCCGATAACCGTGTGGTTAATCTTACCCAAAAGCACGTTAGGGGAAGGCTCGCGGAATCACTTATCTTTCTGAAAGAAAGTTACGGTGTTGAAGAAGACGGAGCAACCATTAATATTTACCTTGCACGCGAGGATTTAGCCAATCTCTCCAATATGACCACGGCAAATGCCATCAGAACGCTCGCCAATTTCGTTAATGAACGGATTATTTCGCTTGATGGAAGAAAGATAAAAATAATTGACGAAGATAAACTATTTAAGATAAGTAATATAGGATAGAGTGACAGATGAGCACCTTTAAAATACTTTTTACGAAAAAACAGCAGACTATCACCTTAATAATTGTAATGACCTGCGTCTCTTTCTACACTTCAGCTCAGGAAAAAGTACAATCGAAAAATATGTTTCAACAGGTGTGGAGCGTATTTACAAATTCATCAATATCTGGTAAGGATTTAATAGGTGATTGGGGATATAAAGGAACTGCGTGTGCTTTTGAAACCGAAAACCTGTTGAAAAAAGCTGGTGGCGCGCTCGTTGCTACTCAGGTGGAAAAGAGTTTCAATGAATATTGTACAAAAATTGGGATAAAAGAAGGAAAAAGTGATTTCATTTTTAATGAAGATAGTACATATTCTGCGAAATTAGGACTGCTGAAGTTTTCGGGTAAATATAAATTAGACGAAGAGAAGAAAGCAGTTTCGATGAGCTATCTGAAAGGTTTGGGTAACGTGACAGCTAATGTCCACAGATCGGGTTCAGGACTGAAATTAATGTTCGATGCCGATAGCTTTCTCAAAATGATGAAAACCCTGAGTATGTTCACAAAAAACAATTCGATTGAAGTTCTGGCCGCAATGGCCGATCTTTATGATGGAATGTTGCTGGGCTTTGATCTGGAAATGAAAAAATAACCATAACTTTCTTTTCGTTTTTTTATATTTTCGAAATGCGGCAAATGACAGATTTTCGGGAAGTCCTTCTTACCTTTGTGATGCCAAATAAAAAACATCGTTGTTGATGATTAAACAAATTACGAGAGCAGTTTTTAAATCTTACTATAAGTCAGTTGAGAAATTTATGGATGACCCTATGGGGACACAAGCACAGAATTTCGCTAATCTGATCGAACACGGACGAAACACGCTTTTCGGTTCCGAAAACCAATTTGACAATATAAGATCTATCGCCGACTTTCAACAGAAAGTACCCGTTGCTGCCTATGAAAACTTACGACCTTATCTCGATAAGATCATTGTAAACAAGCAACAAAATGTATTATGGGACTCGCCTGTGAAATGGTTTGCCATGTCGAGTGGAACAACCGAAGATAAAAGCAAATATATTCCTGTAACGCAGGAGTCATTGGAGAATTGTCATTACAGGAGCGGGTATCACATGCTTGGATTGTATGCTAACAGTTATCCCGACACGGAGTTTTTTCTGGGTAAAACACTGGTATTGGGTGGCAGCCAGCAAATAAACAACATTGGGGATAGTACCTTTACAGGGGATATCTCAGCCATTCTGATGAAGAATTTGCCGTTTATCGTTAAATTAGCAAGAACTCCTGAAGAAATAGCGCTGCTCCCTGATTGGGAAGAGAAATTACAAAAGCTTTCGGACTACGCTGTGAAAGAAGATATCAGGGCGTTTTTGGGAGTTCCTTCGTGGATGCTGGTTTTATTGAAAAAGATCGTAACAGATACCGGGAGATCACTTCCCGATTTGTGGAAAAACCTGGAAGTCTTCTTTCACGGTGGGGTCAGCTTCAACCCGTTTCGTGAACAATATGAAAAATTGATTCCTTCGGAAAAAATGCGTTATTGGGAAACTTACAACGCATCTGAAGGCTTTTTTGGTGTTCAGTATTCAAGTAAATCTAAAGATCTACTTCTTTTACTGGACAACGAGATATTTTATGAGTTTCTTCCCGTAGGGGAGTGGGATAAGGAAAATCCGCAAGCCATAACCCTTGCCGATGTGGAAGTCGGTAAGCAATATGCTTTAGTAATATCTACCAGTGGCGGTTTATGGCGATACAAAGTCGGCGACACCATTGAGTTTACTTCTACCAACCCGCATTTGTTTAGGATTACGGGAAGAACAAAACAATTTATCAATGCATTTGGCGAAGAGCTTATCGTTGACAATGCTGACAGGGCATTGGAAGAAACTTGTAAAATTACCGGTGCAAAAGTAAACGAATATACTGCGGCACCCGTTTATTTTGGTGATAACAGTAGTGGAGCACACGAATGGCTTATCGAGTTTGAAACCAAACCGACCGACTTAAAGCAGTTCACAATTGTTTTAGATGAAAATCTGAAAAGACTTAATTCTGATTACGAAGCAAAGCGCTCTTACAACTTATCACTCGGTGAGCCTATTGTCCGGATTTTGGAGCCGGGTGATTTTTATAAATGGATGAAATCCAGGGAGAAATCCGGTGGGCAAAATAAAGTTCCTAAGTTATCGAACGATAGAAAATATGTTGAGAATATTTTTACTTTTTTGGGTTTAAAATCCTAAAATAGAATAAAATTACCTTGCGATGGGATAAAACTAAGAAAGTTTCTGTAAATTTGCACGCTAAAACCGATTTTTACAAAATGAGAGTAAAACCTGTATATTTTTTATTGATTGTTGTATTACTTGCTTCGTGCGGTGAGTACAACAAGATTTTGAAAAGTACCGATAAGGATGTGAAATACTCGTACGCGAAAAAATATTTCGAAGAAGGTAAATACAGCCGTTCAATCACATTACTCGAAGAGCTGGTACCTTTTTTCAAAGGAACTGCCAGAGCTGAAGAATCGTTATATTTATTAGGGCAAAGTTATTATAATTCAAAAGATTATCTCTCGGCAACAGAGATGTTTACAACATATTATAATACTTATCCCAAAGGTGAGTATGCAGAGCCGGCTTTGTTTTATGCCGCATATGGCTTATATCTGGATTCGCCTGACCCCAAACTGGATCAAACTAAAACATATAAGGCCATGGCTGAGTTTCAGCGATATATGGAAGAATATCCACAAAATGAGAGATCGGAACAAGCCAAGAACTATATGTTTGAGTTACAGGAAAAACTGGCTCAAAAAGAGTTGCTGGCAGCCCAATTGTACCTGAATTTGGGAAATTACATGGGTAATAATTACGAATCGGCAGTTATAACCGCACGAGAGGCCATAAAAAGTTATCCGTTCTCAAAATACAACGAAGATTATCAGATGATCATTCTTCGTGCTCGCTATGAGTATGCTGAGCGCAGTACGCTGGAAACTCAACCTGAGCGGTATCGTATGGTGCTTGACGAGTATTTCAACTACAAAAATACTTTTCCGAATGGAAAATACATGACAGAAGCCGACAGGTATTATAAAAGAGCGCAAAGCAAAGTTGATGCATTGCCCTCGTAACTCAGTTAAAATAAGTAATTTAAAAGTTTAGAATAAGAATATAATATAAAATGGACTACAGAAGAACAAATGCAGCTTCGAATACCGAAACCCGCGATGTGATGAAACTTGCCGAACCGGTTGGAAATGTTTACGAAATGGTTCGAATAATCAGCAAAAGAGCTAATCAGCTTTCAGTTGAGATGAAACAAGATCTGGATACAAAGCTACAGGAATTTGCTTCATACACCGATAATCTGGAAGAAGTTTTCGAAAATCACGAACAGATAGAAATTTCACGTTTTTATGAAAAACTTCCCAAACCCGCACTGATAGCTTTGCAGGACTGGAAAGACGGTGAGATTTATTATCGTAACCCTGCAAAAGAAAAGGAACAGTTTTAACAGAATAGTATGCTTCAGAGAATTCAAACTGTATTTTTAATACTTGCATCAGTTTGTATGTTAGCAGCCACGGTAACACCTTTGGCTTCTTTTTTCTACAACGGGGATCCGGTTACTTTTGAAGCGATGGGTATGTACCGTAACGGAAATCTCGAGAACTCAACCTGGGCACTTTTTGCAATAGGCGCAATCAGCAGCCTTTTAGCCATCGTAACCGTTTTTTTGTACAAAACCCGAATGTTACAGATCAGAATATCTATTTTTAACATTTTTCTGATGATAGGATTCTATCTTTACTTCGGTTTTTTGATTTTTCAAATTAACCCCGAAGCGGGATTGCAGTTTCAGAAGATAGGCATTGGTATTATTATGCCGGTAATTGCCATTATTTTAACGTATCTCGCCATTCGCAGAATCGGTGCCGATGAAATTTTGGTCAGATCACTAAATCGGCTTAGAAAATAGCATTCATTCATTAAAGAATAGATAAAGGGCGAAGTGTTAAACATTTCGCCCTTTCGTTTTATTGATGATGTAAATTTAAACTACCCGGTGAGTTTTTTTAAATCTTATCTATTTTTCTGGGTTGGATCATGTTCTCCGGTTTGAGGATCTCGTCCAATTTCTCCTTATCCATTAGGTTGCGTTCCAATACAATATCGTAGACACCCCTGCCAGTTTCCAATGCTTCGGCGGCTACCTTGGTAGAGTTTTCGTATCCAAGATAGGGGTTGAGGGCAGTGACCAGGCCGATGCTATTCAGCACCATTTCTTTACAACGATCTACGTTAGCTGTAATACCGATGATACATTTAGTTCTCAAGGTATTGATACCGTTGATAAGCATTTCGATGCTTTCCATCAGCGAGTAAGCAATAATAGGTTCCATAACATTCAACTGAAGTTGTCCGGCTTCCGATGCCATAGTAACAGTTAAATCATTTCCAATTACTTTGTAAGCAATCTGGTTGACAACTTCGGGAATTACCGGATTCACTTTTCCCGGCATAATGGATGAACCGGGTTGCATGGGTGGCAGGTTAATTTCGTTCAAACCGGTTCTTGGTCCGGACGACAACAACCTTAAATCGTTACACATTTTCGATAATTTAACTGCCAATCGTTTGAATGCAGATGAATTTGTGATGAAAACCGTCGTGTCACTGGTGGCTTCTATAAGGTTCTCTGCAGCCACTACATCAATACCTGAAACATTTGCCAAATGACGCGTACAAACTGCCGTATATTCAGGATCGGAATTAATTCCTGTTCCGATTGCAGTTGCACCCATATTAGTTTCAAGAAGTAATATGCGGTTTTGCTCTAAACGTTGAATTTCTTCCTGCAAGTTTATGGCAAATGCTTCAAATTCCTGTCCTAAAGTCATTGGAACGGCATCTTGTAATTGCGTACGGCCCATTTTTATAACTTGTGCAAATTCTTTTCCTTTTTCGCGCAAAGCATCGATTATTTTCACCCACGATTTTTGTAATTCTACAATGCTTCTGTAGAGTGCTATTTTAAGAGCAGTGGGGTAGGCGTCGTTTGTAGATTGAGAAAGATTCACATGGTTGTTGGGATGGCAGTGAACATAATCTCCTTTTTCGAATCCTAAGATTTCCAATGCCCTGTTAGCAATCACTTCATTGGCATTCATATTTGTTGAAGTGCCTGCCCCGCCTTGTACCATATCTACAACAAATTGGTCGTGGAGACTTCCTCCTTTTATCTCATAGCAGGCTTCAACAATAGCATCGGCGATAGTAGGATCCAGTATGCCTAGTTCTTTGTTTGCCAAAGCAGCTGCCGCTTTTACATCTGCCAGAGCCAAGATGAATTGAGGATAATGATAAAGTTTGGAACGACTGATTTCGAAATTTTCCAGCGCACGCATGGTTTGAACGCCGAAATAATATTCCACGGGAATTTCCATATCCCCGATAAGATCGTGCTCAGAGCGTGTTTTACCACTGAGCTTACTAGTTATTGTGTTCATACTAAAACGATTATTTATAATAATTCAAGATTAATTGTTAATTGGTTCTTTCATTTTGCGCAAAGTTAGCTATTATTTTGTTTAAAAACTACCTTTCTTGGTTTATAAATGATAGTTTTAAAATGTCACAAAAAAAATAGAGAATCGCATTGCGATCCCCTATTAAAATATAATATTTTATCTGAATTAGAAAGTCCAGTCTTCCGAGGTTTTTGCACCATCAGTTTTTACGGGAACGGGAGCTTTGGTTTTAATAGGCTCACTTGGCGTATTCTGAACGCCGGTTCCTTTGTAATACTGTAATACATTGGGCAAAATTTGCTGAATGCGTGCAATACGTTTCTCATCTGTAGGGTGAGTGCTTAAAAATTCAGGAGGTGCGCCACCTTCATTGCTTTGTGCCATTCTTGTCCAGAAAGGAACAGCTGATTGAGGATTATATCCTGCTAGTGCCATCACGATAAGTCCGATTTCATCAGCTTCGTATTCCTGTTTGCGGGCATAAGGCATCATGACACCAAATTGAGCGCCAAGACCGAACACTTGTTGTCCGATTTGTGCACCAACAGAATTACCCAATAAACCACCCGCTATCGCACCACCGTATTGCAGTGCCATTTGCTGGCTGATTCTTTCCTGAGCATGACGGGCAATTACGTGAGCAACTTCGTGTCCTACAACCACTGCCAATGCATCTTCGGTTTGTGTCACCGGTAACAGACCTTCGAAAATAACTATTTTTCCACCTGGCATGGCAAAAGCGTTCACACTTTTGTCTTTTACCAAATTAAATTCCCATTGATAATATTGTAGCTCAGATTCGTAGCCGTTGCTTTTGTAGAACGTTTCTACTGCGTTGGCTATTCGGGAGCCTACACGGGCTACCATATCTGAGCTTGAGGTGCCCCTTTCGAGCGGAGCAGAGCGTATAAAATCCTGATATTGTTGCAAACTAAGTGCAACAACCTGTTCGTTGGAAACCAGGTTCAATTGTCTTCTTCCGGTGAAAGGAACGCTTCCGCAGGCTTGTAAAAAGGCCAGCGTAACGATCATTACAAAGGAAAATTTTGCCGATTGAATAAAATTTTTTCTTTTCATAGTTGTTTTTGTTGTTGTTAATTTTCTGCCTTTTCCAAAAGGCTATAATATCTTGTTTTAAATTATTCTCCTTATACTAATAACATTTTTTTTTGAAAGTAGTTTAATTGGATATCGACATTTTTTGCATTTGTTGTAATATCTGATGATAATTAAAGATTTAACATTTTTATAATGAACTAAACTAACTATTATCTGTTTTTTTAGAAATTAGAATGAATTATTACACAGTTGTGCGTGAATTCAAAGATCTTAAGCGGGAGCGGGAGTCTCTTACCATTATGCAAGAAATATAAACTTGTTCTACTTTCCACATCATTTCCCCTTCCTTTTTTATTTGTAATAAACATATTGACAGGGCGTTAAGTTCTATGTCAAGGTTGAAATGTGTACAGTTCCATGTAGATAATATATTAGCATACGCCTGGAAACAGATAAAACCTGCTGTTCACTCACCCAAACTTACAGTTGGATAATTCGTGCTTGATTTAAGACTTTACATTCATTATCTCTAAAGGTTGAGTGAATGTTTATGTTTATATTTTTTGTCAGGGGATCAGATCTAAAAAGTTGAATTAAATAAAAACAAAAATAAATGGAAATAAAAATCCTTATTTTCAGCCCTTTCTAACAAATCATTAATTAAAACAAAAGCAATGGAAGCGAAAATAGTATTTAAAAACGAAGGACAAAGATTCAATGTTTTGGGAGATCATCAACAGATCAAGTTTTCGGGAAAAGACACTAACGGACAATACTTATCAGTTTATCAGGATAATCCTCTCGACACTCAAATTCCTATGCATATTCACGAAAACGAAGACGAGGTGTACACGATCATCGAAGGACAAGTACAATTTACGGTAGGAGATAACACAACACTTTTAAAAGATGGTGATTCCATTTTTTTACCTCGCCAGATTCCGCACACATGGAAAGTGGTTGGATCGACAAATGCAAAAGTTTATCTTGAGGTCTTTCCGGCAGGAATTGAGGGTATGTTCGAAGAATTAAGCCTGTTACCACCCGGACCACCTGATTTTCCTAAAGTGGTGGAGATTTGCGGACGTTACGGGGTGAAATTTGCCTAAATCATTGCTCCTGTATTAATAATCAGAAAGTAGGTTTTTTAGAAATACAAAATGTCATGCGTCAGGTGTATTTATTTCATTATCTGAAAGGAAAATGGCTCTCGATATCCGAAGCAGGACTGTTTTGATCAATGGAATACCGGTAACACATCATGGAAACATTGCTATCTGTTCAGGGTTCTCTAACCATTGATATTGCTGGTTAGTTCTTAATGGTTTGAAAAAAAAGTATTATGGGTAAGAATAGAATTAAAATACAACGGAATTATAATAAAAGAACATTAAAGCTCCCGGCCACCATTGTCTCCGTCGAGAGCGCCATACCTGTCTTCATAGGTTACACCGGGAAAGCTATAAATCAGGAGGGAGAAAACCTGCATATGCAACCTGTTCGTATCTCATCGCTTCTGGAGTTTGAAACCATCTTCGGTGCCGAATTTCCAGAAACAGGTATTGAAGTTCATTTTTTTGAGAATACTCCGGGTGTTTTTGACGCAAGAGCTGAATTAAATCAGCAAATCGCTTCAAAATATATCTTGTATCCTTCCATGCAAATGTTTTTCTCAAACGGAGGAAGATCTTGTTATATTATATCCGTTGACAGATATTCCGATGATGCAGGAACGATTGAATTTAGTCATTTAAAAGCGGGTCTGGATATTGCTGAGCAACTGGAAGATGTCTCACTGGTTGCTATTCCCGATGCTATGAATCTGGAAAGTGAAACACTATATTATAGTTTGCACAAAGCAGCAATGGAGCAGGCTGCCCGATTGAGGGATCGTTTTGTGGTTATGGATGTGTGGTTAGGAAGTTTGGTGCCAGATCAAGCTATTGAGAAACTGCGTAGATTTGATTTCGGGGATACACCAGTATGTAGTTTTGGAGCTGTCTATTATCCGCGGTTGGTCACCACAATTCCCTATGAATTATTCGATAAGGAAATGGTGAAAATTGGCGGAACAAGTGTCAAGAACCTTGGTGAGCTCGAAAAGCTGAATAGAGGACTGTTTGACATGGCAATGAGTGCAATTTCACAGTTGGAAATGATTTTACCCGCAACTGCGGCAGTAATAGGTCGATATGTGACGACTGATACTGCCCTTGGCGTATGGAAAGCACCGGCAAATATTAATTTAGACAAGGTACATCGTCCTGAATTTTCTATCAGCCAGTCTGAAAACGACGACCTGAGTCTGGATACAGAAGGTGGAAAATCCATCAATGCCATACGAGCGTTTACAGGTAGAGGTCAGGCAATTATCTGGGGTGCAAGGACGCTTGCGGGTAACGATAACGAATGGCGTTATGTACCGGTCAGAAGATTGTTCATCACTGTAGAGCAATCCATTAGAAAATACATCCGTAAAATAAATATTGAAGCCAATGATCAGAATGTATGGAAATCAATTTACGAAACAATTGAACAGTATTTGGTTTACCTTTGGCGAGGTGGTGCTTTGCAAGGATATAAGCCGGAACATGCATTTTTTATAGATGTTGGCTTAAACAAGACAATGACTCCGCAAGATATTTTAGATGGAAAGCTTATTGTAGAAATAGGACTAGCAATCGTCAGACCCGCTGAATTTATAACAACGCGGCTACTGTTCAGAACTGATATTCCTTGATCTTTATTTTTCGTCAATAAACTGAATCGCTTGTTTGTCCATTTGCAAATCACGTGAAAAAAAAGTATCTTTGAGCGACTTTTTCAGCCCTAAATAATATATGTCATTAAAAGATAGTAACGAAGAAAATTTTGAAGATAAAGATAAGCAAGTGAACCAGGAAGAGGAGGATATTGTTCTCTCCGGTTCTTCGCAACACTCCAATCCTAAAATTACCACCCGATTAGCCGAAGACTCGCCCTTGAACCTTTCCCGAATGTATCAGGACTGGTTTTTGGACTATGCATCGTATGTGATTCTGGAACGTGCTGTTCCGCACGTTACCGACGGGCTAAAGCCCGTTCAACGACGTATTCTGCATGCCATGAAACGAATGGATGACGGGCGGTACAACAAAGTAGCGAATATTATCGGGTTCACCATGCAGTTTCACCCGCACGGCGATGCATCCATTGGCGATGCACTGGTTCAACTTGGACAAAAGGATTTACTGATCGATTGTCAGGGAAACTGGGGAAACGTGCATACGGGAGATGGAGCAGCCGCTCCCCGATACATTGAAGCGCGCTTGACAAAATTTGCTCTCGAAGTACTTTTTAATACCAAAACTACCGAATGGAAACCGTCGTACGACGGACGAAATAAAGAGCCGGTCACACTTCCTGCAAAATTTCCGTTACTTCTTGCACAAGGTACGGAAGGGATCGCCGTTGGATTAACTTCCAAAATTCTGCCGCACAATTTTAACGAGCTTTGCGATGCATCTGTTTCTTACCTGCAGGAGAAAGAATTCAAACTGTATCCCGATTTTCAGACCGGTGGTTACATCGATGTGGAAAGATACAACGATGGTGAACGTGGCGGATCGGTAAAAGTACGTGCATCAATCAAAAAACTTGACAACAAAACATTAGTTATTACAAGCCTGCCGTTTGGAAAAACAACTGCTTCTGTTGTCGAATCCATTATCAAGGCAAACGAGCGCGGGAAGATAAAAGTCAGAAAGGTTGATGATATAACGGCCGCAGAAGTCGAAATTCAGGTGCAACTTGCCTCCGGTGTTTCGTCTGACAGAACCATAGATGCTCTTTACGCATTTACGGATTGCGAAATCAATATCTCGCCCAACTGCTGTATTATCGAGGACGATAAACCGCATTTTCTTACCGTTAGTGACGTGCTTCGTACCTCCACCGACCGTACAAAAGAATTGCTTCGTCTGGAACTCGAGATTGAAAAACAGGAAAAACAGGAAGCGCTGCTTTTTGCATCGCTCGAAAAAATATTTATCGAGGAGCGCATATATAAGGACAAGGAGTTTGAGAATGCTAAAAATATGGATATTGCCGTTGCGCATATCGATAAACGACTGGAACCTTACAAACCATCATTTATTCGCGAAATAACGTCAGAAGATATCCTGCGGTTGATGGAGATCCGAATGGCGCGAATCCTGAAATTCAACTCCGATAAGGCAGACGAGAATATTGCCAAATTTAAAAGTGATATCGAGGAAATAGACCATAATCTGGAAAATCTGATCGATTATACTATTTCGTGGTACCTGATGCTGAAGGAGAAATACGGCAAAAATTATCCGCGTAAAACTGAAATTCGCAGTTTCGAAAATATCGAAGCCGTTAAGGTTGCCGAAGCAAATGAAAAATTGTATATCAACCGCGAAGAAGGATTTATCGGTACCGGATTGAAGAAAGACGAGTTTGTCTGCAATTGTTCCGATATTGACGATATTATCGTATTTTTCAGAGACGGAAAGTATAAAGTGGTGAAGGTGAGTGATAAAATGTTTGTTGGAAAAGGGATTTTATACGCCAACGTTTACAAAAGAAATGACAAACGCACCATTTATAACGTTATTTACCGTCACGGGAAAACCGGATCACATTACATCAAACGATTCTCTGTAACCGGCGTAACCCGCGACAGGGATTACGATGTGTCACAAGGCAAGGCCGGTTCGCGAATTGTATATTTCAGTGCCAATCCAAACGGCGAAGCCGAAACTGTAAGGGTCATCCTGAAACCGAAGCCACGCCAGCGGATTTTACAGTTCGAAAAAGATTTCAAGGAAATTGTTATCAAGGGTAGGGGATCGATGGGAAATATTCTTACCAAAGCCGATGTGCACCGTATCATGCTCAAGCAAAAAGGACATTCGACACTTGGCGGACGTAAAGTGTGGTTTGATCCCGACGTGTTACGCCTGAATTACGATGGTGGAGGTTTTTACCTTGGTGAATTTGAGGGAGATGATCAAGTACTGGTTGTTTACAAAAACGGGAACTTCCATGTTTGCAATTTCGACTTGAGTAACCACTTTGAGCCTAATTTTGTCCGAATCGAAAAATACGATGAAAGTAAAATCTGGTCTGCTGCCCTTTTTGATGCCGATCAGGGATACGCTTATCTCAAACGCTTTACGTTTGATGCATCGGATAAAGTGGCTAACTTTTTAGGTGAAAATCCCGATTCGAAATTGTTCCTGCTCACTGACGTTATTTATCCGCGTGTTGAAGCTACATTTGGAGGTGGTGATGATTTCCGTGAACCAATTGAAATTGACGTTGAAGAATTTATCGGTGTGAAAAGTTTCAAAGCCAAAGGAAAGCGCGTATCAAATTATGAAGTGAAAGATGTGAAAGAACTGGAGCCTACTCGTTTTCCGGAATCTGAAGAGAAGAAAGAAAAACCATCGGAAGTGGAGATCGAAGCAGAGGAGCCTATGAACGATGCCGACCTGCTCGATGAGATTACAGGCCAAATGAGTTTATTTGATTAAATATATAATACACGGCGGTTCGATACCGCCTTGCGTGTGCTCAAAAAAAACCTGCAAAGCAGTTTATTGCTTGCAGGTTTTGTTTTTAAGCAGTAGCTAATTTGGAGTCAGCAACTATTTTATTACCAGACTTACCCAAAAATTCTATCGAGACGTCTTTGCCGTTTTTTCTGTTCATGGATAATTTTCTTATTTTTCTTTTCCCAATCTCTTTCGCGTTTGCGCTGGTCTTTGTAAATCTCTTTATTCCTTTTCTCGATTTGTTTGTTAACCCGTTTAATATCCTTGCTCGATGGGCCCAGAATGATCATACCGTCGTCAAAGATAACTCTACCCCTGCGGGCGATTAACGGGTCGCGTCTGCGATCATAGTCTCTGTAAATATCTCGCCAGTACTTGTTCTTGTTGCTCATAATAGATTTCATCCGGTGAAACTGTGCCGATCCGGGTTTGATGCCATATCGCTGAGCTGTTACGCCCCATCCGTTGCCTCCGGCATAAAATCCGAAAACGTCACCGATGGGAATTCCTAAGAAATGACTCAACTCCAATCCCAGTGTTACATTTCCCCAGCTGTTTCCGTAATCACCGTAAAGTTGTATCAAAGTAGATTGCGGAATACCGTAATGATTTTGGTACAACATTACTACCTGATCGTTAGAGTAACCTCGGGAATAATAATCAACGTCTCTAGCAAAACGGTGGTAGTCATCGTCGGCAAACATCTGTATAGAGGCTGCCGCCATTACTAATATTAAAATTACTTTTTTCATACGATTATTATTTTATTTTTTTCATTAAAGTCGTATGGAACTCGCCGTAATCATTTACTTAAGTGTAACTAATTTAAATGCTCGTTTCATAACGCTAAATATAAAATGTACAACTCCTTGTCTATTTACAATATAGACCTTTTCGGTAATAGAAAGTTTAATCGAAAAAAGCGTTTTTGAGAAAGGTTATTTATGAAAAAAGACGCAATGCATTGCGCTTCTACACTTTCTTTGATAACAGATAATAATCCAAAATGACCATTGCTGCCATGGCTTCCACAATGGGCACAGCACGTGGAAGAACGCAGGCGTCGTGTCGCCCGCGGGCTTTGATGGTGGTGTCTTTTCCGTCAATATTCACAGTTTTTTGTTCCATCAGAATGGTAGAAACCGGTTTAAATGCCACACGGAAATAAATATCCTGACCATTAGAAATACCGGCTTGTATACCTCCTGAGTTATTGGTGCGGGTACTGATTTTCCCGTTATCATCGAAAAACGAATCGTTCATTTCCGAACCCCGTTTACTTACATCGAAACCGTGTCCGTATTCAAATCCTTTTACAGCATTGATGCTGAGCATGGCACTGCCCAAAGCTGCATGTAACTTTCCGAAAACCGGCTCACCAAGACCAACAGGTGCCCCTTGTATCACGCAAGTAACAACTCCGCCAATGGTATCACCTTTGTATTGAACTTGTTTTATAAGTTCTATCATTTGCTCCGCCTTTTCGGTATCAGGACAGCGAACGGGTGTGTTTTCGGTTTTGGTAAGGTCATATTTTTTATAATCGTTCTCCAGCTTAATTTCCCCAACCTGCGACGTATAAGCAGAAACAGACACTCCTAGTTGTCTCATGTAAAGTTTAGCCACAGCTCCGCCTACAACACGTGCAATGGTTTCGCGTGCCGATGAACGGCCGCTTCCCCGATGATCGCGTATTCCGTATTTCTGTTGATAAGTGTAATCGGCATGTGAGGGCCGAAAAACATCTTTTAGATTGTCGTAATCCGATGAGCGTTGATTTTGGTTTTTAATCATAAAACCTATGGGTGCTCCCGTGGTTTTGCCTTCGAAAATACCTGAAAGAAATTCGACTGTATCGGGTTCCACCCGTGGAGTTGTAATTCTGGATTGTCCCGGACGGCGTCTGTCAAGTTCGCTTTGGATAAATTCCATATCCAATTCAAGCCCGGGAGGACATCCATCGATTATGCCTCCAACAGCTGGGCCGTGTGATTCGCCAAACGATGTTAACCTAAAAATATTTCCGAAAGTGTTCATTCTGTGTCTTAATTACTATATCTCAAAATCAAAAAAACGTAAAGACGGTGTGTAGCCGCCTTTACAAATTATAATTGGTTTTAGCAGCCGCAACTGCAACCTCCGCAATCTCCGCTGCTGCAGCCACCGCCGTTTGAAAACAGAGCTGCAATTTCTTCGGGCGATGCATCGCGGACACCTTGTACGGTTCCTTCAAAATGCATGGTTTCACCGGCCAACGGATGATTGAAATCCATGGTTACAGTATCGTCAGTGATCGTAACTACAGATCCCGTCAGGCGATTTCCGTCTGAATCCATCATGGGCAGGGTGTTGCCTTCGAAAAGCATCTCTGTGTCAATCTTTCCATCGACTTCGAAAATGTTTTTGGGTAAATCGATGATCCTTGATTCGTCAAAATCGCCATAAGCTTCTTCGGGATTCAAAGTGAACTTAAATTTATCACCTTCCGAAAGTCCAAAAATATTATCTTCGAATGCTTTTAGCATAGAGTTTGTTCCGAAAATAAATTCGAGTGGCTTTTCGGCTGTTGCTTGCTCCATTAGTTCACGTTCTTCGCCCTCGCCTACGTTGAGGTCGTATGTTAGAGTTACATATTTGCTGTCTGAAATTTTCATTGATGTTGTTTTTTTATAATTAAGTGTTGTGTGAAATTTAACAATATGATGGAAAAATAGTTTTATTGATTTATCGCTTTTTTTAGATTATTAAGCGCTTTTTCAATGTTTGAGAGTGGGGTGCCCACGTTCAACCGCATAAATCCTTCACCTTCCTTACCGAACACGGTACCGTCATTCAACGCCAGCTTTGCTTTGTTAACAAAAAGGTTGACCAATTCCTTTTGTGTGAGATTTAAATCCCTGCAGTCTAACCACACGAGGAACGTGGCTTCGGATTTAATTACTTTAATTTGCGGAATATTTTCTTTCAGATAATTTTCCACAAAATCGATATTTTTTTGAATATATTCAAGCGCCTGGTCAAGCCATTCTGCGCCTTGATTGTAAGCTGCTTCGGTAGCCACCAAAGCGTGAATGGTTCCCTGGTCTAGTTCACGCGGAGTCAGGTAATTCATGTACTTATTCTTCAATTCTTTGTTATGAATAATCGCAAAAGAACTTACTATTCCGGCAATATTGAACGTTTTGCTTGGAGCCATTAATGTGATACTGTTTCCTTTTGCTTTTTCAGAAACAGTGGCAAAAGGAGTATGTTTGAATCCCGGCAAGATTAGATCGGAATGAATTTCATCGGAAATAACCAGAATATTGTTATCGTAACAAATTTCAGCCAGTTGCTTCAGTTCGTCATCATTCCAGATTCTCCCTACAGGATTATGCGGACTGCAGAAAATGAGCATCTTGCAGTCGTTTTCGGCGATGATTTTTTTTAATCCTTCGAAATCGATTTTATATTTTCCGTCTTCTAAAATTAAGGGGTTGTTTATAACCTGCCGGTTAAGCGCTTCAGGAACAATGCGGAACGGATGATAAACCGGAGGTTGAATAATTATTTTGTCATTTTCTTGGGTAAAGATTTCAATGGCGAAAGCAAAACCTTTCACAACACCCGGGACGAAAGTAATTTCGTTTCTTGTAACCTGATAATCATGCCTTTTCTTCAGCCAGTTTATAATTGATTGGTAATACCCGTCAAAAGGGACAGTATATCCAAAAATACCGTGTCTGGTTCTTTCCACTAAAGCTTCGGTAATTGCCGGAGGGGATAAAAAATCCATATCGGCTACCCAAAGAGGGATAAGATCATCGCGCCCAAATACAGCTTTCAATCTGTTAATTTTTACACAATGCGAACTTGAACGGTCTATTATTTCGTCGAAATTGTACTTCATTTTTTAAATTGAAGGCGCAATAATGCTTTGCGTCTCTACCATTAATAATAACTACTTTTGAACTGATTGTTCTTTTTTGCTTTGAACCCTCCAAAATTAAGCGATTCAACAGCCAAACCCAGCATAAACTGATGCGAAACTACTTTTGTTATAATGTCGTTCACATCAGTTCTGTAAAAATCGCCCAAATATCCGGTACGGATGGTGATGTTGTTAATTGGAATGTCAACGGTGAAATAGTTTCGGAGTGCGAGCTGATTTTGAAACGATGCAAAACGCACCGTACCTTTCCCATTTCCCAGAGAAAAAATCTCGTAGTACGATTGTCCGTATTCGGGCGAGAAAAACATTCCCGCGAATGGTGTACTCACTTGCCAACGGAATGTGAACCGCCTCCAATTATACATTGCCATTGCCGATAAACCGAGGTTTACAGATACTTTTAACGAACCCGGATTATTGGAATTTCGCACATTATAAATTCCTCCCAATGAGGTGTCCAGACCACCACCACCAAGAAATTGGAAGTGGTTGTTCTTGAAAATTGGATATAATCCTGTGGCAAAATACGTAACTTCTCCAAAGTATTCCGAAGCCGAAGCCGACGGATTTTTTGTAAATGCTACCTGCATTTGAAATTGTTGTTGCAGGAGAAGTTTTTTATCGAAAAAACGCGTAGGATTGATACGGTCGTGTAATAGCGACAAAGTTAATCCGTTGTATTCTAACGGAGAGAGATAAGTGTCAGTTAGAAAAGCTTTTCCAACACCCAAAAGAGTAGCTTGGTTAGTGGATTTCAATACACTTTCCTGAGCAAAAAGTGAAATTGAACAAATCGTTAAAAATAAAGTGACTACTATTTTAATTTTAGCGGATAAACTTTTCATTCTTACATTAATCGGACAAGATCCCAAACCTTATCTATATTACTTCCTGATATAAGAACCGCGATTGATTCCATTTTCAAATTACAAAAGTAAGAAAATATTTAAATAAAAGTGATTACCACCTGAGTAAAAGTCAGTTTATTTCCTTTTTAACGATTTGTTCAATTATGAATTAAGTTGTTGTTTTATTTTGGTTACATATTACTCACTATACTCGAAAACATAGCTCCCAGAGCCGATTTCAAACCGAGTTTGTCCGTTTGCAACTTCAACAGTGGAGATGTTTTTGTTCAATGATAATGATTTCCCTCTTTCAGTAACCGCCGAACCGGTTTGCAGAAGAACTGTTGCTTTTGTATTGGGAGGAACTACAACGTTCACAATTATTTTTCCGTCTTTTCGTTCCCAACCCGATTGTACGGTTCCATAAGCGCTTTCGAAAGCAGCTTTGGAAAACGAAAGCTTGTCTGTTGGATGAGGTTTCAACAGTAAATGTTTGTATCCTGGAGCCTGAGCATCCAATCCGGCAGAAACGCGGTACATCCAGTCGCCGATAGCGCCATAAGCATAGTGGTTGAACGAGTTCATTCCTTTATCCTGGAAGGTTCCGTCCGGGCGTTGTCCGTCCCAGCGTTCCCAAATGGTGGTTGCTCCCTGTGTTACAGGATAAAGCCACGAAGGGAATGTCTTTTGCATCAAAAGATCGTACGCCACATCGGTGTAACCGTTATCGGAAAGTACATGACACAGATAAGGTGTGCCCAGAAATCCGGTAGATAGATGCGTGTTGCGGCTACGGATGTCGTTAACTAGGAACTGAGCCGATTTTTCGCGTAGATTGTCCGGGAGAAGATCAAACATCAGTGCCAGCACATAAGAAGTTTGTGAGTTGGTACCGATTCTTCCGGCAGGAGTCACGTATTCGTGAATAAATACTTTTTTGATTTTATTGAAAAGATCATCGTAAAACCGGGCGTCATCGACCTTGCCCAGTACACGCGCAGCTTTCGCCAGAATGCTGGTAGAATAAGCATAGAACGCTGTTGAGATGAAATCGTGCTCTGTATGTCCGTCGGGAGCTGTGTGGTCATTGACAAAAGGATGGAAAAAGAGCCAGTCCCCGAAAACGCTTCCGCCTTTCCAGATCATGGCATCACCCGATTTATTACGAATGTATTCCACCCACGCTTTCATACTCGGATATTGTGTTTCGAGAATATTCTTATCGCCGTACACCAAATACATTTCCCAGGGAATGATAGTTGCAACATCTCCCCATCCGGCGGAATTACTTGCTGCCTCTGAACCTTGCGGATTAAGAACATCAGGAACAACAAAAGGAATTTCACCGGCTTTTCGTTGATCGAGCGCCACATCTTTCAACCATTTTGTAAAGAACGAAGCTACATCGTAATTAAATGTTGAAGTGCGGAAAAAAGCCTGTGCGTCGCCTGTCCAGCCGAGTCTTTCGTCACGTTGAGGACAATCAGTAGGTACGTCGAGGAAATTACCTTTTTGCCCCCAGATAATGTTGTGTTGAAGTTGATTAAGCAGTGGTTCGGAAGATTCGTAACGGCCTGTGGCTTGCATATCGGAATGGATTACCACACCCGTTATGTTGTCTTCAGTTAATGTTCCCGGGAAACCGATAACTTCGATGAATCTGAATCCCATAAACGTGAAACGCGGTTCGTATATTTCTTCTCCTGTTCCCGCCAGGGTATACTTAAGTTCGCATTCTGCTGCACGGAGATTTTCGGTATAAAATTCACCGTCCTTATCCAATACTTCAGCGTGGTTAATGGTTATCTCAGTTCCTTTCGGACCGTTTACCTTTAAACGGATCCAACCCACCATATTTTGTCCCATGTCTACCAGTAATCTGCCACTTGGCGATTTGAAAATCTTTACCGGTTTTATTTCTTCAATTTTTCTGATTTCTGCACCTTCTGATGCTACCAGTTTGAATTCGTAGTTTCCAATACTAACTTTCTTCCAGTTGCTATCGTCGTATCCAACTTTATTCCATCCTGTGAGGTTTTTTGTGGCGTCGTAATTTTCACCGAAATAAAGCCCATTTTTAACGATAGGCCCGTCGTTGGAAGCTTTCCAACTATCATCGGTTGTAATGAGCGTTGAAGATCCGTCCGTATAATCGATACGCATTTGCGCAAATAAACCAAGTTTTTTTCCGTAAATTCCCCAGTTATCGCTCCACGCTAAAGAACCCCGATACCATCCGTCACCAAGAATTGCGCCAATTGCGTTTCTTCCGTTTTGTACTTGTTTTGTTACATCATACACCTGATATTGAAGTCGTTTACCGTACGTTGTCCACCCCGGTGTGAAAACCTGATCGCCCACTTTTTGACCGTTCAAATGCAATTCGTAAAGTCCGTGAGCGGTTGCGTAGATGGTTGCTTTCGCTATTTTTTTGGACACATCAAACTCTTTGCGTAAATAAGGCGCCGGAATGTACCGGCTCGTATCTTCATCGAATTCGATCCACTGTGCTTTCCAATCCGCCTGCGAGAGAAGTCCGGTTTCCCAGAATGCTGTTTGGCTCCATTTGGATTCTCGGCCTTTATTATCCCAGACTTTTACCTGCCAATAGTAGCGCTGTGCTGATTTCAACGCATTTCCGGCATATTTCTGTAAAACAGATTCATCAGATGTTATTTTTCCTGAGTTCCAAACCTGGGTTGATGAAGAAAAAGATGCATTTGTTGCTACGCGGATTTGATACGCGGTTTGCATCACATTGTTTCCGGTGACTGAGATTTTCCATGAAAACCGGGGTTGAGCCGCATCGATTCCGATAGGGTTGATTTTATGTTCAGTTGTTAAGTTGTTCACGGAAAGCTGTTGTGCGCTTAATCCGGTGAAGACGGTTAAGAGAAGTAAAAAGATTTTGAATGCTTTCATTGGATGATATTTATTTGTTTTAGATATTAGTTTTCAAATTTATAACTTCCCGATGGAATTTCAAACAGTACATAGCCGTCTTTTTTACCAATTTCTTTTGCAAAACCGGAATTTTCTTTGACTTTTCTATTGAACACATCTGGAAAGTAAACAGTCGCTTCGCAATTGGGAGGCACGGTAACCGACAGTGTTGTTTTTCCGTTTTCACGTTGCCAGTGCGATTGAACCATTCCTGCCGGGGAGTTGTAACCGGCTTTAGCCCACGAAATTTGCTCTTCTGGAAAATCAGGAACACGAATATCGAATTTCCGGAATCCGGGTGAATCATCCCTTCTTCGAATGCCCGCTACGCCATCAATGTACCAAGCACCCGGGTAAAGATAGGAACTGTGCAACAACGAATGCCCAGATAAATCTTTTTCCCACATTTCCCAAATGGTGGTGGCGCCGCTTTCGCGCATTAATCCCCAACTCGGATAAGTGGTTTGCGAAGTCATCGAGTAAATGAGATCATCTCTACCTTCTTCGCGCAACACCTTGAAAAGCATCGCTCCACCGGTAATTCCTACATCTATATGCCCTTTTTGATTGACGAGAATCTCTTTTTCGAGCCTTTTCATCACAAGCGGACGTAATTCTGCGGGCATAATATCGCCGTATAACGCAGCCGAAAGACTTCGCATCGTCTTATCAGAATAATTATGGTCGTCAGCGTGATAATACTTATTATGAAGTGCTTGACTTGATACTTCAGCCTGACGTTTCCACTTCTGAGCTTCATTGGTCTTTCCAATGGTTTCTGCTACTTTTGCACCTGTTTTTAAGTTGTATATCCAGTAGCAATTATTGAAAAATAGATTTTCATCGGAATAGTTGTTCATTCCCTGTGCGGTTGCACCCGGCCAGAGCCAGTCACCCAGAAAATCCCAGCGTCCGCCGTAACGTTTGAGCAAGTTATTTTCTACGTGAGTATCCAAAAAAGTGAGCCAGCCTTTTATCATTTCAAAATTTTCTTCGAGAACGCGCATATCACCCTGATATTGGTACATAAACCAAGGCAATGTTACCACGATTCCACCCCAGGCGGGCCCGCCGCCACCGTGGTACGTAGGCGCTGTTTGAGGCAAAACGCCACCACCAAGCCTTCTGCCGCTTCCTTCCTGCTTACGCGCCCAGTTTGGATCATTCATGTTTCCGACCATCGGCTCGGTTCCCTGTACATCGCGCCAGTCTTCGAGCCATTTATTGTAAAATGCGCCCAGTTGGTAATTCAGCATTCCTGTTTCGGATGTGGCGTGTGCGTCACCGCCATAACCGAATCGCTCACGCTGCGGACAATCCACAATGTACCCGCCAAGAGACAGGTTTTCGAATGTCCAGTTTACGGTGTTGTAAATCCAGTTTTGCAACGGATCGGAACATTCAAACGTAGTGGCATCGACAAAATTGGTACGAACCATCCATCCCTTAATGTCTTCTTTTTGGGGAGCAGATTTCAGTCCTTTTATCGTAATCCATCTGCCGGAACTGTAATTAAACTTATTTTTAAACGTGCCTTTTCCCGATTTTCCAAGGACATATGCGCTATTCAGACTGAACGTCATATCGTCCTGTTCTCTTTCAGAATACAAAAAGCGAATGGTATCACCCGGATTTCCGTTAACATCGATCTGTGTCCACCCGGCAAAATTCACACCCATATCCACGCGATACGAGCCATCAGTTCGTTTTTCGATGGCTATCGGCCGAATCTCATCGAATAAGGTGTTTGTTTCGGCCCGCTGAGCCGATAATTTGAGTGAAGGCGTGTAAACGATTGCTCTACTCCATGTTTGATCGTTGTAGTTTTCCAGATTCCAGTCATCAATTTCTTTGTTGGCATCCCATATTTCACCACCGTATCCACCCGGTAATCCGAATCCCCAGTTTCCGATTAGTTTGTTCGGACTCGGATGGGTTCTCCACGATTCATCAGTAACGATTCTTGTGAGTTTTCGGTTATTTTTACCGTAAATATCGGTTTGGGCAATAACTATGGGTGTTTTTGGTTTATCGGGAGTGAAATAGGGTGCGAAAATAGACCATGAGGTGCCGAGCCACAATGCGATAACATTTTTACCTCGTTTTAATTCCGGAGCAATATTATAAGCTATGTATCGGGCAAGTTGCGTGTGGTCGGTTACGGCTGGAGCAAGAACATGATTACCTATTTTTTGACCGTTAACATACACTTCGTGATAACCTACCGATGCAACAAAAATGATGGCTTTAGATGGTTTTTGGTTCAAATCGAATGTTTTTCGAAGCCACGGATCGGATATTTTATTTCCTTCAGGTGCAAATTCATAAATTTCTGATGTGCCGATCCATTTTGCCGTCCATTCCGATTCGTCGAATAAACCGGTTGTGAATGTTGCCGGCACGCTGAATTTCGATTGATTGCCTTTTTCATCTTTGACAATTACTTTCCAAAAGTATTCTTTATCGGATTTCAATTCTTTACCCTTGTACTCAATAAGTTGCATTTTATCAGATTGAATCCATTTTGAATCCCATAAATCTCCTCTGTTCTTCTCGATATTTCTTTTCGATGAACTCACCAAAATTCGATATGCAGTTTGTTTTTGTCCGTATGCGATATCGCTACTGGTTGCCAGCTTCCAACTAAACCGAGGTTTCTGAATATCTAATCCGGTAGGATTGGTGAGATATTCCGTAGTTAGTTCTATGGGGGAGATAGTACCCTGTTTCTGAGAAAACAATAGGAATGTCGTTGAAAAAAGAAAAATGGTAAGACTTGTAAGTAAGTATTTAGTAATCATAATTTCATTCTATTCAATTGAGATTTTCTTTTTAAATCATATATTTAACTACATGTTTGAAGAAATAATTAAAATAGGTTTTCCGATTAGATATAACATAAAACTATTTTAATCCATATGAAAAACCTCTTTTAACGGTATGCTCACCGGTGAATTATCAGCATTTACTTCCATGATATCAGCCATATAGTCCCACCATTTTTGAACAATAGGATTTTCACCCAATTCCTGAGAGGATTTACTCTCTTTTAATTTTTGGCAGGCAAACAACATATTGGTTTTTTTATCCCAGTAAATTGAATAGTCATACACACCATTTTCTGATAAAAGTTTTTGCAGTTCAGGCCAAATTTCAGCATGTCTTTTCTCATACTCTGATTCAAAACCAGATTTCAAAAACATAATAAAAGCATTCCTTTTCATAATTTAGTTCTTTTTCATTAGATATATATGTTTATAGAATAAGCATTTAAAATCTTTGATAAAAGATTCAAGCTTAATTCAATATCTTCCTAAAACTGTATTTCCCGCTTTTCACAGTCGTATAATTGGTCTCTTGAGGCAAATACACTTTTGTTTCGCAGTTAACAGGGACTTCAACATCCATTTCAAACTCACCGTTATCCACTTTCCAATCCACTTTTATTGTTCCGTACAACGTATTGTATGAAGCGTTCACAAACGTTAAATCACCCACAACCTGTGGCGCAATTTTGAAGTTTTTGAAACCGGTGTAAGAGTTTTCCTCCACATCAATTCCGCCCAGCGACCTGTAAAACCACTCTTCAATTTGTCCCATCATAAAATGATTCCAAGATGCGCCATCTCTCGGATCCCAAAGTTCTGTAAGTGTAGTTGCTCCAAACTGAAGCTGGAAACCGTAACCCGGCACTTCGTTGTGATTGTGCATTTTGTACATCACTTCATTCAACCCGTTTCTTGCCAATGCCTGAAACAAATATCGGTTTCCCACATCTCCGGTGGAGAGCCTGTATCCTTTTTCTTCGATATCTTTAACCAGATTATTGAGAACGGCTTGTTTGTCTTCGGCAGCAACCAATCCGGTGAACAAAGGCATGGCGTTGGATGCCTGACTTCCGGTTCCGTATTGTTTGGTGTTTTTGTTGAAAAACTCATTGTTAAAAGCAATTTTCACTTTATCACGAAGGCCGGAGTAAGAGGTTTTATCCTCCATTTTATCGAGCATATCGGCCGCCTGAACCAAGTAATCGATTACCATATAATAATGAGTGGTTGCCGATAGTGCAATGGGTGTGTTGTTGGACGGACCATAAGGCTGATCTTTCCTGTAATCGCACCAATCGCCCAATCCGTGGGAAACGATATGGTTTTTGGCTGTTGTAGTCAGGTAATCGACATATTTTTTCATTACATCGTAATACTCTACGATTAGCGAACTGTCTCCGTAAAATTCGTAATACATAAACGGGAAAATCACGCTCGCGCTTCCCCATTCGGGGGAGTCTCGGAAACCACCATCAAACACTACATATTCGGGAGCAATACTTGTTACCAATCCGTTTGGCAATTGTGCGTCGCGAATGTCCTGCATGATTTTAGGAGCGAATCTGGCCAGATTAAAATTGTAGTACAGTCCGGGACCGTTTAAATGAACTTCTTCCAACCATCCGAGTTTTTCCCGGTGCGGACAATCAGTGAATACAGCGTGCATATTGCTTTTTATGGCATTTACAATTAGGTTGTGCGCATTGTTGAAAATCTCGTTGGAAGAACGAAAACTTCCTGCCGATTCTGCCGAGTTGTATACAAAAGCCGATTGTATATCTTTTATAACCGGGATGTGCCTGTTATCCTGCGATTCCGGTAGTTTGGCTCCCTCTATCTGAATGTACCGGAATCCATAGTACGAAAACCGAGGTTGCCAGGTTTCATCGTTTTCTCCTTTCAACGTGTATTCGTAATAATACGGCCCGCCGGATTGTGTCTGATTTATATTGCCATCATCGTTTACGCGTTCTGCAACGGTTAATCGGATTTTATCGCCTTTTTTCCCGTTTACGGTGAATATGGGATAGCCCGAAAGATTTTGTCCCATATCCAACACGTAAATATCTCCAATTTTTTTACTACTTTTAATACCGAAATACTCCATTTCCCTGACCGGAGTTGAAGTTTGAGGCCTAAGTTCTCCTTTAGGGGCATCGTCAACGACAACAGGCAGCCATTGAGAATCATCAAAATCAGGAGTATCCCATCCCGGTTGTTCGAGGCGAGCATCATAATCTTCGCCGCCGTACATACTATTAAAAACGATGGGACTTGGAGAATATTTCCAGTCTTTATCTGATATTATTTCTTCTTTTGTACCGTCGGTATAGGTAATGTCGAGTTTCAGAAACAAAGTAGGAGGGCCAAAACTCACCTGCATTTTCTTATAGCGGCCGCCTTGTTCGTTATAAAATCCGTTTCCGAGAAGCACTCCTATTGTATTATGTCCTCTATTTAATTCTTCGGTAAGGTCGTAGGCGTTATAATAAACGGTTTTATCATAATCGCTCCACAGCGGATTATATTGGTCATTACCGACTTTCATTCCGTTTAATGAAAGTTCGTAATGCCCCTGCCCGCTTATGTAAATAATGGCATCTTTGATTTGTTTTTGTGCCGAAAATGATTTTCGCAGATAAATACTTCTTTTGGACAGCGGATGTGTTTGCTGCCAAAGTTTTCCTTTTTCTGAAGTATCCGCTAAACCGTGGTAATTTCTCCCTTCGGGAAGATTGGAGTCCACTCTTTTTATGGCGCTTATCCAATGAGCATTGAGTCGCTTTTTATCTGGAGCTAAACGGAAACCGTTTTTTTCGCTCCATGGGGTATTTTTATTTTTATTGTCCCAAACCCGAACACGCCATTGATACTTCTCACCGGAATTTAATTTTGCTTTCCCAGCATACGGGATATGCTGACTTTTATCTGATTTTATTTTTCTTGATTTCCAGATTCTTTTGTTTTTGTTATCGAATATCTCTATCTCATAGGCAGTTTGTTCAACACCGTTTTCTTTGGATTGTAACTGCCATCCGAAACGAGGAGTTTGACCTTCCACCAATAACGGAGATTCTTCGTGTTCGCAAACAAGTTTGACGAATTTTAAGTTGGACGAAAAGCTATAAGGAATAAAGCTGAGGTTGAACAAAATTACTACAATAGCAAGAAGTGAAATTTGATTTTTATTCATGTGTTATTATCCGTTTTAAATTTTATTTTATGGTAAATTTATAGATGCCCGATTTCAATGTCATTACGTGCTGTCCTTGTCTTGATTCCTTTACTTCAATCAACGGATTTTTTTCCAGCGAAGCATTGCTCTCTCGGATGTTCTTTCCGTTCAAGTGCAACGTTGCCATGCTGTTTGTCGGTACCGTTACATTATATTCAATTACTCTGCCTTTCCGTTGCCACGCTGAAACAATAGTTCCGTAAGGACTCTCGTGCGAAGCGTCGAAATGTGATAAACCGGATACGAAATTAGGTTTTAGAATGATGTTTTTAAATCCCGGTTGGCTTTCATCCGGAAAAATTCCCCCCAACGCTTTGTAATACCACGCGTTAATTTCGCCGAACATTATGTGATTCATCGATATATCGCTGCCGGCATCCAACGGCCAGTTTTCATAAAACGTAGTGGCACCGTTCACAATCCACCAACCCCACGACGGAAAAGTTTCCTGCGATGCCACTTCATACGCCAGTTCCGCGTATCCGTTTTCGCTCAAAGCGTTAAGGATGGTTTTTGTACCTAACAATCCCACGTCAATGTGTTTGTTGTCTTGTTCTACTCGTTTTGCCAGATTAGTAGCCACTTTAGCAATCAGTTCATCGGGAACAAGTCCCCAATGCAAAGCAACGCTTAATTCTGTTTGTAATCCGGTGCCGTAAATTCCGGTTTCGCGATTCAGGTATTTGTTGTTAATTTCCGATTTGATTTTCTCTGCAAGAGTTGAATACTTTTCAAAATCATTTGTCTTTCCGAATAAATAAGCAGTCTTGGCAAGAATAAGCGCATCAATGTAGTAGTAGGTGCTTGATGTAAATTCTTTAGACGTTACCGATTTTACGGGTACCCAATCGCCCAGTCCCCAGTCGGTTAACCCCGAGGGGTATTGTTCGTCAATATAATCCACGTATCGTTTAATGTTGTCGTAACACAATTCCAACAATTTTGTGTCGCCGTAAAAAAGATAAATATTCCAGGGAATAATGGCGATGGTGCTCGTCCAGTCCGGGCCGTTTGCCCATTGGTAGCCCCATCCGCTGGACGGAATAATAGCCGGAAGCACACCGTTGGATTGTTGTTCATCGCGATGGTCTGCCAACCATTTTTCGTACACCGTGATTCCGTCGAAATTGTATAAACCTACTTCAATGGCGATATGCGCATCGCCCGTCCAGCCGTTTTTTTCGCGTTGGGGACAATCAGTGGGGTATCCGAAAAGATTGGCGAGATACGATGCGTTAGATGCCCGCCAGATTTTATTCAACGTGTTGTTCGACGAGTTTACTTTTCCGATTGGAGGCACATCACTGTGCATAAAATAAGCTGTCAGGTTTTCCTTTGACAGATTTAACGGTTTATCTGTGGTCACTTCAACATATTGGAAGCCTTTGTAATTGAATCGGGGCATAAATTCATCTTCCTTTTTACCGCTCAAGATGAAAATATCGGTCTGAAAAGGGTCGGAGTCGTCCGTTGGGCGATAATGCACGTCGATATTCGACATATCTGCCCGATTTGTCGAGTCCAGTCGTTCTACGTGTTTCAGACGAATGGTTGTTCCTTCAGGCCCGTTTATCTTCATTCGAATTACACCCGACATATTTTGTCCGAAATCGTATAGCCACGTGTTGTCATCTATCTTTTTCAAACTAACAGCCTGGTACTCCCTGACATTGCGAATGGGATGCAGTGCCTGCGCCACGACATTTTGAGACGGGGCTCCTGTGGTGTAAATTCCCCGCCATCCTTTCGCATCGAAATTTGGAGTATCCCAGCCAGGTTGTTCTTTGCGGGCGTCGTAGTGTTCGGCCGTGTAAATGCTGTTAAAAATAATGGGACTTTCTGAAGTTTGCCATCTTTCATCCGTTCCGATAATTTCTTTCGTCCCGTCGGAATAGGTTATTTGTAAATCCATACAAAATTTGGGACGTGCGCGCCACGGTGCTTTATCAAAATACCATACCGCGGTAGATTGATGGTTGTACCATCCGTTGCCAAGCAAAACTCCAATTGCGTTATTACCTTGTTGCAAATTATTGGTAACATCATAAGTAACGTATAAATTCCGCCGGTCGAAGCGCGTGTAGGTTGGATCGAGACGATGGTCGCCAATACGTTTTCCGTTTATGGATAGTTCGTAAAGTCCGGCAACGACAATATACGCCCGCGCCGATTTTATGGTTTTATCCGTCTTGAATGCCCGACGGAAATAAGCTGCCGGTTTCAAGTTGAAGTCGTAAGTGTCGGTAATCCATTTTCCTTTCCAGCTCAGTTGTCCCATCATTCCGGTTTCGAAATACTGTGGTTGGGACCAAGCCGACCATTCTTTGTTTTCGTCTTGCACGCGCACGTTCCAGAAGTATCGGGTAAACGGATTTAATTCTTCACCTTTGTAAATCACAGGAATTACCGAATTACTAACGCTTCCCGATTCCCATGCGTTGCCTTTTCCCGATGCAACATCCGATTCGACAGTGCCCACCACCAATTCGTATGCAGTTTGGGAGTTTCCGGATTTTTGCGATTCCATTTGCCACGTAAAACGTGGATGGGTTTCGTCAATCCCGATAGGGTTTTCAAGGTATTCGCATTTCAGGTTTTTTACACTTATCTGTGAATAAATTGCGAATTGTGCAACCGGAAATATTAAGAGAAAGATAAATGTTTTTTTATTCATGACTTTCAAAATTATAGCGAGTATTCAACTACGTATTTTCCGCTCTGTAATTCAATTAATTCGTTTGAAGGTTGATACGATTTATTGTCAATTTTAACGGAAGATTTTTTGGGATAATTTACTTTCGCGATAGAACCTACAGGAACTTCCACATTCATTTTTAACTGATTGTCTAAAATCTCCCAATGAACTCTCACTAACCCTTTCGGAGTTTCAATCTGGGTTTTTGTCCAGGTTATTCCTGTCGGAATTTGCGGATCGATTAGAAATTCGCTGTAAGCGGTTTTTCCGTCGATTTGCCGGATTCCTCCAACCGATTGATATAACCATTGTCCTACACCGTTGTAGCAGTTGTGTATCCGGCTTCGGGCTCCGTTCCAGTGTTCCCACGTAGTTGTGGCTCCGTTTTCCAACATGTACAAATATCCCGGATAAGTTTTCTTTTTCAACATGGAATAAATATAATCCGGTTGATTATTTTTTGCCGCCCATTCCATCATAACAGGAATTCCGACAAGCCCTGTGTTGAGATGTCCGTTGTCTTCCTTTTCGGTTCTTTCGATCAATATTTTCGTTATATCTTCTCGTTGATTTTGCAGAACAACTTCGGCAAGCATCGGGAAAATAAGGTCTATTTGTGATCCTGTACCGTAAATACCGGTGTTTGTATCATAAAAGGTGTCGTTAATAATTTTATTCAATTGATTTTTTCGCTCCTGATATTGTTTTTTATCCTCTTCTTTTCCTAAAAATCCGGCTATATCAGCCATCTGACTAAAGCAAACGGACAGGTAACTGTTGTTTACCAAATCCACTGACCGTTCATCTAAATGATTGGGATTTCCAACGCCATCCGGCGTAGCCCAATCACCCAGATACCAGGCTCTGTAATCCGTATCAGGCCATCGTTTCAGTAATCCGTCAACGCTATGATTGTTAACATAACCCAACCATTTTTGCATAACGGGATAATATTTTTCCAGAACCTTGATGTCTCCATAATTCTGATATGTGTGCCACGATGCAGATATTATAAATCCGCACCAATAAGGTCCTCCGCCTGCGGCGTATGGATTGGGTGCAGTATGCGGCATGCTCCCGTCTTCACGGATTACATCTTGCCACGCATCCAGCCAATTATTATACATAGGAGCAAGGTTGAACATGGTTTGAGCTGTAACTGTAGATGCATTACCGTCACCGCCATAACCCAATCTTTCGATTTGCGGACAATCTACCAGATAACCTCCTAATCCCAGGCACTGTAACGTATATAGCACCATGTCGTGAATACGGTTGAGGTCAGGATCAGAGCATTCGAAACCGGAGGTGAGTTCAAAATCAGTATGAATGAGATGTGCTTTCATCGATGCGAGGTCGGGTGCATCGTAAAGATTAGATAGTTGCACATACCTGAATCCGTGGTAATTAAATTTATTTTTGAAGAATTCCGTTCCGATTCCGGATGCAATGTAACGATCTGTTTGGCCTTGTTTTACTATTTGACCTTTATCATCCAAATGGTCGGAATATTCCATAACAACCCTTTGTGCATTCTTCAACGGAGGGAAAGATATTTCGAACCATCCGGTAAGGGTTGTACCCATATCCACCAGAAAAGTACTATCGTTAAGCTTGTCTATTTTAGCAGGTTTTATTTCTTTTGTGATTCTGTTTGACTCAACCATTTGAGGTGTCACTGCGTGTTCTGGAACTTCAACGACGAATGCTTTACTCCACGTCAACTCATCGGGTTTTGTGAATACGATGTTCTGCGTTTCCAGGTTCCCCGAAATTTCCTCTCCGCCATATCGTCCCGACATCCAGTCACTGATGCGGGTATATTCGCTGTTACGTGCCATCCATGTGTTGTCAGTAGAAACAATATTTTCGGAGGATTTTCCGGTAACTTTTTCTAATTGAGCTTTTACCAATGGCACATCCCCAATCACTCCCGGCAATCCTTTTGAGTACCAGCCGCTACCTAACCAGATGATCAGGTTGTTTTCACCTTTTGTTACATACGATGTAACGTTGTAGGTATTGATCAACGAGCGTTTGTTAAATTGTGTAACTGCCGGCGAAAGGACATCGTCACTTACTTTTTTCCCGTTTATAAACACTTCATGATAACCTAAACTATTTATGTGAAGAAGAAAAGATTCGTTCTTTTTCACATTTTCTATCGAAAACACTTTCCTAAACTGAGGACAGTTTTGAAATCCATTTTCTGAGGGATAACCTATATATGAAGCCGACCAGTCACTTTTATCGAGCAAACCGATGCCGAAAGTACCCGGTTCACTCCATTTCGATGCTTTATCGTTTTCATCCCAAGTACGGACTTTCCAATACAATAGTTGACTTGGGTTGGGTTTGTTTCCCTGATATTCGATCAGGATATTGGAAGAGGATTCAACTTTACCGGAATTCCATAAATCAGCTTTTTCGTCACTCAAATTCTTTATATCGCCTGCAACAAGTATTTGAAAAGCAGTTTGGCTAGTGCCGTTTTTATCGGAAATGTTTTTCCAACTGAATCGGGGTTGTAATGTATTTAATGCCAAAGGGTTTCGCAGATTCTCGCATTTAAGATCGGTGATTTTCGATATCTTGCTTTCAGAACAGCTGAAAAAACTCAACAAAATAAATGAGCAAATCAGTATTTCTATCGTTTTTCTGAATTTCATTCGAGTATGTTTTTGGTATGTAATTATTTCAGATAAAAAGAGTTTTTCTTACTCAATGACTGAACGAAATATTCGATAATGTAAAAACAAAATTAACTTGTATTTACAGTCATAGGCTTTTGCAAATGATAATTATACTGTTAAAAATGATATTTCATTCTAAGGATCATTCAAAAGCTTGAAAACTTCTAATTCGCAATAAAAATACAAATTATTTTCAGAAAAGTCTTTTAATCCACTTAATTAAAGTGTATAAATTTATTTATCGTTTCATCTTGTTCTGATAAATATCAGGCAGTCCGTTAGGAGTAACAATCAAAAGTGCTGCTTGTCAAGTCATTCTTTACACCGAAGATAAGAGTACAATTCAGAGAACAGAGTAATAACTTTTGTTGATTTTTTGAACATAAAGAATATGAAATATCGCTTGTTAAAAGCTATTTGAATTGCTATTGTCATAAATGTCTCAAACCAATTCAACAAAAACTATGCTTAGCTGTTAGGATTATATTAATATTACAATGCGTTCACAACTAATCGTGAATAATATGTCCTCATCCAAAAAAACAAAAGATTATAAAGATGGAAAAATTAAATAAATACTCAAAAACGATTACTCAAGACCCAACACAACCCGCCGCTCAGGCTCAGTTGTATGCATTAGGACTAACGGAAGAAGACTTGAGCAAAGCTCAGGTAGGTATCGTGAGCATGGGGTTCGACGGAAATCCCTGCAATATGCATCTCAATCATTTGGCATCTGAGATAAAAAAAGGTGTTTGGGAAAATAATCTGGTGGGACTGATATTTCACACCATTGGCGTGAGTGACGGAATGAGCAATGGAACCGATGGCATGCGTTATTCGCTGGTGAGCCGCGATGTGATTGCCGATTCCATCGAGACGGTTTGCGGCGCACAGTATTACGATGCCCTTATTGCCGTTCCCGGATGCGACAAGAATATGCCCGGTTCGCTAATCGCGATGGGGCGGCTGAATCGGCCTGCAATTATGGTGTATGGCGGAACCATTGCGCCGGGGCACTACAAAGGTGAAGATTTGAATATTGTGTCGGCTTTTGAGGCACTGGGTGAGAAGATTGCCGGTAAACTTTCCGAACACGATTTTAAACAAATCGTAAAACACAGTTGTCCCGGTCCTGGCGCATGCGGAGGTATGTACACAGCAAACACAATGGCATCTGCCATAGAAGCTATGGGCATGAGTTTACCATACAGCAGCAGTAATCCTGCGGTAAGCGATGAGAAAAAAAAGGAGTGTCTGGATGCCGGAAAATACATCCGTTTGCTGCTGGAAAAAGACATCAGGCCGCGTGATATCATGACCCGAAAAGCGTTCGAAAACGCCATTACCCTGGTAATCGTGCTGGGTGGAAGCACCAATGCCGTTCTGCATTTGTTAGCCATGGCTCGAAGCGTTGGAGTTCAGCTGACCTTGGATGACTTTCAGGATTTTAGTGATAAGATTCCCGTACTTGCCGACTTTAAACCCAGTGGCCGATACCTGATGGAAGATCTGCACAATAAAGGCGGTGTTCCGGCGGTAATGAAATATTTATTAAAAAAAGGATTGCTGCACGGTGATTGCCTGACGATAACCGGGAAAACTACAGCAGAAAACTTAGCCGATGTACCCGACCTTGATTTCGAGACACAGAAAATAATCTTTCCACTCGAAAAACCGATTAAACCAACCGGACATTTGCAGATCCTATATGGTAACCTCGCTGAAAAGGGGAGTGTAGCCAAAATCAGCGGACACGAAGGTGAAAGATTCGAAGGTCCGGCACGGGTGTTCGACGGAGAAAAAAATCTTATCGCGGGAATTTCAAGCGGCCGGGTAAAAGCCGGAGATGTGGTGGTGATCCAAAACGAAGGACCGAAGGGGGCACCCGGTATGCCTGAGATGCTGAAGCCCACATCGGCCATTATTGGTGCCGGCCTGGGTAAAACAGTTGCACTCATTACCGATGGACGATTTAGCGGCGGTACACATGGATTTGTGGTAGGACATATTACGCCTGAAGCTTTCGAAGGCGGGTTAATTGGTTTAGTAAAAGATGACGATATCATTGAGATTGACGCTGTAAACAACACCATAAATGTGAAGATATCCGATGCCGAAATTGCCAGACGTCGTGCTACATGGAAACAACCGGCTTTAAAAGTGACCAACGGCGTGCTTTATAAATATGCCAAACTGGTGAAAGATGCCTCACACGGTTGTGTTACTGATGAGTGATTTTAAAGACATCAATTCTTAACTTGTAATTTAGGAAAGTTTCTTCATCACTATATAAAACATAAAGATATGAAAACAAAAATGAGTTTTATTGCCGCTTTAATACTGTTATTTTCCTATACAGCGGCAAATGCGCAAGTTGAAATAGCTGCAAGGGCAGGAGTGAATTTCTCCAATATAGTTTGGGTAGATGATAATGGTGGTACAGTTAGTGGCACCAACTTCACTCCCGGTTTACATGTTGGTGTGACCTTTGATTTTCCTCTGAACAGAGATTTTTACATTCAACCGGGTCTGTTGTTTAGTATGAAAGGTTCTAAATTAACGGGGAACGATGCTTTGAATTATTACTGGGAAGCAGATGAGGGATATGTGGATTATATGTCTGCCGATTACACCTCTTTAAATGCGTATTACATGGAGGTACCGGTCAATTTTTTGTACAAATCGGAGATGAACTACGGTAAGTTATATTTAGGC
>ENA-UOOM01000735-UOOM01000735.1-fermentation-metagenome-genome-assembly--contig:-NODE-735-length-34924-cov-46.847544_pt1 | contig 34924 bp, 43 predicted proteins | sample MGYA00245781_ERZ724031 | MGnify/ENA primary metagenome ERZ724031 (study PRJEB28704, sample SAMN03018317) | fermentation metagenome | biome: anthropogenic terrestrial biome; feature: soil; material... | reverse complement strand
TTCAAGCTATTCGTGATTATTTGAATAATAGACATTTCTTGGAAGTTGAAACTCCTGTACTGCACAATATTCCTGGTGGTGCTGAAGCTCGTCCATTTAAGACCCACCACAATGCTTTAGATATTGACCTTTACATGAGAATTGCGTTGGAATTACCACTAAAACGTTTAATTGTTGGTGATATGGAACGGGTTTATGAAATTGGCCGTGTATTTAGAAACGAAGGCTTAGATACCCAACACAACCCAGAATTTACTGAGTTGGAGAGTTACGCAGCTTACTGGGATTTCCATGATGTTATGGATGAGGCTGAGGGCATCATTCGTGCTGCAGCTAAGGTCGTTACTGACGATGGCAAGATCACTTACCAAGGAACTCAGATCGATTTAGGTAAACCTTTCCGTCGTGTACACATGGTCGACTTAATTAAAGAAAAGACCGGGATCGATTTTTGGAAACCAATGTCACTTGAAGAAGCTACTAAAATTGCTGAAGATCATGATATTAAGGTTGAAAAATTCTGGAAAGTTGGTCATATTATCAATGCTTTCTTTGAAAAGTATTGTCAAGATACCATCGTTGACCCGACGTTTGTTTATGGTCATCCGGTAGAAGTTTCACCACTGGCAAAGAAGAATGCCGATGATCCGAGGTTTACTGATCGTTTTGAAATTTACATTATGGGTGAAGAATACGGTAATGCCTTTTCAGAATTAAATGATCCAGATGATCAGCGTGCTCGTTTCGAAGCACAAATGGAAGAACGTGCTGCTGGTAACGATGAAGCCGACTTAATAGATGAAGATTATCTTCGTGCAATGGAGTATGGTATGCCGCCTACAGGTGGTTTAGGAATTGGAATTGACCGTTTGGTTATGCTTTTAACTGATGCACCAGCTATTCGTGATGTTCTGCTTTTCCCAACCATGCGTCCTGAAAAAGTTGAGGGTGTTGATGAAGAAGTTAAAGAAGATTTAAAAAAGAAGAATAAAAAGAATTAAATCGAATTTTAAAAACTGATAAAAAAGACCTCTTATTTATGTTTACTAGCACAAATAAGGGGCTTTTTTGATAATAAATTTCAATAATTGTTGTAGAATTACATTTAAAATTAAAAATTTCAACTCTTTGGAATAAAAAGGGGATGCACAATTTTGAAAGTAAATGTGTTGCCAATTAACACGGTTCTTAATCCGCGAGATCTAGGTGGCTACTATGGTTGGAACAACCGTAAAGTTAAAAGCCATCGTTTGCTTAGGACGGGAAGTATAAACCAAATTTCAATTGAAGATGAGCATTTTTTGCAAGACTATGGTTTATGTAAAATCATTGATCTACGTTCACGAACGGAAAGTATAGAATGTCCGGATCCGAAAATTTCAGGTGTTGAATATTTCTTAATTCCGCTCTCCGATGAAGATGGTACCTTAGGTGGAAAAGATGATCTTAACGATTCTTCTGTAATATATAATGAAGATCAATACGTTGGTTTTAAGATGATGTGTGAGCATTATCGCGATCACGTTATCAAAAAACATGATCGGGCGGCAGTCCGGCAAATTTTAGATATATTAGCCAATACTGAAAAGGGTACTGTTCTTTATCATTGCTCAGAGGGGAAAGATCGAACGGGTTTTGTTACTCTGTTTATCCTTTATCTATTAGGTGTTGATCTTGAGACTATCCGTCAGGATTATTTGTATTCAAATTATATGCTTAATGACTACCGTGCAATCCGTGATAAAAAATTTCAAGAAGATGATAAAAGTCTCACGTTTAGAGCCAATATGCGTATTTTAAGTTCTGCTTCTGATTCCTTTTTTGATACGGTATTAATTACAATTGAAAATAAATTTGGCGGGATCGAGAAGTATTTTAAAGAACAATTAGGAATTACGCCTACGCTACGTGATCGTTTACGTAAGCTTTATTTAAAGTAAGTTTTTTATATAAAAAATTTGCAAAATCGAATTTATTTGCTATAATAATCTTTGTTGTGCGGAAGTAGTTCAGTGGTAGAACATCACCTTGCCATGGTGGGGGTCGCGGGTTCGAATCCCGTCTTCCGCTCCACTGATTAAACTCACCGTCTGGTGAGTTTTTTTATTAACGGGAAATAGCTCAGCTTGGTAGAGCGCTACGTTCGGGACGTAGAGGTCGCAGGTTCGAATCTTGTTTTCCCGATATGATAACTGCCTAAATAGGCAGTTTTTTATTTGTCTTTTTTTGATTCTTACAAATAATAAGTTAAATATTGGCTTATACAAGTGGTCTTTGCTATAATAATTGCAACGTTTTTCTAAGAATTATATGAAAAAGATTTTAAAACTGCTGATTAAGTTGCTTATGATAATGGTATTGACATAAAAAGTGTTATATCTATGGTTAAGGTGATCGATTATGTGGATTTCAAAATTTTAATTATTTAAAGCTTAGTATTTTACATTATAAATAGAAGCAATTAGAATATTAACGTCATTTTTAAAGGTGGTGCTACGATGGAAAATTCTTACAGTAGAAGTGCGGATCAAGTTTTAGAAATAGCTCGTGAGCAGGCGCGAAGTTTTCATCATCGGTTAATAGGAACAGAGCATGTATTATTGGCTATGGTGATCGAATCAGACGGAGAGGCTGGTAAAATTTTGCGTTCTTGGGGCGTAAAACCAACAGCTGTCCGTGAAGAGATTGAACGGTACACCGGCTATGGGTCAGCTGCTAATACTAGTTATATGGAAATGTCACCAAGATTAAGCATGGCACTTGCTTACGCAAGAAACCTTGCTGATCGAACTGGTTCAGATAAAGTTAAAACAACTCATATTTTGTTAGGACTAATTTCTAGTGAACAAATCCTATCAGCAATGATTTTAAGAAATTTAAATATCAATATGGAATTGTTGCGGAATGATTTACATAGAAGTTTAGATGAAGAAAGTTCTGCAAATTCTTCTGATTGGACCGGTAACACAGAAAATCCAAATCAAAAGAAGCAGAGGAAGAGCACTACTCCAACCCTGGATCAGGTTTCAGTTAACTTAAATGAACGTGTCCGTCAAGGTGAGATTGATCCGGTTATCGGTAGAGATAAAGAGATAGCACGTGTAATCGAAATCTTGTCGAGACGTACTAAGAATAATCCGGTTCTCATTGGAGAACCCGGGGTCGGTAAAACTGCTGTTGCGGAAGCAATTGCTACGGAAATAGTAAAGAAGCGAGTTCCAAAGGGACTGCTTAATAAACGGGTGATTTCACTAGACTTAGGTGGTTTGGTAGCTGGTACCAAATACCGTGGTGAGTTTGAAGATCGCTTGAAAAAGATCATTAAAGAAATCACCAAAGATGGAAAGGTAATCCTTTTCGTAGATGAAATGCACACTTTAATTGGTGCTGGTGGAGCAGAAGGTTCAATCGATGCTGCTAACATTTTGAAGCCATCTTTGGCTCGTGGCGACATCCAAATGATTGGTGCTACTACCTTTGATGAATATCAAAAGTATATTGAAAAAGACCAGGCTTTAGCTCGTAGATTTCAGCAAGTTCGGATAAATGAACCATCAAGAAAAGCATCTTTGGCGATTTTAGAGGGCTTAAAGCCGAAATATGAAAAGTTTCACCACGTAAAGATTTCTGAAGCTAGCCTTGAAGATGCTGTTGACTTATCAAGCCGTTATATTTCAGACCGGTATTTACCAGATAAAGCGATTGATCTAATTGATGAAGCCAGTGCGGCTGTTAAGATAAAAACAAATGCAGGTCCTGATGATCAAATGACTCAGGTTAATGAGCAAATCAAAAAGATTATCGATCAGAAGAATCAAGCTGCAGTTAGTCAAAATTTTGTTGAGGCAGCTAAATTACAAGATAAACAAAATAGTTTGCAGGCTAGACGTGATAAATTAGCTGATCGACTGGAAGAAAAAGTCGATGATAATGCTGTTGTTAAACCTGAAGATGTTGCAAAGGTAGTTTCTGAGTGGACAGGCGTGCCTGTTACCCAAATGAATCGAAATGAAACAAAGCAATTATCTAATTTAGAAAGTATTCTGCATAAAAGAGTTATTGGCCAAGATAAGGCTGTGTCGGCAGTTGCACGTGCGATTCGCCGAAGCAGAAGTGGAATTAAGGATGAGAATCGTCCAATTGGATCTTTCCTTTTCTTAGGTCCAACCGGTGTCGGTAAAACTGAATTAGCTAAAGCAGTAGCAGCTGCCATATTTGGTTCAGAAAACAATTTAATTCGTATTGACATGTCTGAATATATGGATCAGATAGCAAGTAGCAAGTTAATTGGGTCTGCCCCAGGGTATGTTGGTTATGAAGAAGGTGGCCAACTATCTGAGCAGGTTCGTCGTCATCCTTATTCGGTAGTTTTACTTGATGAGGTTGAAAAAGCTCATCCAGATGTATTTAATTTGCTTTTGCAAGTGTTAGATGAAGGATTTTTAACGGATTCTAAAGGTAGAAAGATTGATTTCAGGAATACAATTATTATCATGACTTCTAATTTAGGCTCACGAGCTATATTTGAAACTAAGGCTGTTGGTTTTAATGCGGATAATGCAAGTCAGGCTAAATTACGGAAGGATCGTGTACAAAAAGCCTTGAAACAATTCTTCCGGCCAGAATTCTTAAACCGAATTGACGAAACAATTATTTTTGATGAATTGAACAAAAATGAGCTTCGTCAAGTTGTTACTCTGCTTACGCGTAAATTAATTGAACGCCTAGATAAACAGGGAATTCAATTAAAGATTTCTCGTGCTGCGCTCGATAAGATTGCTAAGGATGGTTATAACCCAGAAATGGGAGCCCGTCCGCTTAGACGTGCCATTCAAAATGATATTGAGGATAAAATTGCTGAAATGTTAATTGACGGTGACTTGAAGCGTGGCAACAGTTTGAAGATTGGCAGTACACACGGTAAACTAAAATTTAACGTTATTTCTACTAAAAATAAAAAAGAGACTGTAAAAACTAGTTAAAATTGAAAAGTGTAATCAACTTGTTTGACAAAGAAATTGTTTTGCAGTAAAGTTAAAGTCGATTTAAAAGGCTGAGATTCAGGATTTTGCTGATATATTGTCCAGCAGAATGATATAGACAAAAACGACATCATGTTGTTTTTGTCTTTTTTATGCTCAAAATTGCAGTTTTTTTAATTTGTAATGTAAATGTAATATTTGCTCTCTCTAACAGAAAGGATGTTTTTCCTTGTTAAACGGACACGTAGTGAACTTCGGTAAAAATCGGACGAGACGTAGTTTCTCACGTATTAAAGAAGTACTGAAATTACCTAATTTAACCGATGTACAAACTGAATCATATAAATGGTTTCTCAACGAAGGTATTAAAGAAGTCTTTGACGACATAATGCCTATTAGTGACTTTTCAGGTAAGCTTTCATTAGAATATGTTGGCTATAAACTGCAAAAGCCAAAATATACTGTTGATGAAGCCCGCGATCATGATGCGACTTATTCCGCACCTATGCATGTAACTTTAAAGTTAACTAACCAGAAAACTGGTGAAATTAAGACCCAAGACGTCTTCTTTGGCGATTTACCTTTGATGACAGATTCAGGTTCTTTCATCGTTAATGGTGCTGAAAGAGTTATTGTTTCTCAATTAGTAAGATCACCTAGTGTTTATTACTCTGGTGATTACGATAAGAATGGTCGACAAATCTTTGGTACCACTGTTATTCCTAACCGTGGTGCATGGCTTGAATATAATACTGATGCTAAAAATGTATCATATGTACGTGTTGACCGTACACGTAAGTTACCTTTAACTGTACTTATTAGAGCCATGGGAATTGGCTCAGACAGTGACATCCTTGACATGTTTGGCCAAAGTGATACTTTACAATTCACTTTAGATAAAGATGTTCATAAGAATCCAGCTGATTCAAGGGTTGCTGAAGCCTTAAAGGATATTTATGAAAGATTACGTCCTGGTGAACCTAAGACTACTGATTCTTCACGTTCACTTTTATACGCACGTTTCTTTGATCCACGTCGTTATGATTTAGCACCTGTAGGTCGTTATAAGGTTAACAAGAAGCTTTCACTTAAGAACCGGTTATATGGTCAAACTTTGGCTGAAACTTTAGCTGATCCAGATACTGGTGAAATTCTTGCAAAGAAAGGTACTGTTGTTACTCATAAACTGATGGATACCCTTGATAAATATCTTGACCGTGATGATTTTAAGATGGTTACATACCAACCTTCAAAAGAAGGGGTTTTACCAGATCCAATCAATGTTCAAGAAATTAAAGTTTATTCAAAGGTTAACCCAGAACGAGTAGTTAAGTTAATTTCAAATGGTCATATTGACAAGAAAGTTAAGCATTTAACTCCTGCCGATATCCTATCCTCAATTAATTACTTCTTCTTACTTCAAGATAACATTGGTAATACTGATGATATTGACCACTTAGGTAACCGTCGTATTCGTCGTGTTGGTGAATTACTTCAAAACCAATTTAGAATTGGTTTATCGAGAATGGAACGAGTAGTTCGTGAAAGAATGTCTATTCAAGATCCATCAACAGTTACCCCACAACAATTGATCAATATTCGTCCAATTGTTGCAAGTATCAAACAATTCTTTGGTTCTTCACAACTTTCACAGTTTATGGATCAACATAACCCATTGGGTGAATTGACGCACAAACGTCGTATGTCAGCATTAGGGCCTGGTGGTTTAACCCGTGACCGTGCAGGTTACGAAGTTCGTGATGTTCACTATACGCAATATGGTCGTCTGTGTCCTATTGAGACACCAGAAGGTCCTAATATTGGTTTAATTAACTCACTTGCTACTTATGCCGTAATCAATAAGTATGGCTTTATTGAAACTCCATATCGTCGTGTTTCTTGGAAGACACACAAGGTTACAGATAAGATTGATTATTTAACCGCTGATGTTGAAGATAATTATATTATTGCGGGTGCCAACACTCGTTTAAATAAAGATGGTTCCTTTAAAGACAAGTTGATTCTGGCTCGTCAAAAGGATGATAACGTCGAAGTCAGTCCAGACAAGATTGATTACATGGATGTTACTCCAAAACAAGTTGTGTCTGTTGCTTCTGCATGTATCCCATTCCTTGAAAACGATGACTCTAACCGTGCTTTGATGGGTGCTAACCAGCAGCGTCAGGCTGCTCCACTGATTAATCCACACAGTGCTTTAGTTGGTACTGGTATGGAATATCGTGCTGCTCATGATTCTGGTGCCGCTTTGCTTGCAAAGGCTCCTGGTACAGTTGAGTACGTTGATGCTAACAACATTAGAATTAGACGTGAAGATGGCAGTTTAGATAAGTACACGCTTGAAAAGTATCGTCGTTCAAATAACTCTAAGTCATACAACCAGACTCCTAATGTTAAATTAGGTGATCACGTTGAAAAGAGTGAAATCATTGCTAATGGTCCAACTATGGATCACGGTGAACTTGCTTTAGGTCAAAACCCAGTTATTGCATTTATGACTTGGAATATGTATAACTACGAAGATGCGATTATGCTTTCTGAGCGTTTGGTTAAAGACGATGTCTATACTTCAATTAGTATTGAAGACTATGAATCTGAGGCACGGGACACTAAGCTTGGTCCAGAAGAAATTACAAGAGAACTTCCAAACGTGGGTGAAGATGCCTTAAAGGATCTTGATTCAGAAGGTATCGTTCGTGTTGGAGCTGAAGTTCATGATGGTGATATCTTAGTTGGTAAGGTAACCCCTAAAGGTGTTACTGAATTATCAGCAGAAGAGAGATTACTTCACGCTATCTTTGGTGAAAAGGCACGAGAAGTTCGTGATACTTCACTACGTGTACCACACGGTGGTGGCGGAATTGTCCAAGACATTAAAGTTTATACTCGTGAAGCCGGCGATGAACTTTCTCCAGGTGTTAACACGATGGTTCGTGTCTACATTGCCCAAAAGAGAAAGATCCAGGTTGGAGACAAGATGTCCGGTCGTCACGGTAATAAAGGTACTGTTGCTGCAGTTGTTCCAGAAGAAGATATGCCATACCTGCCAGATGGTACTCCAGTAGATATTTGTTTGAACCCAATGGGTGTTCCTTCACGTATGAATATTGGACAGCTTCTTGAATTACACTTAGGCCGTGCAGCTGATGAATTAGGTATTCATGTTGCTACACCTGTATTTGATGGTGCTAATGAAAAAGATGTTTGGGACACCATTCATAAAGCTGGTGCTGACAAAGATGGTAAGACTGTTTTGTATGATGGTCGTACTGGTGAGCCTTTCCACAACCGAGTAGCGATAGGTATTATGAACTACCTTAAACTCACTCACATGGTTGATGATAAGATTCATGCTCGTTCAATTGGGCCTTACTCCTTGGTTACGCAACAACCTCTTGGTGGTAAAGCACAATTTGGTGGACAGCGTTTTGGTGAAATGGAAGTTTGGGCTCTTGAAGCTTACGGTGCCGCTTATACTCTGCAAGAAATTTTGACTTATAAGTCAGATGATGTTGTTGGACGTGTAAAAGCATATGAAGCTATTGTTAAGGGTGAAAGAATTCCTAAGCCAGGTGTTCCAGAATCATTCCGTGTACTTGTAAAAGAACTACAGGCATTAGGTTTGGATATTCGTGTTCTTGATTTGAATCATAAAGAAATTGAACTTCGTGATATGGATGATGATTCGAATGAGCATTTGAATATTGATACATTGTCACGAATGGCCGAAGAACAACAAAAGAAGAAGTTAGCCGAAAAATCTGAAAAAGCCGAAGATAAGACAGATGATGCCGAATCGAAAGAGCCCAAAACTCCTGTAGATAAATCTGACGGTAATGATAAGATTTCTAAATAATAGGGGGTTAAACTTTTGATCGACGTAAATAAGTTTGAAAGCATGCAAATTGGACTTGCATCACCAAACAAAATCAGAAGCTGGTCATACGGTGAAGTTAAAAAGCCAGAAACTATTAATTACCGTACTTTAAAACCAGAAAAAGATGGTTTATTTGATGAAAGAATCTTTGGTCCAACCAAAGACTGGTCTTGTGCATGTGGTAAATATAAAGGTGTTAGATATCGTGGCATCGTATGTGACCGTTGTGGTGTTGAAGTTACTTCTTCAAAAGTAAGAAGAGAACGGATGGGCCATATTGAATTAGCCGCACCTGTTACACATATTTGGTACTTCAAAGGTATTCCATCACGGATGGGCCTGATTTTGGATATGTCACCAGGACTTCTTGAAGAAGTTATCTATTTTGCTGCATATATCGTAATTGATCCAGGGGATACTGACCTTGAATTTAAGCAATTACTTACCGAAGCAGAATACCGTGAGCAAAAAGCCAAGTACGGTAAACGTTTTATAGCCAAGATGGGTGCTGAAGCTATTCGTGATCTTTTAAAGAAAGTGGACTTAGCTAAAGAAGTTGCTGATTTAAAGAAAAAGCTTAAGAATGCAACTGGGCAGAAACGTACTCGTGCCATTAGAAGACTCGATATTTTAGATGCCTTTAAAGATTCTGGTAATAAGCCAGAATGGATGGTTATTGATGCAGTTCCAGTTATCCCACCAGACTTACGTCCGATGGTTCAATTGGAAGGTGGTCGTTTCGCCACTTCCGATCTAAACGATTTATATAGACGGGTAATTAACCGTAACAATCGTTTAAAGAGATTACTTGATTTAAATGCACCAAATATTATTGTTCAAAATGAAAAGCGAATGCTGCAAGAAGCTGTCGATGCCTTAATTGATAACGGTCGTCGTGGTCGTCCAGTAACCGGCCCAGGTAACCGTCCACTTAAATCACTCTCACACTTACTTAAAGGTAAGCAAGGTCGTTTCCGTCAAAACTTACTTGGTAAGCGTGTTGACTATTCAGGTCGTTCAGTTATCGATGTTTCACCAAAATTGAAATTCTATCAATGTGGTGTTCCTCGTCCAATGGCCCTTGAATTATTCAAGCCATTCGTAATGCACGAATTAGTTAAACGAGGCATTGCTTCTAATATTAAGAATGCTAAGCGTAAGATTGATCGTCAAGATGATGACATTTGGGATGTACTTGAAGACGTCATTAAAGAACGTCCGGTTCTTTTAAACCGTGCACCTACTCTTCACCGTTTGAGTATTCAAGCCTTTGAACCAATTTTGGTACCAGGTAAATCTATTCGTTTACACCCATTAGCTTGTGAAGCATATAATGCCGATTTCGATGGTGACCAGATGGCTATTCACGTTCCTTTGTCTGATGAAGCTGTTGCTGAATCACGTATGTTGATGTTAGCAGCTCACCATATCTTGGCTCCTAAAGATGGGAAACCAATCGTTACTCCATCACAGGATATCGTTTTGGGTAACTACTGGTTAACTCAAGCTGAGCGTGGTCGTGAAGGTGAAGGTATGATCTTTGATTCACCAGCAGAAGCAACTGTTGCTTATGAAAATGGTGACATTCATTACCATACTATTATCGGAATGTCTGCTGATTCAATGCCGAAGAAACCTTGGCCTAAGGGTCATGAACACGGTATTTTTATCACTACTTATGGCAAGGTTGAATTTAACCAAATTTTCCCTGAAGATTACTTCTATGTTAACGAACCAACTGAGAAGAATTTAAATAATCCATTAGATGCTAAATACTTCTTGGGTGAGGGAGAAGACATTCATAAGAAGATTGATGATGTCAGCGATGACCTACTTTCTACTCCATTTAAGAAGAGTTTCTTATCTGATTCTATTGCTACTATTTATAAGTACTATAAGGTTCAAAGAACTTCAGAATATTTGGATGATTTGAAGAAGTTAGGTTACACAAGTTCAACAACTTCTGGTATTACTATCGGTATGACCGATGTTCCTGAAATTAAGGATAAGGATGCCAAAGTAGCCAAGGCCCACAAACAAGTTGATGTTGTTTCTAAACAATTTAGACGTGGTTTGATTACTGAGCAAGAACGGCACGATCGTGTAATTAGTATTTGGAATGATTGTAAAGACCAAGTTCAAAACGAAATTGCTAATATTTATGATCCACGTAACCCAATTACTATCATGGCCGATTCTGGTGCCCGTGGTAACATTTCTAACTTTACTCAGTTAGCCGGTATGCGTGGCTTAATGGCTACCCCTAACGGTGGATTGTTCGAAATTCCTGTTACTTCAAACTTTAAAGAAGGTTTGTCAGTTCTAGAATTGTTCATGTCTACTCACGGTGCCCGTAAAGGTATGACGGATACCGCTTTGAAGACTGCTCAGTCTGGTTACTTAACTCGTCGTTTAGTTGATGTAGCTCAGGATGTTATTATCCGTGACGATGACTGTGGTACTGATCGTGGTATTACAGTTCATGCAATCAAGGAAGGCGACGAAATGATCGAGCCTTTGTATGATAGACTACTTGGTCGTTTCACAGCTGAGACAGTTAAGGATCCAAAGACAGGAGAAACTATTGTTACTCCTAACGTCATGATGGATGAAAAGTTAGCTCGTAAGATTTGTGATGCGGGTGTTACTCATGTTAAAATCCGTTCAATTCTTACTTGTGATACACCACACGGTGTTTGTCGTAAGTGTTATGGTATGAACCTTGCAACGAGTGAAGAAGTTGAAGTCGGTGAAGCAGTTGGTACTGTTGCAGCCCAATCAATCGGTGAACCTGGTACGCAGCTTACTTTGAGAACTTTCCACAACGGTGGTGTTGCCGGTGCTGAAGATATTACTCAAGGTTTACCTCGTGTACAGGAATTGTTTGAAGCTCGTAACCCTAAAGGTCGCGCTATAATTTCTGAAGTTGATGGTGTCATTGATTCAATTCAAGAAAACCCAGCGGAACATACGCGTGAAATTACCGTAAAGGGCAAGATCGAGACGAGAAGTTACGATGTTCCTTACACTGCATCAGTTGCAGTTGCTGAGGGTGATACTGTTCACCGTGGGGATAAGTTGACCTTAGGTTCAATTGATCCGAAGGAATTAATTCAAGTAACCGATACTTTAACGACTGAAGAATATATTTTAGCTGAAGTTCAAAAAGCATATAGAATGCAAGGTGTAGATATTGCCGACAAGCACGTCGAGGTATTGACCCGGCAAATGCTGCAAAAGGTACGTGTACTTGATCCAGGTGAAACCGATATGTTGCCAGGTGAAGTTTTGGATATTGGTCAATTTAAAGACCGTAATACCTCAGTTATTAATTCTGGTGGTATTCCTGCTACTGCTCAAAGTGTCATTTTGGGTATTACCAAAGCAGCTTTGGAAACCAATAGTTTCTTATCTGCTGCTTCATTCCAGGAAACTACTAGGGTTCTTACTGATGCTTCAATTCGTGGCAAGAACGATCCGTTACTTGGACTTAAGGAAAACGTTATTATTGGTAAGATCATTCCAGCTGGTACTGGTTTGCCTGTTTACCGTGATATGGAACCTGAGGCTGATGTCAAGAAGCCTAAATCTGTCTACTCAATTGCTGATATTGAGAAGAAGATGAAGGAAGCTGACAAGGCTAAAAAGAAGCCACAAAATTAGTTATTAATATCTGTTAGAGAAGATAGAAATTGCGTCCCTACCGAAATGGTGGGAACGCTTTTTTTGTAGCATTATTTAATGAATTAGTAATTGAAGGGTTAACCCAATAAAAATATAGGGGATGAATGCAACTTCTTTTCCTTTAAAATTGTCTTTATATTCTAAAAGAAAATGTATGATTAGAAAAATTGATGCAGACAGAAAGGTCAAATCTGCAAACTGTGGTTTGAAATAAAAAGCTAAGATTAGGTAAATGAATAGGTCGCCTGAACCTAATTTTTTATTAAGAACATAGTATGTTAAGAGAATTAAAATGGGTACAAATTCAATGTAATCTGCAATCCTATAAGAAGGGAATCTGTTGATTTCAGTGATTAAAGCTAAATAAATTGCTGGTACGAGCATAGCTAAATTAAATTCCATTTCTTCATAGTCGCAGATTGCTACTAATAATAGAGAGAATATGAGAATTGCATCTGCAATGCCACTTTTTTGATTAAAGGAAATATTGATGTATGCTAAACCGCCAATAATTTCGATTATCAATAATTTTATCGGGATAGGAGAATGGCAATAGCGGCATTTTCCTTTAAGAAGAAGGTAGGAAATGATTGGAATTTCATCAAGGAGGCTGAGTTCATAGCCGCAATAGTCGCATTTAGAACGTTTAAAAATAAAGTCTTCTTTCTCGAAGCGGTCAGAAATCACTGCTGCATGGGATGCTAAGCAACATCCAATAAAGAAATTAGTTAAAGAAAATAAAAATTTCATAGAATATACCTCATTAAATAAATACGTAAAAAATTTATTTTACTTTTTTACTTAAATAAAGTTTGCTTTATCTTCAGAATCGAGTACAATAGTTCTTGTATGTTTTGAAAAATTTATTCAGGAATCCAAAAAAAGAAACTCCTGGTTGTGTGAACAAAATAATCAATTTTTAGGAGGAAAAGTTTAATGCCAACAATTAATCAATTGGTAAGAAAAGGCCGTCATAGCAAGACGACTAAGTCAAAGTCACCAGCTTTAGACTATGGCTACAACAGTATGAAGAAGGAATTAGTATTCAACCCAGCACCACAAATGCGTGGAGTTGCTACTCGTGTGGGTACTATGACACCAAAGAAACCTAACTCAGCTTTACGTAAGTATGCTCGTGTTCGTCTTTCAAACTTAATTGAAGTAACAGCTTATATTCCAGGTGAGGGTCATAACTTACAGGAACACTCTGTTGTTTTAATTCGTGGTGGCCGTGTAAAGGACCTTCCTGGTGTTCGTTACCATATTGTTCGTGGTGCGCTTGATACTGCCGGTGTTGATGGCAGAAAACAAGGTCGTTCCAAGTACGGTGCAAAGAAAGAAGGAGATAAATAATGCCTAGAAAAGGACATGTAGCTAAAAGAGACGTTTTAGCGGATCCAGTTTATAACTCAAAACTTGTTACTAAGTTAATTAACCATTTAATGATTGATGGTAAAAGAGCCAAGGCATCTTCAATTCTTTACGATGCTTTTAACATTGTTAAAGATAAGACCGGCAAAGAACCTCTTGATGTTTTTGAAGAAGCCATGAATAATATTATGCCAGTTATGGAAGTTAGAGCTCGTCGTATTGGTGGTTCTAACTACCAAATCCCAGTTGAAGTACGTCCCGAAAGAAGAACTACTTTAGGCTTAAGATGGCTTGTTTCATATGCTCGTTTACGTAATGAACACACTATGGATGAACGCTTAGCTAATGAAATTATTGATGCTTCAAATAATACTGGTTCAGCAGTTAAGAAGCGTGAAGATGTTCACCGTATGGCTGAAGCTAACCGTGCATTTGCACATTATCGTTTCTAATCTAGTTCGTTATTTAAGGAGAGAAAAAATTTATGGCTAATAAGCGTGAATTTCCGTTAGCTAAGACACGTAATATTGGTATTATGGCCCACATTGATGCGGGTAAAACTACCACTACTGAACGTATCCTTTACTATACTGGTAAGATCCACAAGATTGGTGAAACCCATGAAGGTGACACCCAAATGGATTGGATGAGTGAAGAAAAAGAACGTGGTATTACCATTACTTCTGCTGCTACTACAGCTCAATGGAAAGACCACAGAATTAACATTATCGATACACCAGGACATGTTGATTTCACTATTGAAGTTGAACGTTCACTTCGTGTTCTTGATGGTGCCGTAACTGTACTTGATGCCCAAGCCGGTGTTGAACCACAGACTGAAAATGTATGGCGTCAAGCTGAAACTTACGGTGTTCCTCGTATAGTCTTTGTTAACAAGATGGACAAAGTCGGTGCTGATTTTGATTATTCTGTTAAGACTTTACACACAAGATTAAAGGCTAATGCACACGCTGTTCAAATGCCAATTGGTTCAGCGGATACTTTTGAAGGTGCTATTGACTTAATCAATATGAAAGCTGATATCTACGATGAAGATAAGCTTGGTTCAAAGTGGGATACTGTACCAGTTCCTGATAAGTATTTAGCTGACGCTAAGAAGCGTCGTGAGGAATTAGTTGAAGCCGTAGCTGACGTTGATGATGGCATCATGGATAAGTATTTGAACGGTGACAAGATTTCAATCGATGAACTAAAGGCAGCTATTCGTAAAGCTACTTTGAATTTGAAATTCTTCCCAGTGTTTGCTGGATCAGCATTTAAGAACAAGGGTGTTCAAATGCTTCTTGATGGTGTTATTGATTATTTACCATCACCATTAGACGTTAAGCCTTATGTTGCTCATGATCCTAAGACTGGTAAAGAAGTTGAACTAAAGGCTGATGACAGCAAACCATTTGCAGCTTTAGCATTTAAGATATCTAGTGACCCATTTGTAGGTCGTTTAACCTTCATTCGTGTTTATACTGGTTCACTTGAATCTGGTTCGTATGTTTTGAATGCATCAAAAGATAAACGTGAACGTGTAGGTCGTTTGCTTCAGATGCATGCTAACTCCAGAAAAGAAATTCCTGAAGTCTTCTCAGGTGATATTGCTGGTGCTATTGGTTTGAAGAATACGACTACGGGTGACTCATTAACTGATCCTGACCATCCACTGATTTTGGAAAGTTTGAAAGTTCCAGATCCAGTTATCCAAGTTTCAATTGAACCCAAATCAAAGGCTGACCGTGATAAGCTTGATATTGCTTTGCAAAAGTTAACTGAAGAGGATCCAACCTTTAAAGCTGAAACTAATCCTGAAACTGGCCAAACCTTAATTGCCGGCATGGGGGAGCTTCACTTACAAATCATGGTTGAACGTATGAAGCGTGAATTCCACGTTGAAGCTGAGATTGGTGAACCACAAGTTGCTTATCGTGAAACCTTTACTAAAGAAGCCAAGGCTCAAGGTAAGTTCGTTCGTCAGTCAGGTGGTAAAGGTCAATATGGTGATGTTTGGATCGACTTTATTCCAAATGATCGGGGTAAAGGTTACGAGTTTGAAGATGCCATTGTTGGTGGTGTTGTACCTCGTGAGTTCATTCCTTCAGTTGATCAAGGATTACAAGAAGCTATGAAGAATGGTATTCTTGCTGGTTATCCATTAATTGATGTTAAGGCTAAGCTTTATGATGGTAGTTACCATGAAGTCGATTCATCTGAAGCTGCCTTTAAAGTTGCCGCTTCACTTGCTCTGAGGAATGCTGCACCTAAAGCTGGTGCCGTAATTCTAGAGCCAATTATGAAGGTTCAAGTAATTACACCTGAAGAATACTTAGGTGATGTCATGGGTTCAATCACTGCTCGTCGTGGTACGATTGATAACATGCAAGACCGTGCAGGAGCTAAAGTATTAAATTCCATGGTTCCACTTGCTGAGATGTTTGGATATGCAACAACTTTGCGTTCATCAACTCAGGGTCGTGGTACTTTCACAATGGTATTTGATCACTACTCACCAACACCTAAGTCAATTCAAGAAAAAATTATTAAGAAGCGTGGTGGAAACACAGACGCTGATGATAAATAATATTTTTCAATGTTAATTTAATTTATTTATTATAAAAGTTTAAAACAATTTAAGTTTTAATCGAGCTATTGGTAAAGCCAATAGCTCTTTTTTGTTCAAAAAAAGTAAATAAAATGCCCTAAGTCCTTGATATTTAAGCTTGTACCAAGTACAATAGTCTTTGTGCATTTAGGGGATTAGTATGCCCTATTGTCACAATTGTTGTAAAGCGTTGAAGCAAAAGGTTGCGGCACACCAGGCTGCATTGCCACGGAAGTGTGCGGGGAATTTTTGCTTAGCTAGTCATCTTTAAAAGAAGACGTTAAGGAGGTAATTCAATGGCAAGTCAATCAATTCGTATAAGACTTAAGTCATACGAACACGGTATTCTCGATGAATCGGCTGCTAAGATTGTAGCTACAGCGAAGAGAACAGGTGCAGAAATTTCTGGACCAGTTCCTCTTCCAACAGAAAGGGTTTTGTTCACTGTTCTTCGTTCACCACACAAGAACAAGGACTCACGTGAACAATTTGAAATGCGTACGCATAAGCGTTTAATCGATATTTTAAGTCCAACACCTAAAACTGTTGATTCATTAATGAAGCTTGATCTTCCAAGCGGAGTAGATATCGAAATTAAACTGTAATTTAAATAGAAAGAGGTGTAATCATGACCAAAGGAATCTTAGGAAGAAAAGTTGGTATGACTCAAATCTTCACTAAAGATGGTATCCTTGTTCCTGTAACTGTTGTTGAAGCAACTCCTAACATTGTTATGCAAGTTAAGACGGTTGAATCAGACGGTTATGAAGCAGTTCAACTAGGTTATCAAGATAAACGTGATGTTTTGAGCAACAAACCGGAAAAAGGTCATGCTGCAAAAGCAAAGACTTCGCCTAAGCGCTTCATTCGGGAAATCCGCGGTGTTGAGCTTAAGAATTATGAAGTCGGCTCAAAAGTTACTGTGGACACATTTAAGGAAGGTGACGCTGTAAACGTTACTGGAATTACAAGAGGTCATGGATACCAAGGTAACATTAGACGTTGGGGCCAAAGTAGAGGTCCAGAAGCCCACGGTTCAAGATACCACAGAGTACCAGGTTCAATGGGTTCAATTATTAACCGTGTACCTAAAGGTAAGCATTTACCAGGACACATGGGTGTCAAGAGAGTTACCATTGAGAATTTAGTAATTGAAAAAGTTGTTGCAGATAAAAACGTATTATTGATTAAAGGCAACGTTCCAGGTGCCAAGAATTCATTAATTACTGTTAAGTCTGCTCATAATTCTACTAAAGCTAAGAAATAGGAAGGAGGACTAGAATGGCTAATTTAAAAGTTATCGATCAAAACGGTAAAGATTCAGGTAAAGTTACACTGAGTGATGATGTATTTGGCATTAAGCCCAATGAAAGTGTAGTTTTTGATGCTATCATCAGACAAAGAGCTGGTAAGCGTCAAGGTACATCAAAAGTTAAGAATAGATCTGCCGTTCGCGGTGGTGGTAAGAAGCCATGGAGACAAAAGGGTACTGGTCGTGCTCGTCAAGGCTCTATTAGATCACCACAATGGCGCGGCGGTGGAACCGTATTTGGCCCGACTCCACGTTCTTATGCATATTCTATGCCGAGGAAACAACGTCGTTTGGCTATCAAGTCAGTTCTTTCCCAAAAATTGATTGATAAAGATTTAATTGTATTAGATAAGTTGACTATGTCAGCTCCTAAAACTAAGGATTTTGTATCAATGTTAAGTGATTTAAATGTTGAAGGTAAAGTTTTAGTTGTTTCTGACGACAAGAACGTACAACTTTCTGCAAGAAACTTAACGAATGCTAAAGTCGTTCCAGTTAATGGCTTGAATGTTGAGGATGCAGTTAACTACGAAAAGTTAATTTTGACTCAAGATGCTGTGAAGAATATTGAGGAGGTTTTGGCTTAATGGATGCACGCGATATTATTTTAAGACCAGTCGTTACTGAAAAGTCCACGAATTTAATGGATGATAAAAAGTACACTTTCGACGTGCTTTTAGATGCTACCAAAACTCAAATTCGTAACGCGGTTGAAGAAATCTTTGATGTTAAAGTAAAAAAAGTTAATGTTATGAATGTACGTGGTCAAGATAAAAGAGTAGGTCGTTACTCTGGTAAGACTGCTCGTCGTAGAAAAGCTATTGTTACTTTGACTGAAGATTCAAATGACATTAAGTTTTTTCAAGACGAAAAACAAGACAACAAAGATAAAAAAGAGAAAAAGTAATAGGAGGGTCAGTTAATTGGCTATTAGAATTTATAAGCCAACCACAAATGGTCGCCGTAATATGACTTCTTCCGACTTTGCTGAGATTACTAAGAGTAAGCCAGAACAGACCTTACTTGAATCACAATCACATACTGCAGGTCGAAATTCATATGGTCATATTACTACTAGACATCGTGGTGGTGGTCATAAACAAAAGTACCGTATTATTGACTTCAAACGTAATAAAGATAATACAAAAGCTGTTGTAAAATCTATTGAATACGATCCAAACAGAACCGCAAATATTGCATTATTGCATTATACCGATGGTACTAAGACTTATATTTTGGCACCTAAAGGTCTAAAAGTTGGAGACATTCTTCAATCAGGTGATTCAGTGGATATTAAAATTGGTAATGCTTTACCATTAAAGAATATTCCTACTGGTACACCAATTCACAATATTGAATTGAGACCTGGTAAAGGTGGACAACTTGTTAGAAGTGCTGGTACAAGTGCTCAAGTATTGGGTAATGATGGTAACTACACTTTGGTTAAGTTACAAAGTGGCGAAGTTCGTAAGGTTTTGTCAGCTTGTCGTGCTACCATTGGTGTTGTTGGTAATGAACAACACTCATTAATCCAATTAGGTAAAGCTGGTCGTAAGCGTTGGTTAGGCAAGCGTCCTCAATCTCGTGGATCAGTAATGAACCCTAACGATCACCCACATGGTGGTGGTGAAGGTAAGGCACCTGTTGGTCGTCCACAACCTATGACCCCTTGGGGTAAAAAGGCTCGTGGTATTAAGACTAGAAGTGTCAAGAAAGCCAGCGAGAGATTAATTATTCGTCACCGTAAAGGTAGTAAGTAATAGAAGGAGGGTTTAATTAATGAGCCGTAGTATTAAAAAAGGGCCTTTTGCTGATGCATCTTTGTTAAAGAAGGTTAATGCACAAGCAAAGTCAGATAAAAAACAAGTTATTAAGACTTGGTCACGTCGTTCAACTATTTTTCCTTCCTTTGTTGGTTTGACTATAGCTGTTCACGATGGTAGAAAACATGTCCCAGTTTATATAACTGAAGATATGGTAGGTCATAAGTTGGGCGAATTTGTTCCAACTAGAACTTTCCATGGCCATGGAACTACCGAAGACAAGGCCACAGCACCAGTTCAATCATAGAGAGAGGAGAAACATCTAAATGGCAGAACAAATTAGTTCAGCTAAGGCTGAAGCAAGGACTGTTCGCATCGCTCCAAGAAAAGCTCGATTAGTCGTTGATTTAATTCGTGGCAAGAGCGTTGCTGAAGCATTAGCAATCTTGGAATTTACGTCTAGAGCTGCTTCCCCAATCGTTGAAAAAGTTTTGCGTTCAGCTATTGCTAACGCAGAACACAACTACGATCTTGAAAGTGCTAATCTTTACGTATCTGAAGCATACGTAAACGAAGGTGCAACTTTGAAGAGATTTCGTCCTCGTGCTAAAGGCATGGCTTCTCCAATTAATAAGAGAACTAGTCATGTAGTTGTAGTAGTTTCAGAAAAGAACGATTAAGGGAGGTATATTAATGGGTCAAAAGATTAACCCAAATGGTTTCCGTCTTGGCGTAATTCGCGATTGGGAATCAAAATGGTATGCTGACAGGGGATATAAAGATACTTTAAATGAAGATTTACGTATTAGAAGATTCATTTCTAAGAAGCTAAAAGACGCCTCTGTTTCTACTGTTGAAATTGAGCGTGCAGCAAATAGAATCAATATTTCAATTAACACTTCTAAACCAGGTATGGTAATTGGAAAAGGTGGTTCTGAAGTTGAAGCATTAAGAAAACAATTAAATGCTTTAACTAAGAAGCAAGTACACGTAAATATTGTTGAAATTAAGAAACCAGATCTTGATGCTAAATTAGTAGCTGATGGTATTGCTCGTCAACTGGAAGCTCGTATTGCTTTTAGACGTGCTATGCGTCAGGCTACTCAAAGAACTATGCGTGCCGGTGCGGAAGGAATCAGAGTACAAACCTCTGGTCGTTTAAACGGTGCCGACATGGCTAGAAGAGAATGGCATACTGAAGGTCGAGTTCCATTACAAACTTTAAGAGCTGATATTGACTTTGCTTGGGTCAATGCATTCACTACTTATGGTGAAATTGGTGTCCAAGTATGGATCAATCGTGGTGAAATCTTACCAAGTAAGAATAAGAAAGCCACGAAAACAGTGAAGGGAGGAAAGAAATAATGCCTTTAGTACCAAAACGAGTAAAACACCGTCGTGAATTTCGTGGTAAAATGCGTGGTGCTGCTAAAGGTGGTAAAACCATTGCCTTTGGAGACTATGGTTTAAAAGCCCTCGAATCACACTGGATTACTACTCAACAAATTGAAGCTGCCCGTGTTGCAATGACACGTTACATGAAACGTGGCGGTAAAGTTTGGGTTAGAATTTTCCCTCAAAAATCATATACTGCTAAAGGTGTTGGTGTACGTATGGGTTCCGGTAAAGGTGCACCAGCAGGCTGGGTAGCTGTAGTTAAGAGAGAAAAGATTTTATTTGAAATTGGTGGCGTTGATGAAGCAACAGCTCGTGAAGCTTTAAGACTTGCTTCAACTAAGTTACCTATCAAATGTAAATTTGTGACTAAAAGTTCGGAAGTAGGTGGCAATTCTAATGAAGGCTAAGGATATCAGGGCATTAACCACTGATCAAATGTTAGACAAGGAAAAGCAATATAAAAAAGAACTTTTTAATTTGCGTTTCCAACAAGCAACGGGTCAATTAGAAAATACCGCTCGCTTGAGCAAAGTCCGCAAGAATATCGCTAGAATTAAAACAATTCTCAGCGAAAAAGCGTTAGAAAAAAATTAATGGAAGGGAGTTATTAACTTGAGCGAATCAACTGAAAGAAATCATCGTCACGTATATCAGGGTCGAGTAATTTCAGATAAGATGGACAAAACTATTACAGTTGTTGTTGATACTTATAAGAATCACCCTATTTACAAGAAGCGCATTAGATACTCAAAGAAGTATTATGCACAAGACGAAAATAATGAAGCTAAAGTTGGCGATACTGTTCGTATCATGGAAACCCGTCCATTATCTCGTACAAAACGCTTCCGTTTAGTTAAAATTGTTAAGAAATCTGTTTAATTTTGCGGATTTAGTGTGGGGAGGATTACATAGTGATTCAAAACGAATCCCGTTTAAAGGTTGCTGATAACTCTGGTGCCAGAGAACTTTTGGTCATCCGAGTCTTAGGCGGATCAAGACGTAGGACTGGTAATATTGGTGACGTAGTAGTAGCTACTGTTAAACAAGCAACACCAGGTGGCGTTGTCAAAAAAGGTGACATCGTAAAAGCTGTCATTGTTAGAACAAAATCAGGTGCACGTCGTGAAGATGGTTCATACATCAAATTCGATGAAAATGCTGCCGTAATTATTAATGCTGACAAGAGCCCACGTGGTACACGTATTTTTGGGCCAGTTGCACGTGAATTGCGTAAGCATGATTTTATGAAAATCGTCTCTCTTGCCCCTGAAGTCATATAATTGTTAGTGAGGTGCACTGATGTTTGTTAAAACTGGTGACAAGGTAAAAGTTATAGCTGGAAAAGATAAAGGCAAAGAAGGTAATGTTCTTTCTGTTGACGTTAAAAATGACCGTGTGGTTGTTAAGGGCGTTCACAAGATCAAGAAACACCAAAAGCCTTCACAAACTAACGCAAAGGGTGGAGTAGTTGAATCTGAAGGTTCAATTCATGCATCAAACGTTAAGGTTATCTCAAAGGCTGAAAATAAGAAAACTGAAAACAAGAAGAATAAGAAGAAATAGAGGGGAGGACACAAATGGCAAGTTATTTAGCTCAAGAATATAAAGAAAAAGTTGTTCCTGCATTACAAGATAAATTTAATTATGATTCAAGTATGCAAGTACCAAAGGTTGCAAAGATCGTATTGAACATGGGTGTTGGTGACGCAGTTTCCAATGCAAAGAACCTAGATGAAGCAGTTAATGAATTAACCTTGATCTCAGGTCAAAAACCACTGGTTACTAAAGCCAAGAAATCAATTGCTAACTTCCGTTTACGTGAAGGTATGTCTATTGGTGCTAAGGTTACTCTTAGAAGAGATAGAATGTATGATTTCTTATACAAGTTAATCAATGTTTCTCTCCCACGTGTTCGTGACTTCCGTGGTGTTTCAACCCGTTCATTTGATGGTCGTGGTAATTACACTTTGGGTATTAAAGAACAATTGATTTTCCCAGAAATCGACTTTGATAAAGTTAACCGCACTAGAGGTTTGGATGTTGTTATCGTTACTACTGCCAAGACTGATGAAGAAGCTCGTGAACTTTTAAGTCAATTTGGTATGCCGTTTGCAAAATAATGGAGGACATTAATGGCTAAAACATCACAAAAAATTAGAAATCGTCGTCCTGCTAAATTTTCTTCACGTGAATACACTCGGTGTGAGAGATGTGGTCGTCCACGTTCCGTATATCGTAAGTTTGGTTTATGCCGTATTTGCTTAAAAGATTTAGCACACAAGGGTCAAATCCCAGGACTTAGAAAAGCTAGTTGGTAGTATACGGTTAGGAGGATAGCATAAATGGTCATGACAGATCCGATCGCAGATTACTTGACTAGAATTAGAAATGCCAATATGGCAAAACATGATTCAGTTGAAATTCCTGCATCAAATATTAAAAAATCCATTTCAGAAATTTTGAAACGCGAAGGTTTTATTCGGGATTACGAAATTACTGATGATAATAAACAAGGCGTTATCAAGATTTTCTTGAAATACGGTCCAAACGGAGAACGTGTCATTTCAGGATTAAAGAGAATTTCTAAGCCAGGTCTTAGAAATTACGTTAGTTCTGAAAACTTACCTAAAGTTCTTAATGGTTTAGGTATTGCCATCGTTTCTACTTCTGCTGGTGTTATTACCGACAAAGAAGCTAGAGAAAAAGACGTTGGCGGTGAAGTTGTCGCTTACGTTTGGTAATTCTGACAGAAAGGAGAACAATCAATGAGCCGTATAGGTTTAAAAACAATTGTAGTCCCTGGCAGTGTCACTGTTACCAAGAAAGGTGACAATCTTACTGTTAAGGGCCCAAAGGGCGAATTAACTAGATATTTCGATCCTAGAATTACTTTTGCACAAAAAGATGGCAAGATTAATTTTTCACGTTCAAATGAAAATGATAAGCCACTTCATGGTACAGAAAGAGCTAATTTAGCATCTATGATCGAGGGTGTAGTTAAAGGCTATAAGAAGACTTTAAAGTTAGTTGGTGTTGGTTACCGTGCACAAGCACAAGGTGACAAATTAACTTTGAATGTTGGATATTCTCACCCAGTTGTATTGACTGCACCAAAAGGTGTCAATGTTAAAACTTCTTCAGCAACTGATATTGAAGTAAGTGGCATTTCAAAACAAAATGTTGGTCAATTTGCAGCTGAAATCCGCGATGTACGTCCACCTGAGCCTTATAAAGGTAAAGGTATTCGTTATACTAATGAATATGTACGTCGTAAGGAAGGTAAGACAGGTAAATAATAATTAATTAAATTTTTTTGAGGTGAAATTGTGATTTCTAAACCAGATAAAAACAGATTACGCTTGAAGCGTCATAGACGTATTCGTAGCAAGATTTCTGGTACTGCTGAGCGCCCACGCTTAAGCATTTTTCGTTCAAACAAAAACATCTACGCTCAATTAATTGATGACGTAGCGGGTGTAACGCTAGCAAGTGCCTCAACTTTGGACAAATCTGTATCTAAAGATGCAAACAAAGTAGACCAAGCTGCTGCTGTTGGTAAAGCAATTGCTAAAGCAGCAAAGGCTAAGAATATTTCAAACATTGTATTTGATAGAAGTGGTTACTTATACCACGGCCGTATTTCAGCTTTGGCAGATGCCGCTCGTGAAAACGGATTAGATTTCTAGGAAAGGAGAATAATACATGGCAAACCGCAACGATTCTCGTAATAATCGTAGAAAAAAGGACGATATCGAAGATCAATTAGTAGCAATTAATCGTGTCACCAAGGTTGTTAAAGGTGGACAACGAATGAGATTTGCTGCTTTGGTAATTGTTGGCGACAAAAAGGGTCGTGTAGGCTTTGGTACTGGTAAAGCTCAAGAAGTCCCAGAAGCAATCCGTAAAGCCGTTGATAATGGTAAAAAGAGAATGATTAATGTTCCTAAAGTTGGAACAACTATTCCCCACCAAGTTATTGGTCATTATGGCTCAGGCAGTATTTTGTTCAAGCCTGCTGAAGCTGGTTCTGGTGTTACTGCTGGTGGTGCCGTACGTATCGTTATGGATATGGCTGGTATTACCGATGTTACTTCAAAGGCACTTGGTTCAAACACTCCAATCAATGTTGTTCGCGCAACTATGGATGGATTAAAGAAGCTTAGAACAAGTGAAGAGATTGATAAGCTTCGCCAAACTAAGGACTAGATTAGGGAGATTATAGATGACTGATTTAAAAGTTACTTTAATTAGAAGTGTTGCGCACCGTCTGCCTAACCAAAAGAAAGTTGTTAAAGCTCTTGGTTTGGGTAGAGTAAGTAGTACTGTTGTCCTTCCGGACAATGCTGCAACTCGTGGTGCATTAATGAAAATTGCTCACTTAATCTCTGTTGAAGAGATTAAGAAATAGTTTATCAAGGAGGTGCCGATTTAATGAAGCTTCAAGAATTACATGCTGCAGAAGGTTCACGTAGCGCTAGAAAGCGTGTTGGGCGTGGTACTTCAAGCGGTTTCGGTAAAACTGCTGGACGTGGTCAAAAAGGTCAATTAGCCCGTGGTTATACTCGTTTAGGTTTTGAAGGTGGTCAAATGCCATTATTCAGAACTATGCCTAAACGTGGTTTTAAGAACGTTAATCGTAAAGAATATGCAATTATAAATTTAGATGACTTAAACAAGTTTAAAGATGGTAGTGAAGTCACTATCAAAGATCTTAAGGATAATGGCTTGGTAAAGAAAGAATTATCAGGCGTTAAATTACTTGCTAACGGTGAATTGAAAGTTAAGTTAAACGTAAAGGTTAATAAAGTTTCCGCAGCTGCTAAGAAAGCAGTTGAAGCCGCTGGCGGAACTGTTGAGGTGATCTAATGTTTTCGACCTTGAAGAACGCCTTTAAGGATAAAGAAATTAGAAATAAGATTTATTTTACTCTCTTTATTCTTTTGCTATATCGCATCGGTGCAAATATTGTTGTTCCGGGTGTTAATGCAAAAGCGATCACTCAGGTTGCACAAACTGGTTTAGTTCCAATGCTGGATACTGTATCTGGTGGTGGACTAGATAATTATTCAATCTTTTCATTAGGTGTTTCTCCATATATTACAGCGCAAATTGTTATTCAATTGTTGCAAATGGATATTGTTCCAACCTTGGTTGAATGGGGAAAACAAGGTGAAGTTGGTCGGCGTAAGACCAATCAAGTTACAAGATGGCTTACATTATTTGTGGCTTTTGTACAGAGTATTGGTATTACGCTTGGTTTTAACGCTTTAACCCAGATGGGTTTAGTTAAAACGCAAACACCACAAACTTACATTGAAATAGCTGTCATTATGACGGCCGGGACCATGTTGTTGAGCTGGCTTGGTGATGAAATCACTGATAAAGGCTTAGGCAATGGTATATCAGTAATTATTTTTGCTGGTATTATTGCTCGATTGCCGGCAGGTTTGTGGCAAGTCTTTAAAGAAGGAGTTATTAACAATAGCTCTAGTGATCGTTGGCAAGGTATTTTGTTCTTCATCGCGATTATCGTTGCAATTCTTATCGTAACGCAGTTAGTTACATGGGTAGAACAAGCTGATCGTCGTATTCCAATTCAATACACAAGAAGAGCAACTGTCAGTGGCTCTGAAAGTTTTCTACCATTGAAGGTCAATGTTTCTGGAGTTATTCCAGTAATTTTTGCGAGTTCGTTTATTATTACACCAGCAACGATTTTAATGGCCTTTCAAAAATCTCAGGGTGATCAGCAGTGGTTTAAAGTTTTAACTAATATTTTTAGCTTACAAACTACACCTGGAGTTATCATTTATACACTCTTAATTATTTTGTTTACTTTCTTCTATGCTTTTGTTCAGGTTAACCCTGAGAAGCTAGCTAAGAATTTACAAAAGCAAGGTGCATACATTCCAAGTATTTGGCCAGGTAAAGACACTCAAGATTACATTTCTAAACTATTGATAAGGTTATCAACTGTTGGTTCAGTATTCTTAGGATTAGTTGCGTTGTTACCACAATTAGCTACTAATTTCTGGAATTTGCCTAGTTCAATTGGTTTAGGTGGGACAAGTCTTTTAATTGTTATTGGAGTTGTCCTAGAATTATCTCGTCAAATTAATGGATTATTAATGAAGCGAGAATATGTTGGATTCATCAGATAGGAATAGATAATGATTAACTTAATTCTTTTAGGTTTGCCAGGTGCCGGTAAAGGTACTGCATCTGAGCGAATCGTTGATAAATATCACTTAACTCATATTTCAACTGGAGATATGTTTAGGGAAGCAATGGCTAACAAGACTAAAGTTGGGCTTGAAGCTAAGAGTTATATTGATAAAGGTAATTTGGTACCTGACAAGGTTACTGCAAAGTTAGTAGAGGAACGTTTAGGACAGCCTGATATTAAAAATGGTTATATTCTAGATGGTTTTCCAAGAACTACGGTTCAAGCTGAATTACTAGAAGGTATTACTAAGCGACTCAATAAGCCTTTAACAAATGTTATTTCACTTGAAGTAAATGAAAAAACTTTAATTAAGCGTTTGTCAGCTCGCTTTATGTGTAAAAATTGCGGTGCCACTTACAACAAAATCTCTAAGATGCCTAAAGTAAAGAACACTTGTGATCGTTGTGGTGGACATGAATTTTATCAACGTGAAGATGATAAACCTGAAGTAGTTAAGAATCGTCTTAAAGTTAATGAGAAAATGAATACCCCATTAAAGGATTTCTATCAAAAGAAAGGTTTGTTGACTGTGATTAATGGTGAACAAACTCCAGAAAAAGTTTTTGAAGATATAGACACAGTACTAAGTAATAATCAATAATTTGTATATTTACTCGTACGTGTTATAATTTCAAAGTGTGACTGTTTTAATTGCGGAGGAACAACTTTGGCAAAAGATGATGTCATTGAAGTAAAAGGTAAGGTAGTTGATACCTTACCTAATGCTATGTTTAAAGTTGAATTGGAAAATGGAGCTGTTATCTTAGCACATGTTTCCGGTAAAATTAGAATGCATTATATTCGTATTTTACCAGGAGACCGTGTGACGGTTGAACTCTCTCCATACGATTTGACAAAAGGTAGAATTACGTATCGATTTATAAAATAATAACGGAGGCAAACATGAAGGTTAGACCATCTGTTAAACCAATGTGTGAACATTGTAAAGTTATTAAAAGACATGGGCGTGTAATGGTTATTTGTTCAGCAAATCCAAAGCACAAGCAACGTCAAGGTTAAATTAAATAGGAGGTGCAATTTATGGCACGTATTGCTGGTGTTGACTTACCAAGAGATAAAAGAATAGTTGTCGCTCTGACATATATTTATGGTATTGGTGATTCAACAGCTAAGAAAATTTGTGCAGATTCTGGCGTTTCTGAAGATATACGTTCAAAAGACTTAACTCCAGAAAACCAAGAAAAACTCCGCACAGAAGTTGATAAATATCGTGTTGAAGGTGACTTGCGTCGTCAAGTTAGCATGAACATTAAGCGGTTAGTTGATATTGGTTCTTACCGTGGTATGCGTCACCGCCGTGGACTTCCAGTTCGTGGTCAAAATACCCAAAATAATGCCCGTACTCGTAAGGGCACTAAAAAGAATAAATAATTATAAGGAGGTTTATTGATGCCTAAAACAGCACGTAAGCGTCGTGTGAAGAAGCATGTCGAAAAAGGCGTTGCTCATATTCACTCTACGTTTAATAATACTTTAGTCATGATTACTGACATTCAAGGTAACGCAGTTGCCTGGTCTTCAGCCGGTGCATTAGGTTTTAAGGGTAGTCGTAAGTCTACTCCGTTTGCAGCACAAATGGCAGCTGAAGCAGCCGCTAAGAGTGCCATGGACCAAGGCATGAAACACATAGAAGTTTCTGTTAAGGGACCAGGTGCCGGTCGTGAATCTGCAATTAGATCACTTCAAGCTACAGGGCTTGAAATCACTGCAATTCGTGATGTTACGCCGGTACCACATAATGGTTCTAGACCACCAAAACGTCGTCGTGTTTAATTTTGTTCTTAATAAAGGACGTTACGTTTTGAAAGGGGCCTAGTAATGATTGAATTTGAAAAACCAAATATTACCGTTGTTGAGCAAGAAGATTCCTACGGTAAATTTGTTGTTGAACCACTTGAACGAGGCTTTGGTACTACTTTAGGTAATTCATTACGTAGAGTTTTACTTACATCTATACCAGGTACTGGACTTGTCTATGTTCAAATTGATGGTGTCTTACACGAGTTCTCAACAGTTCCTGGCGTCAGAGAAGATGTAGCTAAGATGATTCTGAATCTGAAGAAACTTGAATTAAAGTGTCTTTCAGATGATCAAAAGATCATTGAATTGGACGTTGAAGGTCCGGCTACTGTAACTGCTGATGATCTTAAGGCTGACGCAGATGTAGAGGTCTTAAATCCAGATCAATATATTTGTACCATTGCTGAAGGTGGTCACTTACATATGCAAATTGCGGTTAGAAAAGGCCGTGGTTATGTTACTGCAAGTGATAACAAGAGTGATGATATGCCGATTGGTGTTATCCCAGTTGATTCTCTTTTTTCACCAATTAAAAAGGTTAATTACCAGGTTGAGTCAACTCGTGTTGGTAAGAGAGACGATTTTGACAAGCTCACTTTAGAGATTTGGACTGATGGTTCAATCAAGCCTAATGACGCCCTTAGTTTTGCTGCTAAGATTTTGGTAGCACACTTTAAAGTGTTCGAAACTGCTGATGCAGATACTAAATTCAATGATGTAATGGTAGAAAAAGAGGACGATAAGAAGGAAAAGAAGCTTGAGATGACTATCGAAGAGCTTGATCTTTCTGTTCGTTCATATAACTGCTTAAAGCGAGCAGGCATTAATACTCTGCAAGAGTTAACTGATAAGACCGAAGCAGATATGATGCGTGTACGTAATTTGGGACGTAAATCATTGGAAGAAGTTAAAAACAAATTAGCTGACTTAGGACTTTCCCTTCGTCAAGAAGATTAACTTAAGTAGGTAAATAAAGGAGGTAAACTGATGGCATACCGTAAATTAGGTCGCGATAGTGCACATAGAAAAGCAATGCTTAGAGAAATGACAACCCAGTTGTTTATTAAAGAACGCATTGTTACTACTGAAGCACGAGCAAAAGAAATTCGTAAAACTGCTGAAAAGATGATAACTTTAGGCAAGCGTGGCGATTTAGCTTCTAGAAGAAAAGCTGCTTCTTTTGTGCGTGATGAAGTTGCTGATATTCATGAAGAAAAAGATGCAGTTGTTGTTAAGTCAGCATTGCAAAAACTCTTCAGTGATATTGCACCTCGTTATAAAGATCGTAATGGTGGTTACACCAGAATTATGAAGTTGGCATTAGCTCGTAAGGGTGATGCAGCTCCAATGGTTATTCTTGAATTAGTATAATTTGGAATAATGTAAACTTAATAGCTATTAAGAATTATCCGTGAAAGTGAGAATAAGCGCGAAGATGATGGCGAAAGCTTAGTCTAGCTTAGATGATGAAAATCATCCCTCTTCATGGGTGATTTTTTTTACTCTTTTTTCTGTTACAATTAAAGCAGTTTTTAGGATGGTGAGATGAGATGGCAAAAGATAGTATTATCAAAATTAGAAATGTTAGTTTTACGTACCCGGATACCACGTCTCCAGCCATAAATAATATTAGTTTCGATATTAAAAGAGGTTCGTGGACTTCTATTATTGGTCATAATGGTAGTGGTAAGTCTACTATTATCAGATTAATCAACGGGCTATTGGTTCCGGATAATAAAAATAGTCCCTATATCGAAGTTGATGGCACAGAATTAACTGATAAAACTGTTTGGAATATTAGAGATAAAGTTGGAATAGTTTTTCAGAATCCCGATAACCAATTTGTTGGTGCCACTGTAGCTGATGATGTTGCTTTTGGGTTGGAGAACCGTGGAGTACCTAGATCTAAAATGCTTAAAATTGTACCAGAAGCGATTAAAGCGGTTGGCATGGATGATTACACTAATGCAGAGCCTTCTAATCTCTCAGGGGGCCAAAAGCAGCGTGTAGCCATTGCTGGTATATTAGCTATTCAACCCAAAATAATTATTTTAGATGAGGCTACCTCAATGCTTGATCCCAGTGGCCGTAGTAAAATTTTACAAATTGTTCATCAAATGAAAAAGAAGGATAATTTGACCGTCGTTTCCATTACGCATGACATTGATGAGGCTAACTTAGCGGATCAGATTATTGTTATGAATAATGGCGGATTGGTTGATCAAGGCAATACAAAGGAAATTTTTAGTAAAGTTAAATTATTAAAAAGCTTGGGTCTTGATGTTCCGTTCGCTTCACAGGTTAAAGAAAAGCTACTGCAATCAGGTATCTCTATTCCTAAAGAAATTAATTCAGAAAAAGAGTTGATAAATTATTTATGTCAATCAAATTCGAAAAAGTAAGCTATACTTATTTTCCTGGTTCACCACTTGAAAAAAAAGGATTAGATAATGTTAGTTTCAAAATTAAAGAAGGACAATTTATTGCGATCATTGGCCATACTGGCAGTGGTAAATCTACTTTAATGCAACATTTTAATGCTTTACTAAAACCAAGTAAGGGTAGAATAGAAATAGCTGGTCAAACCATTCTTCCAACCACTTCAAATAAAAACTTAAAAGAATTACGAAAGCACGTTAGTTTGGTATTCCAATTCCCGGAAGCACAATTATTTGAAAATACTGTGCTTGATGATATTGCTTTTGGTCCTAAGAATTTTGGTTATAGTGAGCAAAAAGCAAAGGAGAAGGCTTGGACTTGGCTAACGCGGGTAGGTTTACCGAAAAGCGTGGCTAACAGATCACCGTTTGATCTTTCTGGTGGACAGATGCGCCAAGTAGCCATTGCGGGAGTCATGGCTTATGAACCTGATATTCTTTGCTTAGATGAACCAGCTGCTGGTTTGGATCCACGCGCCCGGAAACAGATGATGGGTCTTTTTTCTAAATATCAGCAAGAAGGCCATACTGTGATTTTGGTAACGCATAATATGGATGATGTTGCTAATTACGCTAATGATGTTTTGGTGATGGAAAGTGGCAAATTGATTAAGCATGCAAGACCAGCTGAGGTTTTTAAAGATCGTCCTTGGCTAAAAGAACATTATCTTGAGGAACCAAAGGCTTCGTTGTTTGCTTCAAAATTAACTAATTTTACTTTTTCTAATACTCCTTTAACTATTAAGGAATTGGTAAAGGGTATAGAAAACAATTTAAAGGAGTGAGTCTGTGAGTAAAATCCTAATAGGTCGATATGTACCTGGAAATTCACTTGTTTATAAAATGGATCCTCGAGGCAAATTACTCGTAACTATCCTTTTCATATTTATAATTTTTCTAGCTAATAATTGGGTTACTTACGCTATCATTACTATTTTTAGTTTCTTAGCTGTCGCAGCGACAAAGTTAAAAGCAAAAGTATTCTGGGATGGGGTTAAGCCACTAATATGGTTGATCTTATTTACTTCTGTACTTCAGCTTTTTTTTACAACTGGTGGACAAATATATTGGAACTGGATAATTTTCACTATCTCTAGTTATGGTATTACTAATGCAATTTATATTTTTATTCGTTTTACGTTAATTATTTTAATTTCAACGGTAATGACAGTAACGACTATGCCACTTGAAATTGCTGATGCAATGGAATGGATATTAACGCCGCTTAAGTATGTTAAGGTACCCATAGATAAAATTGCTTTAGTCATGTCAATTGCCTTACGCTTTGTACCGACACTTTTTGATGAAACTCTTAAAATAATGAACGCTCAGAGGTCTCGTGGAGCTGATTTTAATAATGGCGGTTTGATTAAAAGAGCTAAAGCAATAACTCCTTTGTTAGTTCCCTTATTTATAAATTCATTGGAGACAGCCGTTGATCTTTCGACAGCGATGGAATCAAGGGGCTACCGTGATGGAGCAAATAGAACAAGGTACCGAATATTAAAATGGTCCAAGTATGATTTATATGAGCTAGCATATTTCATAATTTTAGTTTTATTGTTGTTAGTCTTTAGGACAAAATAAATGAGTATAAGATATAAAATGACGATGGCCTATGATGGTCATCTTTTTCATGGCTTTCAAACACAGCGAAACCAGCGGACTGTTCAAGGCACAGTTGAAGCTGCCTTAACGAAAATGACTAAGGGCAAAGAAGTCATAGTGCAAGGATCGGGAAGAACAGATGCTGGTGTTCATGCACTGGGTCAGGTTATTCATTTTGATTACCCGGGAAATATTATTCCTCCTAAAAGAATGCTTTTTGCACTTAATTCGATGATGCCATTGGATATAGTGTTTAGAAAAAGTGAGATAGTTAATAAAAATTTTCACGTTCGGTATAGTACTACCGGGAAATGGTATCGTTATCGAGTTAGTTTAGATAAATTTACCAATCCATTTAAGCGCTTCTATACGGGACACTATCCTTATCCTGTTGATGTCAGTAAAATGCAGCGGGCTGCCCAAGATTTATTAGGGACTCATGATTTTACTAGCTTTGCCGCAAGTGGTGGTCAAATAAAAAATAAAATTCGCACAATGTATTATGTAAATGTTCAAGAGGATAAAAAAGAAAATGAAGTAATTTTTGATTTTATTTGTTCCGGTTTTTTATATAATATGGTTCGAATTTTAGTAGCAATGTTATTAGAAATTGGAAACGGGAAACGGCCAATAAATGACGTTCCAAGAATAATTAAAGCAAAAAATAGACAAGAAGTAAGAAAAACCGCTCAGGCTAATGGATTATTTCTTTATCACGTTTTTTATGAAGACATACCAAAAAAATATCGGCAAGATCTTGATTTATAAATTGACTTTTTTGGTAAAAGGACGTATCCTAATACAGTATGTTTGTCCATGATAGGCCCCGGCAACTTATTGTTTTCAAACAACGAATAAACGGAGGAATTTACATTGCGTACTACACAATTAGCAAAACCTAATGAAATTGAACGTAAGTGGTATATTATTGATGCAACAGATATCTCTTTAGGACGTTTGTCTGCAGCTATAGCCACTATTTTACGAGGTAAGAATAAGCCTCAATACACACCTAATGTTGATACAGGTGATAACGTTATTGTTATTAACGCTTCAAAGCTTAAGTTGACTGGTAAAAAGGCTGCCAAAAAGCTTTATTACCATCACTCTGAATACCGTGGCGGTATGAGAATTACCTCAGCTGGTGAGATGCGTGCTGATAACCCAGTTAGATTAGTTGAATTGTCAGTTAAAGGTATGCTTCCAAAGAATACTCTTGGTCGCCAAGAATTTATGAAGATGCATGTTTATGCAAATGCTGATCATAAGCAAGAAGCACAAAAGCCTGAGAAATTAGACATTAATAAATTAATCTAGGAGGTTAAATAATGGCACAACAAGCTGCATATGCAGGTACTGGTCGCCGCAAGGATTCAGTTGCGCGCGTACGTTTAGTACCAGGTAACGGTAAAATTACTGTTAATAATAAAGATGTTAATCAATATATTCCATTCCCTAACTTAGTTAAGGATTTGAAACAACCTTTGACATTAACTGAGACCGATGGTCAATATGACGTTAAGGTTAATGTAAATGGTGGTGGCTTTTCTGGCCAAGCTGGTGCAATCCGTCTTGGTGTTGCAAGAGCACTTCTTGAAGTTGACCCAGATTTCCGTGGTCCATTGAAGAAGGCAGGTTTCTTAACTCGTGATCCAAGAATGGTAGAAAGAAAGAAGCCAGGTTTGAAGAAAGCCCGTAAAGCTTCTCAATTCTCAAAGCGTTAATTTCTATATTTACGCTTATACAAAAAAAGATATCCCGATTTGGGATATCTTTTTTATTTCTTAAAATAAATGATTAAAGGCTGTCTTGAAT
>ENA-UOOM01000731-UOOM01000731.1-fermentation-metagenome-genome-assembly--contig:-NODE-731-length-35212-cov-11.385812_pt1 | contig 35212 bp, 34 predicted proteins | sample MGYA00245781_ERZ724031 | MGnify/ENA primary metagenome ERZ724031 (study PRJEB28704, sample SAMN03018317) | fermentation metagenome | biome: anthropogenic terrestrial biome; feature: soil; material... | reverse complement strand
CCTCTAAATATCTCTGTGTTATCTTGATATTGCTATGCCCCATCAATCTTGATAATGAGTACACATCTATTCCATTCTTTATCTGTGATTGTGCGAACCAATGACGGCATGTATGAGGACTACACCTAATTGTATCAGATACCTTTGCTTGTTCTCCTGCAATATGCACTATCCTACCTACTGCTTCATTGGTCAATGGTCTACCTGTTCTTGACAGAAAGTAATTATCTAATTTAACATTCTTAAACTCAAAATAGTATTTCTTCACACGCTCATACTTCATTAGGATTTTTGATAGATAAGGACTTTTACCTACTTGTCTTTCTTTTTTTCCTTTACCATAAATAGCAATATAATTATCCTTAATATTATCGTTTGGTAAACAACACAATTCATAGTTTCTAATACCTGTATCAAATAACATAGCCATAATAGCCTTATTCCGAATATTTAAATAATCAGTTTCGGGATATACACTTAACATTCTTTTGACTTCTTCATCACTGAATGTTTTGATTATATTTGTAGGCTCATGCATCCAACTAACTTTTAATATTGGATTCTTCACTACATACTCTTGCTCCACAAGGTACTTATAAAAGGCACGATATACTTTAATTAATCCATTCAAGTATGTTTCCTTGCATTTCTTATTAATTTGATAAGCAAAGAACGCTTTCAAATGATGTTCATTCACCTGTTCAATATCTGTTAGGTGATGTACTTCTTTCAGATAAGTAGCGAGATACTCCAACGTATTCTTGTATCCTTTTACCGTTTTCCATGTGTATTGCCTAATTTGACACTCGAATATGAACTCCTTTACACTGTCATCTAGTAGCATAATATAAAGCCCTCCTAATATGTTGATATACATACTAAAAGGGCTTACAATGGCATACAAGCAGAATGTAGGGTATTCAAAAAGCTAATTATCATATATATCATTATTGGCTGATATATTCCATCATTCAAAATGATAATAATTATTAAAAACTCTCAAAAACCGCATTAGTACTATTCTTGGTCATTTATGTTTGAATTATCCCAGTTGTTCCAAACATTTTGAACATCATCGTTATCTTCAAGAGAATCAAGAAGGTGCTGCATCTTATTAATCGATTCCTCATCGGTTAATGTTGTATAGGAATTCGGCACCATTTCCACTTCAGCTGAAACAAAACTGTATCCTTTGCTTTCAAGGTCACCGCGTACACCGCTGAAATCTTCAGGCTCTGTATAAATTTCAAACACATCGTCGTCCGCTTGAAAATCAGATGCACCCGCTTCAAGGCAATCTTCCATTACTTTATCTTCTTCAAGCTCTTCTCTTTCGATGACAATAACACCTTTTGCTTCAAACATAAAGGAAACGCATCCGCTTGTACCGAGATTGCCGCCGAACTTGTCAAAATAATGGCGAACATCAGCTGCAGTGCGGTTTCGGTTATCAGTTAAAGCTTCTACTATAACCGCAACTCCGTTGGGACCGTATCCTTCGTATGTAATATTTTCATACTTGGTTTCGTCACCGTCACCGGCCGCTTTTTTAATAATACGTTCTATATTGTCATTCGGTACGTTAGCCGCTTTTGCTTTAGCTATACAATCTTTTAATTTGGAGTTGGAATTAGGGTCCGGTCCGCCGCCTTCTTTAACGGCCACCGAAAGCTCACGACCTATTTTTGTAAAGACTTTGGCTTTAGCCCCGTCTGTTTTTTCTTTTTTTCTTTTAATATTATTCCATTTTGAATGGCCTGACATAAATTTATCCTCCCAAATAATATTGCTGCATTTTATAATATCACAATTAAGATTGTATAGCAAGGTTTTGGGGAAACGGACACTGACAAAACAATGTAATTGTGGGGTAATCTATGCTTATTTACTAAATAAGCATTCTGTCATCACAGTATCTGCATTCCAACATATCACCGCATTCTTTAAATAAATTCGGTAGATATTTCTCTGTTTGCGTAATACATTTTGGGTTGTTACATTTTGCTGCATGTGTGGAATAGGGCATTTTATGAGGTTTAATTGTATGGGAATTTTGGAGCGTTGTTAAAATAAGAGCCATTCTTGCATACATCCCATATACAGTCTGGTCAAAATACTTTGCGCGTTCATCACTATCAATATCAAGTGCAATTTCATCAACACGCGGAAGGGGATGAAGAATTTTCATATCTTTTTTTGCCAAACTGAGTTTTTCCGAATCAAGTACAAATATTCCTTTTTGTTCCTCATATTGTTTTTGCGTAGCAAAGCGTTCCATTTGTATTCTCGTCATATAAAGTACATCCAATGACTTTATGGCATCCGTTAAATTATTTATTTCTGTATACTTGCAGTTTGCCGCATCCATCACATCTTTGACATACTGCGGAAGAGCCAATTCAGGGGTAGAGATAAGAACAAATGAATTTCCCTCGTACCGTGTCATCGTTTTAATAAGCGAATGTACTGTACGTCCATATTTTAAATCGCCGCATAAACCAATGCACAAATGATCGAGGTGTCCCTTTTCATTATAAAGAGTTACTAAATCCGTGAGAGTTTGGGTCGGATGAAGATGTCCGCCGTCGCCTGCATTAATAATAGGAACTTTAGAAAAAAAAGTTGCCGCAGTAGCAGCGCCCTCCATAGGATTACGCATAACAATTAAATCGGTATAACCGCTCACAACAGTTATAGTATCTTTTAAACTTTCACCTTTTGAAACGGAAGTGTTTTGCGGATTGTCAAATCCCACAACCTCGCCGCCTAATCGGTACATAGCGGTTTGGAAGGACATTTTGGTCCTTGTAGAGGGTTCGTAGAAAAGTGTAGCCATAACTTTTCCCCTGCAGGACTCCCTAAACGCCCAAGGATTTTCACGTATTTTATTAGCAGTTGTTATTAATTCATCAATTTCTGAAACTGATAATTCATCCAAATCTATAAGATTGTTTAAATGCAATCAAATCACCCCTAAAATTATTTTACCTATCGGTACTATAATTTTAACATTTTGCAATATTAATAACAATAAATAATCTATTAATTTTGTAGATTTTCACATTTCAAAAACATGCGCAGGAGAAATTTAGACATTCTACATGATATTTAACGTAAATACAAGGTAAATGCAAAGATGCGTCATTTTCATCGCTTGACAATCAAAATACAGGTAAAGTATAATATGTTATTATGTTAATAAATAATATTATAATAAATTTAATTTAGAAACGGTGACTGCTTTATGAAAGTGGGTCTTGATGTAGGTTCAACTACCATAAAATGTGTAGTTATGAGCGACAAAAATCAATTATTGTATAAATCTTATGAAAGACATTTTTCTCAGATAACGCAAAAAATGTCAGAGCTCCTTAATAATATTAAGAATAATATTATTAAGGATAATAAGGTAATGCTAACTGTATCCGGTTCTGCGGGAATGGGTATTTCTCAAGCCTGCAGCCTTCCGTTTATTCAAGAGGTTTACTCAACCAGAGTTGCGGTAGGTAAGCTTATTCCGAATACAGATGTCGTAATTGAACTCGGCGGAGAAGATGCTAAAATTTTGTTCTTATCCGGCGGTACCGAAGTACGCATGAATGGATCCTGTGCAGGCGGAACAGGTGCATTTATTGACCAAATGGCAACTTTATTAGACCTTCCGCTTGATGAAATGGATAAGCTCGCCGAAAATTACGAAAAAGTATATACAATTGCTTCGCGCTGTGGCGTGTTTGCAAAATCCGATGTTCAACCTCTTTTAAACCAAGGAGCAAGAAAGAGCGATATATCAAAGAGCATCTTCACTGCCGTTGCAAACCAAACAATTGCCGGACTTGCTCAAGGCAGACAAATTTCAGGAAATATTTTATACCTTGGCGGTCCTTTAACTTTTCTTTCACAGCTTAGGGCAAGTTTTGATGAATTATTACATACAAACGGAACTTGTCCGGAAAATTCTCTTTATTTTGTTGCAATTGGAGCAGCGCTCAGCAGTGATACTCAAATTGATATTGACACCGCGCTTAAAAATATTGAAGCTTACTCAAATACTTCCAACTTTCTTTCAATTCCCGCTCTATTCAAAAATGAAGCGGAATATGAAGAATTTAAAGTAAGGCATTCTAAATGCAAAGCCCCACGTGGAGAAATCGAAACCTACCGCGGTGATGCTTACGTTGGGATTGATGCCGGTTCAACCACTGTAAAAGCTGTGCTTTTGGGTAAGAACGACGAGGTTCTAAATTCAATATACAAAAATAATTCGGGTAATCCCATACCTATTATTCATGATTATCTTTTAGATATTTATGAAAATTATCCCGATATTCATATTGATGCCGCTGCAGTAACAGGTTACGGCGAAGAACTTTTAAAAAATGCATTTAATATTGATTTCGGCATAGTCGAAACCGTGGCTCATTTTACCGCAGCAAAATGTTTTCTCCCTAACGTCGATTTCGTTATAGATATCGGCGGTCAGGATATGAAATGCTTTAAAATACATAAAGGTGCAATTGACAACATATTTCTTAACGAAGCTTGTTCCTCCGGGTGCGGTTCATTTTTACAGACTTTTGCAAATACGCTCGGCTATGATATAAAAGATTTTGCAAAACTCGGACTTTTTGCAAAGCATCCCGTTGATTTGGGTTCACGCTGTACAGTATTTATGAACTCACAGGTAAAACAGGCTCAAAAGGACGGAGCGACAACGGAAGATATTTCAGCAGGACTTTCCGTAAGCGTAGTCAAAAATGCAATATATAAAGTTATCCGCGCCGCATCTGCAGAAGAGCTCGGCAGAAACATAGTTGTACAAGGCGGTACATTTTTAAATGATGCTGTACTGCGTGTATTTGAAAAAGAGCTCGGCGTAAATGTTTCACGTCCTGATATTTCCGGATTAATGGGTGCATACGGTGCCGGCATTTATGCAAAAAATAAATCTAACGGCAAAAGTACAATAATTGATAAAGAAGAACTTGAAAACTTTAAACATGAAGTGAAGGTTACTTCTTGCGGACTTTGCAACAATAACTGCAGATTAACGGTTAATATATTCGGCGGAAAGCGCAGATTCATCGGCGGAAACCGCTGTGAAAAACCGGTAACTAAACGTTCTTCGAATGAAGAACTTAATATTTATGCTTTTAAACTTAAAACTCTGCGTTCTTATAAACCGATAAAAGGCACACGCGGTAAAATCGGTATTCCAATGGGACTTAATATGTACGAACTTCTACCGTTTTGGCATGCTTTTTTCTCAACGCTCGGTTTTGAAGTTGTACTTTCACCGCTTTCAAACCGCAAACTTTATATTGAAGGACAACATACCATTCCTTCCGATACGGTATGTTTCCCTGCAAAATTGATGCACGGTCATGTTCAAGCTTTGGTAGACAGCGGAGTAAAGAATATTTTTTATCCCTGCATGTCATATAATTTTGATGAGCACCTTGGTGATAACCACTATAACTGCCCAGTTGTAGCTTATTATCCTGAAGTTATATCGGCAAACATGAGCTGCTTAAAAGACTGCAGATTTATCCATGATTATGTGGGAATTCACCGTAAACATGATTTTCCAATTAAAATGCATGGCATACTAAAAAAATATTTTGACGGCATATCATATTCTGACGTAAAGCGTGCCGCAAAATTAGCCTATAAAGAATACGACAATTACCTTAACAAAGTTCATGAAAAAGGTAATCAAATAATTGCTGAAGCACGAAAGCAGAATAAGCAAATTATTGTTTTGAGCGGAAGGCCGTACCACCTTGACCCTGAAATAAACCACGGAATAGATAAGCTTATCACAAGTCTTGGCGCCGCAATTATTTCAGAAGACGTTTTAAGCTGTAAAGTTAAGCGTTTTGAAACTCATGTTCTCAATCAATGGACATATCATGCAAGGCTGTATGCGGCGGCTAAATATATAGGCGATAAACCTGACATGAATTTAGTACAACTTGTTTCATTCGGTTGTGGCGTTGATGCAATTACCACCGATGAGGTTCGCCGTATTTTGGAAGATGATAATAAGATATATACACAAATCAAGATTGATGAAATAACCAATCTTGGCGCGGTTAAAATAAGACTTCGCAGTCTGTTTGCCGCACTGGAAGACTGAGGTGAAATATTTGGCAGAACTTAAATTCAGCAAAAACGGACGCTTACTTTTTACAAAAGAAATGAAAAAAGAATATACCCTTCTTTGTCCGATGATGGCTCCTATTCACTTTAAACTATTTGTCAATGTAATGAACAACTGCGGGTATCATATTGAACTTCTAACAAATGACGGTCCTAATGTAGTGCAGGAAGGTCTTAAATATGTACATAACGATACCTGTTACCCCGCCCTCCTTGTAATCGGTCAGTTTATCGACGCACTGCATTCCGGCAAATACGACCTTGACCGTACAGCGCTTATTATTACTCAAACCGGCGGCGGCTGCCGTGCTTCCAACTATATTCATCTTTTAAGAAAAGCACTTAAAAAAGCAGGGCTTGAAAAGATTCCGGTTGTTTCGCTTAATCTCTCCGGATTAGAAAGAAATCCCGGCTTTAAAGTTACTCTTCCTATGCTTAGAAAATTCATCGCCGCACTTGTTTACGGCGATGCGCTCATGCTTCTTAACAATCAAACAAAAGCTTATGAAGTAAATGCAGGTGAAAGCAACCATAAAGTTGAAAAGTGGATTGAAGACCTATCAAATCAGTTCAATAATGGTAAAGGGCTTTCTTTGAAAGAGCAAAGGCTAATCTTGAATAAGATAGTAAAAGACTTTGCTGAAATTCAATTAACTAATAAGCCAAAGATTAAAGTCGGCATAGTAGGCGAAATATTTGTCAAATATTCTGCACTGGGTAATAATCACCTTGAGGAATTTTTGGAAGAACAGGACTGTGAAATAAATGTACCGGGGCTCTTAAACTTTGGACTTTTTAAGGTAGACAACCGTCTTGAAGATATAAAACTTTATGGCGGAAGTTCCTTAAAATTTATTGTTGTTAAAGCATTGATGGACTATCTTCTAAAAATGCAAGATATACTTATTAATGCAGTAAAAACCGAACCGAAATTTTTACCTCCGACAGATTACGCACATACAAAAAATCTTGTAAAAGGTGTCATTGGTTATGGCGATAAAATGGGAGAAGGCTGGCTTTTAACTGCCGAAATGCTTGAACTTGTAGAAGAGGGCTATGAAAACATTGTTTGTACACAGCCTTTCGGATGCCTGCCAAACCATATCTGTGGAAAGGGCATGATACACAGAATAAAGAGAATAGACGACAGAGCAAATATTGTTCCAATTGACTATGACCCAAGTGCCACACGTGTAAATCAAGAAAACAGAATAAAGCTTATGCTTGCTGTAGCAAAAGAAAAACTCGTTGAAAAAACAAAAACGGAGAATCCAAAATGAAAGAATTTATAAAAGAGTTTAAAGAATTTGCAATGCGCGGAAATGTTGTTGACATGGCTGTAGGCGTAATAATCGGCGGTGCATTTTCCAAAATTGTGTCATCACTCGTTAAAGATATAATAACCCCACTGCTTTCATTACTATTAGGCAGAGTAAATCTAAGCGAACTTGTTTTCGAAATACCGAGCGTTTTAGAAGCTACTCCCATTAAAATAGCTTACGGCAACTTTTTGCAAACGGTACTCGATTTCGTTATTATAGCACTTTCTATCTTTCTTGCGGTTAAAGCCATTAACCGAGTGAAAAAGAAAAAGGAAGAAGCACCTCCCCCTGCTCCTGAGCCAAGCCGTGAGGAAATACTTCTTATGGAAATACGGGACTTGCTTAAAAATAAATGAATTAAGGGCCGGTTTTTTACCGACCCTTTTATTTATTATTATTTATTTAATAAAATCCGATTTATTAAAGTTTTCTTATTGTTTCTTAGCTTTGATAAATCGTATTTTTCGGATAAAGCACCCAAAAATATCAGTACAATTCCTAAGCCTGCACACAATCCTTTGAAAAATTCGGGAATAACATCAAGTCTGTTTGTAAATAAAAATACACTGTTTAATATTAACCCTATGCGTAAATAGTTATTGATTTTTTCATAAGTACCGCCTTTATTTATCTGTTCCACTTGTCACACAGTGAGTTGATTTGATTTGTAAACTTCGCAAGGTCTTTGTTTGCTCCGCCTTCGTTCTTTTTAATAATACGCAGTAACCTTTGACCTGCTTCCATAAGCCTTGCAAACGGTGCAGAAAATTTCTTTCCGCTTGTCGACTTCGGACGTCTTTCTTTTATGATTCCCTCTTCTGCCATTTGATTTTCTTCCAAATCAAAAGCTGCTTGATAGTTCGGAATAATAACATTGTAGCCCAAAGTTTTTAATTTTTCGCCAAATATTTCACAAACCTGTGCTTCACCGTGTACTATAAATACACGCTGAGGGTTTGACTTAAACGCTTGAATCCATTTTATAAGTCCGGAAGAATCCGCATGTGCCGAAAGTCCTCTAAAGTTATAAATATGTGATTTAACAGCAATTTCCTCTCCAAACATTTTAACTTTCTCCGCACCGTCAAGCAAAATTCTGCCGAGAGTACCGTTCGCCTGATATCCGACAAAAACCACTGCACATTCAGGCCGCCATAAATTATGCTTTAGGTGGTGCCTTATTCTTCCTGCTTCACACATACCGCTTGAAGATATTATGACTTTAGGTACGTTGTCTTCATTAAGCGCTTTTGACTCTTCTACACTTTCACAAATGTTTAGATTTGTGAATTTTATAGGTTCAAACCCCGATTTAATAACGGAAGCCGTTTCCTCGTCCGCATAACCATCCAAATTTCCGCTGTAAATTTTAGTAGCCTCAGCCGCAAGAGGACTGTCGACATAAACAGGGAAGTCGGGATTACATTTAACTAAATTACGCTCTTTAATCTCTCTTATGTAATACAGAAGTTCTTGTGTTCTTCCTACTGCAAAACTCGGAATAACCACATTGCCTCCGGCTGAAAATGTTTTATTAAAAATATCGCCCAAAACAGAAACATAATCATCGGCTTTTTCGTGTTCCCTATCACCGTATGTAGATTCCATTACAATAAAATCAGCTTCGTTTATATACTGTGGATTACGTATAATCGGTTGGTTGTCATTTCCTATATCTCCGGAAAAGACAATCTTTTTTGTTACGCCGTTTTCTGTAAGCCACATTTCAATTGAAGATGAACCCAAAAGATGACCGGCGTCTGTAAATCTGAATTTAACTCCCTCACACAGCTCTATTACTTCTCCGTATTCTGAAGGCTGAAGACGAGTTACGGTTTCTTGCGCATCCTCAACTGTATATATAGGTTCTTGAAGTTCTTTTCCTGCTCGTTTTCCTTTTCGATTTTGATTAATTGCATCCATTTCCTGAATATGAGCACTGTCGCGGAGCATAATTGAAAGAAGTCTGCACGTCGCTTCAGTTGCAAATATTTTTCCTTCATAACCGTTTTTAACTAAAAGCGGAAGTCTGCCGCTGTGGTCAATATGTGCATGAGTTACTAATACATAATCAATTTGAGTTGCATAAAATGGAAGTCTGTGATTATCGACTTCGTCATATCCCTGCTGAAGACCGCAGTCAATCAGTATTTTTTTCCCGTTTACTCTTAAACAATGACAACTTCCTGTAACTTCTTTGTCCGCTCCATAAAATATTAGCTGCATATCTTTACTCCTATCTTATTTATTTTATATCGAAATCATAAGTTCAATTGGACAATGGTCGCTGCCCATAATTTCGGAGTGAATATTGCTTTGTTCTATTTTATTGTTTATACGGTCTGACACAAGAAAATAGTCAATACGCCAGCCTGCGTTTTTCTCACGCGCTTTAAACATATATGACCACCAAGTGTATGCGCCTTTTTCGTCAGGGTGCAAAAATCTAAAACTGTCTGTAAATCCCGAATTAAGAAGTTCAGTCATTTTTTCTCGTTCTTCATTAGAAAAGCCGGCATTTCCGACATTACTTTTAGGATTTTTTAGGTCTATTTCATTGTGAGCTACGTTCATATCACCGCAGACTATAACAGGTTTTTTCTTATCGAGCTGATTTAAGTATTCTCTGAAAGCATTTTCCCAGCTCATTCTGTAATCAATTCTTGCAAGTCCACGCTGTGAATTTGGGGTGTACACCGTTACAAAAAAGTAATCTTCATATTCAAGTGTTATGCTTCTGCCTTCACCAATATGTTCACTGTCATTAATGTCGTAACTTACATTTATAGGTTCCATCCGGGTAAAAACTGCAGTGCCGGAATATCCTTTCCTTTCGGCTGAATTCCAGTATTGTTTATATCCCGGAAGTACAATCTCTGCCTGTTCAGGATGCATTTTTGTTTCCTGAACACAAAATATATCCGCATCTACTTTATTAAAATAGTCCATAAATCCTTTATTTAAACAAGCCCTTAATCCGTTAACATTCCAAGATATCAGCTTCACAATTTTTCCCCCTGTACTAATATTTGTAAATTTATTATATCATATAAGCAGTTGTAAATAAAATTATATTGTTGATTTTTCCCAAAACAAATTGCTCTTGAACAAAAGTTTGAGAAACTGTATAATAGAAAATATATTTCATTAGATTATGGAGGCAGATTTATGAAAAATCCAATCGTTACCGTTACTACCAACCAAGGTTCAATAAAAATTGAACTTTACCCTGAGGTTGCACCGAATACTGTAAACAACTTTATTTCTCTTGTTAAAAAAGGCTTTTATAATAATACAATTTTTCACCGCGTAATACCGGGATTTATGATACAGGGAGGCGACCCCGACGGAACAGGAATGGGCGGCCCGGGTTACAGCATTAAAGGCGAATTCAGCTCCAATAATTTTAAAAACGACTTAAAGCATTCAAGAGGGGTCATATCCATGGCACGCTCAATGAGTCCTAACAGTGCAGGTTCACAGTTCTTTATCATGGTTAAAGACGCTCCCCACCTTGATGGTCAATATGCAGCTTTCGGAAAAGTCATTGAAGGAATGGAAACTGCCGACAAAATCGTTTCGGCTAAACGCGATTATAATGACAAACCGTTTGATGACCAAATGATGAAAGAGGTAACTGTTGAAACCTTTGGAGCTGACTACAGCGAACCTGTAAAATATTAATCAGCACAGCAAATATTATAGTTAGGAAGTATAGAATGTCCATCTTAAAAAAGTTTACAAAGTATTATAAACCGTATAGAAAAATCTTTTATATCGATATGTTCTGCGCACTTATTGTTTCGGCAATTGACATTGCCTTCCCTCAAGTTTTAAGGCTTTTAACTTCTGGACTGTTTTCAAAAGCACCTGATATCATACTTCAAAGTATTCCATGGCTTGCAGTAGGACTTTTGGGCGCAATTATTGTAAGGCTAATGTGCCAATATTATATTACAAACAGAGGGCACGTAATGGGCGCAAAAATGGAAAGTGATATGCGTGAAGATTTATTTTATCATTTGCAGAAACTTTCCTTCTCCTACTATGACCGAAACAATACCGGGGAAATGATGAGTAAAATTGTGTCCGACTTATTCGATATAAGCGAACTTGCACATCACGGACCGGAAAACATTGTAATTTCACTGATTAAAATCATCGGAAGTTTTGTGCTTATGATGATGATAAATGTTCCTATGACACTTATTTTACTCGTTGTTACCGTCATAATGGCTGTTTTCAGTATTTATAATAATAAGAAAATGCATGCCGTATTTATGGATAACAGAAAAGAAATAGCTTATGTGAATTCTCAAGTTCAGGACAGCTTATCAGGAATTCACGTAGTTAAGAGTTTCGGCAATGAACATTTGGAATATGAAAAGTTTTCCCGCAGCAATTTAAGATTTTTAAAATCTAAAGAAAGCAGTTACAAAATACTCGGAACTTTCCGTGCCGGAGCTTCTTTTTTTGAAGGACTTTTATTTATATCCGTTTTGATAAGCGGCGGAATTTTTATAGCAGACGGTTCCCTTAGTTTAACTGATTTGGCAGTATATGCTTTATATATCAATATAATTATTAATCCTATAGATATATTGATAGAATTTACAGAACTGTTCCAAAAAGGTTTCTCAGGTTTTAAAAGATTTGTTGAAGTTATTGAAACAAAACCTGAAATTGTGGACAGCAAAAACGCTGTTGAGGTTGATAATGTTAAAGGTAATATTGAATACAAAGATGTATCGTTCAGTTATGATTCATCAAACAAAGTTCTTGAACATATCAATATAAAAATTGAATCCGGAAAGAAAATTGCAATAGTAGGTCCTTCCGGCGGCGGTAAAACCACACTGTGTTCTCTCCTGCCTCGGTTTTACGACGTAAGCGGCGGAAGTGTTACAATTGACGGCATAGATGTCAGAAATATAAAACTTAAATCATTGAGGAAAGCTATCGGCATTGTTCAGCAGGATGTATATATGTTTTCAGGAAGTATAAAAGAAAACATTGCGTATGGAAAGCCCGATGCTACAGATGATGAAATTGTCGATGCTGCAAAAAACGCTAACATACACGATTTTATTGCAAGCCTTGAAGACGGGTATGACACTTATGTCGGTGAACGCGGAGTACGTCTTTCCGGAGGACAGAAACAAAGGATTTCGATTGCAAGAATATTTTTGAAAAATCCAAATATTTTGATTTTGGATGAAGCAACAAGCGCACTTGACAATGAAAGTGAACGGCATATTCAGCAGTCTCTCGAAAAACTTGCAAAAAACAGAACAGCTATTGTAATTGCACATAGGCTAAGTACAATTCGAAACGCTGATGAAATTATTGTTATTGATGATGACGGAATACAAGAACGAGGAACTCACAAAGAATTAATTAATAAAAACGGTATTTATGCCAAATACTATAATATGCAGTTTGAGGGTTTGGATTAGATATAAAAAGTCGGACAGGCGAGCCTGTCCGACTTTTTAATATATTTTTACGGAGTCTTTGGTAACTCTGCCATGAATAATCGGTATTTCTTTTGGTTTTTCAGATTTTATTGTAACAGCGTCTTCAAAGACTTTTTCAGCCTGTTTGCATTTATCTATGTTTGATGAATAAAACTCGGCTATTGTTTCACCTTGTTTAACATAATCCCCAATTTTCTTTTTAAGTACAATTCCAGAGCTGTAATCAATAGTGTCTTCCTTTTTTTCTCTGCCGGCACCCAGTTCAACTGAGGCTATCCCGCATCTTTCCGTGTTCATTGAGTAAAGGTATCCTTCCGCTTTTGCGGGGACTTCGTAAATAACTTTGGCTTTTTCAAATTTGGAATTATCATCGAGTACACTTGTATCGCCGCCCTGTGCCTCAACCATTTCTATTAGCTTTTCAAAAGCCTGTCCGTTTTCTATCTGCTCTTTTACAAGTTTTTTACAATCTTCAATGCTGCCTTTATCAGCCAAAAACAGCATATTTGCCGCAAGTTCTATACAAATTTCCGTTAAATCATCTGGCCCGTTTCCTTTTAAAGTACGGCAGACTTCCATAATTTCAAGAGAATTTCCAATTGCATTTCCGAGCGGACGATCCATATCTGTAATCAGAGCAATTGTTTTTCTCCCAACATGTTCACCGATTGCAACCATTGCTTTGGCAAGACGTATGGAATCATCAACCGTTTTCATAAAAGCACCGCTGCCTGTTTTAACATCTAACAATATGCAGTCCGAACCCGCCGCAATTTTCTTGCTCATAATACTTGAGGCTATAAGCGGAATACTCTCTACTGTTGCAGTTACATCTCGAAGAGCATAGAGCTTTTTATCCGCCGGCACCAAATTCCCTGATTGACCGATAACGCTGACGCCGACTTTTCGCACAATATCAAAAAACTTTTCACGTTCTATTGAAGTTTTCAGTCCGGGAATGGATTCCATTTTATCAACTGTACCGCCCGTATGACCAAGTCCACGACCGCTCATTTTTGCAACTCGAACACCGAGTGACGCAACAATCGGAGAAATTATAAGTGTTGTTTTATCTCCCACACCGCCCGTGCTGTGTTTATCAACTTTTATTCCGTCAATGGACGACAAATCCACTGTCTCACCCGAATTAGCCATACACATTGTCAAATCGGCTGTTTCTCTGTCAGTCATACCCCTAAAGAATATTGACATAAGTAAAGCCGATACTTGATAATCGGGAATTTCCCCTTTTACATATCCATTTATGAAGTATTTTATTTCTTCATCTGTAAGCTCTCCACCGTCGCGTTTTTTAGCTATAATATCATACATTCTCATGTTGTCACCTCATTGTAATAAATTAAAGTATTACTAAACTGCAGTTATTTTAAATTGCTCTTTCCAAAACCGAAAGGAAGCAAATCGTTCAGTGTAAACACTGTAATATTATCAATATCTTTCGCAAGGACGATTTTAAAAGTTTTTGGATTGCAAAACTCCATCATAACTTGGCGGCAGACTCCGCACGGTGGGCAAAGTTCATGAATAGATTCACCACTTTTTCCGCCTACAATAGCTATGCACTCAAATTCTTTTTCACCCTCACTGACTGCTTTAAAAAAAGCAGTCCGCTCTGCACAATTTGTCGGAGTATAAGTTGCATTTTCAATATTACACCCTTTAAAGATTTTTCCGCTCTTTGTCATTAATGCCGCGCCAACTTTAAAACTTGAATACGGCGCATACGCCATTTCACGAGCGGCAATTGCTTGCTCAACAAGATTTTTATAATCGATGTTATCCAAAACCTTCACCCTTTCCGTCACAAAAACAGGGAACGGCTTTTACCACTCCCTGTTTTTTATATATTCACGAGAGCCTTAATACCCGCCGGCTTCTTCATTTTTTATAATTTTTACAATACGGCTTGTTCCAAGACGTGATGCTCCAAGCGATACAAATTTTTCTGCATCATCAATTGATTTTATACCGCCAGCGGCTTTAATTTTTACATTTTTTCCAACGTGTTCACTAAAGAGCTTAACGTCGTCAAATGTTGCACCGCCTGTTGAAAATCCTGTAGATGTTTTTATAAAGTCCGCACCGGATTTGGTTACAACATCACACATTTTAATTTTTTCATCATCAGTAAGAAGACAGGTTTCAATGATTACTTTTAAGATATGTTTTCCGCATATTTCTTTAACTTTTTTTATTTCGTCAAGTACCAAATCATAAAGCCCGTCTTTTACATATCCGATATTAATAACCATATCAATTTCGTCTGCTCCGTTTTCAATAGCATCTTTTGCTTCAAAAACTTTAACCGCTGTTGTCGAGTATCCATTTGGAAAACCAATAACAGTGCAAACAGCCATTTTGTCACCCATATAATCTTTTGCACGCTTAACATATGAAGCAGGTATGCATACTGATGCCGTTTGATATTTAACGGCATCATCGCAAATCTGTTTAATTTCTTTCCATGTTGCAGTCTGCGTAAGAAGTGTATGGTCAACTTTGCATAATATATCTTTTATATCCATTAATTATTCACTCCCGAATAAATTTTATCTTACACCTTTTTCATACGGAACACCGTCCGCTTTAGGTGCTACCGAACGACCGACAAAGAGGATTAGTACTACAATAGTCAAAACATAAGGAAGCATAGAGAGTATTTGCGAAGGAATTGCAAATTTTCCGCCGCCCAAAACTATTGTGAGTGCCTGTGCAAATCCAAAAAGCATACATGCACCGTATGCCCCCATAGGAGTCCATTTACCGAAAATAAGTGCCGCCAAAGCTATAAATCCCTGACCGCTTATTGCAGTAGGAGTAAATTGTGAAATAATTGCAAGTGTCATGGAAGCTCCGCCAAAGCCTGACAATATGCCGGAAACGATAACGCACAGATAACGAGTAAGGCTTACATTTATGCCCATCGTATCCGCTGCCGCCGGATGTTCACCGACAGCATTAACTCTAAGTCCCCATTTTGTTTTATAAAGGAAAAACCACATTCCAACTGCCGCAATAAGACCAAGTATTACTGTAATATCTACATTTAAGTTTTTCATTATACTGCTGCTGAAATTAGTATCGCCAAAAATTTTCGGAAGTGTTTTTGCCGGTAGCGTCATAGTTGCATCATCAAACAGCAGACGGCAGAAGAAAAGCGCAAAACCGGGTCCGATTAAGTTAATGGCAATACCCGAAATTGTTTGGTCTGCTTTAAAAGAAACCGAAGCTAAAGCATGGAGAAGTGAAACAAGACCGCCCATTGCACCCGCAGCAATAAATCCAAGCCACGGATTTCCTGAAAAATAATTAACTGAAGCCGCAGTAAATGCACCTACCGTCATCATTCCCTCTATTCCGATGTTTACAACACCGGAGCGTTCTGATATAACACCACCAAGTGCACCAAAAACAAGAGGAGTAGAATACATAAGTGTAATTCCGATTAATAAAGATATATCATTTAGCACGGTTAACACCTCTCTTTTCAAGCTTTTCTGCAAGTACGGGAACAACTTTTGTCAAAGCTATAAAAAATACAATAGTTCCTATCATGATATTGATAATTTCAGACGGTGCACCCACAGCCTGCTGAACACTTTGTCCTCCATAAAGAAGTCCGCCGAAAAGCAGTCCTGCAAAAACGCACCCAACCGGAGAGGAACCTGCTATTAATGCAACAGAAAGGCCGTTAAACCCATTGTTTTCAAAAGCCGCAAGCTGTGATATTCTGTGCGGAGATGTACCTGTAATTACGAGTGCGCCTGCAAGTCCTGACAAAGCACCCGCAATAATCATTGACTGGGTAATGTTTAAGTTTACGTTAATTCCCGCAAACTCCGCAGCATCGCGGTTAAAGCCAACAGCACGCAGTTCATATCCTTTTGTAGAACGGTAAAGAAGAACCCAAACAAGTACCGCCAAAATAACAGCAATTAATATTCCGAAATTGACATCTGTTTTAAGCATCACATCATAAAGCCCCTTATGAGGCTTTAATGCCGCCATTCCCTCTTCAGATACTTTCCACTTTGGGAGAAGCATCGTATAACTCGATTCGTTTACCGGAAATGTGCTGGTAGAATTAGGCTGATGATATAATGGTGTACTTACAATGTAATTTGAAAAATATAAAGCTATCCAATTAAACATAATACTTGTTATAACTTCATGAATACCAAATTTTGCTTTTAAGAATCCAATTATCCCACCGATAAGTGCTCCTGCAATAACGCCGGACATAACAACAATCGGAATTTGGAGTATCGGAGCCAAATTAAGTTTAGCACCCACACATACAGCCACAACCGTACCTGCTATATACTGTCCCTCAGCACCAATATTAAACAGTCCCGTTTTAAAAGCAAATGCAACACTTAAACCCGTCAAAATAATTGGTGTTGCTTTAATAATTACATTTGAAATATATTTAGGTTTTGAGAAAATGCCCTTGAAAAGCGCACCGAATGCTTCCCATGGATTATATGATGCAAGCGAAAGAACAAAAGCTGAAACCAAAAATCCAAAAATTATGGCTATAAATGTTGAGGTAATCGGCTTTTTAAGTACTTTAACCAATGTTTTCATTTTGCTTACCTCCCGCCATTAACAATCCTATAGTTTTTTCATCCACTTCGCCCTGTTTAAAACTGCCGACTATTTGTCCGCCATAAATTACATCGATAGTGTCAGATAGGTTCATAACTTCGTCAAGTTCAAGTGATATTAAAAGAATTGCTTTTCCTTTATCTCGTTCCCCAATAAGAGTTTTATGAACATATTCAATAGCTCCTACGTCGAGTCCTCTGGTCGGCTGAACAGCTACAAGAAGGCTCGGTTCATTCGATACTTCACGAGCAATAATCAATTTCTGCTGGTTACCGCCTGAAAGTCCGCGAACGGGGTTATTTTCGCAGTTGTCGGGACGTATGTCATATTGTTTTATTAAATCTTTAGTAAATTTAAATATTTCGTTCCTATTAAGAATTCCGTTGCGGCTGAATGGCTTATCACGATGTTTTTCGATTATCATATTTTCAGCAACCGTAAACGGAAGTACAAGCCCACGTTTTTGTCTGTCTTCGTGAATAGTTGAAATTTTGTGGTCAATTGTATTACGTGGTGTAGTATTTTGAATTTCCTGTCCATTAATTTTTATAGTACCGCTTTCAACTTTAGTAAGATTTGTAATTGCGTCTATAAGTTCTTTTTGCCCATTGCCGTCAATGCCCGCAATACCTACAATTTCGCCTTTTCTGACTTTAAGCGATAAATTTTTTACCGCATCGAGTTTTCTGTCGTCTTTTACTTTTAAATTCTCTATTTCGAAAATTACTTCTCCCGGTTGTGCGGGAGTTTTTTCCACAACAAGCTGAACTTCGTGTCCAACCATCTTGTTCGCAAGTTCTTCCTCGTTGACATCCGCTACATTTACGGTATCAATGTACACACCGCGTCTGATGATTGTACAAACATCTGAAGATTCTTTAATTTCTTTCAGCTTATGAGTAATAATAATTATCGTCTTTCCGTCATTTATAAGGTTATGCATTATTTGAATTAATTCTTCTATTTCCTGTGGAGTGAGAACCGCAGTCGGTTCGTCTAAAATAAGTAAATCGGCTCCCCTGTAAAGAGCTTTTAATATCTCAACACGCTGCTGCATTCCTACGGATATATTTTCAACTTTTGCGTCGGGGTCAACCTCAAATCCGTATTTTTTTACAATATCAAGAATTTGCTCACGTGCTTTTTTCATATTTATAATGCCAAAATTATTGACAACTTCTTTCCCCAATATAATATTCTGGGTTACAGTAAAATTATCAACAAGCATGAAATGCTGATGAACCATTCCAATTCCATGTTTTATGGCAACATTAGGATTTTTTATATTTACCTTTTCTCCGTTTAAATATATTTCACCGCTGTCCGCTTGATAAAGGCCGTAAAGAACATTCATAAGGGTGCTTTTTCCTGCTCCGTTTTCACCCAATATAGCATGAATTGTTCCTTTTTTTACGTCAAGATTTACATCATTTAAAGCGCAAAATGTACCGAACATTTTCGTAATACCGTGCATCTGAACCGCATATTCACTGCTTACTTCCATTATGCTTGCCCCCTGCCTTTTACTTTAAATTAGGCTTTTTACAGATAACGGGGCGCAATAATAAGTATGCGCCCCGTTGCTACAGAAATAAAATAAAACTAATTACTTAAGAGATTTTACATACCCGTCATATTGCTCCTTATTTGCAGGAGGAGTAATTGTTTTATCCTTAATTTTATTTTGTACTTCCATTGCAGCGTTATATACTTCGTCACCCATCAAATCATGCTTTTCAGGAATTCCGACAGCATCTTCTGTAAGTCCGTAAGCGTATGTTTTTCCGCCGATTTTTTTACCGTCAGCTGCTTCTTTTGTAACAAGCTCTACAGCATGCCCCACATGTTTAAGTGCTGAAGTCAAAACGTTTTCAGGAGCAAGATATGCCTGGTCGCGGTCAACGCCGATTGCAAACTTATTTGCTTCTTTAGCTGCTTGTATAACACCTACGCCTGCACCGCCTGCGGCATGGAATACGATATCACAGTTTTTTGAGAACATGCTTGAAGCTATTGCTTTACCCTTTGATGCGTCTGAAAAGCTTTCTGCATATTGAGCATCAACTGTAATGTTCTTTCCGAGTTCTTTTGCTGCATAAGCAACACCGGCTTTATAGCCATACTCAAATTGGTCAATAACATTGCTGTGTTGTCCGCCGACAAAGCCGACCTTCCCAGTTTTAGTTGTTTTTGCTGCTATGTAACCTACCGTAAATGAAGGTTCCTGTGCGCGGAAAACAACACCTGTTACATTTTCTGGTGTTTTTTCATAAGCCATATCAACAATTGCATAGTTGATATCCGGGTTTTGTTTGGCAGCGTTAAGAATTGCATCACTCATAGCAAAACCAATGCCCCAAATAAGATTGTTTTCATCGTCAGCAGCTTTGTCAAGGTTAGTTACATAGTCGGACTCCTGTTTTGACTCGGTATATTTGACTTCTATACCGGTATCCTTTGATATCTTCTGAAGTCCTTCCCAAGACGATTGGTTAAACGACTGGTCGTTAACACCGCCGGTATCGGTAACCATAGCTGCCTTAAAATCTGTCTTCGGTGCGGCAGATGCTTTACTTTCCTCTGCTGTCTTACTGCTTGCCGCTTGTTGGGCAGTACATGCAGTTACCGAAAATGTCATCATGACTGCCAGCAAAAGGGCTGCAAACTTCTTCATAATCTTTCCTCCTGAATTTTGAATATATTTAATACCACAAAAGTGATATTATTCCTATTTTCAGCTTTAGTATTGGCTTATACATTAATATTTGCTCTGTTGGAATAATATAGTCTACATTGGAGTCTAAAAGAATTTTCTGTTACTGAGTGAGCAAAACGTTTATACAAATATTTATAATTGTTTAATTCTTAATAGATTAAGCAATTGAAAGCGCTATTTCCATCATTTGTGTAAAGCTTACCTGACGTTCCTCAGCCGAAAGAGACTCGCCGGTAAACGGACAATCGGATATTGTTAAAAGGCAAAGCGCATTTTTCCCCGCTTTTGCCGCATTCATATAAAGTGCCGCCGCTTCCATTTCAACAGCCAAAACGCCCATCTTCTTCCATAAGTTAAGTGCGTTCTCATTGTCATCGTAAAAAGTATCGGAAGAAAGGATATTTCCGACAACAGTATTTACTTTCAGTTTTTCTGCTGAATCAACAGCTTTCTTCAAAAGGTCATAACTTGCGATTGGTGCAAAAGTACCGGGTAAATTATACTGTTTTGCATAATTGGAATTTGTACATGCACCCATGCCGATAACTACATCGCGTACATGAACATTTTCAGCTATACCTCCAGCCGAACCTATACGAATTATATTATCTACATCATAAAAATTGAATAGTTCATAAGAATAGATTCCGATTGACGGCATGCCCATACCGCCGCCCATAACTGAAACACGTTTTCCGTTATAAGTTCCCGTATATCCAAACATATTTCGCACAGTATTGAAGCATACCGCATCTTTCAAGTAGGTTTCGGCAATAAATTTTGCTCTCAGCGGATCGCCGGGCATTAGTACTGTTTTTGCAATATCTTCTTTTTTTGCACCGTTATGAGGTGTTGGAATAATAGCCATTTTGTTCCTCCTGTAATTCTGTTATTTTAATATTTTATTTAGCTGAGAAGTTCCCGTTACTTTAGATTCAATCCCAAAATAATCAAGAGTAGTAGCCGCTATATCTGCAAAAGTTGGAAGTGTTCCCAAATTAGTTCCCTCTTTAACATTCTTTCCGTATATAATCCAAGGTGTGTATTCGCGGGAGTGATCCGTCGACGGTGTTGCAGGGTCGCAGCCGTGGTCAGCCGTAATCATCAGCAAATCATCATCACTTAATCCGTCAATAATTTCAGGAAGTTTCTTATCAAAGTAAGTAAGAGCTTTTGCATATCCGTCAACATCATTTCTGTGACCGTAAAGCATATCGAAATCTACAAGATTTACAAAGCAAAGTCCGTTAAAGTCTTTTTTGGTAAGTTCAATTGTTTTTTCAATTCCGTCGGCATTTCCTGTCGTTCTTGTAAAACTGCTAATACCCTTACCTGCAAAAATATCATTAATCTTGCCTACTGCAATTACATCGTTTTTATTTTCAATAAGACAGTCAAGCATAGTTGTTTTCGGTGGTTCAAGAGAAAAATCATGCCTATTCGTTGTCCTTGTATAATTAGGATAAGTACCAACAAATGGGCGTGCAATAACTCTGCCTACACCATGCTTACCTACAAGCATATCCCTTGCAATTTGGCAGTAACGATAAAGTTCTTCAACCGGGACAATCGCCTCATTTGCAGCAATTTGGAAAACGCTGTCCGCAGAAGTATATACAATAAGCGCTCCTGTTTCTTCATGTTCTTTTCCGTAATCAACAATTACTTTAGTTCCCGAATACGGTTTATTGCAAATTACTTTACGTCCTGTTTTATCTTCAAATTCTTTTATTACTTCATCAGGAAATCCATTAGGATAAGTAGGCATAGGCTTTGGCGAATTAATTCCTGCTATTTCCCAATGGCCTATAGTTGTGTCCTTTCCTTTCGAAATTTCACGCATGCGTGCATATGCAGCTTTAGGGTTTCCAAACTTTGGGCGGCAGTCCACACCGTCAATATTAAATAAACCAAGTTTCTGCATATTCGGCATATCAAAATATTGACTTTTTGAAGCTGCCGCAAGCGTATTGCTTCCTTCATCTCCGTATTTATTAGCATCTGGTTCTTCGCCGATACCGACACTGTCAAGAACAATTAAAAAAACACGTTTACTCATTATTTTACCTTCCTTTACTAAAACAAAATAAAAAAATCTATTTTAACTTTGTTGTCTGTCGTATTTTTAACGAAACCGGTAATACATATTCTTTACATTCTGCCATTTTGCATTTATTGCGGTTAATAATTAATCTTGCCGCAAGCCTTCCAATTTCCTCAATTGGCTGAACAACTGTTGTAATTTCCGGTGTCATAATTTTACTTAATTGCAACCCGTCGTACCCAACAATCATTATGTCATCAGGAACATTCTTTCCATGTTCCGTGAGCACTTTGTAAAGTGATATTGCCGACATATCACTGGAAGCAATTATGCCGTCAACATTAGGAAAGTGTTTTAGTATTTTATTTGAACACTCTATTCCATCTTTAAATCCATATAGACTTTCTATAAAAAGAGGCTCTATATTATGTTTTTTGCAAGCATCTGAATAACCGCAGAAACGCTGGCGGCTGCTTAAGTATTTGTCCGGTCCCTTCATTAATACAATATTTCTGCATCCACACTCAATCAGATGTTGTGCCGCAATTTTTCCTCCCATATAATTATCGGATTGAACTGTTGCCATATACCGGCTGTTAGCATCCTTGTCTAAAACTACAATCGGTAAAGTGCAGCCATGTATTTCTTTTTCTAAATTTTCATTGTTTGCTGTAATTATAATTCCGTCGGCATTCATTGAGGTAAGCATATTTATGTACGCTGACTCTTTCTCTGAGTTTTCGTCCGAGTTGCACAGTATCATTTTATACCCGTTTTGAAAAGCCTCATCTTCAATAGCATAGCCAATTTCACTCATAAATATATTTAAAATACTCGGTACTATAAATCCGATAATCCGAGATGATTTTTTATAAAGAGAACGCGCAATTTCATTTGGCTTAAAATTAGTTTCCTCGATTGCCTTAAGAACACGTCTAACCTTTTCTTCGCTTACTTTTGCCGTTCCGTTTATTACTCGAGATACAGTAGCAGACGATACCCCGGCTAATTTTGCCACATCGCTTATATGCGCCAAATTAATCACCAAAGCTTCCCTTGTTAATGAAGAAGATTTTTGAAACCGCTTTCAATATAATGTTATTATACATTCTGTTTGTTAAATTGTCAATAGTGTTGCCACAAAGAATATTATTTTGTTTATTTTAACTAATATTTAATTAAATTATAAAATTTTTTTCTTTTTAAATATTAATATGCAAATTAGTACTATCAAAATAGCAAGTCCGCTTACACATGGATATCCATATTCCCACTGAAGTTCGGGCATATATTTAAAATTCATTCCATACCATCCCACAAGCAGATTTAAAGGTAAAAAGACTGCGGCTATTACAGTAAAAAGCTTCATAATTTTATTAATCCCGATATCTACCTGTGATTGGTATGCCTCCCCAACCTGATTTATATAATCGCGAAGATTTAAAATACTCCTGTTAAGCCTGTCCACCCTATCGGTAAACATTTTAAAATACCGAGCTGAACCCATAGGAAGAATATTATTGGCATTCGCCTCTATATTCTTTGCTACATCAAGAAGTTGTTCATAATATTTTTTATAAAACATTAATTTTTTACGAATCCCAGTAAATTTTTTTATCATATCCTTATTTGAATAGTCATCCATCACAAGTTGTTCAAGATTAAAAATTTCTTCTTCAAGCTTTTCAATTTTTTCGGAATCGCTCATGGTTAAACTGTTGAAAAAAGCGTAAAGTATGCTAATAATATTGAGTTTTGAGGCTTTATTGTTGGTAAAAGCAAAAATAACATCATTTATTGCATTGCAAGGTTCTTCTGACACAAAAACAAGCATTTGCGGCATAATATAAATGCCTGTCCGTTTTGTTAAGTATTGTTCATTGTTATCTATAATATTGAGGAGTATAAAGTCATAGCCGTCGTATGCCTCAAACTTTGCAAAGCCACTGCGCGAACATTCATCAATCGTATGAACAGCGACTTTAAAATCCTCTTTTTCAAGCTCTTTAGGTGAACAAACACACACCGTATTCGGCTGAAATGTTTCCTCTGTTTTAACCATAATATTATTTTCAATTTTATAGCATTTCATAATCATGCTCCTAATTTTATAGGTTCTATATTAAATGTTGGAATTCTCTCCCCCCGCCCCCTCCCGCATAATGAGTTTAGTAAAAAAACAATCTGCTGTTATATCCCTTCCAATTTATGTACAACTGATTATTAAAATAAGCCAACTAAATGAGAGGGGTTTGGGGTAGGTATTAAATATTAATTTACCAGAACAATTGTTAAAGAACCATTTTATATTTGATTACATAATATCAAATATAAAATTAAGTTTCAACAAAGAAAGGCGCCTACACGAAAGTTAATTCGTATAGGCGTCTTTAAAACATTTATTTTGTAGGAACAACAGCACCGCTGAAGTTTTTTTCTATGAACGATTTCATCTCGTCGCTCTTCAAAACAGAGACAAGCGCTTTAATTTTTTCACTGCTTTCGTCACCTTTGCGTACTGCAATAACATTTGCATAGGCTTCTGCTGCTTTTGAGTCAGCTGTTTCAACTTTAAGTGCATCTGAAACCTTTAGGCCTCCGAGTATTGCATAGTTGCCGTTAATTACAGCAAAATCGACATCTTCCAAAGAACGAACAAGTTGAGCCGCTTCCATTTCTTTAATATCAATATTCTTTTTGTTTTCAACTATATCTTTTTTAGTGGCTAATACGCCTGAACCTTCTTTAAGCTTTATCAATCCCTGTTCCTGAAGAAGCAGCAAAGCTCTTGCTTCGTTTGTTGTATCGTTCGGAACAGATATCGAAGCCCCGTCTTTTATGTCAGACAGCGATTTAGTTTTCCCCGCATATAATCCAAACGGTTCATAATGTATTGAACCTGCAGATACAAGATGTGTTTTATTCTTTTCATTGAAATCATTAAGGTAAGTTAAATGCTGAAAATAGTTAGCATCGATTTCTTTATCTTCAAGAGCAGTATTCGGAAGAACAAAATCTGAAAATTCCTTTACTTCAAGTTCATATCCTTTTTCTTTTAAGAGGTGAGCCGCCTCTTTTAAAATAACCGCATGCGGAGTAGGAGATGCTCCAATGACAATTTTTTTATCCGAACCGGTAGTTTCTGATTTTGCACATCCTGCAAAAAGAGTAAGGGACAAAGCCGCTAACAATATAATAGAGATTATTTTTTTCATAAATAAAATCCTCCAAGTTTTTAATATTATTACCGATTAGACCTGCCTTATTTCCTTTTATCGCTGATTCCTGCCGCTTTCATGCCTATTGCCTGCATCACTTGTACAATTATCACCAAAAGTGCAACAGTCACAAACATAAGCTCTTTTTCATATCGGTAAAACCCATAATTTATTGCAATTGTGCCAAGTCCGCCGCCGGCAACAAATCCTGCCATTGCTGAATAACCCAGTATTGTTGTTGATGCAATCGCACTTCCCACAATTAACGATGGTTTTGCCTCCGGAAGCATTACCTTATATATAATCTTAAAGTTCGATGCTCCCATAGACTGAGCTGCTTCTATTATACCTTTGTCAACTTCTTTAATTGATGACTCAACAAGCCTTGCAATAAATGGCGCGGCTGACAAAGTAAGCGGTACTATTGTAGCAGTTGAACCAATGGAAGTACCCACTATGGTTTTAGTAAACGGCATAACAGCCACCAACAAAATAAGGAACGGTATTGAACGGGTTATGTTAACTATTACATCCAAAGTTTTAAAAAGCCACGCACATGGGCGGATCCCGTCCTTTGCGCTTGTTACAAGCAGGATGCCTATAGGCATCCCAATTATGTAGCCAAATGCTGTCGAGGCAATTGTCATATACAGGGTTTCAACAACACCCTGTACCAACATATTAAGCGTTGCTTCATCCCACATAACCGGTCACCTCCTCTACGGACAAACCCTTTGCCTTCACATAAGAAAACATTTTTTTTGCAAGGTTTTCATCCTGCGGCAATTGAACCACCATTTGGCCAAATGCCTTTCCGTCTATATTCTTAGTATCCGCATACATAATGTTTACGGGTGCTTTACATTCAAGTACCATGTTTGCAATGACCGGTTCAAACGACGAATTTCCGTCAAACACAATACGCATACATCGTTTACCGATAAGTTTATCAGTAAGTTTGCCTTCGGGGTATACAAGTTTTTGAGCGGCGGCTGTCTGTGGTTTGTAGAAAATATCTTCCACTCTTCCGCATTCCGCAATTTGACTGTCAGCTATAATTGCAACACGATTACAGATTTCTTCAATTACGCTCATTTGGTGTGTTATTATTATTATTGTAATGCCTAAACGCTTATTAATATCTTTTAACAATTTTAATATGGAGGTAGTTGTTTTTGGGTCAAGCGCACTGGTTGCTTCGTCGCATAAAAGGACTTTTGGGTTCGTTGCAAGGGCACGTGCAATTGCAACACGCTGTTTCTGTCCTCCGGAAAGCTGTGACGGATATGCTTTAGCTCTGTCTTCAAGCCCTACCATTTTTAAAAGCTCTTTTGCTTTTTCTTTGGCAGCCTTTTTATCTACACCTTCAAGTTCCATTGGAAAACAAATATTTTGCTCAGCCGTGCGCTGCATCATAAGATTGAACTGCTGAAAAATCATACTCATAGAGCGTCGTACTTCTCTTAACTTCTTTGCCGAAAGTTTGGTTAAATCAGTACCGTCAAAAAAGACCGTGCCCTCCGTTGGTTTTTCAAGCATATTTATACAGCGTACCAAAGTGCTTTTACCCGCACCGCTCATACCTATTATGCCAAAAATATCGCCCTTATTAATTGTCAAATTAATATTGTTTAATGCATTAACCTGTCTGTCCTTTGTTACAAAAGTTTTGCACAAAGAATTAATTTCAATTATGGCTTCGCTCAAAACAGCACCCCCAATTATACATTACCGATTCAATAGTAATTATAAATAATACCTATTTCTTTATCAATAAAATTTTTTATCTACCCATTTTTCACTTGCTTTGCTATAAGCGCTTTTATTTTTATACCTTTTTCCATAAACATTTTTTCATGTTCGGTCAATATACTTTCATCATATCCGTCCGCATGTAAATCATATGTTTTGGAAATGACTTCAAATCCGCTGTCTTTTAAATATTCCAATGTATCGGCAAACAATAAATCATCATCCGTCTTAAAATGTATTTCTCCGTCTTCTGTTAAAAGTTGCTTGTAATTTTGAAGCTGGCGAGGATAGGTTAGACGGCGTTTATGATGTTTCGGCCGAGGCCAAGGATTGCAGAAATTGATATAAATTCTTTTTACCTTGTCGGAAGAATTCATAATATCCAAAATTCTTTCAATGTCCTGTGCCATTAAAACTACATTGTCCGGTTCTTTGTTTTCGGTTTTAAAAGCCGCTTCAATATTTCTTTTCGCAGGACCGAGTACCGCATCTTTCAAATCAATTCCCATATAATTAATTTGAGGGTTCTTTGGGGCAAGTCCCGCAATAAACAGCCCTTTTCCGCAGCCGAGTTCAAGATATATAGGCTGTTTCCTTTTGAAAAAGTCATGCCATTTTCCAATATGTTGTTCAGGATTTCGGACAAAAAAACTGCAGATATCCAGTTCTTGCGTTGCCCAAGGTTTATTTCTCATTCTCATAATATCGAACCCTATTCTGTTTTTATTCTATTAATAACTTTAACGTTTGCTTATTTTTTATTTACATACTTTTGCAGACGTCTACCCATTTTATACTATTTGAGAGTTTAAACAGTTCATCACAGTTGAGTTTTACACAGGAATTGGAACTTCCTCCTGCCGGGAATATATTTAAAAAACGTTTAAGAGAAATATCGCAATAAACTTTTGCACAGTCCGGATTTTCAAACGGACAAACCCCGCCGATTTTATAACCTGTTAATTGTTCCACTTCATCGGGAGATAGCATTTTAGCTTTTATATTAAATTCCGCTTTAAATTTCGCATTGTCTATTTTTGTATCGCCCGCTGTAACAATAATAACACAACCGTCATCATATTTAAAAGAAATTGATTTTGCTATGCAGGCTTTTTCAACGCCAAGCGCTTCTGCCGCCAAATCTACTGTTGCGCTTGACACCGGAAATTCATGCAGACGACTCTCCATTCCATACTTTTGTAAGTACTTTTTAACCTTTTGAACCGACATGTTCTGCCTCCATTTAAATGTATAATAATATTTATTAGTATAGCATATTGCGTAAATGTGAACATTGTTTTTATATAACTTTGTTATAATCTACAAAAGAGAAAATCAGTATTATATATTTTTGTATGTATTACTGTATTTTTGTTCTAATTAATAAAAATTTTCTTCGTTTTATTAATATTTTAGCAAAATGTCACCTTTCAAAGGGAGTTGTAAATTTAGTATAATATGAAACAATGTTAAAATATTTGTCAAAGCCCTTAATTTGGATAATAAATCAAATAGTGTTATAATGCTTATACACATATTTTTAGGGAGTATATATAATGAAAAAGAATAAAAAGGCAATTTTACTTTTAAGTTCTATCCTTTTAGTATTAATAATATTAATAACTGTGATTTGGATTAAAAGCGGTAAAAAGCCGCCAAGTTACGAATGTACGAATTTCGCTATGGGTACATACATACAGCAAACGGCTTACGGTAAAAACGGAGAAAAAGCTGCTCAAGAGGCTGCTAAAAAAATCGGTGAACTTGAAAATTTAATTTCTTGGCGCATTAATGATTCTGATATTAACAAAATTAATTCTGCCGCAGGTTCTGAATGGAAAACTATTAATCCAAAAACAACTCAATTGTTAAAGACAAGCCTTGATGTGGCAAAAAAATCCAAAGGAGCTTTTGACCCCACAATTCTTCCTATTACTTCTATGTGGGATTTTGGCGGAGATAATCAGCATGTCCCGTCAAAAACAGATATAAACAATTTTATAAAATACGTCGATTACAATAACCTCAGAATTAACGAAAACAATTCATCGGCATCATTAAAGCTTCACTATATGGGACTTGATTTAGGTGCAATAGGAAAAGGGGCTGCCTGTCAGGAAGCTGTTTCGGCATATAAAGAGAAAGGTGCAGATTACGGTATTGTAGCCGTCGGAGGCAGTATTGGTATTTACGGTTCAAAGCCCGACGGGTCACTTTGGAATATTGCTGTTAGAAATCCAAAAAAAGGTGAAAATCAGGAGCTTTCTATCGGCACTATAGAAATTGATTCCGGCTTTGTTTCGACTTCCGGTACATATGAAAAAGAATTTACGGAAAACGGAGTTACCTATCACCACCTTTTAAACCCAAAGACAGGCTACCCTGTAAATAACGGTTTGGTATCTGTTACCGTAGTTTGCGATAACGGAGCTTTAAGCGACGCCCTTTCAACCGCATGTTTTGTTTTAGGAAAAGAGGAGGGCGTGAAATTATTAAACGAGTACAATGCTGAAGGCATTTTTATAGACAATAATAACAAAATTTTTGTCACTGAAAAACTGAAAAATCATTTTAGAATTTCAGATTCGCAATATAGCATTTTAAATAATGGAGTAAAATGAGAATTATGGTGTTAAAAAAGCGTGATTTAATTTTAATACTTTTTTTTCTTTTAGTTGGGATATTTCTGATTTTTTTGTTTAACTACCCACAACAGACCGGTATTGCAATTGTAGAACAAAACGGTGCTGAAATATGTAGATTTGATTTACAAAAACAAAATAGAACCGAAGAAATAAATGTAGGTGATAAATACAATGTAAGGTTAAAAATCGAACCTGGAGCTATATCTTTTATTCATTCCGATTGTCCGGACCAAATATGTGTCAAAACCGGAAAGATTTCAAAGCCGGGACAAGCTGCCGTATGTCTTCCCGCAAAAATTTCAGTCAAAATCACAGGCAATAAAAAAACTCATGACGGATATACAGGTTAAACTTTATGAAAAATATTTCTAATCTTAATATATCAAATAGAACTCGAAGCGTTGCATTTAATGGATTATTGGCAGCGCTTGCTCTTACGCTTTCAGCTGTTGAACTGATGTTACCCCCAATTCCACTAATGCCTCCGGGGGCAAAATTAGGTCTTTCAAATATAATTACCATGTATGCGGCTTCACAAGTAGGTTTAATACCCGCTCTTTGCATAGCCGTAATAAAAGGTCTGTTTGCCGGAATAACCAGAGGAGCAACCGCTATGATGATGAGCCTTTCGGGCGGAGTTTTAAGCACATTTATTACATGGGCTCTGCTTCATCTGAAAAAAAACCCGTTCGGACTTATCGGGCTCGGTGTTGCCGGTGCTTTATCGCACAACGCGGCTCAGCTTTTGGTTGCTATGTTTTTGACTACCCCGGCCGTAATATATTATTTACCGTTCCTTATTATTTTCGGAGTTATTTTCGGGATAATAACAGGTTTGGTTTTGCGTGTCATAATGCCTTTACTTGGCAAATTTATTATAGAATAAAAAGTATTGGAGGATAAAAAACATGGAATTGACTTTTCCTACAAAGCCATTTAAAACGCATGGCGGTGCGGATGTTCCGCACAGGAAAAACACAGCACAAATTGAATCAGCTGTAATGCCCCCTCCGGCTCAGGTAGTAATACCCATGCAGCAGCATGTGGGTGCTCCCTGTACCCCGATTGTAAAAGTTGGGGACTCGGTTCTTGTCGGGCAGAAAATTGCAGACAGCAGTGCGTTCATAAGTGCTCCTATTCACTCAAGTGTCTCCGGTAAAGTTACCAAAATTCAAAAAGTAATGCTGCCTGCGGGACAATACACAGATGCTATTGTTATTGACTCTGACGGAGAAATGACAGTTTCACCGGATATTAAACCGCCTGTAATTAATTCTGCAGACGACTTTATAAATGCAGTCAAAGAATCCGGACTTGTCGGGCTCGGCGGTGCCGGTTTTCCTGCATACGTTAAGCTAAAAATTCCGGAAGGCAAAAACATTGATACCCTTATCGTAAACGTTGCTGAATGTGAGCCTTACATAACTGCGGATAACCGCGAAGCAATTGAAAATTCTTGGGCTGTACTTTCAGGAGTTTATGCAGTACGTGACCTTTTAAACCTTGACCGCGTTATAATCGCTGTTGAAGATAATAAACCTGATGTAATAAAGGTTCTCAGTAAAATTGCAGACAATGAAAAACTTGACCCTAAAGATATTGTCCGCGTTTTTCCGCTGCGTGCACGCTATCCTCAGGGAGCTGAAAAAGTACTTGTTAAAGCCTGTACCGACAGAGAAATCCCCATGGGTAAACTCCCCGCAGATGTCGGATGTCTCGTAATGAATGTTACTTCAATTGCATTTATCGCAAACTATCTGAAGACCGGTATGCCTTTAGTAAAAAAACGTGTTACTATTGACGGTTCTGCAATAAAAAACCCAAAAAACGTAATCGTTCCTATCGGTACAAAAATATCCGATATTGTAGAATTTTTAGGCGGATATAAAGCAGAGCCCAAAAAAATCCTTATGGGCGGTCCTATGATGGGACTTGCACTTGTAAGCGATCAGCTTCCTGTTTTAAAGCAAAACAACGGTATCCTGGCATTTGATGAAAATGAAGCTCGTATGAGCGAACCTACGGCCTGCATACGCTGCGGACGCTGTGTCGAAGGATGCCCGATGAACTTAATTCCAACTCAGCTTGAGCAATTTTCCAATTCCAAAGATATTGAGGGACTTAAAGAATACGATGTCATGGACTGCATGGAATGTGGAACTTGTGCATTTAATTGCCCTGCAGGCAGACCTTTGGTTCAGTCAATTCGCCTCGGCAAGGGATTGGTAAAAGCAGCAGGAGGTAAAAAATAATGGCAGATAAATTAATTGTATCGTCATCGCCGCATATAAAAAGCGGTGTAACAACAAGAAAAATTATGCTCGATGTTATAATTGCACTTATACCTGCGGCTATTGCATCAGTAATTATTTTTGGGCCGAAAGCACTTCTAATCATTGCTGTTTCAATAGCTTCATGTGTAGCAAGTGAATATATTTGCCGTAAAGTAATGAAACGCGAAAACACAATAAGCGATTTAAGTGCTGTTGTAACAGGTTTATTACTTGCATTTAACGTTCCTGTAGGTGTTAATCCTTTTATTGTTATATTCGGCGGCGTTGTCGCAATTGTTGTAGTTAAGCAGATGTTCGGCGGTATAGGACAGAACTTTGTAAACCCGGCACTTACCGCTCGTATTATTTTAATGTCCTCGTTTCCATCTCAAATGAGCACATGGAACGCTCCGTTTTATTATTTAAACCAAACCGATGCTATGACAACTGCATCTCCTTTGGGAATTTTAAAAACGGGTGCAGAGGGCACTATGCCGAACATTCTTAATATGTTTGTAGGTGTTCGCGCAGGGTGCTTAGGTGAAACATGCGCACTTGCTTTAATTTTAGGTGGAATATATTTAGTAGTCCGTAAAGTAATCAGCCCCGTAATTCCGCTTTGCTATGTCGGCACTGTAGCGGTTATTTCGATGATTGCAGGCAGAGATGTTATTATTGAAATTCTTGCAGGCGGACTTCTTCTCGGCGCAATATTTATGGCAACCGACTATGCAACTTCTCCGATTACCTTTAAAGGTAAAATCATATATGCTGTCGGAGCCGGTATAATCACCATGCTTATTCGTATGTTTGGCAGTCTTCCGGAAGGCGTATCATTCTCAATTATACTTATGAACATTTTGGTACCGCATATTGAACGTTTGACACGCCCATTGGCATTCGGAAAGGAGCGTGTTAAGAAATGAAATTAAATTTTAAAGAAGTTATTGCACCTACTCTTATATTATTTATTATCTGTCTTGTTACAACTTCTTTCTTGTCAGTAACAAACCTTATGACACGCGATAAAATTGCAGAAATCAACAAACAGACAGAAACTTCATCCCGAGAGCTCGTTCTTCCCGGAACAAAGGAATTTGAAGATTCAAAAGACAATACTTATGCGATTGGTAAAAAAGGAAACGAAATCACAGGATATGTATTTACTACAAAAACCAAAAGCTACGGCGGAGATTTAAGTACAATGACCGGAATCAGCAAAGATGGAAAAGTAACCGGTGTAGTTATTCTTTCTATCAGCGATACTCCGGGCCTCGGCTTAAACGCTCAAAAAGAGAGTTTCCGTGACCAGTACAAAAAAGCTGCCCCTGAAAATGGATTTGAAGTAGTTAAATCAGGTAATGCGGGAGATGGTCAAATTAACGCAATGACCGGTGCTACTATTACAAGTAATGCCGTCACTAAGTGCGTAAATGAAGCTATCGAACAATACCAACATGTTAAAGGGGGTAACTAAGATGAAAAAAACTGCATGGCAGGAATTCAGCAAAGGTATTATTAAAGAAAATCCGGTTTTACGTCTTGTCCTCGGAACATGTGCCACCCTTGCACTTAGTACATCCGCAAGCAACGCAATCGGAATGGGGCTTGCAACAACATTCGTTCTTATTTGCTCTAATGCAGTAATTTCATTACTGCGCAAAGTAATTCCGGACAAGGTGCGTATTCCATGTTATATTACATTAATAGCGGGGTTTGTTACTATTGTTCAAATGATAATAAAAGCATATCTTCCAAGTTTAAATGATGCATTGGGAATTTACCTTCCGTTAATCGTTGTTAACTGTATCATTTTGGGTCGTGCCGAAATGTTTGCAAATAAGCACAGTGTATTACCGTCTGTTCTTGATGCACTCGGCATGGGCGTAGGCTTTACAACCGCCCTGCTTGCTATGGGTATTATAAGGGAACTTTTGGGAGCGGGTACTGTCTTCGGATTCCCGATAACAGCCGGTTTCATTGATCCTATCATCATTTTCCTGCTTCCTCCGGGTGGATTCTTTGTTTTTGGAATGCTCATTGCATTAGCAAACAAACTGGCTGAAAATAAAGGTCAAAAACCTGCTGAACTTGGATGTCAAGGTTGTCCGCTTGCGGCAAGCTGCTCTAAATTAGCGGAAAACAAAAAGGAGTGTGCTGAGAAATGATAAAAAGTTTAGTCGCCATCTTTTTAGCTGCAATTTTAACCGAGAACTATATTCTTAACAAATTCCTTGGCATTTGCCCGTTTCTCGGAGTCAGTAAAAAACTTGATACCGCAACCGGAATGAGTATAGCTGTAACATTTGTAATGGTTATTTCAACTGCTGTAACATGGCCTATTTACACATATGTTTTGGAGCCGCACGGCCTTGCATATTTGCAGACCATAGTATTTATTTTAATTATTGCTGCACTTGTTCAGTTTATTGAAATAGTTCTAAAGAAATATATTCCGTCTTTATACAACGCTCTTGGTGTCTATCTTCCATTAATAACTACCAACTGTGCTGTACTCGGTGTTACGATGTTAGTTATTGAAAAGGGTCAGTCAGACCCCGGTTTTGGATATATCCAATCACTTGTAAATGCGTTTGGTTCAGGTATTGGCTTCCTCGTAGCCATGGTTATATTTGCAGGCATACGCGAAAGGATTGAACACAACGATATTCCAAAATCTCTTCAGGGTTTGCCGATAACGCTGGTTGCAGCTTCACTGACAGCCGTATCGTTCCTCGGTTTCCAAGGCCTTGTAGAAGGCATGTTGGGTTAGGAGATGTAGAAATATGAATGAAATACTTACTCCGGTTATGATTGTAGCCGGTATTGGACTTTTAGCAGGACTCATTCTTGCAATAGCATCTATCGTTATGGCAGTTCCGAAAGATGAAAAAGCTGAAGCAATACGCGATATGCTCCCAGGAGCTAACTGCGGTGCCTGTGGTTTTTCCGGTTGTGACGGATATGCCAAAGC
>ENA-UOOM01000729-UOOM01000729.1-fermentation-metagenome-genome-assembly--contig:-NODE-729-length-35221-cov-53.657851_pt1 | contig 35221 bp, 28 predicted proteins | sample MGYA00245781_ERZ724031 | MGnify/ENA primary metagenome ERZ724031 (study PRJEB28704, sample SAMN03018317) | fermentation metagenome | biome: anthropogenic terrestrial biome; feature: soil; material... | reverse complement strand
GACGGCGGCACCCCGGTTGATACCATAACACAAAGTTACGGAACAAAACTGACAGAGCCTGTTAATATATTCAAAGAAGGATACATCTTTGATGGCTGGTACAAAGAAGACAAGTTCATTAATAAATGGGAATTTGCAACCGATACGGTTACGGCTGATATGACCCTTTATGCCAAATGGACAGTGGCAGAACCGGTTGCCGGATTTGGCAATGCGCTAAATTTTTATAAAAGCAGGATCAATGTAGATTTTGACGATAATACAAAGATAGGCGGTAATTCAAATTTCACTATATCTATGTGGATTTTACCGAAAAATGAAGAATCTTCTCAAACATTATATCGCCAGTACAGCGAAAATGATGGTTCATTGGGGGTATGGTTTAGATATATAAAATCTAATGATAACGGAGGATATCTATATTTTGGATTTGATAAATTTGGTAACCATGGTGGTTGGCAATGGGCATGGGATTGGAATAATGGAATACCGCCATCTACTGTCACAAAGATTCCAATGAACCGATGGACTCATGTTACACTTACAAAGTCAGAAAAAAGTATAATAGTTTATGCAAATGGAACCAAGTATTATGAAATGACTTTAGACGACATGCATTATTACACGCCTGCACCTACAAATGCTAATATTAGTATTGGTGGCCCAACTGAACATGATTTCAATGGATTCATGGATGAAGTTCAATTTTGGAACACCGCATTAACACCTGCTGAAATTCAAGCTTGGATGTACAGAGAGATAGACGGCTCACACAATAAGTATAGCAATTTAATTTATTACTACAAATTGAACGAAGCAAGTGGAACTGCCGTTACAGATTCAAAAGGATCATATGATGGAACTGCAGTTAATATGACTGACAATAACCGGGTTGTATCAGATATACAGGGTTGGACTGTTAAAGCAGGTGAGATTCTTGAAGGTCGGTTAGTAGGGTCACATGAGGCAGGGTCAAGCACTGATGGTACCAATTGGAATCTTGCTTTTGAAATCCTTGAGCAAGGGGAAAAAGGTAGAGTAACAATTACCGAAGATAATAAATTTGAATATAGTACTCACGATATAAATCAAGAAGGTAATGATTCATTTTCGTATAGGATAAAAGACTCAAATGAGAAATATTCAAATACTCATAATGTAAACATTAATATTATAGGGGCAAATTCTATTTCAGGCAATGCAGGGGTCGCAGGAGCTACCATCAGTTATACTGACAAAACAGTAAAGACGGTTACAACAGATGCATATGGAAACTATAGCTTCAAGGTATCAAGCAATTGGTCCGGCATAGTGACTCCAAGCAAGGATGGCTATACATTCGACCCTGCTGATAAATCATATACAAATGTACAAGAAAACAAAACAGGGCAGAACTATACTGCAGCTGCGTTAATTCCTGTTGCAGGTGACTACAATATTGCCAATTTAGAGCAAACATATGGAAATGTAACGGACGTTTCCATTACACCGAAAACTGGCAAATCAGACGGAGCCATAACAATTTACTATGAGGGCAGTGGAGGAACCACTTATACTAAGTCAGAAACAGTTCCAACGGCAGCAGGAACTTACACAGTAACATTTGATGTGGCAGCGACCAGTGGCTGGCATGCAGTTACCGATTTATCAGCAGGAACGTTGACAATCACAAAGGCAACAGGAGAAGATTTAAATATCACGAGTTATAACAACATATATGATAGAGAAGCTCACGTTATAACAGTAACAAACATAACAGAAGGAGACACAGTAAAATACAGTACAGATGGCGGAGAAAATTGGAGTACAACAAATCCGGCATTCATTGATGCAGGAGAATACACTGTAAAAGTAAAGGTAGAAAATCCAAACTATGAAGATAGACTTGGAGAAGGAACAGTAACAATTACTAAAAAAGCAGCAGTCATAACAGTTGATAATAAAACTAAAGTATATGGAGAAACAGATCCGACATTTACAGGAACAATAGCAGGCTTAGTTGGAGAAAATGATTTAGGAACAGTAGCCTACAGCAGAACAAATGCTTCTGAAAATAATGCAGGAATTTACACAGGAGTCATAGATGCAGCATGTACAACAAATTCAAACTATACTGTAACAGTAAATAAGGGTGACTTTGAAATAACAAAAGCAACAGGTGCAGAACTACAAATAACAAACTATGAAGGTATATATAACGGTGAAGCCCACAGTATAATAATAACAAACATAATAGAAGGAGACACAGTAAAATACAGCACAGATGGCGGGGTGAATTGGAGTACAACGAATCCGGTATACACTAACCCGGGAGAATACACTATAAAAATTAAAGTTGAAAACTTAAACTATGAAGACAGATTTGGGGAAGGAATAGTAACAATTACTAGAAGAAGCAGTGGCAGAGGAGTTCCTAAACCACATCAGCCAATACTGGAAAGAGTTGTGGTAATTGTCAACGGACAAGAACATAATGCCGGAATAGAAACTAAAACAACTGAAAACGGTAAATTAACAGTAACAATAGTAGTAGATAACCATATTATTGAAAGTAAAATTGATGAAGCGGTAAAGAATAATCCAAGCGGAATAGAAAATGTAATTCAAGTATCGGTGACAGATACAGATTCCCAAACTGCCAAAGTAGAACTGACCGGAGATATAGTCAAAAAACTAGAGGAAAACACATTTGATATTATCGTCAAACAAAACCATGTAGAGTATATTATTCCGGCTGAAGAAATTGCTATCTATAATGTGGCTGAAGCTCTTAAAGTTGATGAAAAGGACCTTAAAGATATCAGGATTGAAGTGAAAATTACAAATATAGACGAAGATGTAATTGCTAAATACATTGAAGTGTTAAATGCAAATGGAGCGGAGTTGATTTATCCGCCGGTAGGATTCGAAATTGCAGCAAAAACAACAAAACCGGATGGTTCAACTAAAGAAACAGCAATCAACAAATTTAGCATCTATGTAGAAAGAGTAATAGAAATACCACAAGAAGTTGATCCAATTAGAATTACTACAGGTATAGTATTCAATCCGGATGGGACATACAGCCATGTACCTACAACAGTTTATGAAAAAGATGGTAAATTGTATGCTAAGATAAATTCCTTAACAAACTCTACTTATTCGATAATTTGGAATCCAATAACGGTGAAATCAGTGGAAGGTCATTGGTCAAAGAAGACTGTCAATGATATGGCATCTAAATTGATTATATATAATCCGGAGACATTTGAACCGGATATGGCTATAACACGTGAAGATTTTGCAGAATATATTGTTCGCGCATTAGGTTTGTATAGAAAGGGAGATGAACTCCATAATAAATTCACAGATATAAGCAATACCGGTGCAAGTACTTTAGCGATTTTGATTGCTAATGAATATGGAATAGTCAATGGATATCCGGATGGTACACTTAAACCGTCACAGCAGATTACAAGAGAAGAAGCCATGGCTATGCTCCAAAGGGCAATGCAAATTACAAATCTTACCGGAAGTAATGAGGACAGATATCTTAACTATACAGATTTTAATGAGGTCAGCAGTTGGGCAGAAAACTGTGTAAAGGAAGCACTATCAGCCCACGTTTTCAATGGAACAAGTGAAACAATTATATCGCCAAAATCCAATTTGACATATGCAGAAACTGCTCAATCCATTAAGAATTTATTAGTGCATTCAAACTTAATCAGTACAAAGTAGATATACTGAATTTCAGCCCTTGATATGTTCATGGCAACATATCGAGGGTATATTATGTACAATAATTACCAATTATTAGAATATGGAAATTTCATTTATAATTGTTGAAATAAACACAGTAATGTAATATAATCAGATGGTAGAAATAAGTGTTTTCTTGGCACCCACTTAAAAAATCAAGGTTTTTTAGTGACTCCATAGAATTCATGTTCGAAAGGAGTTTTTTTAATGAAAAGAAACAATCGGTTTTTAACACGCACTGCTCTTATAGCAGCGGCTTATGCTGCTTTGACCTATGCATTCGCATGGATGAGCTACGAGCAGATACAATTTAGAATATCAGAAGTATTGGTTTTGTTTGCATTTATTGAGCCAAAATACGGTCTTGGATTAGTATTGGGATGCATATTGGCAAACCTTGCAAGCCCTTTGGGGATAATTGATATTGCAGTAGGTTCACTTGCAACATTTTTGGCAATAGTCATCATAGTGCAGATAAGAAGGTTATTTGGCGTAAATAAAAAAGCGCTGATTATAGCAAGTTTGGGACCTGTAATTTCAAACGCTTTATTGGTAGGAGCAGAATTAACTTATTTATTTAACACCCCGTTTTTATTGAATGCATTTTACGTAGGAGCAGGCGAATTTGCAGTAGTTGTCCTCATAGGCACTGTGGTTGTAAATTCAATAATGAAAAACAATATTTTAGTAAAAAGATTATACTTTTAAGAATAATTGTCTCCAAAACTTTGAGATTGTAATTGTACACCTTTTGGAAGCCAAAAATTAAGGGCATTTTTTTCTGCTGATATATTAACTTCATTGTAAATAAATTTATCTCCATCCATGCAGACATTAGTTGGTTCATCAAATTTAATTTTAGCTTGTTTAATTTTATCATAAGTAACATATTTGCTTATTTTTGGATTTTCCAAGTGCTCACCCTTCTTATAACTTGCGATTAAGCTCAGTATTTTAAGTCTTGAAATGTTTTCTACAAAGCATAAATCAAGAATTCCGTCATTTAACATTGCTTTTGGAGCACACTTGTAACCGCTTCCGTAATATTGACCGTTAGCTACGACGCCTATTAAGAATGAGCCATTTATAACACCGTTTTCTGTTTCAACTATAATTTGCTTTCCTAATTTGTTAAACAAAGAATATAATATGGAAAGATAGTATCTTGTGGGACCTTGTATGAAAGGAATTTTCTTAAATTTATTCATGTTAAAGGCTACATCAGCATCAAGGCCTATGTTTAGCACTGTGGCAGCATACTCATTGTTAACCTTAATTAAATCTAATTCTATATTTTCGCCTTCTGTTTGCAAATTAATATCATTGAAATTAATGTTATTCTTAAAATTCTTAATAAAATCATTACCTGAGCCTACCGGTATTACGCCGATACTTACATGCTTATAGCTGCATGCGGCATTTATTACCTCATGCAGGGTTCCATCTCCTCCGCAGGCATATAAAACAGCTTGTACATTTTCTTTACATTTTAACTCTGTAAAGTTTCTTGTATCAGCTTCAGATTTAGTGATGTATACTTCATAATCAATTTTTCTGTCTTTCAATTCAAGGTGTATAGTTTTTTCTAAGGTTTCTTGCAATTTACCATTGCCTGCAACAGGGTTTATTATAAAAATATGCTTCATAGTTACTCCTTCTGACGCAGTCTCGCTGTACAATTTTGTTTGCTCCTTACGTCGCACAAAATTGGAGCTCGTTGCGAATGACCTACCAACCATTTATTAGAGGTATGGGGACACACCTCCCTATTTAGGGAAAGTCTCTGTTGGCAGGAGGAATGTCCCCAATTCAGGTCTCTGAAAAATGGGGTTAGGGCATCTTCACTTAGTGCCGAATAATCTGTCTCCTGCATCTCCTAAACCGGGTACGATGTAGCCTGTTTCATCGTATTTTTCATCAATGGCGGCAGTGTAGATTTCAACATCCGGATGAGCTTCCGTTACTTTTTTCAAACCTTCAGGAGCACATACCAAATGAATAGATTTGATTTTTTTGGCTCCTCTTTTCTTTAGCATATTCAATGCACCGTTCATTGAGCCTCCTGTTGACAGCATGGGCTCGGTAATAATTACTATTCTGTTTTCAATATCTGTTGGCAGCTTGCAGTAGTATTCAACCGGTTCAAGAGTTTCTTCATTTCTATACAAACCAATGTGGCCGATTTTGGCATTTGGTATTAAATCCAACATACCGTCCACCATACCGAGACCTGCCCTCAAAACAGGAACAATTGCAATGTCTTCCCCGGATAATGTTTTGCCTGTAGTTTTGCACATAGGTGTTTCTATATCAATATCTTTCAGGGGGAGGCTCCTTGTTACTTCGTATGCCATGAGCATGGAAATTTCTCTTACTAATTCTCTGAAATCTTTCGGGGGTGTATTTTTGTCTCTCAGCATTGTGAGTTTGTGCTGAATCAACGGATGGGATACTATAGTTACATTATTCATTTGTTACTCCTTTATTGTAATATGGTAATTAATAAGAATTGTATTGCAAGTAAACATGTAATATAATTATTATATACAAAAAGCTCTTTGTCAATTAAAATTTAATAAAAGGAGGGGGGACACACCTTCATGGTAAGTAATTCGTTGGGGTCAGTCCATGAAGGAATGTCCCCGTACTTAGGGGGGACACACCTTCAAAGTCGGGAGATTCTATGAGGGATAGCCTTTGAAGGAATGTCCCCGTAATTAGGAGGGGGAAGAAATTATGATTAAAGGTACGGGAATAGATATTACAGAAGTTAAAAGAATAAAAAAGAATATGGAAAATATGAAGTTCCTTGAAAAGCTCTATTCAAACAGGGAATTGGAATACTTAGAAACACGGAAATTTAATCCCCAAACTGCTGCAGGAATGTTTGCTGCAAAAGAAGCTGTTGCCAAATGTTTAGGTACGGGATTTTCCAATTTCGGTCCCTGCCACATTGAAATATTAAAGGATGAAAATGATAAACCCTATGTTGTTTTATTAAGCAATGCATTAAAAAGAGCAGAGGAGCTTGATATTAAAAATATTCATATCTCCATATCTCATACCGGGGAGCTTGCGGTTGCGCAGTGCGTAGCTGAATGATATGGCATATATTTAATAATTCCATCATATTGTATATTATAATTAATATCCAAAAAGTCAAAGTGTCATTCCGAATGCAGTAAGGAATCACATCCTTTTAAATACCGGGTGAATCATATTATAAAGATGGAAGCAGGTTTTGGTATGAGGTTAACAGTTTTGTGCTTAGTTTTATTGATAGTTGTAAGCGGTTGTACCGCTGAAGATAATCCATTTATTCTGCCTGTTAATTATACAGGCGAAGCATTGATGAAGGTATATACGGATAAAACAGAAAATGATTATAAGGTAAATATTATTTGCAGGGACGGAAATTACAGCATCAGGACAGAATCGGAAAATGAAGCATGGAACTATGCGTATGTTTCAGGAAACAGATGTATATTAAACAATGATAAATTTCCTGAAAGCAGTGTGACGATTGAGAATTTTAAATTAAATGAGACATTAATGCATGATTTTAATTTTGGAAAATTTGATGTATTGGAAGATATTCCTGAAGAATTGATTTATTGGGATGGAGAATACAAGCATGTTTTAAATTTCAGCAAAGAAAACCTGCTTCCAAAGACAATTTTTATTTATAATAATGATAAATTGGTAAAAGCTATACGGTATGAAATAATAAATATTGAGGAATAATATTAATAATTATTTACGAATAATACAAATGTTACCATACAACTTATGTGCTTGTTGTGTTACAATATAAAATAACTGTGCAATTGCGAGGTGTGTATCTTGGCGGAGAATAAAAAAGTGCTGATTTCCATCCCTGAAAATTTATTGAGGGAATTGGACAATGCAGTAAAAGAAGAAGGAACAAACAGAAGTGACTTTATAAGAAAATCCATAAGGTTTTATTTGATTGAAAAAAGGAAGCTTGAAATCAGAAACAAGATGAAAGCAGGCTACCTTGAAATGAGTAAAATCAACAAGAGCATTACTGAAGAATACTCAGAAGGGGACTATGAGGACTTTTTAAGCTATGAAACTAAATTATTAGGAAGTGAATAGTTTGATTGTTAAAAGGGGAGATGTATACTATGCCGATCTGAGTCCTGTAATTGGCTCTGAGCAAGGAGGGGTAAGACCGGTTTTAGTTGTGCAAAATGATATTGGGAATAGATACAGCCCTACGGTGATTGTATCTGCTATCACGTCTCAGATTAACAAGGCGAAGCTGCCTACTCATATAGAAATAAGTTCTGAGGATTTCAGCCTTCCTAAGGACTCTGTTGTATTGCTTGAACAAATCCGCACAATAGATAAAAAAAGGCTTAAAGAAAAGATAGGACGTTTTGACAAAAACCTCATGGGAGAGGTGGATGATTGCTTAAAAATCAGCTTGGGGCTGATAGATTTTTGAAAGGAAGGATTTGTGATTGCACAAATCCTATTTAATATTATTTGCAAACCCGTTATTTCTCAGCAGTGTCCTTACATTTCCAATCATGTATAATGAGCCTGAAAAGGCTATTATTTCATTTTTGCTTGCATTTTTAATCACAGGAATTATATCCTCGTAGTTTTCCAAAGGGGTAACTTTTATATTTGAATGCTTTTTTATTAATTCAGCTAATTCCGCTGCTTTTAATGCTCTTGGGCTTAAGGGAGTTAAAGTGTAAATTTCTTTTGCTAAAGGCAGTAATAATTGCAAGGCTTCTTCAGGGTTTTTATCTTTCAAAATACCAAAGAAAAATGTTGCATTGTCCTTTAAATATTCCTTAAAAGTGTTTGTAAAACTGCGAATGCCGTCAATATTATGCCCCCCGTCAATAATAATCATAGGGTTTCTGTTTAATATCTCAAACCTGCCGGGAAATTTGCAGTTTGAAAAACCATTTACTATACTTTTTGAACTTATGTTGTAACCTTGTTTTTTTATAAGCTCCAAGGCTGAAAGTGCAGTCAATGCGTTTAAAAGCTGATGCTCCCCCAATAAGTTTATTTTTAGCTCCGGAAGCTCAAAAACATCTCTTTTCAAATATTTAAACCTTTGCCCTGTAATATCAGCTTTTGTCTTTTCAATATTATATTTATCAGCTTCATAGACTTTAGCCCTCTTTTCTTTAGCTGCATCTTTTATGACATTTGTTATATTATGGGCTTGAGGATAGATTACAACAGATGAATCCTCTTTTATAATTCCTGCCTTTTCAAAGGCTATTTTTTCCAATGTGTCTCCAAGCTGCTCCATGTGGTCATAGCTTATGGAAGTAATAACAGAAACTAATGGTTTTTTCACCACATTGGTTGCATCAAATCTTCCTCCCAATCCAACCTCAAGTACTAAAAGCTCAATATTCTTCTCCTGAAAATATTTAAAGCCAATGGCAGTTACAACCTCAAATTCAGTGGGATGGTCGTATCCTTCAGAAATCATAATATTAACTTTATCTTTTACCAATTCTGTAATCCTTGCCAAAGAGTCTTTATCTATCTGCTGCTTATTAATTTGTATTCTTTCCGTGAACTCCTCTAAGTAGGGGCTTATGAACAAACCTGTTTTGTAGCCCGATTCCATAAGCACATCATGAATTAAATTGCAGGTTGAGCCCTTGCCGTTTGTTCCTGCCACATGTATAATTTTGAAGCAGTTCTGCGGGTTACCTAATAATTCCATAAGCTTTGTAATATTTCTCATACCCAATCTTGAGCCAAATTTATATGTTGAATGTATAAATTCAATTGCTTCTTCGTAATTCATATTAACCTCACTAAATTAATTTTATTAATTTTACAATACTTTTGTTTCTTTTTCAATGTAAATGTTTTATAGAATTTTGTCAATTTGCTTATAAAAAAATAAAAATATTAAGCGAACATTTGCAGGACACGATAATAATTCTTAGCAAATGAAGGTTAAAAATCCGTTAAGCAGCTTGCACTGTTTGAGCGCAGCGAGTTTGCAAGCTGCAGGATTTTTAGCCGGAATGAGCTAATAGAATTATTCGTGGCCGAAACCGAGAGCGGATATTTTTATTATTTTTTAATTAACGGAGCATAATAATTAAAAGTTGTCAACTATTGCTTATTATGTTAAAATATCATAGAATTTAAGAAATTTGAAGGGATTAATTTTATATGATAGATATAAAAAAACTTGACAGAGAGCTTCTTAAAGTTGAAAAGCCGGCTCGTTACGTGGGAAGCGAGCTTAACTCTGTTGTAAAGAATAAAGATATTAATATAAGATTTGCATTTGCATTTCCGGATATTTATGAAGTGGGAATGTCTCATACGGGACTGCATATTTTGTACCATTTAATGAACAGCATGGAAAATGTTTGGTGTGAAAGGGTATTTGCACCCTGGACAGATATGGAAGAGGTTATGCGAAAAAACAACATTCCTTTGTATGGTTTGGAAAGCAAGGATGAATTGACAGTCTTTGATTTCGTGGGATTTACCATTCAGTATGAAATGAGCTACACAAATGTTTTAAATATGCTTGATTTAGGCGGTATGCCAATCAACTCCAAGGACAGAGGCAATGATATGCCCTTGGTAATTGCAGGAGGTCCCTGTGCATATAATCCTGAGCCTCTGCATGAAATTATTGATTTATTTGTTGTAGGTGAATCAGAAGAGCTATTGCCGGAACTGTTAAATCTGTATAGTGAAGAAAAGAAGAACGGCTTTGATAAGCTCGGATTTCTTGAAAAGGCAGCAGCACTGGACGGTATATATGTTCCGCAATTTTATGAGGAAATATATAATGACGATGGAACAATCAAAGAAAGAAAAGTGTTAAATCCAAATGCCAAAGAAATAATAAGGAAGCGAATAATTAAGGATTTAGACAAAAGTTATTATCCTGAAAAAAGCATTTTGCCTTACATTGATGTGATTCATGACCGCGTAGTTTTGGAATTATTCCGGGGCTGCACGAGAGGCTGCCGTTTTTGCCAAGCGGGGATGGTTTACAGACCTGTTCGGGAAAGGAAAGCTGATACATTGGCTGCTCAAGCAGAAAGTCTTCTTAGTTCAACCGGACATGATGAAGTATCACTGACTTCTCTAAGCTCGGGAGATTATTCATGCCTTCCCGACTTGACTTTAAAATTATTGGATATGTATGAAGCTCAAAATATAAGTATTTCTCTGCCCTCATTAAGGCTTGATTCAATGACCTTTGATATTATTGAAAGGCTGCAGGAAGTTCGTAAATCCGGCCTTACATTTGCACCGGAAGCAGGGACTCAAAGGATGAGAAATGTTATAAACAAAAATTTGACAGAAGAGCAGATTTTAGGACCTGTAGAAACAGCCTTTAACTTAGGTTGGTCAACTGTTAAATTGTATTTCATGATAGGGCTCCCCGGTGAAACAATGGAAGATGTATTAGGAATCAAAGAGCTCTCTTACAAAGTAAAGGATAAATTTTTCCACAGACCGAAGGAAGAAATTAAGGGTAATTTAAAAATAAATGTAAGTGCTGCCTGCTTTGTACCAAAACCCTTTACACCGTTTCAGTGGGCTTCACAAAATAATATGGATGAATTTTATGACAAGGCAAAGGCATTACAAAGAGAAATCAAAGATAAAAAGATATCATTCAGCTATCATGAACCAAGATTGAGTTATTTGGAAGCAGTATTTGCAAGGGGAGACAGAAGATTATCCAAAACCTTGATAGAGGCATGGAAAACCGGGTGCCGGTTTGACGGATGGTATGATATGTTTGACTTTGAAAAATGGATGGATGCATTTGAAGAAACATATATCGACCCTGACTTTTTTGCTTTGAGACAAAGAGAATTAACAGAGACTCTTCCTTGGGATTTTATAGATATAGGTGTGAAGAAGGAATATTTAATAAGCGAATATGAAAAAGCGCTAAGCTATGCAACTACTCCTGACTGCAGACTTAAATGCACAAACTGCGGTGTCAACTATAATTTATTGGGAGGTGCCTGCCCTCATGTGCAAAATAATATGTAAATACAGCAAGACCGGTCATTTAAAATATATTTCCCACTTGGATGTATTAAGGTTTATTCAAAGGTCAGTAAAAAGAGCCGGAATAAATGCCAAATATTCGGAAGGATTTAATCCCCACATGAAAACTTCCTTTGGATATCCATTGTCATTGGGGATTGAAAGTATCGGTGAATATTTTGAATTAGAGCTTAATGAAAATATTGAGCCGGGGTTATTTACAGAAAAAATGAACTCTGTAATGCCAAAGGAAATGCAGATAATCAAAGCAGAATATTCTGAGAATGCGGATTCTCTTATGAATAGATGCGCCTATGCCCGGTATCTAATAAATATCGAGTCTGATATTGATGAAAATAAGCTTAATGAGTATTTTGATGAAATGCTGACTGAAGGTGCAACATATAAAAGGCAGAAAAAAAACAAAAAAGGTAAATTAATTACCAAAGAATTAAACACCAATGAACTGCTCCATTATTTAAAAGCTGAAAATATGAACAATAAAACTAAAATAATGGCTGTTTTTAAAACTCAAGAAACAGGAAGCATGAAGGTTGAAGAATTTATTAAGCTTTTAAATGAAAAAGGTTTTGAAATTGATTACTGCACAATTATGAAAGTAGATGCACTGGATGAAGAAATGAAGCCAATATTGTAACAATGAGGACGGCAGGACAGCGGTTCTTGCGCTGCGGTGTGCAATTGTCTTAGGAGGTAATATGAAGCAGGTTTTGGTAAGTAATTCGGTATTTTTTAATCATGTGGCATTTTTACGGGACGGAAAACTTATTGATTACCTTTTTGAATTAAATAATAATCAAAATGTTGTAGGCAATATCTACAAGGGAAGAGTCATGAATATTCTTCCCGGCATGGAAGCTGCTTTTGTTGACATTGGTCTTGATAAAAATGCATATTTGTTTTTGGATGACCTGCTTTCTGACAAGTTTTTAAAAGAATTAAATATTAGGAAAAAAGATGCTGTAAATATTAACAAGGTGCTTAAAACAGGGGATGAACTGTTGGTTCAGGTTGTGAGAGAGCCTATGGGTGAGAAAAATATTTCTGTTACAACCGACATTTCATTGACAGGAAAATATATTGCATTTATCCCAAATACCATGGATGTTAATCTTTCCAAAAGAATTAAAGAGCCTAATGAGCGAAAAAGACTTGAAGAAATAGGCAAAAGTGTAATGATAAACGGAAATGGAATGATAATAAGAACATTTGCAAAGGGAAGTACCAGGGAAGCAATAGAAAAGGAATATAAGATGCTTTCTTGTATATACATGCAGATTGAACAGGAATTTAAATATTCCTATGCGCCGAAGCTTTTGTATAAAAGTAATTCTCTCATTGAAAGACTTTTTTTGGACTATATTGATTCAACTGTAGAAGAGATTTATGTTGAAGATAAAGTAACAAAAGATAAATTTGTTGATATGATTTCCGGCTTGCCGGGAGATGAGCTTCAAAATATTAAAATTATTCTGGCACAAAGGGTCTTTGAAAATTTCAATATCGACAACCAGATAAATATGCTGTTTGACCGAAAAGTTGAGCTTGAAAACGGAGGCTCCATAATAATTGATGTTACGGAAGCATTGACAGTAATTGATGTTAACAGCGGAAAATATACAGGAAGCCGAAATATGGAAGAAACAGCTTTGGCTATCAACCTTAAGGCGGTTGAAGAAATTGCAAGGCAGATAAAGCTGAGAAATTTAAGCGGAATAATTTTAATTGATTTCATTGATGTTAAGAAGGAAGAAAGTATTGCTCTTATAACAGCTAAAGCCAAGTCGTTGTTTAGGGATGATAAAACAAAAACAAATGTTATCGGAATGACAAAACTTAATATTATGGAAATAACGAGAAAGAAAAATAAGGAAAACTTCTTCAATCTAATAACCGAAGAATGCATACACTGCAGCGGCAGCGGCAGAAGCATCTCGAAAATATATATATTTATTAAAATTGAAGGAATAATAAAGAATATTAAGTATAATACATCTTCCGAAGCTGTTATTTTAAATGTGGGATGTATATTGTACAATAAAATAATCAAAAGCTGCATGGACATTATTACTGAAATTGAAAAAAAATACGATATTAAAATATTTATTGAGCAGGACGGCAATATTCTATCTGATGAGATTATTGCAGGAAAAATGGGAAAGTTGTCCAATATAGATGGAATATATCGAATATAGCAGTTTCGCAGGCTCCATCACCATTTTGTTCACTCCCCAAAAAAATTAAGTTGACAAACATTTTATAGTTTGATAGAATAAATAGCTGTTAGAGCCGCGCGGAACAGGTTTAAAACGATAAGTACCTGCAATGGCGAGACTGGGAAGAGGAGGTAAATTATGTACGCAATTATTGAAACAGGTGGAAAACAATATAGAGTTCAGGAAGGCGATGTTTTAAGAGTTGAAAAACTTGAAATTGCTGACGGAGAAACAGTAAAATTTGATAAAGTTTTGCTTGTAGCTGATGAAGGAAAATTGAATGTAGGAAAACCATATGTTGACGGAGCAGTAGTAGAAGCGATAGTTGAAAATCAGGGCAAAGCTAAAAAGATAATAATTTTCAAATACAAATCTAAAAAAGACTACAGAAAGAAACAAGGTCATCGTCAACCATATACACAAATTAAAGTTGAGAAAATAGTAGGATAGTATGATTACAGTTACCATATATAGAACCAAGGATGAAATCAAAGGTTTTATAGTTGAAGGTCATTCAGATTACGCTGAAGAAGGAGCTGACATAGTTTGTGCTTCAGTTTCAATATTGTCTTATACGGCATTGAATTCATTGAGCCTTGTAGCGGGAATTGCCCCTGAAAACATTGAATATTCAGTTGATGAGGATACAGGTTTAATGTGTTTGAGAACTTTAGAGAGCAATTATATAACTGATATAGTGTACAGAAACTTCATGGTCGGAATGGAATTATTATTGGAAGATTACAGTGATTATATTACACTTAAATTTGAGGAGGTGTAAACATGTTATTGAAATTAAACTTACAGTTATTTGCACATAAAAAAGGTGTCGGCAGTTCAAGAAACGGCAGGGACAGCAATGCTAAGAGATTGGGAGTAAAAAGAACAGACGGTCAATTTGTATTGGCAGGAAACATTCTTGTAAGACAAAGAGGTACTAAACTTCATCCGGGTAATAATGTAGGCAGAGGAAATGATGATACATTATTTGCCATGATTGATGGAAAGGTTAAGTACGAAAGAAAAGATAAAACAAGAAAACAGGTCAGCGTATATCCTGTTGAATTAGAAGCATAATAAGAACCCCACCCAACGACGCAATCAAAGATTGCTGTTGGGTACCCGGGAACCTTGTTGCTTGCGCAATAAACGACCTACCTAAGCGGTAGGTTTTGTTTTATGCGACGACCATAGGTGTGGGGACACACCTCTACTGTGGAGAAAGTCTTTGAGGGTAAGAGGAATGTCCCCAAATATATATAAATTGGTGAATTCCCCTGCGTAGGTTATTAATAATAAAAGAGGCTGAGAGAAATATGTTTGTAGATATAGCAAAAATAAGCGTAAAAGCCGGCAAAGGCGGAAACGGCAGCGTGGCATTCAGACGTGAAAAATACATACCCATGGGCGGACCGGCAGGAGGCGACGGAGGCGACGGCGGAAGTGTCATTTTAGTTGCCGATGAAGGTCTGCGCACATTGATGGATTTCAGATACAAAAGACATTATCAGGCTGAAAACGGCGAAGACGGAAGAGGGAAAAAACAATATGGCTCTGACGGAAAAGACCTTTATTTAAGAGTGCCGGTTGGAACGTTGATAAAAGATGAAGAAACAAACATAGTGTTAGCAGATTTAAAGACAAACGGACAGCAATATGTTGCAGCAAGAGGGGGACATGGGGGCAAGGGAAATGTAAAGTTTAAAAACTCCATAAGACGCACTCCTCGTTTTGCCGAGCCGGGAACCAAGGGTGATGAAAGAGAAATTGTTCTTGAGCTTAAACTTATTGCGGATGTCGGCTTGATAGGATTTCCCAATGTGGGAAAATCAACAATATTGGCATCTGTCACAAGTGCTAAGCCCAAAATAGCAAATTATCCTTTTACAACTTTAAAACCTAACCTTGGGGTTGTAAGTATAGGGGAAGGTCACAGCTATGTACTTGCTGATATTCCCGGGCTTATAGAAGGTGCTTCTGAAGGAGCAGGCTTAGGGCTTGATTTTTTAAGACACATTGAAAGAACAAGATTGTTGCTGCATGTTATTGATGCATCAGGTCAAGAGGGAAGAGATCCGGTTGAAGATTTTTACAAGATAAATGATGAGCTTAAACAATACAGTGATAAATTGTCTCAAAAAGAACAGATAATTGTTTTAAATAAAATGGAGCTGCCGGGGGCTGTAGATAATGCAGAAAAAATAGAAAAAGAATTTTCAGGTAAATATGAAATAATCCAAGTGTCTGCTGCAACAGGCAAAGGACTTGAGCTGCTTAAGAAAAGAGCTTATGAAAAATTGCTTCAGATTGAAGAAGAAATTGAATTTGTGGATGAAGAAGCTGTTGATAAGCTCCAAGATAAAAAAGAAAGAGATACAATTGTTGTAACCAAGGAAGATGATATATATTTGGCAGAAGGAGATTTTCTTGAAAGACTTGTTGCATCAACAAATTTTGATGACTTTGAATCCTTTTCAAATTTTCAAAAAGTTCTTATTGACAAGGGTGTAATACAGAAATTAAGAGAACTTGGCGCCAAAGAAGGAGATTTAATCAGTGTGTGCGGAGTAGAATTTGATTTTGTGGATTAAGCGAATGCACCAGATTTATTGGTGCCAGTCGCTTATCCTCCTAATGTTACATCCTGCATGTTGTACCATTTCATTGCTTCATGAAATTGTTCAGGTTTAAAGTCCGGCCACATGTCATCTATTGTATAAATATCGGAATAAACAGACTGAATAGGCAGAAATCCGGACAGTCGTTTTCTTCCGCCCCACCTTAATATTAAATCAATTCTTGATATGTCTCTTGAATAAAGACCATCCATTATGTTTTTTCTGGAGGAAGTACTGTCAAGGTTGGATATATCCCAATCCCAGCCGTAATTAACCAAAAAATTGACTTTTATACCGCCCGCACCTACATTTGTTCTTTTTGTGTATTTCATTAATTCTTTAGGGAACATTGGAGAATTATAATTACCTATTATCAGCAGGGAAACATTCTCTTTTGCTATTAATTCAACTGCATCAACACAGGATTTTTGGAATGCCTCTATTTGATCCTTGGGCCTTTTACAATTGTCGGTAGTAAAACCATAATAAGTTATTTCGTCTATTCCATATTCCTGTGCTAATTTTAGTGCTTGAAGACCGGGATTAAGCCCATATTCATATCCGTCTTTTTTTTGCAAGCCTTTATCCTGGGCCCATCTCCTGTTACCGTCAGGAATAAGCCCTAAGTGTTTAGGTATTCTCATAAAGTTCACCTTTCCTTTATTATGGTATTATTTGCAAGCTGCATGGAATTATACTCCAAGTTATCACATTTTTGTTTTTTATTAATATAATAATATTCCCCCGTATATTTAAGAATAGGTAAAGCGTGATGATATAAAATTAATAGGTTTACATTTGTTTTATATTTACACACATTTTACAATATCAGTATAAAATTCATATAATCCAAGTGTAAAGTATAATCAAATATGAAATTGAAGGAGGTGATAAGATGATTAAAGGAATATTATTTGATAAGGACGGCACATTAATAGATTTTTCATTATGGAGAAATGCCGGAATCAATACAATTCAAACTATATTAAATGAATACAATTTGAATAATGATAAACTTAATAAAGAGCTTCAAAGAGCAATAGGTATAAAGGAAAAGGGAGTAGAACCTTTTGGTGCTTTGGCTTATAGCTCACATGAACAGTTGGCTTACGAGCTTCATTTTATCCTTAATAAGCATGTAAATATTGAGCTTGACAAATTCAAAACTCATGTAGTTGAATTGCTGAGAAAAGAAGTATTAAAGGATAATGTTGAATTTAAAGAAATTGTAAGCATAAAAACTCTATATGAATATCTGAATTCAAACAATATAAAAATGGGTATGGTAACGGCAGATTCCAAGCAATCAGCATTGCATTTGATAAATAAGCTGAATTTAAATGATAGTTTTGATTTTATCGGCTCTTATGACGGTACAATGAAACGAAAACCTAACAAGGATATGTGCATGAAATTTTGTAATATGTACAGTTTAGAACCCGGCGAAGTAGCGATTGTGGGTGATTCTTACAACGACATGCTCTTTGCATTAAATTCCGGCGCAATCGGGGTAGGTGTATTGTCCGGTGTAAGCAGTAAAATTAATTTAAAAGATGTAGCCAACGTTATAGTTCCTTCTGCAGGCTCACTGCTTGATAAAGATGTGCTTGAAGCATTAGATGAAAAAAGTTATGAAGCAAGGGAACTACGCACAGCATAAGCCTATGCATGAAAAGCAATGAGGCTTATTTTTTTTCTCTAATTTAGTCATAATTTCCTATATATGGGCAATAATATGTATAAAACATAAGGGGAGAATATTTATGAACGAATTTGAGAGAATCAAAAAAATGTATGATAATGGATTCAGATGCATAAGATATGACGATACTAAAGATGGCGATATGTGTATATATTTCAAGAATTTCGACAATGAAGATTCTGAGGCCATAAGGGTAGCGGATTTTGAACAAAAAATGCAGATAAAAAATTTTATTAACCAGAATACTATGAGATAGCAGGGAACTTGCGGTTACTGTGAACAGTTCCTTTTTATGTCCAATTATTTCTTGTAAATTCAAGGCTTCTAATATATAATAACTATAATATTTGAAGCGAGGGAGGAAATAATGAGTACTGCAGATAAAATTTTTAAAGAAATGTGTAAAGATATATTGAAAAACGGTGTATGGGACACGGCTTACGATGTAAGACCAAGATGGGAGGATGATACACCTGCTCACACTATTAAGAAGTTTGGCATAGTAAACAGATACGATTTGCAGGAGAGTTTTCCCATTCTTACACTCAGAAAAACAAATTTCAAAGCTGCCGTTGACGAGCTTTTGTGGATATGGCAGAAAAAATCAAACAATGTTAATGAGCTGAACAGCCGTATCTGGGATTCCTGGGCAGATGAAACAGGATCAATAGGCAAGGCCTACGGCTACCAGTTAGGAATAAAGCACAAATACAAGGAAGGCGAATTTGACCAGGTAGACAGGGTTTTATATGATTTAAAAAATAATCCGGCAAGCAGAAGAATTTTAACAAATATTTATAATTTTCAGGATTTGCATGAAATGCATCTCTATCCATGTGCATACAGCATGACTTTCAATGTTTCAGGCAATAAGTTAAATGCAATATTAAATCAGCGCTCTCAGGATGTATTGGCAGCAAACAACTGGAATGTGGTGCAATACTCAATATTGGTACATATGATGGCTCAAGTAAGCGGACTGATTGCAGGAGAATTAGTTCATGTAATTGCAGATGCTCATATTTATGACAAGCATATTCCAATAATTGAAGAGCTGATTGAAATGGAAGAGCATGAGCCGCCAATCTTGGAAATAGATAAAGGTGTTAATAATTTTTATAATTTCACTGTGGATAGTTTTAAGATAAACAATTACAAATACAATCCTTTTAAAGTAAAGGTACCCATAGCGGTATAAGGGAGTAATCATGAAACTTATAGTTGCAGTAGCAAGAGATTGGGGAATAGGAAATAAGGGAGGACTGTTGTTCAATGCACCTGAAGATATGGAATTTTTTAAAAATTCCACTTTAAACAAGGTTGTTGTTATGGGCAGAAAGACACTTCTTTCTCTTCCCGGAGGAAACCCCTTAAAAAACAGGATAAATATAGTCATGACAAGTGATGTGGATTTTAAAAAAGAAGACTGCATTATAGTTAATTCCACAGAAGCTTTGTTTGAAGAACTTAAAAAATACAACAGTGATGATGTGTTTTTAATAGGCGGCGGGAAAATGTACAATGAGCTGTATTCCTATTGCAGTGAAGCATATATTACCAAATTTGACGCCATACAAGAAGCAGATACATATTTGCATAATTTTGATGAAGACAAGGATTGGCTTCTCACTTATGCATCAGAAATACATGAACACAATGGATTAAGATTCATATTCAATACATACAAAAATTTAGCTTTAAAAGAATAATAAATAATAAAGGATGATTTGAAAGGATTTGTTTTTAAAGCAACTCAAATCCTTTATTATTTAATCGGTTTTCCTTGTTTAAGGGGACTGACCATAACTAAATGCTCAAAATTTCAAGTTTTGTGTGGTTTTCCAGTAATAAAGTATATTTTTCATGTCGAATATGTTCAAAATTACATAAAATTTATCGAAAATTGAGATATATTCCACTATAATTCACACAAAACTTGAAATTTTGAGCATCTCAATAGAAAATTTACAATCAGCTTATAGATTTAGTTTGAGAAGATTATTGTTGATTTATAATTACCGGTCAATTTCTCTTAATGCCAAAGACTCATATTTTGTTTGATGTTGCTGTAACATATCCTCAAAGTTATAAGCACCGCTCAAAATCAAATCTTCGGTCCTCGCATATGGAATGTGCAAGGGGCTTAAAAGGTGTACGTAACTAAAGATATTATAAGTATCATAAATATCACTGTCAACCTTGACAGTATAACGGTAAAGCACATATCCACCCTGTTCTTCAGAGCCAAGAGGATAACTTAGAGCGCCTGTTATCAGCACAGGATAGTAGGTGCCAAACATCGTGTTTTGTGTCACCTTATCACATACAATGCGGGGAAAATCCGCAGTATACCCGGTACCTCTTTTGCTGTAGAATAGGCCGCTGCTGATTATCAGCTTGTCATCCGCTGCTGTTTCTCCTGAAATCAGAATGCCGTCCTGCCAGATTGGCCGCCCGCCATTCCATTTGAAATATTGCATGACATACATTATATTTTTCGGCATTTCAATATATACCGTCGTGGCTTGAATATTTTTCTTCCCCGGTTCATAAGTATGGGTTATTTGTGTATATCCTCCATAGCTTTCCTGATGTTCAATCCTTTTGGGATCCATCATCAACAACTTACTAAATGATTCTACATTCACAGCTTCACTTAGCATTGTCACATCTTCATTACTTAGATATTGCAAGGCTTCAGACGGAAACCCCTTGTCAAGGAGATGTTGCCTTGCTTCAGTTGTTTCAGGCGGAGAATACCCTTGTGGTTTTAGTTTCAAGTGATTGTAAAAAACACTGCAGATTATAATAGTTGTAAATGCAATAAGAAAATACATCCATCCGAATGTTCGATTGTTAATCTTGACAGGGGCGTTTGTCAGAACATATCCCGTATCGTCCAATTCACTCCCTATGTGGTACAATGAACGTATTATAAAAATATAGCATATCACCATAGGAATAAAGATAAGCCAGCTGTTTGAAAGTGGCGATAGAGCAATAAGGAATGCTGCCATTGTCCACAATGATGCCCAAAGTAACGGGTCAGCTTCCATTAATCTGCCTGCTTTTTTGGAAGCTTCTTTCAAAGCTGCCCGGAAAACGAGGAACATAGATATTTGGAAGGGAAACATTAACGTACCTATAACGAGTTGCGGATAGTCCATAATGTTTAGGGGCGTAGAAACCCAAATCAGGTCTATAAGCTGTAAAAGTAACTTTAATATGGAAAGTATCCATGCAATCTTAAAGAATTTGTTTTCGTTTCTCAGGCTGCGAAAACCGAGAAAAATCAGTATAATTCCTATAGTAGGCAGAATATATTGCAGGTATAAAAAATTCAATTCAAATGTTGTCAGGATAAAACCCCAAGTGATAAAGCCAATGGGTTTGCTCCACGGATTTGTCTTACGTATTTCCTCTTCCGGAGGGGTTACATAGCTGAGATGCTCAATCATCCGCTTATCAAAGTTATAATCTTTTTCGCTCATCTAAAATCACCTCGTAATTCCTTCTGCAACTTTTTTCGCAGGCGGTATAGTCTTCCTTCGACAGAGCGGTCAGTCATTCCAAGCTCTGCAGCAATTTGGGATGTCCGCTGCATATAATAGTATTTACGGTAGAAAATATGCTGTTCTTCAAGAGAAAGTGTGCTTATTGCACGCTTTAATTCTTCTGCCCGTTCTTGGCGAAGGACGTCATCTTCTACAGAAGATGTATTTACTGTCTCTTCTTTTAGTTCGTCATGCTCAGGATACCTGTGTTTCAAATAATTAAGTGCTGTATTTCTCGATATTACGGTAAGCCATGTGGAAAATTTGCCCTTTTCCGGAGAATAGCTCTCGATGGAATGCCAGACCTTTACGCATATATCGCTGATGCATTCTTCTATATCGCTCTCATTTTGTAAGATGCCTCCAACTATATAATGCATCAGTCCTGAATATTGTTGTTGCATGAGCATTATGCCTTTGTCCTTTGATGATCTTATAAGCTCAATAATCTTTTCATCCACATGTCCACCTCCACCATCATCTAAATTATTATACAAGTAAATTTGCAGAATCCCACGAAAAATATATTTTAAATTTGTATATTGAAATACGGGTGTTGCCCTAGTCTCAGAGCAACACCCGTGAAATTTTTTACATTTTTATTTATCAATATGAACGTTCAGTGTATCTTTTATTGCAGCTTGTGCAGCTGCAAGTCTTGCCACAGGAACTCTGAACGGTGAGCATGATACATAGTCAAGCCCTACTCTGTGGAAGAATTCTACTGAAGCCGGGTCTCCGCCATGTTCGCCGCAAACTCCAAGGTGCAGGTGCTCCTTTGCTTTTCTGCCAAGTTTAACAGCCATGTCAACTAATATGCCGACACCCTCCTGGTCAATAGTTTCAAAGGGGTCTTGTTCAAGAATTCTTGCTTCCTTGTAATCTTCCAAGAATTTGCCTGCATCATCTCTTGAATATCCAAATGTCATCTGTGTAAGATCATTTGTTCCAAAGGAGAAGAAATCAGCATATTCTGCCACTTCATCAGCTGTTAAGCATGCTCTTGGTATTTCAATCATTGTGCCCACAAGATAGTCCAGATCAGAATTGAATTCCTTCTTTGTCTCTTCAGCTGTTTCGATTATTAGTTTTCTCAGTATGATGAGTTCTTCTTTCTTGCCTACAAGAGGAACCATTATTTCAGGCACGAATTCCAAATTTTCTTCCCTTGAAACTTCGATGGCAGCTTCAATTATCGCTCTTGTCTGCATTTTTGCTATTTCAGGATATGAAATTGCAAGACGGCAGCCTCTGTGACCAAGCATCGGGTTAAATTCGTGGAGACTGTTGATTTTAGCTTTTAATTCATGTAAAGGAACATCCATAGCTTCAGCTAATTCTACTATATCTTCTTCCTCTGCAGGTAAAAACTCATGAAGAGGAGGGTCAAGAAGCCTGATTGTAACAGGGCGAACACCCATTGCTTTAAATATTCCTTTGAAGTCGTTTTTCTGCATAGGCATAATTTCTGCCAAAGCTTTTTCTCTTTGCTCGACAGTATCAGAAATAATCATCTTTCTTACAGAGAATATACGGCTTTCTTCAAAGAACATGTGCTCGGTCCTGCAAAGACCTATGCCTTCTGCGCCGAATTTTACGGCTGCTTCAGAATCATGGGGTGTATCAGCATTTGTACGAACCCTTAGTCTTCTGAATTCATCTGCCCAAGTCATTAATTTTTCAAAGTTTCCGGATATATTAGCCGGAACTGTTTTTATTACTCCCACATATACACTTCCTGTTGAACCGTCAAGTGAAATATAATCACCTTCATGGTAAACCGCTTTGTTTACAGTCATTGTTTTGTTCTTTTCATCTACCGTTACTGTTTCACAGCCGGCAACACAACATTTACCCATGCCTCTTGCAACAACAGCAGCATGAGAAGTCATTCCTCCCCTTGAAGTCAGTATACCTTTGGCTTTGCTCATTCCTTCAATATCTTCGGGGGATGTTTCTTTTCTAACAAGAATTGTATCTTCACCTTTTAATGATGCTTCAACTGCATCTTCGGCTGTAAAATATATTTTTCCTGAGGCTGCTCCGGGAGAAGCAGGCAGTCCTTTTGCAATAGGAGTTGAGCTTTTAAGCTCATTAGGGTCAAACTTTGGATGTAAAAGCTGATCTAATGATTTGGGGTCAACTCTTAAAACTGCTTCTTCCTTAGTTATCAATCCTTCATCAACCATTTCAACCGCAGCTCTTAATGCAGCATCTGCTGTTCTTTTGCCTGAACGTGTCTGAAGCATATAAAGTTTGCCTTCTTCAATTGTAAACTCAATATCCTGCATGTCTTTGTAATGTTGCTCAAGTTTTTCTGAAGCATTTATGAATTCATCATATATTTCAGGCATTATATCTTTTAATTTGTCAATTGTAAGCGGAGTACGAATTCCTGCTACAACATCTTCGCCCTGTGCATTTATTAGGAATTCACCGAATACTTTATTTTCTCCTGTAGACGGATTTCTTGTGAATGCAACTCCTGTTCCTGATGTGTCTCCCATGTTTCCGTATACCATTGACTGAACATTTACTGCTGTTCCTATATCATGAGGTATGTCATATAAATTTCTGTATGTAATAGCTCTTTGATTGTTCCATGATTTAAATACTGCTTCTACTGCCATTAAAAGCTGTTTTTTAGGATTGTCGGGAAAGTCCTCATGTACTGTATCCTTGTAAATCTTCTTAAATTCCTGTACCAGCTCTTTTAAATCACCTGCTGTCAGTTCAGTATCAAATTTGTAACCATTTTTGTGCTTTTTGTTTTCAAGCGCGCTTTCAAATAAATGCTTGGGAACGTTTAAAACAACATCGCTGAACATTTGAATAAATCTTCTGTAACTGTCATATGCAAAGCGTGTATTTCCTGTTTTTCTTGCAATACCTTCAACAGTGTCGTTATTTAAACCAAGGTTTAAGATTGTATCCATCATACCCGGCATTGAAAACTTAGCTCCTGACCTGACTGATACCAATAGCGGATTTTCAGCATCACCAAATATCTTTTCTGTTTGTTCTTCAAGAATAGATAAATTAGATTGAATTTGGCTAATTATTTCTTCTGATAATTTTTCGCCTTGATTGTAAAATTCAGTGCAGGCTTCCGTAGTAACGATAAATCCTTGGGGCACAGGCATTCCAATGTTAGTCATTTCGGCTAAATTTGAACCCTTTCCTCCTAATAAGCTTTTTTGAGAAGCACTTCCTTCTTTAAATAAGTAAACCCATTTTTTGTCCATATAGACCTCCTTCTTTCCATAAATTCCTTAATTATTGCAACACTCAAATTTTATTTAAAATGCTGATAATTTTTAACATTAATATTTAATAAAAAATGATTATATAGACCAATAATATTATAAATCTTGGAAAAAGTACAGTGTTATTTAAAGAAATTCAAAAATAATATATTAGCTTGTTAATGTTCACTAATGTAATATTAAGGATGGCAGCCCGTGTCATTGCCATGGAATAAGCCATTCTTTAATAAGAAAAAATATCTATCAAGCAGTAGCATTTTCATGTATGGATATCCTTAAAATAATATTAATTACAACAAAATTAAGATAAGGGTTGTTTTAGTCCTCACCTATGTTGTATAATAATGCCATAAGATTCCTAGGGGAATAAAATTTTGGAGGGTTTTTATGTTTTCAACAGTAAATAAAGTTCAAGAGTATTGTGTAATTAACAAAATTAAAATGATTGACTTTAAAATGATTGACATAAATGGACGTTGGCGTCATTTAACGATTCCGGTCGAAAGGCTGAATGAAGATACGATGAAGTATGGTATTGGTTTTGACGGGTCAAATTACGGTTACGCTACCGTTGAGAAGAGCGATATGGTATTCATCCCTGATCTTACCAGTGCTCATATAGACCCTTTTGTCGATGTACCCACCCTTTCTATGATTGGAAATGTATTTGTTATACATCCTGACGGGAATACACCATTTGCTCAATATCCAAGGAATGTTGCCTTAAAAGCGGAAGAATATCTTCGCAAAAGTAAAATAGCTGATTCCATGATTATAGGTCCTGAATTCGAATTTCATGTTCTGGATCATATCAGTTATGAATGCAAGCCAAACAAAGTAGCTTTTGAAATGGATACATCTCAAGCTGAGTGGAACAGCGGCAATAATGAAATCCGAAATTTAGGTTATACAGTTCCTTTAAAAGGCGGCTATCATATAACTGCACCCCATGATATAACTTACGGATTGCGCAGCAGAATGTGTCTTCTTTTAGAGGATTGGGGAGTAGAAATAAAATATCACCATCATGAAGTAGGCGGGCCCGGACAGCTTGAAATCGAGGTTGAGCTTGGCGAACTGACTGAAATGGCTGATAAAACAATGATAATAAAATATGTTGTCAAGAATTCTGCCATAGCAGAAAATAAAACTGCAACATTTATGCCTAAACCGTTTTTTGCAGAAGCCGGGAACGGTATGCACGTACATATGCTTTTAATGAAGGATGGGAAACCTTTATTTTATGATGAGAAGGGATATTCCGGTCTCAGCCAGGAGGCTCATTGGTTTATAGGAGGTTTGTTGAAGCATGTCAGGTCTCTTTGCGGTTTGACAAATCCTTCCACAAATTCATACAAACGTCTTGTGCCCGGATACGAAGCACCGGTTACAATAGGTTATGCAACTTCAAACAGAAGCGCAGTTGTCCGCATACCTGCATATGCTAAATCTCCGGAAACAAAACGTTTTGAAATAAGGAATCCTGACGGAACATGCAATCCTTATTATGCTTATGCAGCTATACTTATGGCAGGAATAGACGGTATCATCAATAAAATAGACCCCCATGAAAACGGCTGGGGACCATACGATTATAATCTTTACAATCTTTCACCGGATGAGCAGAAAAAACTTACAGCTCTGCCTCAATCTTTAGACGAAGCGCTTAAAGCTTTGGAAGAAGACCATGATTACCTGCTTCGCGGCGGAGTATTCCCTGAAGAATTATTAAATAAGTGGATTGCAAATAAACGCATGGAAATGAACGAAATTAATAAAATACCTCATCCTGCGGAATTTGCATATTATTACGACTTGTAATATTTATTATCCAATAAATAACAAGGCACCCTGCTGATGTAAATTAAGGGTGCCTCTTTAGTTGTTATAGGGGTGACACATAGGGAATCAGATGAATTTGAATATAATATAATAGCTTTGACATAATAATTCAAACATAATATAATTATTAAGGCGGGGCAAAGCACGGTTGGTATATCACCCTCCCCGCGTTGAAAGGGAGTTTTGAAATTGCATGGCGATATGCCATTGCTTCAACTCATTTCAAATAAGCATAGTGAGGTTATAATGAAATATTTAGATAATATTAATACGCCGGAAGACATCAAGCTTTTAAATTTGGAGGAATTAAATTCTCTTTGCGGTGAATTGAGAGAATATATTTTAGAAAACGTTTCAAAAACAGGTGGACATCTTGCATCAAACTTGGGAGTGGTAGAACTTACAGTAGCACTGCACCGAGTTTTCAATACTCCCCGTGATAAGATAATATGGGATGTGGGTCATCAGACATATGCACACAAAATTCTTACGGGTAGAAAAAATAAAATGTCAACATTAAGGCAGTTTAATGGTATAAGCGGATTTCCCAAAAGAAATGAAAGTATTTATGATGTGTTTGATACGGGGCACAGCAGCACCTCTGTTTCGGCAGCAATGGGTATGGCAAGAGCCAGAGATTTAAAAAAAGAGGATTACGAAATTGTTGCAGTTATAGGAGACGGTGCCCTTACCGGAGGAATGGCTTTTGAAGCATTAAATGACGCAGGAAGAAGCAATACAAAACTTTTGATAATTTTAAACGACAATGAAATGTCCATATCCAAAAATGTGGGCGGATTGTCCCGCTATTTAAGCAGAATAAGAACTACCAAAAGATATTTATCAACTAAAAGGGATGTGGAAAAATTATTAAATAAAATTCCTGTGGGCAAACAGATTAAATCGGTATTAAAAAGTGCAAAGGACGGTATAAAGCAAATAGTTGTGCCCGGAATGATTTTTGAAGAATTAGGACTTACATACATGGGACCTGTTGACGGTCACAATATACATGAAATTATTGAATCCTTGGAAACAGCAAAAAATATTGAAGGCCCTTTATTAATGCATGTAATCACAAAAAAAGGCAAGGGCTATAAGTTTGCTGAAGAAAGACCAAATGAATTTCATGGTGTTTCTGCCTTTAATTTAGAAACCGGAGAAGCTTCCAAAAATTCTTCCCTGTCATATTCCGATTATTTTGGCATGAAAATGTGTGAAATCGCAGAGAGAAATGAAAATGTGGCTGCAATAACAGCAGCTATGACTGATGGCACCGGGCTTACGGATTTTGCAAAAAAATTCCCCAATAGGATTTATGATGCAGGCATTGCAGAACAACATGCTGTTACTATGGCTGCAGGCCTTGCGGTAAGCGGGATTATTCCTGTTGTTGCACTTTATTCATCATTTCTTCAAAGAGCTTACGACCAGATTATTCATGATGTTGCATTACAGAATCTTCATGTTGTTTTTGCTGTAGACAGAGCAGGAATAGTGGGAAATGACGGTGAAACACATCAAGGTGTGTTTGATGAAGGATTTTTGAATTTAATTCCCAATATGAAAGTATTATCTCCGGCTGATTACAGGGAATTCGGCAATATGCTTGAGTATGCTGTTTCATGTGACGGACCCGTAGTAATAAGATATCCAAGGGGAAGTATGAACAAAAATATTAACAACAGTGACTTAAGCATAGACTTGGGCAAAGGGTACATAGTTGAAGAAGGGGAGGATATAACAATAGCTGCAGCCGGTAAAATGGTAAAGACAGCAGTTGAAACAAGGGAAATCTTAAAAACAAGAAATATAGAAGCAGAGGTTCTTAATTTAAGATTTATAAAACCCCTTGATAAAGAGCTGATAATAAAGTCCGTTGACAAAACGAAATCATTGGTAATAATTGATGAAGCAACGGTTTATGCTTCCTATGCCGGGAATATTTTCAATATACTTCCTAAAAATGTAGATGTACTGCTGAAAACTTTACCTGATGAATTCATTAAACAAGGCTCAATTGAAGAGCTTTTACAGGAAAATAAATTAGATGCAGAATCAATAGCAGCTGATATAATTAAGTGGAAGGCAATGAAGCCGATTAATATGATTAATTGTTAAATTATAAGAAAATGTATTATTTACTATTGAAATTTTAAGGAGCTTCATTTATATTATAGTTACGGATATATTATTTTACTCACGATCAAAAAAAAAGGGGATTTGAAGATGAATAAAGTAGAAATAGTTATTGGAGATAAAAAGTATAGTGTAAAAACTGATGAAAGTCCCGAGTATGTAAAGAAAATAGAATCTGTTTTAAATGATCAGATTAATATAATAGCAAATCAAAATAAGCGTTTTAATGATATAGACAAATTAATTTTGTCATCCTTTGTAGTTATTGACAGGTATATGAAACTTTCTGATGAAATTGTTGAATACAAAAAAGATATATGTGAAGAAATCCAGACTTTGAAGGAAGCAAAAGAATTATCCGAAAAGGAAAGAGAAGAATCTGTTAATAAGGCGGCGGATGCCATAATTGAAAAAGAAAGATTCAAAGAAAAATTATTGGCAAAAGATAATGATCGCGAATATTTAAATTCCCAAATAACAAAGCTGCAGGAAAGAGTAAATGAACAGGAACAGCAGCTGTTGAAGAGCGAAATGATCATAAATGAATTAAAATTAAAAAACGAAGAGCTGGTTGAATATAACGATGAACTATCTAAAGAAAGAGAAAACTTTACAAAAGAAATAAGTTTTATGAATAATACAAAGGCAAGCTTAAACGGAAGGATTTCAAAGCTGCAGTTAAAACTGAACGAGAAGGAGCAGGAAGTAATCAATCTTGAAAAAAATATAAGAGAGCTTAAAAGTTCAGTGGATGATAAATCACAGAAGCTATATAATTTTAGCGATGAGCAGCAAAAAATGAACTTATTGGTTGATTCCAAAGAAAAAGATATTGATTCTTTGATTAATAAAATCAATTTACTGCAAAATAAGCTTAATGACAAGGATGAAACAATAGCTTCCAAGGATAAATTAATAAATGATTTAAAAGGTAATGAAGATGTATTTAAAGAAAAATATGAATCAATTAATGATGAAAAGGAAAAATATTTAGAAGAGCTTTTAATGATAAACAGCGACAAGGAAAGCCTTATTAACAACATAAACCAGCTGCAGGAAAAACTGAACAGAAAGGAAGCTGAAAACTTTCAGAATCAGTTGGAAATAAATCAGCTTAAAAAGGAAAATACGGAGCTTATGGAGCTTTTAGACGAAGAAACAGCAAAATGATAAAAACAATGGCGACATTCCTATTACCCTCAAAGACTCAAATTCGGGGACATTCCTTCATGGACTGACCCTAAATGAATCACTGACCATGAAGGTGTGTCCCCATACATATTTGAACGCGTCAGCGTTCTTTTTTAAAAACAGGAGAAGCAATGAATGTAGAATTATTAGCACCGGCAGGCAGTATTGAATCATTTTATGCCGCAGTAAACAGCGGAGCGGATTCAGCATATTTGGGGGGGAAGTTTTTTAACGCAAGACACTTTTCCCAAAATTTCGATAACGAGGAAATGAAGCATATTGTTAAATATGCACATAATAAAGGCGTAAAAGTATATGTTACCATGAATACGGTTTTAAAGGATAATGAAATTACGGATGCATTGAACTATGCAATATTTTTGTATGAAAATGATGTAGATTCCTTAATCGTACAAGATTTAGGTTTGTTGTATCTTATAAACAAATATATACCGGATTTCCCGGTGAACATAAGCACACAAGCAGCCGTATACGATGAATACGGTGTTAAATTTTTTGAAGAGCTCAATGTTAAAAAGGTTATTATGGCAAGAGAGCTGTCAATACAAGAGCTTAAGGAGGCAGCGAAGAATACCGGAACTGATTTGGAAGTATTCATTCACGGGGCACTTTGCACATGCTATTCAGGACAATGCTATATGTCAAGCTTTTTGGGAGGCAGAAGCGGCAACAGAGGAAAGTGCGCTCAGCCTTGCAGACTGAGCTACAGTTTTTATGACAAAGAAACAGGGCAAGAAATTGATGATTATAACACAATGCCCCTCTTGAGCTTAAAAGATTTCATAGCGGGGGAAAGCATAAATGAACTTATTGAAGCAGGAATAAAAACCTTTAAAATTGAAGGGCGCATGAAGGGACCTGCATACACTTCATCAGTGGTGGAATACTACAGACAAATAATAGATAATTACTACAGCGGTGAAAATATTGATGCAGCTCATTTAAAAGACAAAGCTATACAAACATTCAGCAGAGGTTATACAAACGGGTATTTAAAGCCCTCAAAAGATGATGAAATGTATGCAAAATTGAGTTCCGGTGTAAAGGGAGAAAATATCGAAGAAATCGAAGAAGATGTAAAGGATAAAGCACAGGAATATTCAAGGTTCAGAAGAAATAAAATAAACCTTAGCATTGAGTTAAGAATAGGCGAACAAGCTGTACTGAAGCTTTCTGACGGGGAAAATACAATAGAGGTGAAAAGCAAAGAGATTTGCGAGACCAGCATCAAAAATAGTGTGACAGATGAAATTATAAATGAGCAGTTGTCAAAGCTTGGAAATACTATATATGAACTAGATGAGTTAAAAATTGAAAAAGATGAAGGAGTTTTTATCCGGAAAAGCACATTGAATCAATTAAGGCGGGATGCTACGGAAATACTCTATGAAAAATGCGGCAAGGTTTATGACAGAAGAGAAATTAAACCTTTTACATATAATGATATATTTCCATATAACAATAAAAAAGGGCAATCTCCAACGTTAAGCATTAAAATAAACAGCATTGACGAATTAAAGTATGCTGACAATATTAAGGTTAAACGCTTATATGTGCCTTATTATTTAAATATGGAAGATATTAAAGAAGTAAAAGTTGAAGAAAAATATTTATGGTGTCCAAATATAGTATCCAAGGCAGATTATAAAATTTTGGAACAAAATTTAAAATTATATGAAGAGATATTTGACGGTGTATGTGTAAACAATGTAGGAAGTTTTTATTTCTTTAAGAAAAACTCAAGACTTAAGCTTCACTGCGGACCGTTCTTTAATATTATCAATACCTTTTCGGCAGAATTATTAAAGGAAAAGGGTGCTCACAGCTTTACATTTTCAGTAGAAACAAATATAAGGGACATGGAAAGCATGATGAAACACACTTCCTTAAGCTCGGAAATTGTTGCACATGAATACGTGCAGCTTATGTTTATGAAAAATTGCCCTATGTCAATGCTTAAGAATTGTAAAAACCTGCAGGACTGTGAAAAATGCAGTTACAAAAACAAATATCAGTTAAAAGACAGAAAAGGAATTTATTTCAATATTGAAAGACAAAACAGGCTTACTCATATATACAACAGTGTGCCCCTTACTATAATAGGAAAAGCATATGATTTTGTTGAAATAAATATTGAGTATTTTTTAATAGATACAACGTATTTGGACGATGCAGAAGAAATAATTGACGCATTGTACTGTGAAATAAACGGGGTTAAAACACCTGATGTTTTGGAAGAAAACAAATTTACAAGAGGTCATTATCTGAAGAATATACTTTAGCGGAAAGGGGACACACCTCTTTCTATAGGGCAAGTCTTTGGAGTAAGAGGAATGTCCCCAAATTAGAGCGACACACCGACAGAGGAAGGGGGACACACCTTTAATGAAGGGATAGTCTTTGCGGGCAGGCATTAAAGGAATGTCCCCGTACTGGGATAGCCTTTGCGAGTAGGCATTAAAGGAATGTCCGTTTGGAGGAATTACAATGAAACAAAAATCTAAACATGTTTTGGAATTTGATAAAATAATTGAAAAAGTTGCCGGATTTGCTGAAACCAACATGGGAAAAGAAGAGGTATATAAATTGGATACATCCTCTAACTTTGAAGGTGTAAAATTCAAGCAAAAACAAACAGCCCAAGCACTTTCAATAATTATTGAAAAAGGCTCACCTCCCTTGGGAGGTATTTCTGATATAAAAGAATATGTGAAAAGAGGAGCTGTAGGAGGAATTATATCCCTGCGCGGACTTTTGAACTGTGCTGATACATTAAGAGCGGCAAGACTTTTAAAAAACTACGTTCTTCTTAATAATGAAGACAGAGATTATGAGCTATTGGAAGAGCTGTGTGAAAACATACATACAAACAAGGATATTGAAGAAAGAATATATTCGGTTATTATCAGTGAAGAAGAAATAGCAGATGATGCAAGCTCAGAGCTTAAACGTATAAGAAGAGAAATTCAAATAAAAAACAATTCCATAAAAAATAAAATTAATTCAATAGTAAGCTCTTCTTCCATGCAGAAATACTTGCAGGAGGCAATAGTTACCATGCGCAATGACAGATATGTAATTCCTGTCAGGAAAGAATACAGAAGCATGGTTAAAGGCATTATTCATGACCAGTCTGCAACAGGCTCCACGCTTTTTATCGAGCCTATGGCTGTTGTTGAAATGACCAATGATATTGCCAATTTAAAAATCGAAGAAAAAAAGGAAATTGAGCGTATTTTATTAGAACTTAGTATGATGGTTGGCGATACAAGCGAGGAAATGCTCAACAACCAGGAAATTTTAAAAGAGCTTGATTTTATTTTTGCCAAGGGCAAGTATGCCATCAGTATAAACGGAATTGAGCCTAAGGTAAATGATAGAGGATACATAAGGATTAAAAAAGGAAGACATCCTCTTATAGACCCGGAGTTGGTAGTGCCGATTGATGCAGTCTTAGGTGACGAATATACAACACTTATAATAACAGGACCTAATACAGGGGGAAAAACCGTTTCATTAAAAACTTTAGGACTTTTCACCCTTATGGGAATGGCAGGACTTCATCTTCCTGCGGAGTACGGCACGGAAATATCCGTTTTCAGCGCAGTTTATGCCGATATAGGCGATGAGCAAAGTATAGAGCAAAGCTTGAGTACATTTTCCTCTCACATGACAAATATTGTAAAAATAATGAAAGAGGTTGATGAAAGGTCATTTGTGCTTTTCGATGAGCTTGGTGCCGGAACAGACCCTACTGAAGGCGCAGCATTAGCAATTGCAATACTAGACACTCTTCATGAAAGAAAGATTCTGACTGCTGCAACAACACATTACTCGGAGCTTAAATTATACGCCCTTACAACAGAAGGAGTAATAAACGGAAGTGTTGAATTTGATGTTGAGACATTAAGTCCCACTTACAAGCTTCTTATAGGAGTACCCGGTAAATCCAATGCCTTTGAAATATCAAGGAAGTTAGGACTTCAACAAGAAACAATTGAAAAGGCGAAGCAAAACATAGAAACCGATAAAATTGAATTTGAAGATGCCTTAAAGCAAATTGAAGAAAACCGAATTTATATCGAGGAGAAGAAACAGGAAATTAACCGCCTTGAATCAGAAAGCAGGAAAAAACACAGCGACTTTTTATCAAAAGAGAGAAGCTCTCTTGAAAAAAGCGAGAAGCTCATAGATGAAGCTAATTATGAAGCAAGAAAAATAGTTGAGAATGCTAAGAAAGAGGCTTCTGAAATCATCAAGGAATTAAGAAAATTAAACCTTGAAATGGATAAGGATAAAAATCGTCGTGTAAACGAATTAAGACAGTCATTAAGCGATAAAACAAAGGAGCTTTCAGAAAATATTTATACTGACCAAATTGAGGAGGAGGATACATATGATACAGAGTCACCTTTAAAAACAGGTGATACGGTCATTGTAAGAAGTTTAAATCAAAAGGGAGCTATTATTTCTGATGTAGATGATTCTCAAACTGTGATGGTTCAAATAGGACTCATTAAAACAAAGGTCAAAAAATCAGACTTGGTAAAAATTAAATCTGATGAAGAAGTAAAACAGAAAAACAGCACATCTCGGATGGTCAAATTAAGAACTTCGTCAATTAGTCCTAAAATTGACCTGAGAGGATACAATCTTGATGAAGCGTTGTTGGAGCTCGATAAATATTTGGATGATGCCTTTATGTCTAATTTAAACGAAGTACAAGTAATACACGGAAAAGGTACGGGAGTCCTTCGTGAAGGAGTAACACAATTCTTAAAAAGCCACAAACACGTTAAAGAGTCGAGGCTCGGGACCTTTAATGAAGGCGGCGACGGCGTAACAATAGTAAAATTCAAATGAC
>ENA-UOOM01000728-UOOM01000728.1-fermentation-metagenome-genome-assembly--contig:-NODE-728-length-35245-cov-3.965075_pt1 | contig 35245 bp, 36 predicted proteins | sample MGYA00245781_ERZ724031 | MGnify/ENA primary metagenome ERZ724031 (study PRJEB28704, sample SAMN03018317) | fermentation metagenome | biome: anthropogenic terrestrial biome; feature: soil; material... | reverse complement strand
GATTTAACAAGGATTCTCACCTCGCGCCCTGCCTGAATGGCAAAGGATTTGTCTTCTTCAGGGAAGGACATGGCAATTTCTTCCAGTTTTTGCAGTCGTTTGATATAGGTTTCCAAGGTTTCACGCCTCGCGCCCGGTCTTGCCGCGGAAATGGCATCCGCCGCCTGCACAAGCACGGCTTCGATGGTTTTTGGTTCCACATCGTCGTGGTGGGCCTCAACAGCGTGAATAACGTCGTTGTTTTCTTTATATCTTTTGAGGATATCGACACCGATGGTGACATGGGGACCTTCGATTTCGTGGTCCACGGCTTTGCCGATATCGTGCAACAAACCTGCGCGGCGGGCAATTTTTGCATTTGCACCCAATTCATCCGCCATCACACCTGCCAGGTAAGCAACTTCCAGTGAATGTTTTAAGATATTTTGTCCATAGCTGGTGCGGTAATGAAGTCGACCGATGAGTTTTACAATTTCGGGGTGCAACTTATGCAGACCCACTTCAAAGACGGCCTGTTCGCCCATTTCTTTTATTTTGTCGTCAATTTCTTTTTTCGAGTTATTGACCATTTCTTCTATTCGTGCCGGGTGTATTCTTCCATCGCTAATCAGTTTTTCTAAAGTGTTTCTTGCTATTTCGCGTTTGATAGGATCAAAAGCGGATAAAATAACAGCTTCCGGAGTGTCATCGATAATCAAATCGACGCCCGTAAGAGTCTCCAGTGTGCGAATGTTTCGGCCTTCGCGCCCGATGATGCGACCTTTCATTTCATCGCTGGGCAGTGAAACCACCGAAACGGTAGACTCGGACACATGGTCCGCAGCACATTTTTGTATGGCACAAGATATAATCTCTCGGGCTTTTTTATCTGCTTCCGTTTTGGCTTCGGCTTCTTTATTTTTCACCATAATCGCCATTTCACGGGTAATTCTGTTTTCAACATTTGCCAAAAGCAGTTCTCTGGCTTCTTCAAAGGTAAGCTGTGATATTTTTTCGAGTTCTTGAAGCTGCTTTTTTGTAAGCAACTCCAACTCGGCTTCTTTTAATTCGAGTTTTTTGTTCTTATCAGTTAAAGATTCTTCTTTTCTTTCAATGTTTTCTAATTTTTTATCTAAATTTTCTTCTTTGAAAATGACACGTTTTTCTAATCTTTGCAGCTCGTTTCTTCGATCTCGGCTTTCTTTGTCCAGCTCGGTTCTCAGAGCGTGGATTTCCTCTTTTGTCTCAAGTAATTTTTCTTTCTTTATTCTTTCGCCTTCCTTAATGGCGTCTTCCACCATGGAGTTGGCTGTTTTTGTGGCATTGTTGATTTTGCTTTCGTTCATATATTTTCTTAAAAAATATCCTCCGACCAATCCCGCGCCCAAGCAAAGCAATGCCAATAGTATTCTGATAAATATATTTTCCATACTTCCTCCTTATTTAGTTTTCAAAAATCAATCAGCTGTCGAACATCTACGTATAAAAGAAATAATAGCAAAGTTAAATAGCAAATAGAGTAACTGAATATTTTTATCCCAACAAATTAATTTTAAACGGTTTAGCCCTTTATGTCAAGATAATCTCATTACAGAGCTCGCAAGTTCTTTTGTGTGGAAAATAAGCATAAAAGGCACCATCTTTTCGAAAAATCAACAACAAAAGAAACCAAAGGAGAAGACTCTTTTGGTTAAGCGGGAAAATGATAAAAAATCAAATTCCTCAGTTTGCTGTATTCTCGCCGCTGAGCAAAGACAAGATGCTGCTCATCGCTTTCGCTTCATCAATACCATCTATTTGAACGAGAACTTCGTCGCCTTCTTTTACGTTTAAAATCATAACCCCGATAATACTTTTTGCATTAATTGTCGCGTGTTCTTTTTGAATATGTATTTCACTTTTGCATTTGCTTGCCAGTTCAACCAAGGCTGATGCTACTTTTCCATGTAGTCCACCTTCGACCCCTATATGTGTTTTTTGCTGAATCATTTTTGTACCCTTTCTTAACTGTAATAGATTACATGTATATTATATATTATACACGCAAAACATAAAAAGTAAAATTTTATTTACTTTTTTTTGCCTTTGCAGTAATATTTAGGTAGTATAAGTTTTTCTTCGGAGGTGAGATATATGAAAATTACAAAAGAGGATAAGATTACGGAAGTCTTGGAAAAATATCCGGCAACAGTAGAAGTGTTTATGCGCTATCAACTTCCGTGTCTGGGGTGCTTTGCCGCACATTATGAAACCTTAGAACAAGGTTTGAGCGTACACGGCATTGATGTTGAAGGTGTGGTCGAAGAATTGAACGAGGCCGCAGGTCTGTAACGGTTAAAACAAAAAAGACCGCAAAAATCTTGCGGTCTTTTTTCTATTTATACTTTTATGTTATAATGAAAAAATGAGTTTTGATTTGAAAGAAGAAATAAAAAAGAAAGCCGAAGAACTTCATATCGACTTAATCGGGTTTGCAGAAGCGCAAAATGCAGAAGATTTTTGGCCTTTTTATGAAAAAAGGATCCAAAAAGACTACTTTGCCGATGTGGGTGGTGTGGGCGAGGTTGCAAGAAGGCTGCGCGTTTTTGATGTGATGGCAAAGGCCAAAACGGTGATTGCCGTAGCTTTGTGCTATAACCATCCGATCGCCTTGTTGGACCCGGGCCATCCATCCCGAAGCGGGATTATCTCCGCGCATGTTTTCAGACAAGACTATCACCAAGTGATGCAACAAAAGATGAAAGCCTTAATTGCACATATGAGCGAGCTGACAGACGAAAGATTTGTGTTTCAGTCCTATTGTGACACGGGGGTCTTGGATGACAGAATTTGGGCGTGGCGAGCCGGATTGGGTTTTTTCGGGAAAAATAATTTTATTATTCATCCATCCCTTGGCAGCTATCTTTTTTTGGGACACATTGTAACCGATTTGCCCATTATGCGCTATGACCGTCCGATGAATAATCTGTGCGGCAGCTGCAGAGCCTGCATTGACAAGTGTGAAAGCGGCGCTTTGTGCGATGCGTATGAGTTGAACGCAAAGAGATGTATCTCTAACCTGACACAGAAAAAAAACTTGCGCGAAGAGGAAGAAGCCTTGCTGGGTCGTCATGTTTACGGGTGCGATGTATGTCAGCAAGTCTGCCCCTTTAATGCGCGTGCAAAGACAAGCGTACATGCATGTTTTAAGCCGAAAGCGGACGATGTCTATGTTTCCTGCGATGAAATCATTGCCATGGACGAGACGTCCTTTAGAGAAAAATATGAAAATACGGCGCTGTACTGGCGCGGATATACGATTATCAAGCGAAATGCAAAGATTGTAAAACACAATATATACAGTGAGGAAGAAAGACAATGAGCGAAAATAAAGCAAAAACGAGAGTCCGATTTGCCCCTTCACCCACGGGGTATTTGCATGTGGCGGATATCGCACAGCACTATACAATTACTTTATTGCAAAGCAAAATGAAGGAACGATGATTTTGCGTATTGAGGACACCGATCGCACGCGGCTGGTGGAGGGTGCAATCGAAAATCTTTTGAGCGCCCTTGCATGGGGAGGAATTGTCTGTGACGAGGGTGTGTATTTGGACGCAGAAGGAAAAGTCGCTCAAAGAGGGATGTACGGACCTTATATTCAATCGGAAAGACTGGAAATCTATCAGCAATACATTCAAAAGTTGATTGAACAAAAGGATGCCTATTATTGTTTTTGTTCCAAAGAGCGACTCGAAGAGCTGCGCAAAGCGCAAAGCGAGCAAAACCAAACGCCGCGGTATGATAAAAAATGTCTTGGCTTGACGCAAGAAGAGGTTGAGGCAAAAATCAAGGCAGGAGAAGAGTATGTTATTCGCTTAAATTTGCCGCAAGATACCCTTATTGAATTTGATGACAAGGTTTATGGGCACATCAGCTTTAATACCAATGATTTGGATGACCAGGTGCTCATTAAGTCTGACGGCTACCCCACCTATCACTTTGCCGTGGTGGTGGACGATTATCTCATGGGTATTACCGACGTAATTCGGGGAGAAGAGTGGATTTCGTCCACGCCGAAGCATGTGTATTTATACAAAACTTTGGGGATTGAGCCGCCAAATTATACCCATTTGCCCACGGTGCTCAATGCAAGCAAAAAAAAGTTATCAAAGCGCAATGACGATGCGGCGGTGGAAGATTTTAAAGCAAAAGGCTACTTGCCTCAGGCGCTGACAAACTTTGTTGCACTCTTGGGATGGAGCAGCGCGGATGAGACAGAAATTATGAGTATGGAAGAGTTGATTCGGCGCTTTGATGCTTTGCGTATTCACAAGGCAGGGGCTATTTTCGATATGGAAAAGCTAAACTGGATGAACGGACAATATATAAAAATGCTCAGCAGTGCGGCACTGGCAGAAGCCTGCCGCCCTTATCTGAAACAAGAGATAGATACCGAACAGCTGGTTTTGATACTGGATGCGGTAAAAGATAAGATGGTCAGATTAGACGATATCAACAGCCTGGCCGAGCCGTTTTTGCAAAAAGGGGTTATCGGAGAAGAGCAAAGGGCTGTTTTGGGCGAAGCCGGCAGCGTTGCCGTGCTCAGCGCTTTGCGTGCTAAGTTAGAGACAACACCTGTTCTTGCCGCCGAAAGGGCGCAGGAAATGATAAAAGAAGTGCAAAAAGAAACAGGTGTTAAAGGCAAAGGGCTGTATATGCCCATACGCATTGCCTTTACAGGGCAAATGCACGGAGATGATTTGGCAAAGACCATGGCTGCGATTGGGCGCGATGAATTGTTGGCACGATTGGATCAAGAATTATCATTGCTTAAATAAATTACGCAACAGACAAAAGAGGTCGCTTTGAAAAACAACAATGAATATGTAAAAGGAAGATATTTAAAAAGAGTCAAACGCCGCAATGCCGTTAAGGTAATGCTGGTGCTGTTGTTTTTTTTGCTGGCTGTGGCAGCCGTGATTTTAACAAAGGAAAAAACCATGATTTTGGAGGCGGAAACTTTCATCGTTAAGCGTGATGTGCAGGCATTGTTTATGCGCAAAGAGGCGGTGATGTATTTTGGACACGAAATCATTGGTGTAGAGCTCGAAGGGGCCAAGGTGGCAAGAGATACGGTGCTGGCAAAACAACTCGATATTTTAAAATATGCCGAAAACGAAAAGGCGATTATTGATGCCAAGCTCAGCAGCTATATGTATGCAGACAGCAGTGCGTTTTTGGCAGATATGAAAACAGCCTACAGTGACTCGACCAACTTAAAAAGCGGGGACGAGGAAGCGGTAAAGAAAAGAAACATGATGTTTGCCACGGTGAAATATCTGTTTTACGGCGAGGCAGAGCTGCAAGCGCTTAAAGAGAGACTCAATAATATCGAAGCTTCTTCTGAGATAACCCTCAGAAAGGTGCCGATTGATTTTACAGGGCAGCTGTTTTATTCCACGGACGGGTTTGAAGAAATTGCTTCAGCGGATATATTGAGTTTGGCCTCGCCGGAATATTTGGATTTTATTATGGGATTGAACAGCGAAAAGCTCAACAAGCATTCGACGATGACATTAAAGATTGCAGACAATTCCTGTGTATATGTGGTGTTTTCTTTGCCGTTGGAAACAAAAGTGGATTATGAAAGCACGGTGATGGATTATAAAGGTAATGTTATAACCAAGCAAAATGTTGCAAGCAAAGATTATTATAGTTTTTTGCAAAAACGGGCAGACATCTTAACGCAATATCCGCAAATGAAGTTCCAATTGGGCGAAGACACATATCTTTCCAGGCTGGTTGATGTAAAAGAATATCAAGAACAAAAGGTGATTGTGTTGATGGTTACCCATGACGTGGACAAACTCATGACACAACGAAGGGCGGTTATTAGGGCGGAAATTGAGCAGTATCGCAATGTGTTTGCCATTCCCGCCACCAGTGTGTACAAAGACGAGACGGGAAGAGACTGCATCGACATCATTGATAAAGGCAAGATGCGACGAACCTATGCGGTGCATATCAGAGGATATGACGAAGCCGGTGGACGTGTGCTCATAGACACAAAGGGTGTGGATGTCACCACCGAACAAAAGGGTGAGGAGCCAAACAGCGTGGAGCTTAAAGACAGTGCGCTGGTGCTGCGATAGGAGTAGGATGATGATCAAAAAAAATATAGAAATCATTGAAACAAAAATTAATCAGGCAAAAGCGCCCGACCAAGACGTGCTTTTGGTGGCGGTCAGCAAATATCGCAGTATTGAAAGCATGCTTGCGGTGTATGAGGCGGGCGTGAGTCATATGGCGGAAAACAGAGTGCAGGAATTTTTGGAAAAGTACGACCTGCTGCCGGGTGACATTACTTGGCACTTGATTGGGCACTTGCAAACCAACAAAGTGAAGTATGCTATCGGCAAAACGGCCTTGATTCATTCGCTGGACAGCATTCGTTTGGCACAGGAAATTCAACGGCAATCTCAAAGAAAAAATGTGACGACAAATGTTTTGATACAGATTAACATTGCCAAGGAAGCGAGCAAATACGGATTTGCCCAAGAAGAGGTTGAAGAGGCCATTGAGCAGATTTTAAACATGCCCAATGTGATGATTGAGGGCTTGATGTGCATTGCACCATTGGATGCCACAGAGCAAATGTTAAATAATTATTTCAAAGAGATGAAAAGTATTTATGAAAAACTAAAAATACTGTATAATAATACAGATAGAATCAAAATGCGCTATTTATCCATGGGCATGAGCGGGGATTTTGAACTGGCCGTACAAAACGGCGCAAACCTTGTTCGCATCGGAAGCGCAATCTTTGAGGAATGAAAGGAATAACATTATGAATGAAAAATTGAAGAGATTTATGGGAATCGTTGAAGAAGAAGGCGCGGATTATGATGATTTTGATGAAAAAGAATTTGACGATGTAGAAGAAAAACCCGTAAGATCGTCTTTGTTTCAACGAAGGGAACCTGTTGAAGAAGTAAATAGAACGGCAAGAGAGGCAAATCGCAAAAGAATTGTCTTGGTTGAGCCGGAAACCTTTGACGAAGTGCCGGAAATCAGCGATCAGTTGCGCAACGGCTACACCGTGGTTGTGAATTTTGAGAGAGCCTCGTCGGAAGAAATTAAAAAATCCTTTTATTTCTTTAGCGGCGTGGTCTATACCCTCAACGGCAGCATCCAAAAAATTGCGCGAAATGTTTTTGTCCTGGCACCCAGCAATATTGATATTGTAAGCGACAACGAAGACAGCATGAGTTCGAAAGACATCACAAAATGGGAGCTCGATGACTAAGACGTGCGTTATTTGTCAGGCATCTGTTGTATTGATTAATGGACAATCATAAGTTATTGGCGGCAAAGGCGCATGATTGGAGCAAGCAGGTTATCAAAAAGCAGACCAGGATGTTTTTTGATTTCTTTGATCCTGCTGCGCAAGACAAAATAGCGGACGTACTCAAAGAGTATGAGCAGTTGGACTTTGCGTTTTTTGGCGGCACGGAATTGGCGGAACGCAAAATGCTCTGTGTGTTTCCCAAGACAGACAGCGTAACAGAGGACGATTATGCCATTGGCGTCATTGAATTTGAAAAAAAAGACGACATCACGCACAGAGATATTCTCGGCGCACTGATGGGCATTGGTATCAGCAGAGAAAAGACGGGCGATATTCTCTTTGGACCTTCAAAGGCATATCTTTATATGAAAGAAAACATTGCAGACTATGTGCTGGCCAATTTGACAAAGGTCGCCAACCACGACATTAACCCCACAAAGGCCGATGCAGCAACCATTGTGGTGCAAGAGGCACAAAGCAAAGAGTTTCATATTATTGTTGCCTCTATGCGTGCAGACGGCATTATCAGTGCGGCTTACAGAATTTCGCGCGCCGCCTCGCTGCAGTTTATCAAAGCAGATCGCGTCAAGCTTAACCATCAACCTTTGCTGAAGCAAGCCAAGGAACTGAAAGAAGGAGATCTGATTTCGATTCGCGGCAAAGGCAGAATGGAAATTGTGGAACAAACAGGAAAAACAAAAAAGGGCAACATCAAACTGACCATCAAAAGATATGTGTGAGACGGCAAATGAAAAAAATTGAAATGACAGTGACAGACATCGACAGCCCCCGGCGTGTGGACGTATATCTATCTGAAAAAATCCCCAAATACTCTCGTTCATTTTTGCGAAAAACAATCGATGACGGGGGTGTTTTTATAAACGGCAAGCAGGCAAAACCCTCTGCCAAAGTGGCAATGAATGATGAGATTATGCTTATGGTTGATGAGCCCGTTGAAGACAGGCTTAGCGGACAAAACATCGCATTGGACATTGTGTATGAAGACGAAGATATTATTATAATCAACAAGGCGCAGGGCATGGTGGTGCACCCGGCAGCGGGCAACAGAGAAAACACACTGGTCAATGCTTTGCTGTATCATTGCAAGGGCAGTTTATCGGGCATTGGCGGAGTCAAACGACCGGGCATTGTTCATCGTTTGGACAAAGACACCACGGGTATATTGATTGCGGCGAAAAATGACTTTACCCATCAAAAATTGGCGCAGCAATTTAAAGCGCACAGCATTGTGCGCAATTATTATGCGCTGTTGCACGGCATAATAGAAGAAGAGCAGGTTTTGGTCAAGGCGCCGATCGGGCGCGATGGAGTGCATCGAAAAAAAATGACTGTCACCGAAAAAAACGGAAAACAGGCACAGACGCTTTTTACGGTTTTAGAAAGATATTCGCGTCATACACTTGTTGAAGCAGCACTCAAAACAGGGCGCACCCATCAAATTCGAGTGCATGGGGCATACATTTCTCACCCTGTTGTGGGCGATAAAACCTATGGTTATCAAAAGAAAGATCCCTTGTTGGCAGGGCAGCTGCTGCATGCCTATAAACTGGGCATTGTTCATCCGAGAACAGAACAGTACATGGAATTTACAACGCAGCTGCCGTTGCGGTTTGAAGAATTTATCAAAGAAAACAGCTGAATGTTATTTATCTTGCAATTTTTGAATTTGTTTTTCATTGCCCAGCAGCAAAAGCTTACTGTTTGGGCTGATTTGTTGTTGCGGCGAAGGAGAGACAATCAATTTTTCGGCGTCTCTTATCAGTAAAATGGTGACGCCGTATTTTTGTCGTACATTCAATTGGGCAATGGTTTTATAATGCCACGGCGCAGGCGCCATCATTTCCACAATCTCATTTTCGGGATCCAATTCAATGAGTTCGAGCAAGTTGGAGTGTGACAATTCGCGTGCGATGCGCTGCCCCATTTCTATTTCGGGCATATATACCTTGCTCACGCCCAAACGATGCAATATTTTGGCATGACCCTCGGAGTAGGCCTTGGCATATATTTTGGGAATGCCCAATTCAACAGCGTTTAAAGCCGTGAGCAACGAGGTGCTAATATCCCTTGCCAGGGCTACAAACAATGCGTCCACGTTGCTGATGCCCAGGGCTTTGAGTGCCGTAAGATCGGTGCCGTCCGCCTGTATGGCGGAGGTGACATAGGGCGCAATATTTTTTACACGTTCTTCGTTGAGGTCTATGGCAAAGACGTCATGACCCAAACGGTACAGCTCTTTTGCCAGACTGATTCCAAATCGGCCGAGGCCGACGACAGCAAATTGTTTCATTTTTTTTCTCCTAACCCAGTAGTATTTCGCCTTCCGGATATGTGTAGTGTCCCTGTGGGGTATGGATGTCTCTTGAGAGCGCCAGGGCAATGGTAAGAGGGCCGAGCCGTCCGATAAACATGCAAAGCAAGATGACAACTTTGCCGACGGCTGTGAGGTGCGGTGTAAGCCCTTTGGTGAGTCCGACGGTGCCGAAAGCCGAAAATACCTCAAAAGTAATATCACCCAAGGACGCTGTTTCCGTAAAGGATAATATGAAAATGGCTGCCATAATGAGCAAAGAAGTAAAGACAAAAATGGCAACGGATTTTTTTAAATGCTGATGGCTGATTTTTCTGCGAAACAGTTCAATATTGTCTTTGCCGCGAATCCAGCTGTGTACGGTGATGAGCAAAACGGCCAAAGTAGTGGTTTTAATGCCGCCTGCAGTGGAGCCGGGAGAGCCGCCCACGAACATCAACAAAATGACAATTAAACTTCCGCCGTTGGAAAGGGCAGCCATATTTAAGCTGTTAAATCCTGCGGTTCGCGGAGATACCGAATTAAAGAATGCCCCGACAATTTTATCGCTTATGGACAAGGGCGCCAGTGTGGCGGGATTGCGGTATTCAAAAATGAAAAAGACGCCGGCACCCACAACAATCAAAATCAACGTGGTGGATAAGACCAGTTTGGTGTGAAAGGACAGTGCGCGAAATTGTTTGCGGTAGATGAAAATATCTTCCATGACAAAAAAGCCAAGACCGCCGATGATAATCAACAACATAGTCACAATTTGAATAAACGGATTGCTGACATAGCCTGTGAGGCTGGCATAATTGCCAAATATGTCAAACCCCGCATTGCAAAATGCGGCAATGGTATGAAAAACGCTGATGGTGATGCCTGATTTGATTCCGAATTGCGGAACAAAAGTGAACATGGAGCAAATAATACCCAAAAGTTCCGTAATCAGCGTAAATAACAAAATATGTTTGGTGATGCGAACAATGCCGCCCGGACGGGCCAGGTTATACGATTCTTGCAAAGTGAGCCTGCTTTTGAGGCGGATTTTTTTGCCGATTAACAAAAAGAAAAACGTCGCAAATCCCATAAAACCGATACCGCCAAGTTGAATGCACAAGAGGATGACGGTTTTGCCGAAGGTAGACCAATGCGTGCCGGTATCCAGCGTTACCAGTCCGGTGACGCATGTGGCTGAAGTTGCCGTGAACAAACAATCCAACATCGGTGTGGCTTGACCGGAGGCTGAAGACAGCGGCAAATGAAGCAACAGCGCGCTTAACAAGATAATTAAGGCAAAGCCACCCATGAGTTTTTGGGAAGAGGAGAGGCTTTTTTTAGGGAAAAAAGTGACGAGCCGTTTGGTTTTCATGGGTGCATAATAAACCCGTGTAAGCGAAAAGTCAATCCTATTTTTACGCGAAAATCAAATCGTTTTTAGCGATTTGATTAACGACTCGTTGGGCGTAATATAAAGCGTACGATAGTTGGTGTAAGTGACCTTGCCGATGGGGGCATTGTGGATTTTTTTTACATAAGAGATTGTGGTGTAATCAACAGGGATATTTTCTCCGCCACGGGCTTTGGAAAAAAACACACTGAGCTGCGCCGCTTCAAGCAAGGTGTTGTTGGGGACTTGCTTTGAAAAGGTTTTGATAATGACATGGGAACCCGCAATGTTTTTTGTGTGGAGCCAAATATCTTGTTTTTTTGCAAAACGATGCGTGAGATAATCGTTTTGTTTGTCGTTTTTACCCACATAAATATCAAAACCGTCGGTGGAAAGAAAGTGATGGGGTTGCGATAGATTTTGTCGGTTCTTTTGTGTTTTGGAAACGAGAATTTTTTCTTCTTCCAATACCTGGGCAATATCTTCCAAATCATCCAAACGGTTGCTTTGGTGTGTATAGTAGAGTTGATCGTTTAAAAAGGCCAAATTTTCTTGGGTAAGATGAATTTGTTCGGTTAGATGCGTTTCGGCATTTTTTAATTTTCGATATTTTTTAAAATAATTTTGTGCGTTTTCAAATACGGAGCGATGTGGGTTTAGGGGGATGCGAATGCGCTTTTGCTCCTCGTCAAAGAGATTGATATCTTCGTAAAAATCCGCGCCCGGATCAATTTTGTAGCTGTAAGAGAGCAACAATTGACCGTATTGGTTATAGATTTCTTTTTTCTCGCAATCTTTTAATTCACGTTCCATTTTTTTCAACTTGGATTCACTGCGTTTGATGTGTGTGTTTAAAACCGTCGTGATGGATTGTTGTTTTTCGCGCAGCGCAGAAAATTCGCTTTTCCAATCAAAAAATACGGTGCAGAGTTCTACAAGAGAGGCGAAGGGTTGTTTTTCAACCCTTTCGTCATATAAATCGGCAAAATAAAAATCACAGTAACTGTCTTCTTTGGAGAAAAGGTAGTACTGCAAAGGTGGCGTCAGGCTGCAAGAGATGAAGTCGAAAACTTGGTGCAGTGTATCATCGTCGATGCTGCCGTGGCCAAAAGCGGGGAATTTTTGGCAGACGTAGTTTGCAAAATCTGTTCCCGTGCCTTCCAACACGCGTATGAGCGCTTGGTCGGGTGGCAAAGCTATATTTTTTATTGCGCTGCAAAAAGCTTCGCGAGTCATGGTTTTGGGATTGAGCTTATCGCTTAGGGGGAGTTGATAGCGCAGGCGGGGCAGTATTTGCCTTTGCGAGCTTTTGGACTCGTCCACTCTTTTGAGGCTGTCAAGAATCACATGATTTTCATCGACTAAAATGATATTGGCATGCTTGCCGGTGAGTTCGGCAATGACATAGCGCAGACGAATATCGCCGATTTCGTCGGCTTGCTCCACGGTAAAAGTCAAAATTCGGTCGTGGTCGTTTTGGTGAACGGATTTGATTTTTCCCCCTGCCAAGTGTTTGCGCAACAACATGCAAAAGGCGGAAGGATTTTTAGGGTTTTCATAGCTGAGGCGGCTTGGCGCCGCGTAAGAATAAGCACTTTGCATGTTAAACATAAACTGCACAGCACCGAGCTGCGGAATATAGAGTTCAAATAAAATTTTTTGCGAAGCGGGCTGATATATTTTGCTGATGCGCGCATCGGTTAATTGTGTGTTTAGTTCTGCGACCAAATAACTTGTCATAAATCCGTCTAGGGGCATTGTTCTCACCTCAAAACAATATTTTAACATAAGAATAAAAAAAGAGATAACTTTTTGAGAAGCGCATTGCTCAAGTGTAAATATATGGTATAATATAATGAAAATCATTTATCGAGGCAAAGTATGATTTTTTATAAAATGCACGGGCTGCAAAACGATTTTATTATCATTGAAAATATGAAGCGGCAAATCTGTTTAACCAAGACGCAGATTGCTTTTTTGTGTAATCGCAAAGAAGGCATCGGCGCGGATGGGCTGATATTGGTAGAGCCTTCAGAGATGGCCGATATACGCATGAAGTATTTTAACAGCGATGGCAGCATTGCGCAAGTGTGCGGAAACGGGTTGCGATGTACGGCAAAATACGCCTATGACGAAAAATTGGTGCAAAAGGCGCAAATGTGCATTGAGTCTGAAGGGCGCAGTTATGAAGCGGCGGTTGTGGCGCTGGATGATGAAAAAAAAGTCGATATCGTTTGTGTGAACATGGGCAAGGCAGTCTTTGAAAGTGAAAAAATACCGATTTGCATCTCCGATAAAACGGCTCTGGATGTCAGTGTTATGCTGGGCGATGAAGCGATTTGTTTGTCGGCGGCGGCCTTTCCCAACCCCCATGCAGTACTGATCGGGCAAGATTGGGATAGAGACGAGATGGAAAAAATCGGCGCAAAGTTGCAGCAACACACTCTTTTTCCGCAACAGGTCAATGTCAATTTTGTCATTATCAAAAACAGGAAAGAAGCGGAAATATCCACCTATGAACGCGGCGTGGGCATGACCATGGCCTGCGGCAGCGGCGCATGCGCCACAGGTGCCGTGTTGCACAAAAAAGGTTTGGTGGATTCGGAAGTGCTGATGCGGCTGCCCGGTGGGGCATTAAAAATTAAAATATCCGAAAACGGCGATGTTTTGATGACAGGCAAAGCAACCTTTGTTTTCAAAGGAACGATAGAGCAGAAAGGCAGACAAAAAACTGATGAATAGTATGACGGGCTTTGGCCGAGGCGAGTACAAAGACGAAAAGGTGATGATTGTTGCGGAAATCAAAACAGTTAACCACCGATACAGAGATTTTTTTATTAAAATTCCCAGGCAGTTTAACGGTTTTGAAGATGAACTCAGAACGCTGTTGTCTGACAAGCTGCTGAGGGGACGCATTGAATTATATATTAATGTGAAATTTTTGCAGGAAAAACCTGTACATTTATATGTCGACGAAGCAATGGCAAAGCAATATTACTGCATGGTTAACGAAGTGGCAAAATTATTTGATGATGTGGAAAACGATCTTCGTCTGAGCATGATTGCCAGATACCCTGATGTCATTCGCAGTGAAGAGGAAAGCGAAAAGTATCTGCAGTATTGGCCGAGCATTCAATCTGCGGTGCAAGAAGCGCTGACAAACCTTGCGCAGGGACGTCAAAGAGAAGGAAAGCATCTGAAAGAAGACATTATCAAGAAGTGTGAAAATATTAAAGAGTTGTTGCATGAAGTTGAAAAACATGCCGATGAAATACCGGCCAACAGTGAGGCAAAAATACGGGACGTCATTGCCAAATACGAATTGAAAGAAGTGGACGCCAATCGTATTGCCGCAGAAATTGCATTTTTAGCGGAAAGAGCAGCCATTGACGAAGAAATCATACGCCTCAAAGGGCACATTCAAGCATTGGAACAAGCCCTCGAAGCCGAAAAAGACATCGGGCGGAAACTGGACTTTATTTTGCAGGAAATGAATAGAGAGGCCAATACCATTGCGTCCAAATCAAACATTTCCCAAATCAGCATGACGATGATTGATATCAAGAGTGATATTGAAAAAATACGGGAGCAGGTGCAAAATATTGAATAAGCAACATGGGAGAAAGAGATGTTTTTGAATATCGGATTCGGAAATTATGTAAATTGCGATAAGATCATTGCGATTGTTTCGCCGGATTCGTCGCCGATGCGCAGAGTCATTGCCGAGGCGCGAAAAAAAGGGACGCTGGTGGATGCCTCGCAAGGCCGCAAGACACGCTCGGTAATTGTAATGGAAAACAATGATGTGATATTGTCTGCGGTGATAACAGAGACCATTATCGCAAGAAATGCAAAAGGGGGAAAAAAGTGAGAAAAGGCAAATTGTTGGTAGTATCCGGCCCCAGCGGTGCGGGCAAGAGCACAATCAGTCAAAGAGCGGCAAAAGAATGTGAGATTTTTTTGTCTGTTTCCGCCACAACGCGCCCGCCCAGGCAAGGGGAAGACGAGAGGCATTATATTTTTTTAACACAAGAAGAGTTTCAAAAGAAAATCGACGAAAATGCGTTTTTGGAATACGCCAATGTTTACGGGCAATATTACGGGACGCTGCGAAAACCTGTACTGGAAATGATGGAACAAGGCAAAAACGTCTTGTTGGAAATTGATGTGCAGGGCAGCATGCAGGTAAAAAAAGCTTATGATGAATGCGAAATGGTTTTTGTGCTTCCGCCTTCGTTAAATGAGTTGAAACGGCGCCTAAAGGCGCGCAAAAGCGAAACGGAAGAGCAATACAATCTTCGCGTGGCAAAAGCGCTGGAAGAAATTGCCATTGCACCGCAATATGATTATTTGGTCATCAATGAAGAAATAGACAGTGCGGTTATGCAACTGAAAGAAGTGATTTCATCATTGGATAGAAAAATGAAATATCATGTGGATTTTATCCATGCATATATGGAGGAGGAAAAAGATATATGATTAAACCATCTATTGTAGACCTTTTAGAAAAAGTGGACAACAAATATTCGCTGATTTATGTTATATCCAAGCGCGCCACAGAATTGATTGACGGAGAGGTGGCACTGGTTGAAGATGACGGGCTCAATCCGGTGACTGTCGCCGCAGAAGAAATCATAGAAGGAAAATTGACCTATCGTTACGAATAAAAAACAGACGACCATGGCGTACTTATTTGAACAGTACGCCATCGCTTTATAGACGGAGACAAAATGAAAAACGTAGACAAAGAAAACGCCTGTGCCATTGCACAGATAGTTATCAATGAACGCGGCAAGACATTTGACCGCATTTTTGAATATAAAATACCGGAGCACCTCAGGGCCTCTGCCCGCATAGGGCGCATTGCTCAAGTGCCCTTCGGCAGGCAAAACACGAAGCGAGAGGGGTTTATTTTTGCGTTAAAAGAAACGCCCGATACAGATATTGAACTGAAAAGCGTTTTAGAAATTTATGAAAAAGCGGGCGACGTAACAGAGACGCAGGTAAAGATTTGCGCCTTTATGCGCGAAGAATATTTTTGCACCTATGCGGAAGCTTTTGCTTGCATTGTCCCGAAATTTGCCAAAAAAAAAGGCAAAGAACAATATAAAAAAACACTGCGCCTGAGCGGAATCTATGAAACCAAAGAAGAGTATTTTGAGCAAATCAGGCCCGGCGCCAAAGCGCAAAGGACGATTTTGGAATTGCTTGAGGAGCAAGCAGCAGACTATAATACCATGATGAAAGCGGGCAGCTTCAGCCCTTCGGCCATTAAGGCGCTGGAAGAAAAGGGCTTGATTGTCGTCGAAAAAACGGAATTTTATGAAGCGCATTATCAAAAGATACAGGAAGAGGACACAAGCAGACCCCCGCTTTTGGCACAACAAAAGAAGGTGTTGGAAGAATATAGCCATTCGGATCAAAATAAATTTTTACTCCATGGCATTACGGGCAGCGGCAAAACCGAAGCATATTTAAACATGATCGAATCCTGCGTAAAGAGCGGCAAGCAAGCATTGTATCTGCTGCCGGAAATTGCGCTGACCGCCCAAACGGTGCAGCGCATTGCTAAGCGATTTGGCAGCTGTGCGGTGGTGCACAGCCGTCTTGCAGAGGGGGAGCGGTACTATCAATACAAGCGCATTGCTTCAGGCGAGGCCAAGGTAATCCTCGGCGCGCGTTCGGCATTGTTTTACCCGTACAAAAACCTCGGACTCATTATTTTGGACGAATGCCATGAAGAAAGCTATAAATCTACCTCCACGCCGCGCTATGACAGCATTGAAGTGGCTGAATTTATTGCAAACGAGTCTGATTGCAAACTCGTATTGGGTTCGGCAACGCCCCTGGTGGAAAGCTATTATTATGCCAAAAGAGGGCGCTATCAGATGTTGAAGATGCCCAATCGTATTTTTGATTTGGCTTTGCCTGACATTGTCGTCAGCGATATGCGCCAAGAGCTGCAGCAGGGCAATCGATCCATGCTTTCGTCTCAGTTGGAAGAGAGCATTCGCAGTGCGCTGGAAAAGAAAGAACAAGTCATCTTATTTTTAAACAGAAGGGGTATGTCCACCTATGTTTTTTGCCGAAGTTGCGGTTACAGCGAACGGTGCGTTAACTGTGATGTTGCCCTTACCTATCACCATGACACACAAAAGATGATGTGCCATTATTGCGGATACGAAAAAAAGGTGGAGGTGTTTTGCCCTTCCTGCGGAAGCGATAAGATACGCCATATCGGTATGGGCACACAAAAGATAGAAACGGAAATTGAGCAAAAGTTTCCCTATGCCAAAATTATTCGCATGGACAAAGACACCACCTCAACCAAATATGCTTTTGATAATATTACCCATCAATTTCAAAATCACGAAGCGGATATTTTGATTGGCACGCAAATGGTCGTGAAGGGTTTTGACTTTCCTTTGGTGAGTGTAGTGGGTGTTATTCTTGCGGATATGGCATTGAACATGCCGGATATTTATTCTTCGTTTCGCGCCTTTTGCCTGGCTTATCAGGCGGCAGGCAGATGCGGACGCAAGAGCGGCGGCGGCAAAGTTTTTATTCAAACCTATAGCCCGGAGCACTATGTGATTGAACGGGTGAAAGAATATGATTATGAGGGATTTTATAAAGACGAAATACGTTACAGAAAAAAAATGAGCTATCCGCCCTATTGCGCGCTGTACGGGTTTTATTTTCTCGATGAAAACGAACAAAAGGCCGAGGAAGCAGCCTATGCTTTTGCAGAAAAAATGATTGAAGCCATTAAAGAAGAGCCCTGCGGTGTGTTTAAACTCTACCATCCCTCTAAGCCGGTATTGGGCTATGTGAACAACAAGCATATCTATCATGTAATCATCAAGACAAGCGGCGAAAAAAATGTCAAAAAAGCTATGAAAACAGTGTATAATACTATAGCGCATGAAAAAAATATCATGGCGTATATGCAGAAAAATCCAAGCGGAGTATAAGAAATATGGCATTGAGACTTATCAGAACAGAAGAAGACGAAATTTTGTATAAAAAATCGAAACCGGTAAAAGAAGTCACCGAGCGCATCAAACAGTTGTTGGATGACATGGAGGAAACCATGGAGGCAAACAACGGTTTGGGTTTGGCGGCTGTGCAGGTGGGAGTGTTGCGCAGAGCCATTGTGATTCGATATGAAGATCAGCTCTATCGCTTACTGAATCCCGAAATTGTGGAGTGTGAAGGTGAAGTATGCGGCTATGAAGGGTGTTTGAGCGTGCCCGGAAAGCACATGTCCGTTGCGCGACCCGCAACGGTGAAGGTTCAGGCAATGGACGAAAACGGACAGAGCATAACCATTGAAGCAAGCGAGCAGCTCGCCAGGGTGTTTTGTCATGAAATTGACCATCTGGACGGCATTTTGTATGTGCAAAAGGCAGACTACACACAGCCGGTTGTTTATGACAGTGATTTGACCGAGGCAAAAGAAGCCGAGGAAGATGCACAAACAGACGAAAACGAAGAAAAATGAGCGAGATAAAGATGTCAAAAAAGATGAAAATTATTTATGCGGGCACCCCGGGCTTTGCAGTGCCGCCTCTGGAGGCGATTGTGCAGGCAGGACACGAGGTGGTGTTGGTGATAACGCAGCCTGACAGAGTCAACGCACGCGGAGGAAAAATCAGCATTTCGCCTGTGAAAAAGACGGCGTTGACGCTGGGACTGCCGGTGTTTCAGCCGGAAAAAATCAACACAGAAAAAAGCATTTCGCAGCTTAGGGAGTATGAGGCAAATTATTTGGTTACTGCAGCATACGGACAAATTTTAAAAGAAGAAGTCTTAGCGCTTCCGAAAAACGGATGTGTCAATATTCATGCGTCTTTGCTGCCGCAGCTTAGAGGAGCCGCCCCCATTCACCGTGCGGTGATGAGCGGCATGAACCAAAGCGGTATTACCATTATGGAGATGGATAAAGGGATGGATACGGGGGATATTATCTTACAGCGTGCAACAGAAATTTTGCCGACCATGACCGCCGGGGAGCTGCACGATGTGCTGTCGGTTTTGGGCGCGGAGATGATTGTTGATTTTTTGGCTGACGCAGAAAATTCGTGGGCGGCAAAACAAAAGCAAAACGATGCGGAAGCAAGCATTGCCGCTAAGATACAAAAGAAAGAATTGTTTGTCGACTTTAACAACGATGCAAAAATATTGTATAATAAAATCAGAGGATTAAGCCCTGTGCCCGCGGCAAGATGCATGCTGGACGGCAAAGTTCTCAAAATCTATGAGAGTCAAACAGTGGATTGGTCCAAAGGGGCACGTCCGGGAGAAATTGTTGCATTTGATGCAAAGAAGGGTTTTATTGCAAAGGCTGCAAACAATGCGCTGCGCTTGAAACAAGTGCAAATAGAAGGAAAAAAAAGATTGGAAGATACACAATTTGTGATTGGATATAACAAAAAAGATTCTATTTTAATGTAGAGAGAAAGGAAGAAAATATGTTTTACGATTATACATTTTTCATATTGATACCGGGAATACTGCTCAGCATTTTTGCCAGCATTAAAGTGCGAAGTACTTACAGCAAATACAGCAAAATCGGCAACTCCAAAAACATCACCGGAAGGGCTGCGGCACGCAGAATATTGGATTCGGCTGGGTTGCAAAATGTGACCATTGAGCCGATTGGCGGCAGCCTGACGGATCATTATGATCCGCGCTCCTACGTGCTGCGTCTTTCGGAGGGCGTATATGACTCCAGCAGCATATCGGCAATCGGCATTGCCGCCCACGAGGCGGGGCATGCCATTCAGCATGCAAGGCAATATTCGCCGTTGGTGATTCGCAACGCCATCGTGCCTGTGGTCAACATTGCCACCAACGCATCGTGGATTATCTTTTTAATCGGACTGTTTATCAGCAGCAGAACAGGCATTATGTTGATGAATATCGGTATTTTGTTGTTTTTGGGCGCAGTTATTTTCCAATTGATTACGCTGCCGGTGGAGTATAATGCCAGCACGCGGGCGGTTGAACAGTTGGGCTCGTTGAATTTGGGTGACGGAGAAGATATCAGAGGCGTGCGCAAGGTACTCAGCGCCGCGGCACTGACCTATGTGGCGGCGATGTTGATGGCGCTTTTGCAGCTGTTTCGTTTGATCGCCCTGCGCGGAAGACGTTAGAGACAACCTATGGCTATTGATAAAACCATTGGCATAGCGCGGCACGTTGGCTATAAAGTCTTGTGCGATGTGTATTTGAAAGGTGCATACAGCAACCTATCGATTCAAAAACATTTTTCTGTTTTAAAAAAATCGGAAGACAGGGCGCTTGCCACTGCCATTATTTTTGGTACGCTGAAAAAAAATATTCAGTTGACAAAAGTCGTTCAAAAGCTTTCTTCCATTGCCTATGAACAAATTAAACCGGAAATTGCGGTGTTAATAAAGTCGGCGCTGTACCAGTTGTTTTATATGGATAGGCTGCCTGCTTATGCCGTGGTCAATGACAGTGTCAATCTCACCAAATTTTATATTTCTTCGAAAAGCGGCTCCTTTGTCAATGCAGTTTTGCGCAGTGCGCTGCGACAGGGCAAAGCATCTTTGTTTGATGAAGAGAAGCAAGAAGATTTTTGTGCGTCTTTGGAAAAAGACTACGACATTCCCGATTGGTTGTGTCACTACTTAAAAAACGATTTTTCGCAGAGTTTTTTGCATCAATGGGCGCAAGCGTATCAGCGCAGTCCAAAGATGTATGTGCGTGTAAATTTGCTGAAAATAAGCGTTGAGCAAGCCTTTGATTTGCTCAATAAAGAACAGACGGTTTGCGCAAAGACAATTTTGCCCGATGTTTTTGAAGCGGTTGTGGCTTCGGAGGTGTTGCGCTCAAAGTTGTTTTCGGAAGGGGCCATTGTCGTTCAAGACATGTCTTCGGCCCTTTGCGCCTATGCTTTAGAGGCACAGGCGGGGGATAGTGTGTTGGATTTGTGTGCGGCACCGGGCGGCAAGAGCTTGCATATTGCATCGCTGACGGCAGGTAGAGCACATATTACGGCATGCGATATTTATAAAAACAAAACCCTGTTCATGAAAAAACAATTTGCCGCAATGGGCGTTGGCAATATACAAATTTGCAGAAACGATGCAACCGTTTTTAATCCTGCCTTTGAAAAGAAGTTTGATCGCGTTCTTACGGATGTGCCTTGCAGCGGGCTTGGGGTTATTCAGCGAAAACCCGAAATTTTGTTGCATTTAAACGAGAAAAAAATTGCAGACTTGGTGCAAATACAAAAAAGCATTCTTGAAAATGCGGCAAAATATGTGAAACCCAAGGGCGTATTGGTATACAGCACCTGCAGCATCAATCCTCGCGAAAACAGATATGTGACAGAAGCGTTTTTGTCGGCGAATACACACTTTTCGTATTCATCTGTTTCTTTGCCGAAGGGTGCGACAGAGCACCTGACAAATCTGCCTGACGGCGAAATAGAAATTTATCCCGGAGACTCTTTTGGCGACGGATTTTATATTTGCAAAATGCAAAGGGCGTAAATGCGGAAGTGTGTTGTCAAAACAGGCACTTTCGTGTAAAATAAGCAGATGGATAAAATATATAAGAAAAACTTATTCGGTTTAAGCATAGATGAAATACAAACCATAGCTGATGAAAACGGCTGGCCGTCTTATCGCGGGGCGCAGATATTTCGTTGGGTTTATCAAGGAGTGGCGGATATTGACGAAATGAGCAACCTGCCATTGTCTGCCAGGGAAGCATTAAAAAAACAATATCAAATTTTTCATTTGCAGATAATAAAAAAAATTGAAGAAAAGAAAACGAAAACCACAAAATATTTGCTGCGCACAGAAGACGATTTGTTGATAGAAGCAGTGTTGCTCAGGTATAGACACGGCAACAGCTTGTGTGTTTCTTCGCAGGCGGGATGCAGCATGGCCTGTGTGTTTTGCGCCTCTGCAACAGGAGGGCTTAAACGCAATTTGTCGGCGGCTGAGATGCTCTCTCAGGTCTATGTTGTTGAGCGAGACACGGGGCAAAAGATATCCAATGTGGTGATGATGGGCAGCGGGGAGCCGCTGGATAACTATGAAAATACAATCGGGTTTTTAAACCTGATATCCGATAAAGATACGCGTAATTTATCCAAAAGAAATATTACCCTATCCACCTGTGGCATAGCGGATAAAATTGTTCTTTTGGCCGACAGCAAAACGGGCGTGAATTTGTCTGTTTCTTTGCACAGTCCTTTTCAAGACCAGCGGGAAATGATGATGCCTGTTGCCAAAAATTTTCCTTTGGAAAAATTGATGGAAGCGTGCAGTTATTATGTGCAAAAAACAAAACGGCGCATTACCTTTGAATATGCGCTGATAGCGGGTGTCAATGACACCCTTGGCCATGGGCAAGCACTGGCACAGCTGCTGAGAGGGTTGAATTGTTTGGTGAATTTGATACCGATCAATCAAGCAAGTAACCCGACACTAAAAAGCAGCAACGATGAGGCAATTGCAGCATTTGCGGAAATTTTGACAAAAAAACATATCAATACCACCGTCAGAAGAACGTTGGGGAGCAGTATCAATGCTGCGTGCGGCCAACTTAAATCCGGGTTTTATAAGGAGGTTTAGGACCGAAGTGAATATTGCATACAGAACCGATGTGGGTAAGACAAGAATGGCCAACGAAGATGCCGTCTTAACGCTGGTGAACAGTGATAACAATATTTTTGTTTGTGCGGTAGCCGACGGTATGGGCGGGCACAAGGGAGGGGGAACGGCATCTGCGACAGCACTGAATATTTTGCGCAGACGACTGATTGGACTTGACGGAAAACAAGTGGGGGACTATATACGTTCTTTGGAAGAAATTGTTCACGATATTAACGATGAAATATTGCAGCGGGCAAAATATGACAGAAGCCTGCAGGGAATGGGCAGTACAATTACGGCTTGCATAATACATAAAGACCAGATGATTGTTTTTCATATCGGGGACAGCAGACTTTATGTTTTGCACAACCATGAATTGAGACAAGTTACAAAGGATCATTCCTTGGTTCAACGCCTGGTGGATGAAGGAAGACTGACCCAAGACGAGGCAGCCACGCATCCCAATCGAAACATTTTGCTCAAGGCATTGGGCAGTACCGAGCATTTGACGGCGGATATTTTGGAAGTTTTGCTTCCGCCGGGAGCAAAGATTCTTTTGTGCAGCGACGGGCTGACCACCATGGTCGATGATAAACAAATTAAAGAAATATTGGAAAACAACACCTATGAGGCGGCGACGGATAAGCTGATCACAGCAGCGAACAACGCCGGAGGACTGGATAATATTACGGTCATTATATGTGACGCAGGAGAGACGATGTGAGCAGCAGTAAGTTATTGAATAATCGATATCGCATATTGGCACGAATCGGTGTGGGCGGCATGGCTGTTATCTATAAAGCCCAGGATACTTTGCTGGACCGTTATGTTGCCATAAAAGTGCTTAAAGAAGAGTTTGTGCACAACGAGCAATTTCTTAAGAAATTTAAGCGAGAGGCACAAGCTGCGGCACGCCTGACGCACCCTAATATTGTGAATGTTTTTGACGTGGGTGAAGAAGACGGGCTGCACTATATTGTCATGGAATTGGTAGAAGGCAAAACGCTCAAAGAATACATTGAAGAGCGCGGCTGCCTGACTTGGAAAGAAACCCTTTCCATTGTGCTGCAAACAGCCTCGGCTTTGGATGCGGCGCATAAAAACAACATCATTCACCGCGATATCAAGCCGCAAAACATTTTGATGAGCGAAGAAGGTGTGCCCAAAGTAACGGATTTTGGCATTGCCAAGGCGGTTACCAGCTCCACGGTAACCTCCAGCGGGGACGCCATGGGAAGTGTGCACTATATTTCGCCCGAGCAGGCACGCGGAGGCTTTGTTGATGAGCGAAGTGATTTGTACTCCTTGGGTATTATGATGTATGAGATGCTCACCGGCATTTTGCCCTATGTGGGCGATACGGTGGTGAGCATTGCCATACAGCATATTCAAAGCAATGTTCCGCAAATTGAAAATGTTACACCCAACATTCCTCAAGCGGTTGCCGACGTGGCAAATAAGCTTACGATGAAGCATCCCGAAAAACGCTATCAAAATGCCGCTGAAGTGATGAATGCGGTGATCAGGGCAAAAAACAGCCCTTACGAAAGCTTGGAAGCGGTTGAAGAAAAGGAAAGCAAAAAAGAAAAAGCACTGGCTGCCAAAGCCAATGTGCAGCCTAAAGCGGTGGAAGAAGGCATTATTCTGGCGCAAAACCCGCAACAGGCGCCCAGCGCGGTTGAGGAAGAAAAAGACAAACGCACCTGGCAAGAAAAAATAAAAGCGTTTTTTACACAAAAAAATAAAGCGCCCTTAATTGCAACGGGTCTTATTGTAATATTTATTATAGCCATGGTTGCTTATGGCCTGATTGTCAATAAAAAAGCGGAAGTGCCCAACCTGGCGGGAATGACCATGGAGCAGATGGAGGAGACGCTGGACAAAGCAGGGCTCACCTATACAGTCAAGGAAGAGCAAAGCAGTCTGGAAGTGCCAAAAGGCTCCATCATCAGTCAAAGTCCCCAGGCGGGCGAATTCATCAAAAAATCTTTGCCGGTGGAAGTGGTTGTCAGTCTTGGACCGAAAATGATTCCGATGCCCGAAGTCATTGGGCAATTTGAGGTAAATGCACGAAGTACCCTGGAAAATGCGGGGTTAATTGTCAGTGAGGTCAACAAAGAGTTCAACGAACAATACGATGTCAACATTGTGTTTAATCAAACACCTGCGGCACACACGGAAATAGCCGAAGGCAGCAATGTCATATTGTTTGTAAGCAAAGGCAAAGACACCATTACACTGCCGGGTTTGGTGGGCAAAACCGAAGAAGCCGCGCGAGCTGAACTTACTAAATTGGGTTTGCCGCTGACAAGCGTGAAATATGAAGTGAGTACAGAATACGAAAAAGGATTCGTAATCTCACAAGAGCCCGCAGCAAACAAGCTGGTCGAAAAAACCCAGGGAGTCACCCTTATCATCAGCAAGGGCAAAGTTGCCACAAAGAGTATCACAATTAAATTATCCGAGTTGGTTTCAGGACCGACGCGGTCTGTAAAAGTAAAAGTGGATACGATTGGTCAAGACGGAAATACGACAACACAATATGAAAGTACCCATCAATCCAACGAAATCATCACGGTTTCGTTGAAAGGGGTTGGGGTGGAATATTACAAAATCTACATTGATGGCACAGAGAGCCAATCGGGCATCATCACATTTTAACCGGTGAGGTTTTATGCGAGGTAAAATTATCAAGGGCGTCGGAGGGTTTTATACGGTGTTGACTGAGGACGGCGATTGTGTCGTCAGCGGCATCAAGGGGATTTTTCGAAATCAAAACATCGTCCCCCTGGTGGGAGATGATGTTTTGCTGCAACAAGAAAATGAGGGCAGCTATGTCATTGCCCAAATATTAGAACGAAAAAATACATTACTGCGCCCGGCAGTGGCCAATATTACCCAAGTTGTGATTGTGGCCGCCTGCACGCGACCCAAGCCGAATTTGATGATGTTGGACAAGCTGATTGCCTCTTGTGAACAAAGTGATGTTCAAATTATTTTATGTTTCAATAAAACGGATATAGCCACAGAAGAAGAAATCGAACAATTGTCGGAGATTTATGCCAAAACGCCCTATGAAGTTTTTTTTGTATCCGCAGAAAAGGGACAACTGGGAAAAATAGACGAAAAATTGCAACACCAGACAACGGTGTTGGCGGGCCCTTCGGGGGCGGGAAAAAGCACACTGCTCAATGCATTAAATCCTGAGTTTTTTTTGCGCACGGGAGAGTTGAGCGAAAAAATAGGACGCGGCAAGCACACCACACGGCATGCAGAGCTGCTTTGTCTTGACGAAAAAAGCTATATTGTCGATACACCGGGATTTACCAATGTTGATTTGACGAGTATGGATATTGAAAATGCAGATGAGCTGTTTGCGGAATTTGTGCCTTATTTGGGCAAATGCAAGTTTGCATCCTGTGTGCATGACAGTGAGCCCAAGTGTGCGGTCAAGGACGCTTTGCAAGAGGGAAAAATCAGCAGAAGCAGGTATGAAAATTACCTGGCAATCAAAGAAGAAATAGATCAACATTCGAGGAAAAACAGGCGATGAAAGCAGCGATTTTCGGCAACGGAGCGTATGAAGATGCCAAGTTTTACGCAAATTATCTAAAACAATATCAACCTGACTGTATTCTTTGTGCCGACGGCGGCATCAAAGTGATGTTGGCATTGGGTATTATTCCCGATGTGTTGTTGGGAGATTTTGACTCCATTGCGGCGGAAGATTTGGAGCAAATGAAATATAAAACCAAAGTGGTAACCTATGAAAAGCGAAAAGATTTTACCGATGTGCAACTGTGCATGCAATATGCCATTGAACAAAAGTGCACGGAACTGGTGCTCTTTGGCGTGCTGGGTACAAGGGCGGATCATTCATTGGTCAACATTTATTTGCTGAAATATGCTTTTGACAATGGTGTAGCGGCAAAAATTGTCAACGAATATAATGAAATCTTTGTCATGGAAAAACAAGTCACGCTGGACGGGGTGGAAAAGAAGACCATTTCGGTTCTGCCATACAGCGATGTAATCAGTGGAATCAGTTTTTCGGGGATGGGATATCCGCTGAAGGATGCCGAGATGAAAAAAGAAAACCCTTATGGCGTAAGCAACTATGCCTGTGCGGACAGAGTAGAAATTGAAGTCAAACAAGGCACGGCAATTATTGTGATTACGGAAGATGCCTTTTGAAACCTCATAAAACCAGGAAGATTAAAAGATTATAAGCAACAAAAAAACAGACACAAACAAAGAGCCTGTCTTTTGAAATATGCATCATTGATATTAAAATAAATTAAGCGCGCGTAACTTTATCGGAACGCAGACAACGCGTGCAGACGTGTACCGTTTTAGGCGTGCCGTTTTCTATGACACTGACTTTTCGCAAATTGGGTTTCCAAACACGTCGTGTGTGTCTGTTGGAATGGCTGATGGTGTTGCCGCTGACGGGTTTTTTTTCACATACATAACATTGTTTTGCCATCTTCGTATCTCCTTTGTTGTAGAGTTGATAAGCGACAAACATTATAACATCATTGATTGCGAAAATGCAAATTTTTTTTCAAAAAACTTGTGAATTCTTTATAAAGCAGAGCGGAGTATTGATAAATCATTAAAAATAAAGTAAAATAGGTAAAATAATTCAGGTGAGGAGTTAGGAAATCGCATGGAGCTTGGAAGCAAATACGGAACAGTAAAAATTTCAAAAAATATAGTGGCAAAAACCGCTGCCCTTGCGGCGCTGGATTGCTATGGACTCGTTGGCATGGCAAAGAAAAGTCTGGATTTTGTTGTGCTGCTGAAAAATGAACAGAGTGCAAAGGGTGTCAGGGTCACTGAAACCAAAGAAGGCGTGGTCATTGACCTGCACGTGATATTTGAATTTGGTGTGAGGCTGCAGACGGTTGCGGAAAACGTCATTGAAAGCGTTCGTTATAACGTAGAAAAAACAACAGGCATCAAAGTCAAACAAATCAACGTCTATATTGAAAGTGTCAGGATTTAAAGATTACGCATAAAGGTGGAGTTATGGAAGTTTTAGATGGACAGGGATTAATCAAGGCAATCGATTATGCGGCTGCTTATTTGGAAATGAATAAAGAAGAGGTTAATAAACTCAACGTGTTTCCGGTGCCGGATGGGGACACGGGTACAAATATGTCGCTGACCATTCATTCAGCGGCAAGAAGTGCACGCTCTGTGGACGAGCGCACGGTTAGCGCGGTGGCAAAGTCAATTTCTTCGGGCGCTTTAATGGGTGCCAGGGGAAACTCGGGGGTCATTTTGTCTCAGCTGCTAAGAGGGTTTTATGAAGGCTGCAAGGAAAGAAAAACCTTGAGTGTGTCGCAGTTGGCGGTTTGCATGAAATCTTCGGCGGACATGGCCTATAAGGCGGTTATTAAACCCACGGAAGGAACCATACTAACCGTTGCCAGAGAAATGGCGACATTCGCTACTTCGAATTTTGAAAAGTATCAGCAAGTAGACGCTTTTTTAGAAAAAATTGTACAAGCAGGGGAAGAAGCCCTGGAAAGAACGCCTGAGATGTTGCCCGTGCTCAAAGAAGCCGGTGTGGTGGATGCAGGCGGCAAAGGACTGATTTATATCTATAAAGGATTTTTGGCTGCACTGAGGGGAGAAGTCCTAGAACAAAAAGATATTCAAGGTGCGGAAAAAGACGTGAAAAAGGCGTTAAAATCCGCAGATGCGGCAGATATAAGATTTTTGTATTGCACGGAAGCCATGATTCAAGGAGATGCCGGCAAGGCGCCTACACTGCGTACAAAACTGCTGCCCATGGGAGACAGCATGGTTGTCGTGGGGGATGAAGACATTATCAAAGTGCACATTCATACCAATGAGCCGGGAAAAGTGCTCAGTCAGTGCTTGACCTATGGCGAACTGCTGGATATTAAAATAGAAAATATGAAACTTCAGCACGAAAACACAATGGTGCACGAAGAATCCTATAAAAAGCAAAAGCCCGAGAAAAGATCGAAATACGCTTTTGTTGCAGTGGCAGCCGGAGAGGGAATCGAGCAAATTTTCCGCGATATCGGCGTGCAAAATATCATCAAAGGCGGTCAGACGATGAATCCGAGTACGCAGGATTTTTTGGACGAGATTGAATCGATTAATGCCGATGTCATTTATTTGTTGCCAAACAACAAAAATATTATTTTAGCGGCAAACCAGGCGAAGGAAGTTTCCGCCGAACACATTGAAGTGATTCCGACAAAAACAATCCCGCAAGGTATTTCGGCGGTGTTGGCTTTTTCGGAAGAATCAGACGTAAAAGAAAATATGGACACGTTTGCCCATGCGATTGAAAAAGTAAAAACGGGCCAAGTCACTTTTTCGGTAAGGGATACGACCATCGACAAAAAAACCATCAAAAAAGGCAATATCATTGGCATCAACGACCGCCAAGGCATCATAGCCGTATCCAATTCTACGGAAAAAGCGGCACTTGAACTGCTGGCGGGGATGGTGGACGAAGAAACGGAATTGATCTATGTTTATTACGGTGAAGACACCTCGCAAAAAGAGGCGCAAAAGCTACATAAGAAGTTAGAAAAAATTTACAGCGATCAGGATGTGGTTTTACAATATGGCGGACAGCGATTGTATTATTACATCATATCGGTTGAATAAAAGAGATGCTGTTTGAAGTTAAAACCACTGCACAGCTAGACCAAATTAAAGGAGTCGCTCAAAAAAGAAAAGATGCCCTGCAGCAGTCGGGCATTTTTTGTCTGTATGACCTTTTTTCCAGCTTGCCAAAATCCTATGAGGACAGAAGCCATATCAGCGACATCAATCTTTTGGCCACCGAGACAAAGGCGGGAATCATCATAGAGGTAATCTCTTGTGCCGAGGTGCACTACATCAAAAGAAAAAAGAGCACGGTAAAGGTAAAAGTAACCAGCAGCGGCATCAAGGGCACGGTGATGATTTTTAATGCGCCGTATCAGGCGAAAAAGTTTGAAGTCGGCAAACAATATTTTGTTTACGGCAGAATTCAGCGCACGTTATCGGATTTTGTTGTGTATAATCCCATTGTCTGCGACATAGATGATCTGGCAAAAAACCTTCAGATTTACCCTGCTTACAAATTAAGTGCAGCCTCCACTGCCCTGACGCAAAGCGTAATGCACGCTATTATTAAAAATGCCTGGAATCAATTCGGTGATGGTGTGGCAGACTTGTGGCCCCAAGAGCTTCGGCGCAAATTTGATGTGCAAGACATTGCCGCTGCGCTCAAAGCAATCCATACGCCGCAAAATTTGGAGGCAGCGCAGAGCGCGAGAGAGCGCTTTGCCTTTGACGAGATTTTTGCGACGTTGCTGCTGTTTTATGAAAACAAAGCTGAAATGAGCAGCAGGCAAAACCGATACATCATTGAGGCAAAAATAGATGATGACTTTGCACAGTCCCTGCCTTTTAGGCTGACTGAGGCACAACAGCAGGCGATTGCCGATATCAAAAATGATATCGGGCGAAGGGATAAGGTCATGAATCGACTGTTGCAAGGGGATGTGGGAAGCGGCAAGACGGTTGTGGCATTTTATGCCTTGCTTGCAGCGGCGGCACAGGGCTTTCAGGCGGCGATGATGGCTCCCACGGAGTTGTTGGCAAAGCAGCATTATCAAAAAATCAAGCCCCTTGCCGAAGTGTGGGGCATTGAAGTGGTGTTGTTGACGGCTTCCACGGAAAAAAGAGAAAGAGAAATCATTAAAAATACATTACTCAAACAAGGAAAGGTCATTGCAATCGGCACCCATGCATTGTTTTCGGAAGATATTCGCTATGAAAACCTGGCGCTTATTGTAACAGACGAGCAGCACAAATTTGGGGTGCTTCAGCGAACGGCGCTTGCAAGAAAGGGACTGTCTGTGCATGTTTTGTTGATGAGTGCAACGCCGATTCCGCGCACATTGGCCTTGGTGATGTATGCCAGTTTGGATATCAGCGTTATAGACAGCACGCCGCCCGGCAGAAAACCGATTCGTTCTTTTGCCGCCAACTCCGCGCACCGCAAGCGGATCTATCGCTTTATTGAGTCCAAGGTACAAGCCGGTGAGCAATGCTATATTGTTTGTGCGGGCATTGAAAGGGACGAAGAAAACGACATTTTTTCATTGGAAGAGCAATATGAAGAAATAAAAAATGAATTAAAGAAAATATCTGTTGCCATGATTCACGGCAAAATGAATACAGAACAAAAAAACAGCATTGCACAGGATTTTTTTGATAAGAAAATCAGCGTGCTGGTGGCCACAACCATTGTGGAAATCGGCCTAGATGCGCAAGATGCCACGCTGATAGTTATCAATAATGCAGAGCGTTTCGGGTTGAGTCAGTTGCATCAAATGCGCGGCAGAGTCGGCAGAAACGACAAAAATGCGGAGTGCATCTTTGTTACGGATTCAACAGGGGACTTAACCGCAAGACGCATGGAAATTATCACGCAATCAACCAACGGATTTGACATTGCGCAAAAGGATCTGGAGCTGCGCGGACCGGGAGAAATGACGGGGCAGCGCCAGCACGGCATTTTTCGTTTTCGCTATGCGAATATTTTGAGCATGCCGCATTTGGTTTTTCGCGCAAAAGAAGCGGTGGACTATGTGTGCGGCGAAAAGAAATATAAAACCTTTATTGAAAAAACATTACGGAGATTGCAAAATATGATGATGCAAGAAGAAACGGACGGCTAAGCGGGTATGCAAATCATCGGCGGAAAATATAAAGGCAGAAAACTTATTTTTCTTGACGGAAAACAAATCAGACCAACGAGTTCCAAGGTGCGTGGCGCAGTGTTTAACATGATGGCGCCCTATATCGACGGTGCGCTGTTTTTAGACGGTTTTGCAGGCAGCGGTGCAATGGGTATTGAGGCATTGAGCAGAGGTGCCCAAAGCAGTTTCTTTGTGGATAGCGAAGCGAGAAGCATTGAAATATTGGGAAAAAATCTTAAAAAATTATCGGTTAAAACACAGGGCTTTGTGTTCAGGGAGAACTTTTTTAATTTTATAAAGAAAACGGAACTAAAATTTGATATAATATTTACCGATCCGCCTTATGCAATGCAAGGATTTGATAAACTGGCTTTGCTTGTTGCCGATGCAGACGTGTTGCAGCGCGGCGGGTTTTTGATTATAGAGCACGATTGTCTTGTTGTGCCGCAGTCTGATAGCAGACTGGAACTGATAAAACAAAAAAAATATGCCGATACGGTTATCAGCGTGTTTGAAAGGACATAAACAATGCACATAGCAGTCTATCCCGGAAGTTTTGACCCCATTACCAACGGGCATCTTGATATTATTCGACGGGCGGCAGGATTGGTTGACAAACTGTATATTGCAGTGCTTGTTAACAAACAAAAAAAATGTATGTTTACCCCGCAAGAGCGCGTTGGCTTTATTGAGCAGGCAGTAGAAGGAATTATCAATGTGGAAGTGGTTTCCTATGATGGATTGCTCGTTGAATTTTGCAAAAAAGTAAATGCAAAAGCAATCATCAAAGGTCTAAGAGTGATTACGGACTATGAATCCGAAGCCCAAATGGCACTGATCAATAAAAAGATTGAGCCTGACATTGAAACGGTGTTGTTGGTGGCGACAGAAAATTATTCTTTTATCAGCTCAAGCATCATTAAAGAGCTGGCATCCTATGGCAGCGATATCTCGGAAATGGTGCCGACGCACGTGCAAGAGGCGATTGTCAAAAAATGGAGGGAAGAATCATGAGAGTAGTTGAGTTGTTGGATGAATTGGAAGAAATCATACGAAGAAGCAATACGGTTCCGTTGACAAATAAAAAAATTATGCTGAACCCGGAAGATGTGTTGGATTTGATAGATGAAATACGTCAGCGTCTTCCCGAAGAAGTTTTGGAAGGCAGAAGAGTTCGACAAGAAGAAAGCAGAATCATCGGTGCGGCGCAGTCCAAGGCCAAAACCCTCATTGAAGGAGCCGTCAGAAAGCAAAAGGAACTCATTGACAGCGACGAGGTGGCCAGAAATGCTTATATGCAGGCGCAGCAGACCATTAAAGACAGTGAAGATTTGGCAAAAAAAATCGTTGCACAGGCCGAGTTAAATGCCAAAGAAGTTATTGGCGGCAGCGCGGAGTATGCCGAAGGCATGCTGAAAAATGTGCAGGATGAATTGAAAAAAATGAATGAAGTGCTGGAAGAAAACAGAAGCCAACTAAAGAGCATCAAGCGCAAAAATTCATAAAAAATTAAAAAAAAGGGCAAAATGCCCTTTTTTTATTGCAGATAAATCGGCGGAATTTTATAATCGATACCCTTTTGACCGCCGATACCCAGTTGATAGACATTGGATGCAAGCAAGTCAAAATCCAAGAAAAATTTTTCAGACGCTTCAATTTTTTGGTAGGCATCTTTGATATTGGAGAGGACATGATCGGTTTTGCCGCGGATGTTTAAATAATTTTTTCCCTTCTCGCTAAAACCCAGCAGGCGCAGATAGGAGGGTGCATTATTATAAAGGGTGAGATGGGGATACTGATAATTGACCAAAATATGACACAAACTGCGGCGAATGCGGCTCTTGGTATGGTGCTTATCGGATACAATATCGATATAAGTGGTGATATCAGGAAAAAAATCCAGATTTTTTTTCATTTTATTGGCCAAATCCAAAGAGATATCGGGAAAAGTACAAAGGCTTTGAGGGGTATGGATCAATAAATTTTGATAGAGGATATTTGTATAATTTTCCAGCGTGTTATAGTTTAGTGTTGTCAATTGCGAGGCAACAAAATTCGGCACACAAGCAGCGGCGACAGGTGATTTTTGCTGAATGAGATGACGAATATGGGATGCGGAACTGTAATTATTTTCAATGGCTGCCTCGTCGTGCGAAACATCGGTTCTTTTTACGACATAAGGAGTAATGGGGTATTGGTGGAGTAAAATTTGCTTGATGTATTCGATGGCCAAAATGTTGTTGGAGCCGTTTAGCAACGCTGCTGCCGCTTCGCTGTGTTCGGCCAAAGCCAATTGGCGCGATTTGGCGAAGGAGCGACCCGAGGCAAGGTGAGATTTAATGGAAGCAGAAAAAGCATGATCTTGCCTGCAGAGCACCTGCGCTGCTTGGTGCAAAAGAGCCATATCGTCGCACTCTGCGCCAAAGGAGAGTGCACTGCATCCGATGTTGTGAAGCAGACGCACGGCACCAAAGGCAAAAATTTCGGCAGTCTGGCAACTAAAAGCGAAGGGCAGCATGAGCACAATATCCGCGCCGCCGTCAAGTGCCATGCGTGTACGCGCGTATTTGTCATAAAAGGAAGGCGTGCCGCGCTGCACAAAATCACCGCTGAGCACGCAGACAACAACGTCAGCGCCGGTGAGCGCTTTGCTTTTGGCAAGGTGATAATAATGACCGTTGTGAAAAGGGTCGTACTCCGCGACAATACCTACTGCTTTCATATCAGATAAGCTCCTTTGTGAATCTGCTCTCTATTATAACGCAAAACAACAATTTTTTTGTTCCGGATAGATAATATTTTAACAAAACGACCTTGAAAATACGTGTCTTTTACTTTATAATAATGAAAGTTTAACGTGCGAAAAAAAATTTGGAGGTAATGGAATTGAAAATTTTAGTCATTAACTGCGGAAGTTCTTCACTAAAGTATCAGTTGTTTGACATGAACGACAAATCGGTTTTGGCAAAGGGGCTTGCGGAGCGTATCGGCATTGAAGGGTCTGTTCTTACACATAAGCCGACTGGCAAAGACAATGCAGTCTTTGAACAGCCGATGAAAGACCACAAAGAGGCACTGCGTATTTTGATGGACGCGCTGGTGGATCCCACTTGCGGTGTTATTACAGACATGAGCGAAATCAGTGCTGTTGGGCACCGCGTCGTGCATGCGGGTGAAAAATTTGCATCTTCTGTATTTTTAACAGACGAAGTGATTGCGGCGTTGGAAGAATGCATACCGCTGGCACCGTTGCACAATCCGCCGAACCTGATGGGTATCGAAGCTTGCAAAGCTATTTTGCCGGATGTGCCGATGGTAGGCGTTTTTGATACGGCATTTCATCAGACAATGCCCAACTATGCCTATATTTATCCGTTACCTTATGAATATTACGAAAAATACGGCGTGCGAAAATACGGTTTTCACGGAACAAGCCACCGCTATGTAGCACAAAGAGCCGCAGACATGCTTGAAAAAGACATTAAAGATGTGAAAATTATTACTTGCCATTTGGGCAATGGCAGCTCAATTGCCGCGGTTGACGGCGGGCAAAGTGTGGAAACCTCCATGGGCTTTACACCGTTGGACGGCCTTGCCATGGGCACGAGATGCGGAACCATTGACCCTGCCATCGTAACTTTTTTGATGGACAAAGAAGGTTTTTCGATCAAAGAAATGGATGGTGTGTTGAATAAAAAATCGGGCGTGCTGGGTGTCAGCGGTGTGAGCAGTGATTTTCGCGATATAGAAACCGCGGCGGAAGAAGGCAATGAACGTGCAGAGTTGGCACTGAAGATATTTACCTACAGAGTGCGCTACACCATTGGGCAATATGCTGCGGCAATGGGC
>ENA-UOOM01000727-UOOM01000727.1-fermentation-metagenome-genome-assembly--contig:-NODE-727-length-35284-cov-79.351585_pt1 | contig 35284 bp, 39 predicted proteins | sample MGYA00245781_ERZ724031 | MGnify/ENA primary metagenome ERZ724031 (study PRJEB28704, sample SAMN03018317) | fermentation metagenome | biome: anthropogenic terrestrial biome; feature: soil; material... | reverse complement strand
CCCGGTAGGGGGAGTCAAATCTCCACAGCTTTTTAGATGTGCAACGGGCGTGGGGTAACGCGTGAAAATTCGCGGTTTCAAACAGGGTAATAGACCCATCAACGAAAAGAGGTGAGTGAATGGCCAAAGATGGAACAAATCGTGGCGGTGCCCGTATAGGCTCTGGTCAAAAAAAGAAACCACTTGCTGATAAAATTGCACAGGGAAATCCAGGTAAGAGAAAGCTAGAAATCATTGACTTCCAAAATACCGCTGATTTAAAGGGGCAGGAAATGCCAAAGCCAAGGGCCATGCTCTCAGCGGTGCAAAAGGACGGGAAAACCCTAGTAGCCAGCGAGATTTATGAAATTACTTGGAAATGGCTTGAGGAGCGAGGCTGTGCCCATTTGGTGCTCCCACAGCTTCTAGAACGATATGCCATGAGTGCGGCCAGATGGATACAGTGTGAGGAGGCGGTAACTGAGTTTGGCTTTCTTGCCAAGCATCCAACTACCGGCAATGCTATTCAAAGTCCTTATGTAGCTATGAGTCAGAACTTTATGAGTCAGACAAACAGATTGTGGATGGAGATTTATCAAATCGTTAAAGAGAATTGTGCTACAGAGTATTCTGGTTTAAACCCACAGGACGATGTGATGGAGCGACTGCTATCTGCCCGCAGAGGAAAATAAAGATGAGGAGATATATAATGAGTAAAAGATATTTAACAGCTGAAAGTGTATGTGCTGGACATCCTGATAAACTATGCGACATCATAGCAGATAGCATTTTAGAAGCATGTTTACGTAAAGACAAAGCATCACGTGTCGCTTGTGAGGTAATGGCAACCAAAGGGAAAATTATCGTGGCGGGCGAAATCTCCTGCAGCGAGAAAATAGACATCCGATACATTGTTAGGAATGTCCTTAAAGAGATTGGATACAACCCTCTTAAATTCTTGATTTATGTATTTGTACACAAACAAAGTGTAGATATTGCAACTGGCGTGGATACTGCACTGGAAGTAAGAAATGGAATAAATGAACAGTATGGTTCGATAGGTGCTGGAGACCAAGGAACTGTGTATGGCTATGCCACAAAGGAAACAGGAGAAATGCTTCCCCTACCCCTTGTACTATCTCACAGGATTGTAAAGAGACTGGATGATTGCCGAAAAGGGAAACTGATAAAAGGTATCCACCCAGATGGTAAAGCGCAGGTGACGGTGGAATATAAAGGGGACACTCCAGTGCGAATAAAGACTATTGTGATATCGATACAGCATGATAAGAATAAAACACAGGAAGAACTTAGGACAGATATCCTTAACAATGTCCTATGGCAGTGCTTTGAGGACTTCCCATTTGATGATGAAACAGAAGTTCTCATTAACCCCTCTGGTAGATTTGTCGAAGGTGGCCCCGCTGCCGATACAGGCTTAACTGGTAGAAAAATTATGGTTGATACCTATGGAGGACTTGCATCCCATGGAGGTGGCGCACTTAGTGGTAAAGACCCCACCAAAGTTGACCGAAGCGGTGCCTATATGGCTCGGTACATTGCAAAGCATATCGTCTGGTGTGGATATGCAAAGAGATGTGAAGTTAGTATATCCTATGCCATTGGTAAGGCAAATCCTGTAGCCTTTTATGTAAATACCCTTGGCACAGGTATTGTTTCTGACGAAATATTAACTCTTGCTGCACAGGAAGTTTTCAATTTAAGACCTGCTGCAATCATAGAGAAGTTGCGTCTAAGGAATGTAATTTACTCTGATACAGCTGTTTATGGTCACTTTAATAGTTGTCTATTCCCGTGGGAGGATGTAAATAAGTACAGTGAATTTAGAAAGGCGGTGGAAAAGTATGTTGATAGAGAAGATAAAAACTAAACAACTCATCCCCGCTGAATATAACCCAAGGAAGGATTTAAAACCGGGTGATCCGGAATATGAGAAACTTAAACGCTCCCTTGAGGAGTTTGGATATGTAGAACCCGTAATATGGAATAAGACCACAGGCAGAGTCATCGGAGGTCATCAGCGTTTGAAAATCCTGCTGAGTATGGGCATGGATGAGATAGAATGCGTAGTTGTTGAAATGGATGAGCAAAAGGAGAAGGCGCTGAACATTGCACTAAATAAAATAAGTGGTGATTGGGATAAAGACAAATTAGCACTTCTCATCACGGACTTAAATGCTTCAGACTTTGATGTGTCTTTGACAGGTTTTGACCCAGGAGAGTTGGACGATCTTTTCAAGGATTCCCTTAAGGATAATATAAAAGAAGATGATTTCGATGTAGACAGCGAGCTGAAAAAGCCCGCTGTTTCGCATTTAGGGGATATTTGGCTACTTGGGCAGCATCGATTAGTCTGCGGAGACAGTACAAAGAAAGACACCTTTAATGTCTTGATGGATGGGAAAACTGCTAATTTGGTAGTTACGGACCCTCCATATAATGTTAACTATGAAGGCACTGCTGGAAAAATCAAAAATGACAATATGGCTAACGAAGCGTTCTACGATTTCCTGCTTGCAGCATTTCAGAACACCGAAGCAGCGATGGCAAAGGACGCTTCTATTTATGTATTCCATGCGGATACCGAAGGACTCAATTTTAGAAGAGCATTCTCCGATGCAGGATTTTATCTTTCCGGTACTTGTATTTGGAAAAAGCAGTCCCTTGTTCTCGGTCGCTCTCCTTATCAGTGGCAGCATGAACCTATTCTCTTTGGGTGGAAAAAGAAAGGCAAGCATAACTGGTATTCCGATAGAAAGCAGACCACCATCTGGGAATTTGAGAAACCGAAGAAAAACAGTGATCATCCTACGATGAAGCCAGTTGCACTTGTGGCCTACCCTATTTTGAATTCAAGCCTTTCTAATTGTATCGTGCTTGATCCTTTTGGAGGTTCAGGAAGTACACTGATTGCTTGTGAGCAGACAGATAGAATCTGCTACACCATTGAACTGGATGAAAAGTACTGTGATGTCATTGTGAAAAGGTATATTGAGCAAGTTGGAAACTCAGATGGTGTGTTTCTCCTAAGAGATGGTTCGAAAATAAGATATTGTGACCTACCGGACGTTACTACCGCCGATTAATGGAACAGTATTTTCTACAGAAAGATGCTCTAAATGACTTGATATTAACAGCCTTTAGAGTGATATATGTATGTACCGAAAATAGAAAGGCGGTATAAAAAATGCAGATAAACTATAATGTCACAGGAGCAAAAAGAAAAGAGCTAGTCAATGCAATCAGCCAAAAACTGAATGCTCCTGCAAGATATCTTGGAGCACCTACATTTGCATATGAAGTGGCAGACTACAACATTGACAAAAACGGGGTAGTCAGAGGACCAGATAATTCTGAACTGATTAATGATCTATTAGGCCTTCATGACTTTAAGGCGGTTACAGTAGAATTTGACACACCACTTCCAGCAGCAGAGCCTGTTCTTGAAAATATTCAAGTTCCCAATGAAGCGGCTCTTGGGGGTAGGGTAAGTCCAAATAGTGATTACGAAGAACCTCCCGTAAACAGCGAATCAAATGAAACCGAAGAAGCTATTAGTTTGATTATTCAAATGCCGAGGGAGGGTTTTAGCGAAACTGCACTTGGTAACCTAAAAGGATTGGTAGAAAGTAAAGAAACCCTTATAAAGAAAGCACTTGATACTGACTCTATTCCCATTATCATAAATGAGGAATTTATAACCTTCCCTTGGTTCCAGAGTGAGTGCTCCGCAGAGGAGGTTAAGGCTTATACCCACTTTGTAACAGCACTTTGTGAAATGGCAAAGAAGCAGACCCGCGTCAACTCGACCGAGAAATCAGTGGAGAATGAAAAGTACGCTTTCCGTTGTTTCCTTCTAAGACTTGGCTTTATCGGGCCAGAATACAAAACAGAACGAAAAATTCTCCTCTCCAAACTGTCGGGTAGCTCTGCCTTCAAAAGCGGAAGTGCCAAGCATGAGGAGGTGAGTGAATAATGAATATCATTCATCCAGAAATGCTAAAGCAACTTAGAAGTTATTACACTCCAGGAACTCGTGTCATGTTACTTAAGATGAATGACCCTTATACCAAGCTTCAGCCAGGAGATAAAGGTACGGTTACTAGTGTTGATGATATGGGAACTATCCACGTCAGTTGGGATTCAGGCAGTTCCCTTGGAGTGGTTTTTGGAGAGGATTTATGCAAGAAAATCGAAGAATAAAAATACACATTCTTAAGCCCAATATGGCAGTAAATATGTAGATTTATATTGCAGAATTGTCTTGCTATATAAGCCTTTTAGAGTGATATATGTACATGCCGAAAGGACAAACACACTTTAAAAGGAGCGAGACACGATGTTAAGTGCAAAATTCGGGATTGAGATTGAATTTACCGGGATTACAAGGGAAAGGGCGGCTAAAGTCGCTGCAGAGTTTTTGCAAGGCATTTACAGTGAAGGCGGGACATACTACGACACCAAGAAGGTAAAAACTCCAGATGGTCGAGTGTGGAAGTTTATGTACGATGGGAGCATTAATTGCCAAAGAAAAGAAGGTAGAAGAAAAGTAGCTGCAGGTAGAGATTATAGTGTTGAGCTGGTTAGCCCAATCCTAACCTACCGGGAGGACATTGAAACTTTGCAAGAGCTAGTAAGAAAGCTTCGCAAAGCTGGAGCCTTTACAAATACATCTTGCGGAATTCACATTCATCTAGACGGTGCTGAACATACCCCACGAAGCATTCGAAACTTTGTAAATATCATTGCAAGCAAAAATGACTTATTTTATAAAGCACTTCAGATTGCACCGCAGAGAATGAATTACTGCAAAAAGATGGACAGCATTTTGGTTGAGAAGATAAACCGTAAAAAGCCTAAAACGATGAGACAAATTGAGGATATTTGGTACGAAGGTTACAGCGAGAGTAGAAGCACTCATTACCACAACAGCCGCTACCATTTCCTCAACCTTCACAGCTTTTTTACCGGAAACCATACAGTTGAACTTAGAGGATTCAATAGCGAACTTCATGCAGGAAAGATAAGAAGCTACATTGTTCTAGCACTTGCCATCAACCACCAAGCCTTAACACAAAAGTGTGCATCAGCAAAGAAACCGCAGGTGGAAAACGAGAAATTTGCCATGAGAACCTATCTAAACCGGATTGGTTTCATTGGGGATGAATTTGCAAACTGCAGAGAACATTTGACAGCAGCACTTTCGGGTTCAGCTGCATGGCGGTTTCGGGCGGCCTGAGCTGCCCCTAACCCACAAAGCTAAGAAGGAGGATTACAATGAAGAATAAATTATATCTTGCCTATGGCTCCAACCTTAATCTAAAGCAAATGGCCGACAGATGCCCCACAGCGAAGGTGGTAGGAGCAAGTCAAATCAATGACCACCGCCTATTATTTCGAGGGGCACACGCGGGCGCTGTGGCGACAATCGAGCCTTTTGAGGGTGGCAACGTACCAGTTTTAGTTTGGGAGATTACACCGACCGATGAAGCGGCACTTGACCGTTACGAGGGATGGCCGTTCCTTTATCGAAAGGAAACAATAAAAGTGAAGTTGGGAAGCAAAACCGTCAAGGCGATGGTCTACATCATGAATGATGGTAGACCGCTTGGACAGCCGAGTTGTTATTATTACAGTACAATTTTAGAAGGCTATAAGAGTGCGGGCTTCGATGTGGAAATCCTGCGCAAAGCTACAACTGATTCAATAGAATCGGAGGAGGTAGCCAATGAATGAGATAATTAAGCAACAAATCCTTTCCATCCGAGAAAGTGGAGTCACAAATATGTTTGATGTGGACCGAGTACAGTATGAGGCAAATGAACGAGGGTTTTATGAATTGGTAGTCTATTTAATAGACCATAAAGCAGAATATGCCCATTTCATACTGACGGGTGAAGTGGATAAAAAGAAATAACTAAATCTAAATAGGATAGAGAAAAGGGCTTCATCTATAGGATTGAGGCTCTTTTCTTATGTCCTTTTCCATAAAAGGGGCGGTGTTTATGCGGAAACTGAAGAAATATAAGCCGACCGCCTTTATAGCTGAAGGGTCATATTACGATAAGGACGCTGCTGATTACGCTGTGGCTTTTATCGAAGCACTCTCCCATACGAAAGGTTCATGGGCAGGCAAGCCTTTTGAACTTATCGATTGGCAGGAGCAAATTGTCCGTGATTTATTCGGTATCTTAAAACCTAATGGATACCGGCAGTTTAACACGGCTTATATAGAAATACCTAAAAAGATGGGAAAAAGCGAGCTTGCAGCAGCAATCGCACTTCTCCTCACTTGTGGAGATGGTGAAGAACGAGCAGAGGTATACGGTTGTGCCGCAGATCGCCAGCAGGCATCAATTGTATTTGAAGTAGCAGCCGATATGGTGCGGATGTGTCCAGCGCTGAATAAACGAGTGAAGTTGCTGGCTTCAACTAAACGACTGGTGTACCTGCCGACCAACAGCTTTTATCAGGTATTGTCGGCTGAAGCCTATTCAAAACACGGCTTCAATATACATGGTGTTGTTTTTGATGAACTTCATACTCAGCCAAATAGGAAACTATTTGATGTTATGACAAAAGGGTCTGGTGATGCGAGAACCCAACCGCTATATTTTCTTATCACCACTGCAGGGACGGATACCCAGAGTATCTGCTATGAAACACACCAAAAAGCGGTTGATATTATTGAGGGCAGAAAATACGATCCTACTTTTTATCCCGTAATCTACGGTGCCAAAGAAGAGGATGATTGGACTGATCCTAAAGTATGGAAGAAAGCAAATCCAAGCTTAGGAATTACAGTAAGTATCGATAAAGTTAGAGCCGCTTGTGAAAGTGCAAAGCAGAACCCTGCTGAGGAAAATAGCTTTCGACAGCTGCGTCTGAACCAGTGGGTTAAGCAATCTGTCCGTTGGATGCCAATGGCAAAGTGGGATGCCTGTGCGTTTCCAGTAAAACCAGAGAGCCTTGAAGGTAGAGTATGCTATGGAGGACTTGATTTATCCTCTACCACTGACATTACAGCCTTCGTGCTGGTGTTCCCACCGGAAGATGAAACAGATAAATATACCGTTCTCCCGTATTTTTGGATGCCGGAGGATAATATTGACCTCCGAGTTCGACGAGACCACGTGCAATACGACCTTTGGGAGAAGCAGGGACACATTTTAACCACCGAGGGAAATGTAGTCCATTATGGATACATTGAAAAATTCATTGAAGAACTGGGGGAAAAGTACAACATTCGAGAGATTGCTTTTGACCGCTGGGGCGCTGTTCAGATGGTGCAGAACCTTGAAGGGTTAGGTTTTACTGTAGTTCCCTTCGGTCAAGGTTTTAAAGATATGTCACCACCTACAAAGGAACTTATGAAGCTGACATTAGAAGAAAGAATAGCACACGGCGGGCATCCAGTACTACGGTGGATGATGGATAACATCTATATAAAAACAGATCCGGCTGGAAATATAAAACCGGACAAGGAAAAAAGTACAGAAAAAATAGATGGAGCAGTGGCAACTATTATGGCACTCGACCGCGCCATCCGCTGTGGACCGGGTAATAGTGGAGACTCGGTGTATGACGAGAGAGGTTTAATAATTCTATAAATTTCAATGATTGTTTGTGGTGTAATTCTTTCAATTTGGAGGTGAGGCCTATGAATTTATTAAAAGGACTGTTTCGTTCAAGGGACAAACCGCAAAACCGTGTGGGTAGCGCATTTTCCTTCCTATTCGGCGGTACATCATCTGGCAAAACAGTAAATGAGCGTACTGCAATGCAAGCAACAGCGGTGTATGCCTGCGTAAGAATACTAGCTGAAGCTATTGCTGGACTGCCACTACATGTATATAGATATCGTTCTGATGGAGGTAAAGAAAAGATTCCTTTCCACCCTTTGTATTACCTTCTTCATGATGAACCAAATCCAGAGATGACTTCATTTGTGTTTCGAGAAACACTGATGAGTCATCTTTTACTTTGGGGTAATGCTTATGCACAGATAGTTCGAAATGGTCGTGGCCAGGCAATTGCGCTTTATCCCCTACTTCCTAACAAGATGGAAGTAAGTCGAGCATCAAATGGTGAACTGGTTTATACCTACTACCGGGATACAGACGAAAGTGGCCTGAATCCAAAGGGAGGCTATGTCACACTTCGCAAAGATGATGTACTTCACATACCAGGTTTAGGTTTTGATGGACTCATTGGCTATAGCCCTATTGCTATGGCAAAAAATGCAATCGGTATGTCACTTGCTACTGAAGAGTACGGTGCGGCATTCTTTGCTAATGGAGCCAATCCCGGCGGTGTGCTGGAGCACCCAGGAGTAATTAAAGACATACAGAGAGTCAAGGATAGCTGGAATAGTGCTTACCAAGGCACAGCTAAGGCACATAAAATCGCTGTATTGGAAGAGGGCATGAAGTTTCAAGCCATCGGTATACCTCCAGAACAGGCTCAGTTTTTAGAAACACGGAAATTTCAAATCAATGAGATTGCGAGGATTTTCCGTGTGCCTCCCCATATGGTGGGAGATCTTGAGAAATCTAGCTTCTCCAATATCGAGCAGCAGTCTTTGGAGTTTGTAAAATACACTCTCGATCCGTGGGTGGTGAGATGGGAGCAAAGTCTCCAGCAATCGCTTATTTTGCCTTCTGAGAAAACATCAGTATTCATCAAGTTCAATTTAGATGGTCTGCTGCGCGGCGATTATCAAAGCCGAATGAATGGCTATGCTATTGGGCGGCAAAATGGCTGGATGTCAGCCAACGATATCCGTGAACTGGAGGACATGAACAGAATCCCAGCTGAGGAAGGTGGCGATTTATATCTGGTTAACGGAAATATGACGAAATTGGCTGACGCAGGAGCGTTTGCCAAAACCGAAGGAGGTCAGTAAATGAAGAAGTTCTGGAATTGGGTGCGAGATTCTGATGAAGGGCGCACTCTCTATTTAAATGGAGTGATATCCGAAGAAACGTGGTGGGGTGATGAGGTCACACCTAAGATGTTCAAAGATGAACTGCTGGCTGGCACCGGTGATATTACAGTGTGGATTAACTCTCCTGGCGGGGATGTGTTTGCAGCAGCTCAGATTTACAACATGCTTATGGACTATACAGGAAAGGTCACTGTAAAAATTGACGGGCTTGCGGCAAGTGCAGCTTCTGTTATTGCAATGGCGGGTGGAGATGTATATATGTCGCCGGTATCCATGATCATGATTCATAACCCTTCGACCATTGCCATCGGTGACAGCGAGGAAATGTTGCGAGCTAAAGCTCTATTAGATGAGGTTAAGGAAAGTATTATTAATGCCTATGAGTTAAAGACTGGTCTTTCCCGAACAAAGCTTTCTCATCTGATGGATGCAGAATCATGGATGAATGCAAACAAAGCCATAGAACTTGGTTTTGCAGATAAGATCATGTTTATGGAAAATGAAACACCGGATTTGACGGATAGCCTTATCTTTAGCAGGATGGCGGTTACTAACTCACTTATTAGCAAACTACCCAAAAAACAAAAACAAAAGACAGGTACACCTATAGAGTCGCTGGATAAGCGGCTTTCTTTAATTTCTCACTAATTTAAAGGAGGAAATAACAATGAGTAAAATTCTTGAATTGCGCGAGAAACGCGCTAAGGTTTGGGATGCGGCGAAGGCATTCCTTGATTCAAAACGTGGCGGTGATGGATTGTTATCCGCAGAGGACACACAAACCTATGAAAAGATGGAAGCTGAAGTTGTTGCACTTGGTAAGGAAATAGAACGTTTGGAACGTCAGGCGGTTATTGACTTAGAACTTTCCAAAGCCACTAGTAGCCCTATTACAAACACACCGTCCAAACATGCTGAAGATAAGACAGGACGTGCGTCTGCAGAGTACAAGAAAGCATTCTGGAATGCTATGCGTACTCGTGCAGGGGAAGGCCTTGATGTAAACGTAAGAAATGCCCTTCAAATCGGTACAGACTCCGAAGGTGGTTATCTTGTGCCTGACGAGTTTGAACGTACCTTAGTAGAGGCTCTTGAAGAAGAGAACATTTTCCGTTCACTGGCCAATGTTATTAATACATCTTCTGGCGATAGGAAAATTCCTGTTGTAGCTACAAAAGGTACTGCTTCCTGGGTGGATGAAGAAGGCACTATCCCAGATAGCGATGATAGCTTCGGACAGGTTTCTATAGGAGCTTACAAACTCGCTACCATGATTAAAGTTTCCGAGGAGCTTCTTAACGATTCTGTGTTCAATCTTGAAGCCTACATCTCTAAGGAGTTTGCAAGACGTATCGGTAACAAAGAGGAAGAGGCGTTCTTTACCGGTGATGGATCTGGAAAACCGACAGGTATCCTTGCTTCTACAGGTGGCGCCCAAATTGGTGTGACTACTGCAGGTGCTACAGCAATTACTATGGACGAGGTACTTGATCTGTTCTATTCACTAAAGGCACCTTACCGTAATAAGGCTGTATTCGTTATGAACGACGCCACTGTAAAAGCAATCCGTAAACTAAAGGATGGTCAAGGACAGTACCTATGGCAACCTTCCTTACAGGCAGGTACACCGGATACTATCCTCAATCGACCATTGTATACTTCTGCATATATGCCAACTATTGCTGCAGCTGCAAAGAGTATCGCATTTGGTGATTTTAGTTATTACTGGGTAGCTGATCGTCAGGGTCGTGTATTTAAGAGGCTTAATGAACTTTATGCTGTTACTGGCCAAGTAGGCTTTGTTGCTACTCAGCGTGTGGATGGAAAATTAATTCTACCTGAAGCCATAAAAGTACTTCAGCAGAAAGCTTAATGGAGGTGCGTTATGAGCTATAACACTAAGAATTACACCGAACAAGGCGGAGAAAAAACTGTTATAGGCGGAACACTTGAAATCAAGGAAGGAGCCTCGGTAACGGGGCTCTCCGCCAATCCGCTTCTCGTGGCAACAGAGGAGACTCTCGGTGGTGTAAAAGCCGCAGCTGCTGGTGAGGACGATACCGTCGAAGTAAAAATCGGCGAAGACGGTAAGCTGTATGCTCCAGCATATCCTACCGATGCTACGGAGTCAGTCTCTGGGCTGGTAAAAATGGCTGCTAATCAAGCCGACAGCATAGCCGAGGATACAGCCACTCTTGTCACGGATTTTAATGCTCTGCTCGCTAAACTAAAAGCGGCTGGGTTAATGGCAGCAGACGAAGAATGACCGGAGGGAGGCGGACGGCATGACAACTGATAATCTTCTCCCTAAAGTAAAAGCAAATCTGATCCTGACGCATGACGCAGACGATGGACTTCTGCTGCATTACATCAAAGCCGCCGTCTCTTATGCGGAAAGTTATCAGCATGTTGCTGAGGGTTATTACACTGAAAACATCATGCCCCCAACAACTGAACAGGCAGTAATCATGCTGTCGAGTCATTTCTACGAAAGCAGAGATGGCTCGACGGCTGGTTTCTTCGCCGATAGCGTACAAGCGGGGCAGCAGGTTTGGAACACAGTGAACCTACTTCTTAGACTAGACCGGGATTGGAAGGTGTAAATTATGAGTTTTGGAAAGATGAACACCTTTATTGATATCATCAGTACAGAGCCTATTAAAGACAAGGATGGTTTCGCTGCTATAGGCGATAACATACTTGCCAGTGTACGTGCCTACAAGGAAGATCGGCATGGCAGTGAGCGGTGGGCAAATAGGGCATCATTTTCTTCTGCAACTTCCCTATTTAGGTTTAGAAAAATTTCTGGCCTTAGGGTGACCAGTGAAATGGTCATCGTTTGTGATGATGGCAGATATCAGATTTTAAGCGTTGATGATGTAAGAAACCGAGGTATGTATGTCGAGGTTTTAGCAGAAAAGATAGAACCAACTGTGAGGTGATGGATATGGCAAAAGTGAATATAAAGATGCCAGAAGAATTTCTTTTAAAGGTATCACGATTAGCTGACCAGACCGATGTAATTCTTCCTAAGGTTCTGGAAGTTGGCGGTGAAGTGGTATTGGATAAAGTTAAGGGAAATCTAAGTAAAGTGATTGGTAAGAATACAAAATATCCATCCAAAAGCACTGGGGAGCTACTATCTTCACTAGGACTTTCAAGTGCAAAGCAAGATAGAAACGGAAACTTCAATGTTAAAGTTGGCTTTGCCGAGCCACGTTCTGATGGTGAGAGCAATGCTAAAATTGCCACAATCATTGAATATGGTAAGCATGGTCAGCCTGCAAAACCCTTCCTAAAGCCTGCGAGAACTGCATCTAGGAAACCTTGTATCAATGCGATGATCGCAAAGCTAGAGGAGGAGATTGATAAAATATGAATATCTTAGAGGAGCTAAATACACTTCTGACAGCAATACCTATCCCCGTAGAAACCGGGGTTTTTTCAGGTTTGGCACCGGATGAGTACGTGGTGATACTCCCACTTTCGGATGTTTTTGAAGTTCATGCGGATAACCGCCCTGGCTTTGATGTGCAGGAAGCACGGATATCACTATTTTCCAAGAGCAATTACTTAGAGAGAAAGAGGCAGATTACAACGGCTTTGTTAAACGATGATTTTACAGTGACTGAGCGTAGGTATATTGGTCACGAGGATGATACTGGATATCATCATTACGCCATCGACGTGGCGAAAAACTATGGAATGGAGGAATAACATATGGCAACTATCGGTTTGGATAAACTGTACTATGCAAAAATAACCGAGGACTCAAATGGCGAGGAAACCTATGGTGTGCCTTCGGTACTCGCAAAAGCCATTACTGCCGAACTTTCGGTAGAATTGGTGGAAGCAATTCTGTATGCCGATGATGGTGCTGCCGAGGTTGTGAAGGACTTTAACAGCGGTACACTCACTCTCGGTGTAGATGACATTGGCCCGACAGTAGCAGCAGATCTAACTGGTGCGTCTACCGACGACAATGGGGTATTAATTTCTGCAAGTGAGAGTGTAGGTACACCTGTTGCAGTGGGGTTTCGTGCGCAAAAGGCTAATGGAACATACCGATATTTTTGGTTGTATCGCGTTAAGTTTGGACTACCAGCGACCAACTTACAGACAAAGGCGGATTCCATTACCTTTTCTACACCTACTATTGAAGGAACAGTTATGCGCAGGAACAAGCTGGATGGGTTGGGCAAGCACCCATGGAAAGCAGAAGTCACAGAAGGTGACCCCGGTGTTTCATCGTCCACCATAACAGGCTGGTTCACTGAAGTTTATGAACCCGTATATACACCTGAACCATAGGAGGAGAAATAATGGATAATGAGAGAAGTGCCGCAATCAAAATAGGTGACAAAGAGTATGAACTGGTTTTAACTACACGTGCAACAAAGGCAATTGCTGGTCGTTACGGTGGTCTTGAAAATCTTGGAGAAAAACTGATGAAATCAGAAAACTTTGAGATGGCACTGGACGAGATCGTTTGGCTAATCACACTGCTTGCAAACCAGTCCATTTTAATTCGCAACCTTAAGAACAAGAGCGCATCAGAAGAATTGTTGACAGAGGAAGAAGTGGAGCTTCTTACCTCACCACTTGATTTGGCGGAATATAAAAGTGCAATCACCGAAGCAATGTTCAAAGGTGCAAAGCGCAACGTGGAAAGTGAGGAAGAAACTCCAAAAAACATGGAAGTCGGGTAACGGACGCTGAAGTCTTTACCCGACTTTATTATTATGGAACAGTTCAGATGGGCATGGACGCAGAGGAATTCTGGCTTATGCCAATTGGACTGTTTTTTGATTTATGGGCTTGCCACAAGCAATGGCATGGGATCGAAAAGCTGAAGAAAACTCGAACGATTGACGATATTATCCCACCAGGCATATAGGAGGAGGTGAAGGTATGGCGGACAATTTTGGATTGAAAATAGGCGTCGAGGGCGAGCGTGAGTTTAAGAACGCCCTACGAGATATCAATCAGTCCTTTAAGGTGCTGGGCAGTGAAATGGCACTTGTGACCAGTCAGTTTGATAAAAACGATAAATCCATCCAGTCGGTCACTGCTCGTAATGCGGTTTTGAATAAAGAAATCGACGCACAGAAAGAAAAGATTTCAACCCTTAAGGCCGCTCTTGATAATGCCACCTCCTCTTTCGGTGAAAATGACCGCCGCACTCAAAACTGGCAGATTCAGCTGAACAGAGCCCAGGCAGAACTCAATAATATGGAGCGTGAACTTCAGCAGTCTGCGGTTGAAGCAGATAATCTCGGTGAAGAGTTAGACAACTCAGGCAAAAGTGCGGAAGATTCTGGAGGTAAATTTGAAAAGCTTGGTGGTATACTCAAGGGCATCGGTGTGGCTATGGGCACAGTTGCAGTTGCTGCTGGAGCTGCTGCTATAAAATTGGGTAAAGAGGTAGTTACCCAGTTTGGGGAATTGGAGCAAAACCTAGGTGGCTCAGAAGCAGTCTTTGGAGCATATGCTGCTTCAATTCAAAAAACCGGTGAAGAAGCCTATAGAAATCTCGGAATTTCCCAAAGTGAGTATCTGGCAACGGCTAATAAAATGGGTGCATTGTTCCAAGGCTCTGGCATTGAACAGCGAAAAAGTCTTGAATTGACAGAAAAAGCGATGCAACGTGCAGCAGATATGGCATCTGTTATGGGTATAGATATGTCCGCTGCCATGGAAGCGGTTACGGGAGCGGCAAAAGGCAACTTTACCATGATGGATAACTTAGGTGTTGCCATGAATGCTACAAACATCGAAGCTTATGCTCTTGCTAAGGGATTAGATTTCACTTGGAATACCGCTACACAAGCCGAAAAAGCGGAAGTCGCAATGCAGATGTTTTTTGAGAACACACAGCAGTATGCCGGAAACTTTGCGAGAGAGTCAACTGAGACCATTTCTGGTTCTATTGGGTTATTACAAGCTGCACTTGGCTCTTTTACAGCAGGACTCGGTAACGCTAATGCAGACATGACAAATTTGACGGAAAATCTTGTAGATGCATTCCGTGCAGTCGTTAAAAATATCGTGCCTGTTTTAGAAAACATCGTAACCGCACTCCCGCCTGCGTTCGATGCGATTTTAACAGCAATAGGTGACCTGCTTCCGATGTTATTGGAAACTGTCACGAGCCTGTTCACGCAGGTGTTGGAGACACTCTTGAACTTACTGCCTGAACTGATTCCAGCGGCAGTAGATGCAGTAATGACGATTGTCGGTGCGTTGATTGATAATCTTCCACTGCTCATAAATGCAGCAATAGAACTGGTAACCGCACTTGTGGAGGGTATTGGCATGGCTCTACCGCAACTGATACCCGCAGCAGTTTCGGCAGTCACGCAGATTGTTCAAGGATTAATGGATAACCTACCACTTATTTTGGATGCCGCTTTGCAGTTGATTATAGGATTAGCACAGGGATTGGTAGATGCAATACCTCAACTAACAACTGCCTTACCTGTCATCATAAAAGCAATAGTGGATTTTATAGTGGAGTCCATTCCACAGATTATTGATGCAGGTATTCAATTATTGACTTCACTGGTTACAGCGCTGCCTACTATTATCACTGCAATCGTGGAAGCAATCCCGCAGATTATCGACAGTATTATCAGTGCAGTTATTGGGTCAATTCCATTGATTATAGATGCGGGCATACGTCTATTAATATCGCTCATACAGGCACTCCCACAAATTATCACTACTGTGGTTGGGGCTATTCCGAAAATAATAACATCTTTGGTAAACGCTATTGTAGGTAACATCGACAAGATCATCTTGGCCGGTGTTCAGCTGTTTGTGGCATTAATTGCGAATCTTCCAAGGATAATCGTAGAGATGGTCAAGGCCGTTCCTCAGATTATCTCAGGATTGGTCAATGCTTTTACAAGTTATATAAGCCAGATGGCTAAAGTAGGTGGAAACTTAATCAAAGGTCTGTGGCAAGGTATTTCAGATGCAGGTGCATGGCTATGGAGTAAAATCTCTGGATTTTTCGGCAATGTTGTATCAAAGATTAAGAATTTCTTTGGCATCAGTTCACCTTCAAAGCTATTTGCTGGGATTGGTCACAATATGGGTGAAGGGATCGGTGTAGGTTTTGAGGATGCAATGACAGCAGTTTCAAGGGATATGCAAAATGCTGTACCAACTAGTTTTGATTTTAATTACAGAGGTTTATCTGGGCAAGGGAATGCCAATGGTACAAGTATCACTCAAAATATCTCTGTTGTGTCACCAAAGCCTCTATCTGAAAAAGAATTAGCCAGGGAATTCAAAAATCTGTCTCGCAAACTGGCACTAGAATATTAAAGGAGGTCTGGCAGTGGAACTTACTTATATTAACTCAAGCGGTGAGAGTATCACCCTAAAACAAAGCCGCCCGTATTTTCTTACCAAGATAGACGGAACAGGCAACATACGCCAGACCGTTAATACATTTAAGGCACCGGATCAAGACGGTGCTTTTTATATTTCCTCCACACTGGATATGCGTAATATCACGCTAGAAGGTACGGTCGTAGCGGATTCTCTTGACGAGGCTTATGTACGGAGACAGAGATTTCTTAAGATATTTACTCCAAAAATGCGAGGAACTCTTTTGTATCGTGGACGGCAAATTGCTTGTGTGGTAGAGGAAGCAGGATTTACTGTTTCTACTAGACAACGCATACCAAACTTCTTTGTAAGTTTACTATGCCCATCCCCTTTCTTCGAAACATTAGATGAGGTGAGAGAGGAACTGGCATCATGGATACCTCTATTTGAGTTTGAACTGGAGATACCAGTAAGTGGTATGGAGTTTGGAATGCGTCAGCCGAGCCAAATCATCACAGTAGAAAACATTGGTGATGTATCTTGTGGATGCGAAATCGTATTTCGAGCACTGGGTACGGTTACCAACCCTGAACTACTAAACATAGACACGGGAGAATATATCCGGCTTCTCACTACAATGAGTGCTGGTGATGAACTTCGTGTGTATACCCATTTCGCTGGTAAGCGTGTGGTCCAGGTTGTAGGGTCAACGGTTACAAATGCTTTTTCACTATTGGACACCAATTCAACGTTTTTCCAGCTTGCTGCAGGTACTAACACACTGCGCTATGACGCTTCAGTTAATATGGAACTGTTGGAGGTCAGTATTTACTTTCGTCCACAATTTCTGGGGGTGTGAGTATGGAACTATATATCTTTAATACAAACCGGGAGCTTGTGGGCATCGTGGAATCTTTCGAATATCTTCGATGGACACGGCGTTATTCTCAATGTGGTTCATTTGAATTAAAAGCCATCGCCACACAAGAGAATGCCGAACTTCTAAAAGAAGGAAATATCATTTGGAAGAACGATGATGAAGAAGCTGGGATTATTGAGCATCTTTCCTTGTCTCAGACGGATCAGGAATTTATTACGGTAAGTGGTCGCTTTGCCACGTCCTTTCTTGCTAGACGCATTGTATGGCAAACGGAGAAATTGTCCGGTGACATTTCTGATTGTGTGGAGCAACTTATAGAAAATAACCTTATCAATCCTTCTGATGTAGCAAGAAAGATCAGCGGTATATCCTTTTCATCCCCAAGCCTGGATATACCCATTAGCACCCAGATTTCGTACCGCAACTTGATGGACACAGTGACGGAACTATGTGAAGTTTCGGAGGTTGGTATCAAGACTATTTTTACTCCTGAAACAGGGGTTTTTACAATAATGCTGTATAAGGGGACTGAATCACAGGCAGTGTTCTCTAAGGAGTATGAGAACCTAACTGAGCAGGTTTATACAGTAAGTGCAGCAGATTTTGCTAACACTGCTCTTATAGGTGGAGAGGGCGAAGGTGCAGAGCGGACATTTGTAGCAATTACAAGTGGATCGGGAGAAACTCGACATGAGATTTTTGTGGATGCTAAAGACCTACGGGCAGAAGATTTTGGAGTGGATTATATCAATACGCTGATTTTTCGTGGGCAGAGCAAGCTAAATGAGCAAGTAATACGTTATTCCTTTGATACATCAGTTAACCCACATGGCAACCTGACTTATAAGGTAGACTTTGACCTTGGGCAGGTTGTTAAGGTTATTTCCAAAGCATGGGGTGTATCTATGACAACACGAATCGCTGAAGTGGAGGAGACATATGACGCGGACGGTCAAAGCATCAGCGTAGTATTCGGAAAGAGCGAGCTAACAATAGCTCAAAAAATTCACTCTGATATGAGTGAGGTTAAAACGGCATTATCTGCCCCAACTGGCATCTCTGATATTGCAGAAGCATTAGGCAATGTGTCAGAAACACTTGGAGATATTCATGACCTTGACCCCAATATCCAAGGAGATACTGTTACCGATAGTATCAACAATCTGTTTGGGAAACTGCCCTCACTTGAGGTAATTGTTGGAGAAGGAGCTATATCGATCGGTCAGTATGCCCTGCACCATATGAGTCCTGGAGATGCTTTTTATTTCACCTCGTGGAGCGGCAACAAATTCAGTGATCAGCCAAGCGATGACGGGCATGTCTTTTTGGTAAAGCATAGCGGGGATAACACGGGAAATGGATATCAGCGGGCAATGGGATTTTTTATATCTCGCAACACAATGACGTTTTATGTGATATCTGTTTTTGTATTTAACAATCCGTCTGGTGAAGCGAACTGGTTGAATATTAATAACGATCCAATAACTACAGCACGGATTGCAAATGGAGCGGTCACTGGTGCCAAGATTGCAGAACGAACGATTACTGCAACTAAAATCTCCTCTGCGTTTACTGATTACTCTATGACAGAACAAAACACAGGGCGTCTCTGGATAGATGGTAAGGTAATATATCGAAAAGTTGTAAACCTCGGCTCCCTTCCCAACGCTACTCCTGGGAGTGTAGCCCATGGCATAGCAAACCTAAGTACAGTTGTTAGTTTATCCAGCTTTGCAACAAATGGCACCAACTTCTTGCCACTACCGCTTGCACGGTATAACAACTTCGCTTCACAAATCGGTCTCTATGTGGATAAAACAAATGTCGTTGTTGAACCAGGTATTGACCGGACAGATTATACGGGCTACGTGGTTATCGAGTATACGAAAACCATCTAGGAAGGAGGAATTTTTGTATGGAGAAAAGCGGTTTTTTTAATTCATCCGATGGAGATAGAGTCTATGATGCCACGGATTTTGCAGCATACTTTGGAAGTCTTGTTTCAAACGGGATATTTTATAAAACAGCTACAAATCTGCAGGTATCACCAGGGATGGGATTGGCAGTAAGCGTGGCGGCTGGAAGTGCGTGGATTAATGGATATAGATATGAGAATACAGATGCGTTAAATATGCCTCTCACTACAGCGCACGGTAGCAATCCACGCATCGATCGGATTGTTGTTCGCTTAAGCCAAATCAGCAGGAATATTCAGCTTGCAGTTGTTACCGGGACTCCAGCTGCTACACCAGTGGCCCCAGACTTAACAAGAACCAGCGATGTATATGAACTCGGTATTGCAGACGTTCTTGTACCTGCTGCGGCTACATCAATAGCAGCAAATAACATTACTGATACCAGATTAAACACCAGCCTTTGTGGGTTAGTGAACTCATTGGTATCGGCGGTTTACGAGTGAGGTGAATTTCTATGGCAACCTATCAAGCGATAAATGCTTGTACATGGCGTAATGGCAGTTGGATTGCTGGTGTAACCGATTACGTTCGACAAGGGGTTTATGCCCCAGCCAATAATTATGAAAATGTTGGTGCCATGTTATTTGACCTTACAAGTATTCGAAATACCTATGCAAACTATTATCCTACCTCTGCCAGTATTCGTCTTGTTAGGATAGCTGCAGGTGATTGGGGTTCAGCTAGAACGATAACGCTATATGCTGGAAATGCATATGGTTTGCCATCTCCTAGTTCGGGTACCAGCATATCCGGGAGTAGACCTACGAAAGTTACCTCTGGGTATAGCTATACTGTTTCTGCCGGACAAGGTACAAAGGATATCGCAATTTCCACCGCGCTCATTGATTCCATCGGTAGTGGAGCTAGTAACTGTTTATTCATGGATGCTGGCTCCAGCACACTAAACTATATGGGATTTCGAGCCAGAGATGATTTAAGCCAGATAGTGTTAACCATTAACTGGGCAATAAGAACCACAGCTTGTAGTGCTCCGACATCCTGTTCATTGAGTGCAACCCTCTCGGAGGACAATGTTACATTATCATGGAGTGGTGCTTCCGGTGGTACAAATAATGCCATCTCCTCCTACGAGATACAGTATAGTGATTCTGCTGACAACTTGAATTGGGGATCGTGGACAGCACTAACTACAGTAACCACCACGGCCACTAGTGGCAGCTTGTCAGTTGCACCACCATCAACACGGGGTAATTATCGTAGGTTTCGGGTGCGAACTCGAGGTACAGCAGGAGCAAGTTATTATTCAGGCTGGAGAGTATCGTCGAACTCTGTTCGCAGAAACACAGTTCCTAGCCCACCAACTACAGTGACTGCTACTCCAATCAATTATAGTGATGAAACAATCACGCTTACTTGGAGCGGTGCTTCTGGAAGTACGAGTGCAATCAAGGGATACCAGATTGCCAGTAGAACATCTACGGATAACAGCACATGGAGTTCATGGAATGTTCTAACCATTTTAGCCCTATCGGCCAGTGGAGGTAGTTATAACCCTAACGTGTCACGAGTTCCAGGAACATATACTCAATTTGGTGTATGGACGATAGATAATCTCGATGTCTACTCCTCGGAAAAAATCAGTAATAGCATCTACTGTGATATCACGGCTTGTGGAGCACCGACTGCTTGCTCGGTCAGTTCAACTTTAGCTGAAGGAAATGTTACTCTTTCATGGAGTGGTGCATCCAGTGGAGCAGGCAACACCATCACATCCTATGAGATTCAATATAGTGACTCGGCAGATAACAGCACATGGGGAGCATGGACAGCATTAACAATAGCGGTTACATCAACAACAAGTGGCAGCGTAGTTGTTAGCCCACCGACAACTCGCGGTTATTACCGTAGGTATAGAGTTAGGACACGTGGTACTGCTGGAGAGAGTTTTTATTCTGACTGGACTATATCTAGTAACACTGTCCGCAGAAATACACTGCCCATTCCGCCTACTTCTTTCACTGCTACTCCTCCAATATATGAGACGAATACAGTAACTCTTATGTGGAGCGGAACAATACCGGGAACCAGTGCCATCAAGCAATATGTTATTCAACAAGCTACATCAGCAGACGGTATAAATTGGTCGGTATATGAAGCATTGACTACTATTATTTCAAGTGCTACTTCAGGTACCCATCAGGTAAATGCTTCCCCGGTACCTGGAATGTATACCCGCTATCGAATAAGCGTAACAGATACACTTGATGCAGTTTCAAGCCATGTGGTTAGTAACACGGTAAAGAAAAACAGTCCGCCTGCTGCTCCGACCATCGTCAGTCCTATGACCGGAAAGTCTACTTATAACACTACACCACGCTTTATGATTACTACAGGCACTGAACCAGACGGTCAGACACAGATTGTGGAAGTAAAGATTGATTCAGGTGAGTGGGTTAATAGTGTGGATAATCCTGAGAGATTTTCTACGAGTGGCTATCTGGGAAATGGTGTTAGTACGGTGTACCAAGCGGAACCGCTTGCAGTAGGAAACCATACTGTAACCTTCCGCTGTCTTGATAGTGATATTGAGTCGGCAAGCACAGATGTTGTCAGGACATTTACTATATTACCGCCACCTTTTGAAACGATTACTGCAAATGAGACTGTCGTAAAGGCAGCACATATTCAGACGCTTCGAACCGCTTTAAATATAGTGCTAAGTTATTACAACTTATCCCCTGTAATTTGGAGTGAAGAGATTATTGCGGGAAGAACAACAGTTAAAAAATGGCCATTTCACATTACTGAAATCCGAAAGGCTATTGATACTATCATTACAGTGGTTAATGGTTTTGACTCTTCTGCAGCATTTGATATACCACCTGTGACATGGCTCCCTATTGGAACAGGGCGTCCAAAGGCGGATGTGATGCAACAAATCCACGATCTTATACTGATGCTGTAAGGTGTGTGATACGGCAACAGCACTCTTGTATTTTACAGGGGTGTTTTTTTAAATACACAAATTAATGTAATGGAGGTGTTTACAGTGAAAGAGATTTGGAATTGGATACAGTTAGCTTTTGCGGCTGTTGGTGCTTTTCTTGGATGGTTTCTCGGTGGGTTTGACGGATTTCTATATACACTGGTCACTTTTGTAGCTATTGATTATCTGACAGGTGTCCTTTGTGCGATTACAGATAAAAAGCTGTCCAGCGAAATTGGTGCCAAGGGAATTTTCAAAAAGGTGCTCATCTTTGTAATGGTAGGTATCGCTCATATTCTTGATACACAAATTTTGGGGAGTGCAGGATATGATGGCAGCGCTTTGCGAACAGCGATAATCTTTTTCTATCTAAGTAACGAGGGTGTATCCATTTTGGAGAATGCAGGTCATATTGGGCTACCTATCCCAGAAAAACTAAAGGCGGTTCTTAAGCAACTACATGGTCGTGATGAGGAACCTCCTAAGCCAGGTGATGAAATATGATTGACTTAACAAAAGCGGTAACGGTATTCATTGGTCGACGCGGTGAACACAATTACCGAAATATTGAGTTTGATGTATCAAGCCTACTGGAAAATAACTACCCAAGTGCCTCCTTAAATGCGATTTACAAAAGGCCTGATGGGGTTGCATATCCGGTAGTCACGAACTACGCTGATGGTGTCCTTACATGGCAGCCCAATGCAACGGACACATCATTTGTTGGTGTTGGTCGGCTTGAAATAAGGGTTACTTATGGTGATGTGGTTGGAAAGAGTGCAAGAATACTAACCATAGTCGAGGATGCTCTTGTGGATGGAATTGTTGAACCACCAGAACCTCCTGCACAGGAATGGTTAAATAAAGTGCTTTCGGCTTTAGCTGAACTGGATATTGATGAAATAAATAATCTGCTCAACCTCACTTATAATCTTTTAAACAACAACTATGAGTTGCTAAATACAACACACAATTTGGTTGAGGATACCCGCGAAAATTTATATAGGCGGACAGGTATTCTACTAAACCATTTGCATCCAATAGAAACAGCTAGTGCACCGGATATGATTAGCCGGAGAGCAGCCATCACATTTAACAACATAGCAAATGGAAACAATGTAGTGATTGGCATGATAACATATACCTTCGTTACAGCTTTGGGCAGTCCAGCTGCAAATAATGTGCAGGTTCTAATTCAAGACACCCTTCGTAATACAGTTAAGACACTTGCTAGAGCTATAAGGGGCATTGATGATGAAATGAATATTGCCTATGGAACTGGGACTGATCCAAACCCAATTTGTACAGCTTACTGGACAAGTCAGAGGTTTTCCATAGGTAGTACCACCGTTGAGGCAGGTGAGAGCCTTTTTCTACTTGAAAGAGCAGAAAATGTGACTTCCGCAATACCTCTCTCATCCACAGCAACGGCTATTATTAGTGACTTCACCCGTTCGGCCTATTCAAGATATATTTTGTCGGGTAATGTCTCGGGTTCAGGCGGTGCAAACAGTGTCCGTGGTCCTTTGCACACGATATTACCTATTAATAGCGTGGTTATTGGCGGTCAGGGCGGAGAATTGTATACGACGGCTTATGATTGTCATTTGATAACTCTTTGTCGTCAATCGGATACTAGTGAAAAGGAACTGGACTTGTATATTTCCAATGATGAGGAGACGTTTACCAGAATTCAACGGAGTACTCCTATCGGGTCGAATACCTCAGCAGAATCCTTGCACATTCATATTCAAATGCGGCAGGCCAGAGTTCCAGCAGGTTACGGACTGTATATCTGTATGGGAAGTGATGGAACATCGGCGAATGCTTTTTGTGATTTGAAGTTTACCTATCATCTATACCCTGTGGCTCTTGCATCTGACACAAATTCTTGATTAGTGGGGTGACCGTAATGAATCTGCATAAGTTAATACTTACAAATAATGCCTGTTTCAAAGCAGGAAAAACAATATTGCCGAAGGGCATCATGGTTCACTCAACTGGAGCTAACAACCCGTGGCTCAAACGATATGTTGGCCCTGACGATGGCTTGCTAGGAAAGAACCAATATAACAACCATTGGAATCAAGACAAACCTGGAGGTCGTCAAGTTTGTGTCCATGCTTTTATTGGTAAGTTAGCAGATGGCTCCATTGCCACATACCAAACATTGCCTTGGAATCACCGAGGTTGGCATGCTGGAGGGGATGCGAATAATACCCATATAGGTTTTGAAATTTGCGAGGACGGTCTTTCGGACAGCACCTATTTCAACAAGGTGTACCGGGAGGCCGTTGAACTATGTGTATATCTTTGCAAACTCTATGGTTTAACCGAAGAAAACATACTCTGCCATAGTGAAGGTTATAAACTGGGCATTGCCAGCAATCATGCCGATGTGATGCACTGGTTTTCGAAGCACAGAAAAAATATGGATATGTTCCGGGCAGAGGTGAAAGCTTTGCTCAGTACGCCCGCTTCGGATGATCCAACGCCATACACCGTCTACACCGTAGTCAAGGGAGATTCACTCTGGGCGATTGCCAAAAAGTATCTCGGTGACGGCTCCCGTTATAAGGAGATTGTTACGCTGAATGGACTTAAGAGCGATGTCATCACTATCGGGCAGAAATTGAAAATTCCAAATTAAATAGTGTTAGAAGTATAAAAGCCTGCAAGAGTTCCTTAATTGGAATTTTTGCAGGCTTTTTTTCGTTCATTCGGCTGATTTCTGTCCTGGGACTGTTAGAGGGTGTTGATTGATATGTTCCCTCGGAAAGAGGTCGAAAGAATGAAATTAACAAAATTAGAAGCCGTTGAATCTATAAAGTATGAAGCAGAAAAGCCTACAGAGGCTTCACTTAAAAATGAGCACGATTATTTGGTGGCAGAAAAACTTACAAAAAAGCTCTTGGAAAAGGGTCTTATTAGCCAGAGTGAATTTGACAAGATTATGGCCAAAAACCGCGAAACTTTCTCTCCATTTTTAGCAGAGATTATGTCCTAAAAGACTTGATAAATAAGGCTTTTAGAGTGATGTATAGTACTGCGAGAAAGGAGGTTGAGACAATGAAACGGATAACAAAGATTGAAGCAAATGAGAAACTGCAGAAAGCACCTAAAAAACTGCGTGTTGCTGCCTATGCTCGTGTTTCAACAGATAGCCGCGAACAACTCGTCAGTTTGGATGCTCAAAGAAGTCACTATGAGACCTGCATTAAGAGCAATCCCGACTGGGAGTATGTTGGGCTTTACTATGATGAAGGTATATCAGGTACAAGCATGGCCAAGCGTGATGGGCTTATCAAAATGCTTGATGATTGTGAAGCCGGTAAGATTGACTTTATTATTATAAAATCCATCAGCCGCTTTGCAAGAAATACAACAGAGTGCCTTGAAGCGGTTAGAAAGCTTATAAAGCTAAAAGTGTTCATTTACTTTGAGAAAGAAAACATCAACACCGGCGATATGGAGAATGAACTGTTGCTTACGATTTTTAGCAGCTTGGCAGAAAGTGAGTCTATTTCCCTTTCGGAGAATGAAAAATGGTCCATCGAGAAGAGATTTCAAAACGGAACATACATTGTTGCCTCTCCGCCTTACGGGTACAAAAACGAAGATGGCTTGATGGTGATCAATGAAGATGAGGTTGATGTAGTAAGGTACATTTTTGCAGAATGTTTAGCTGGTAAAGGTGGTCATGTAATCGCTAGAGATCTTAATGATAAAGGAATCCCAACCAGGCGAAAAAGAGAATGGACTCCGGGCACAGTAAATGCGATCCTTCGAAATGAAAAGTACAAAGGTGATGTGCTTTTTCAAAAAACATTTACCGATGAGACTTTCGTTAGGCATATCAATAATGGTGAGAAGGCGCAGTACTACGTTACTGAGCATCACGAAGCGATAATCAGTGTTGAGGATTTTGAAGCGGCGCAGGCCATGATTGACCAGCGCTCCAAAGACATGAAAATCAAGCAAGGCGATGCAAAGTATCAAAACCGCTATCCCTTTTCTGGAAAAATTGTTTGCGGCGAATGTGGTGCTACATGGAAAAGGAGAACTCATAGCGAATCGAAAATAAAATATTACGCTTATGCGTGCAACACACATCTTAAGAAAAAAGACCAATGTAGCATGCAGTTTATACGCGAAAAGAGTTTTGAAGTGGCTTTTTTGAATATGATCAATAAGTTGGCATTTACTAAGAAGGTGTTGTTGCAGCCGCTACTTGCAAGTCTTAAAGCCATTAACCAGGAAGCAGCAATCGCCCGAATTAATAAGTTGGAAGCGGCTCTTGAGGCCAATTTCAACAAAAGGCAGCAGCTTATGAATTTATTTGCAAAGGAATATTTAGAACCAGCTGTTTTCAACGATCAGAATTCAGGTCTTCTTGCTGAGGCTAAAAATTTAAGTGATGAAAAAGAAGCCCTATATGCTTCGGTGAATCATGAGTACGAGCATGTTGAAGCTTTGAATAAACTCATCAAGTACGTCAACAGCTCAAGGATTTTTTCTAAATTTGATGTTGATGCATTTGAGGAGCATGTTGATTACATTATCGTTTTCAAAAGATATGAAATAGGTTTCGTATTAAAGTGTGGATTAACGCTAAGAGAAAGGTTGTGAGATTATGCCAATTCCATATGGGTACAAAATTGAGAAAGGCAAAGCTGTTATAGATGAAGCTCAAGCCGAGCAGGTTAGGATGATTTACAAAGGTTATCTTTCCGGCCTCGCCTACGTTGCTGCAGCAGAGGCCGCTGGGCTTACGCTTCTACATCCAGGTGTAAAGAAAATGCTACAAAATAAACGCTACCTTGGTGATAAATACTATCCTGCGATCATCGATCAGGAGACTTTTGATAGAGCTGAAGCAGAACGAATCAAACGTCAAAGAAGGCTTGGTAGAGTATTTGCGGATAAGCCGGTAGAGGAATGCAAGCCAGCGACAAAATTTACTATGCCGAAAGCAGGAAAGATATTCATTGACCCATTTAAGCAGGCGGAGTACATCTACAGCTTGATAGAAAGTGAGGTGGAGGTATGATCTCCTTAGCGAGTAATGTAACGGTTATTCCAGCAAAGAAAACCATCGGGACACAGAAAGCAACCGACAAAAAGCAGAAAACCAGAGTCGCAGCATACTGTCGTGTCAGTACTGACAGCGATGAGCAAGAAACCAGCTATGAAGCCCAGATCCAGCATTACACCTCATACATTGAAAGTCATCCGGATTGGGTACTAGCCGGAATTTATGCCGATGATGGCATCTCTGGAATGAATACGAAGAAGCGTGATGAGTTCCAGCGCATGATAAACGACTGCAACGACGGAAAGATAGATATGGTGATTACCAAGTCCATCAGCCGGTTTGCAAGAAATACGGTGGATTGTCTGAATTATACCAGAGCCCTTAAAAATAAGAACATTGGCGTCTACTTCGAGAAAGAAAATATCAATACGCTCGATGCCAAGGGTGAAGTGCTAATGACAATTATGGCTTCGCTTGCACAGCAAGAAAGTGAGTCATTGTCGGCCAACGTTCGTCTGGGCTTGCAGTTCAGATACCAACAAGGAAAAGTTCAGGTCAATCACAACTGGTTCCTTGGATATACCAAAGATGCAGACGGTCACCTCATCATTGATCCAGAGCAAGCCGAAGTCGTGAAGCGCATTTATAGAGAGTACCTTTCCGGTAAGAGCTTCTTACAGATAAAAAGGTCTCTTGAAGCTGACGGAATTCTAAACGGTGCTGGTAATGAAAAATGGCATGAAAGTAATATAAAGCAGATACTTACGAACGAGAAGTACATCGGAGATGCTTTGCTCCAGAAGACTTATACGGTGGATATTCTTGAAAAGAAGCGTGAAGCTAATAAGGGTCAGGTTCCTAAATATTATGTAGAGGACAGCCATGAAGCTATTATTCCAAAGGATATCTTTCTAAAGGTACAGGAGGAAATCGCAAGACGCGCAAATCTTACTAAAGGCGCCACAAAGCGCAAACGAATCTATAGTGGCCGTTACGCTTTATCTGGAATAGTTTTCTGCGCATACTGTGGCGACATCTTCCGCAGAATTAAGTGGAATAATCGCGGGTGTAAGTCCACCGTTTGGCGCTGTGTCAGCAGGGTTGAAAAAGATGGCCCTGATTGCCCGGCAAGAACTGTTCACGAGGAAATGCTACAGAAGGTAGTTATTAAGGCTATAAACGAAGCGTTCCGTGAAAAGGAAGCAATCCTGCCACTTTTGCGAGAGAATATCGAGAGTAGCCTTGAGGAAGTCACCTCAAATCAGATTGCAGCAATTGATGAACAAATGAAGTCAATGCAGCAGGAGCTAATGGCAACCGTTAATTCAAAGAATACCGGTGATGAGCTTGGTCTGGAGATTAGGAGGCTGCGCGATGAGAAGCAGGCCCTTCAAAATGATCAGGCATCCCGACAGGATCTGAAAAAGCGAATTGATGAGTTAATGAGTTTCCTTAACCACCTGCCCTGCGAGCTGATTGATTATGAAGAAGATTATGTGAGGACTCTCTTGGAAAAGATAACGGTTTACGACGACCACATCATAGTTGAATTTAAGTCCGGAATTGAAATCCAAATTGACGAATAACTAAGCAATGCTAAATCACCCGCGGCTCTTGTGTCAGAGTTGCGGGTTTCGTTGTTTATAAAACAATTAATGTGTAAATATTGTAAATTGAAACCAAATGGTTTACAATGTTCCTATTGAGGTTTGGAGGAATTATAATGAAAACTTCGGACATGATACGACAACTTTGTGAACAAATGAACATGAGCGTTTCCGAATTGGCTAGGCGGTTAGGCCAGTCCCCACAGAACTTCGGGAAGAAGCTAAAGCGTGAGACTATTACATTAGAAGAACTTAAGGCCATAGCAGATGTGATGAATGTTAAGTTTGAGCAGACTTTCATTCTGCCCGATGGCAATGAAATAAAGACAGGAAATGAGTAAAGGAGGCGGCCTAACATGATGATTAGCCCGGAAGGATACTATGAAGAGCATCTTAAAGGAAAAAATAAAGAACAGATTCTGACCGTTATACGTGGGCTTAAGCAAGAAATAGGTCGTCTTAAAAATACAATGGAAAGCCCCGACTATGGCGTAAAACCTATTATGCATCCGAGTGAAGATACGCGCCTTCACTGGACTCGTGAATATTTGGAAAGAGCCAAGCAAGCCTATGCTGAAGCTGGTGGAACTTATACACTATCAAAGTCAGAAGAAAGGGCTGCTGACTTTGATGCAAATATGGATGCCATTTGCAAGATTACCTTTAGCATTGGCGGTTTCTTTGGTGGCTACCGTAGTTATGTTGTAGAACTATCAGATGAATTGAAAGCCTATACAAAATTATGGGATGATGAAGAACCACTCTTATTGTTGGATGATGATAATGGGGAACCATTCACAAAGGGTACCTTCATTGCCGCACTTATAGATCTTCACATCGGTGAATGGCACAGAAGATATTCAACAAAACGTTTTGGATACACAGTGTGTGATGGTACGCAATGGGAGTTGGAAATTGAATATAACAATGGACATAAACCGGTAATGTTTGATGGTGATAACTCATACCCGTATAACTTCGATAAGTTCCAGATGTTATTTGGCATTGATGAAACTGAGGAGGACGAGGATGAGTAGATTTGATATTTTGGTGAAATACATTCCCATGATCCAGGCAGATAGTTTTGGCGAATGGGTTATTGATAAAGAGAATGATGGTACACCGGAACATCCGATACAGATGCCTTTTGTGGGTTATTCCGAAATGGTAAATAACTTCATCGACGATGTTTACACCTTTGAAGAAAGTAACAAAGATATGGAGCTTACCCGTTATGGAGATATTCTCAAAGATAACGGCCTTGAATGGGGTACAGAATCTATGAAGAATGCTGACGTTTCAAATTTGAATGCACAGTGTGTGCTTGCGCTTATAATGGGTGCTGTTAGAGCCGAGCGTTTTTGCGATGGTGCATTATTAGATTTCTTTAAGAGTGGCTGCATATTGAAGTGGCTTGAAAGATTAAACAGTATTGAGTAAAGGAGGTTTGACTTTGGATATAAACAAAATGAAAGCTTTACCTTATGATGAGCTGCGTGCATTGTACAAGAACTTTCTACATAGCCAAAACATTTCGCAATTAACAATTAATACCGCTTATACGGACACATTCTACCTTTGGAGGAAAGGTAGCAAAGAACTGTTTTGGAATGCGGTGACTGATACTGATTTTGAAGATACAGCAAAAAACGAGTTAATAAAGGCTCTTTCCGAGAACTCGACCGGTAATGCTAAATCACTTGCTAATAGTTACTTGTCTCATCTAAGAAGATTCCGCATATTCTTAGCTTCTGATGGAATTGCCGATTCATCAAACACGCCTAAGCAGGGAAAGACTGCTTACCGTGCATATACTCGTAAAAAGAAAATGGACGTTGATGTTCCTAATCCATCAATCGAGCAGGTTGAGATTTATCTTACAAAGTGGGACGGCCTTGAGAACTACCACCTGCAGGAGGATGCACTCAATAAACTGTTCTTTGAGCTATGCCCGAAGAATACAGACGTTATCGATATTCTATTAAAGGCTTCAACGCTTAATGATTTTTATAGTACTAACATTTTCTCGATCTATCCAGTGGCTAAGCATATATGCGAACTGGATATTGATGTGAGGCTTAAGGCCGGTGATGTTACCCTGGTTGGAGATATCCAGTATGTAACTATCGGTGATACAGAGAAGAATTTTTACTCCTTTGCCTCAAAGTATTGTAGCCATCACAATCCACTCGATTATCCGATTTATGATAGCTACGTTGATGAGGTGCTTCGCTATTTTAGAAATCGTGACAGCTTCTCAGAATTCCAGGATGGCGACTTGAAGGACTATGTTAAATTTAAAGGTATACTGATTGATTTCCGTGCCTTTTATGGCTTGAATAACTATAACCTGAAGCAAATTGACCAGTATGTTTGGCAGCTCGGTAAGGATTACTTCCCTAAGAACTACGGAAAGAAAAAGAGAGGAGATAAATAGTTATGAAAATTCATTATTTCCAGAGATACCATGAGAAAGAAAATGTTGCTACAGCAAATACGATGTTGCTATTGTCTCGGCTGTATTCATATTCTTCAGATAAGTTCTTTCGATTTTTGAAATCTGAGTTCTTTTCAGATGCCTTTGAGCCTGAAATAGTTTTTAATCTACAGGAAAAAAGTGTGGAGAGTATACCGGATGCTACTATCACTCAGGAGAGCTTTAAAATTGTTGTTGAGACTAAAATGTCTGACTGGTTTTATTCAGATCAGCTGCTGCGCCATTTGAAGTCTTTCAGTGATGAAAAATATAAAGTGATGATTACGTTGGCACCGGAGTTGATGAATCCAGAAAAGAAAAAAGAATTCGAAGAGCAGTTGAAGGAATATAACACCACACAGACATATCCGGTTATGCACGTTAATACTACCTTTGAAGGAATTATTGATGCGATAAGGGATGCTATTGATGACAAGGATTATGAAATGCAGGAGGTTTTGGACGATTACCTAAATTACTGCTATAACGATAAGCTCATCATTGTTTCTGATTCATGGAAGCGCATGAGAGTGCAACTGGCAGGTACCACATTTAATTTTAATGTTGGTGAAAATCTTTACTATGACAATATTGAACGTGGATTTAGTGCACATGATTATCTTGGGTTGTATAAAGAGAAAAGCGTAAGAGCCGTTGGAAAAATCATTGCAATCATTACAGCAGTTACTACAGAAGATGGCATTGAATATAAAGCTGAATTAGGGAAATTGACCGATGAAAGAAAGCAGCAAATATGTAAGGCGATAGAAGACGGAAAGAACTATGGCTATGTAATGACCGGCGAAAGATATTTCTTTGTTGATAAATTCTTCGAGACAGACTTCAAGAAGATAACGCCTAGAGCGCCAATGGGTACGAGGGTATTTGATTTGACACAAGTTCTGGAGACAGAGCAATTACCCGAAACTGAAGGGATTGCTGAACTTCTTAAGACTAAGACATGGGGTTAATTATTGGAGGGAACGGATATGTATTTGGGTTCATTGGAAGAACGCCGAGCAAGAGGCAATGAAATAAAACTTGTAACTGCTGCTTTGTATGAAGCAAAAGTTAAGGACGAAGAAATTCTGCGAGTATTGATGAAGGTATGTGATGCGGATAGAGAGGAAGCAACTAATGCGTTTCGTAATGAAAAGTTCATGTTGTTCCCTTGTCGAGAATTGTATCAATACCTGATTCTTGAAAAAGGCTTTGAAGAACATGACGCTGATGTGTTTGTACACAAAAAGGCTAAACGTGCGTTGGCTGACAACAGGGAGCTAAGTAAATTATCACCAGCTAAATTGTTTGACGCTATTAATAAAGCTAATAAATAGTGGAGGAAGAGAAAGAGTTTGAGGTATTCATATGCTTACAATTGAGGAATACATAGCCCGAAGGAAAAAAGAAGATAAGCTCAATGAGTTTGACCTTGATGCACGTACTCAAAACATGAAAATTTGTGTTGATTATGTATTTGAGTACTTTAATAACTATCTGAATACTACAGAAGCTGATGAAAAAACTGTCCTACATAATGAAAAGCTGGAGAAGTATCATAAGCAGCTTAGAGAGTATGAACCTGAAGTTAGGGAATGGGCGGTTGGTATATATAATGAGTATGGGAAGCAAATGAATAGGTACATTGGAAACATTATGAAGGAAAATGAGCTGTTCTTTTTATATGATACTGACAGTGAATTTAGAAATGCATCATATGATTGCTACTCAAGGCTTATTAAAAAGTTTTCGTTCCTAAAGGATCAGACAGAAATGCTATTTCTTTTTATTAAAGACTATCACAGGGTTGAGAGTGAACAGCGGTTTGCCTTTGGGGTACCATCAATATCGGAAGAAATAACGGATTGGGTCGATAAGACCTGGGCAAAACCCCAGGTTAATCTTCTTGCTTTTGCTTACGACTGGATAAATAGTTTTTATGAGAATGAGGATATTTGGCCTTCAACACATAGAAAGAAGAGCCAATATTCTTGGAGAAAGTATGATTACGATTATAAGCAGAAAAGTAATCTCTTTAACCTGGATTCACTGTATAGAAAGATGCCGAAGAAATCATTTGTCAAAGGAAGAAAGCAAGAATTAGAAATTCTATTTATGTACTATTGGCTTCATGACATGGAAGGCGATAATGATTACTGGCAGGAGTATTTAGAGGCAGTTTTACCTGCTTTGAACAAGCAGTAGTTGCCTGGCAAGATAGTGTTGATGATTGACAACGGTAATAGGAGGTGTATATTTTGAAAAATTTATTACTAGGCAATGGTATAAATATTCAATTTGGTGGGATTGCATACAGCAGTAATTTTATTATGAAGCGAATAAAATACCGAGCTAAACTTGATTGTTATGATGATTTGTTTGGAAATAAACTTACAGGAAATGAAATAGTCAACTTATTAGAAAATTTCGTTGAAGAAGCTAACAAAATTCGTGTAGGCGAGTATGATTCTTTTGCTACAGATGATGATACTATAGATGCTTTAAAGGATTTTAAAGATCGCTATAATGCAACTATAAAGAATGCACATGATATAATGTTAGAAGATTGGTTTTTTGTTGTTCATATGTTCTTCTTGAAAAATCTTGATTTGGAGGAAAATAGAAAATCTGCGATACAAGGATTTGAACGTTTAATACTTGATGCAATCTTTAATAGCGGTAAAATTCAAGAGATTTATAATGAAATGAAAAAGCATAAAAAAGTTAGACGTTTTTTTCAATCCTTTGATAATATATACACCTTGAATTATGATAATAATATTGAAAATTTAACTCAGAAAGAAGTTTATCACCTTCATGGTGATTTTTCAGTTTTAGCAAATAGTGAAAATGAAAATAATGTTCTGGGGTATATCAGAACGAAAGCAGGAGAAACAGTTGCCTTCGATGAAATGAAACATTGTTTCTGCAATGCACTTTTGAATTATAGTGGTAGACTAAAATATAAGGTTATAAGTGATAATCATCGCTTAATTGTTGAGGCTAAAAATTTTGCTGATAGGTATGCGAATGATGAGATGTTTAAACAACACGTAGAAAAGTTAAAGGATGAAAAACCCCTGGAATATAGCATGATTACAACAAAGATTTCACATCCGGAATTGAACATGGCAACAGAATACTATTTCGATAGTTTCAGCAAAATAGAAGGAGAATTAGTCCTTATTGGGATGTCTCCTAACAATGATGCACATATTTTTGATGCCATATTAAATAATAAGAAACTAACAAAAGTAATTTTTCACTATTATGATGAAAAAGATAAAGCGTTTATTGAGACTCATTTTCCCAAAAAGCTATTTCAGTGTGAAAAAGTAGATACACTATGGAGAAAATTAGAGTGCAAAGCAAAGACCTATAATTGCAATTACCATCTACCAAATCAAGATCTTGAGAAATTCATAGGTATATTTAATGCTTTATCGGATGATGTTGTTTCTAAAGAAACTATTCTAAAGAAAGTAAATCAGATTCCTCAATTTGAAATGAAACGACTGTGCAAACTGGTAAAGAAAGATATGCAAAAAAGGAATCCTCTCAATACTACAACAGATGAGAAAGCATTTTTGCAGCAAAGTGCAAGCATAAGCTATATTGCATTGCAGGAGGGCATACTGCCATCTGTATTATATATGATTTGCATAATGAATTTTGAATACATTAAAGCTATGGCTTAAAAGCAAAGAATATGTTTACATATTTTTATGTCGATATGTTCCAGCCTACTGATAGGGCTCAAATGCCTTTGATATGTTCCCATGAACAGTAAAACCGTTGATATATTTCCACATACCTCGAAAACGCATAAAACCGGTTGACCTGTTCCCACGAACGTGTAGTATAAAAATTTGACTTAAGACATCATTTGGGGCAACTCGGCCCACGTTGAGAACGTGGTATTGATAACGAGGGCAAAAGCGTGAGTATGTAACAATTGCAAATGCAGTGCCAGGAAGAGTGAAAATTGAGGTGGATGTATATCTCGTAGAAATAATATTAAGGCATACTGATAAATGCATGCGCCAGTGGTAACCTCTATATGCCTTGAAACATAATA
>ENA-UOOM01000726-UOOM01000726.1-fermentation-metagenome-genome-assembly--contig:-NODE-726-length-35298-cov-7.988026_pt1 | contig 35298 bp, 32 predicted proteins | sample MGYA00245781_ERZ724031 | MGnify/ENA primary metagenome ERZ724031 (study PRJEB28704, sample SAMN03018317) | fermentation metagenome | biome: anthropogenic terrestrial biome; feature: soil; material... | reverse complement strand
TAATTGCTAGCTGCCAAGTGGCAAATCAAATTTGCGAAAGACTATTGACGGTACCAAAATTCCTGCTGCGCCTCTCCGTGATGGACGCCTTTACGACGGAACAGGCGCGTTATGTGACGGAGGAAAACCACGCCGGGGAAATCCTCAAAAAGCTGCGGCGGGAAAACGCCTTCATTTCCTGCGACGAGGCCGGGGGCGTTTACAAAATTCACAATGTGCCGGGAAGCTATTTCCATTTAATAATGATTTGGGCAATCGTGGTGAAACAGATCTTTTCCTGTTTGCATTCGCTTGCTTAAGAATCGCCAGAAATTATTCTGCCGCTCAGCTGTTTTCCCCGTTTTTTTGCTCCAGCTCCTTCTGCCTTCCGACCCACGCGCCAAAGGCAGCGGCTTTCGCCGCCTCTGAATCGTCATCCAGATAAATGATTTCCTTGCCGCCGAAATGATCCTCAAACACCGCCGGCAGGTGATCCCGATAGCAATAGAGCGTCAGCTTGGGGCAGTTGACAAAGGCCCTGGGCAAAATGGTGGTGACGGAGCGGGGAATTTTGATTTCACGCAGGTTCGGACAATTTAAAAACGCGTCGTTGAGCAGTGCCCCCGTTCGGTTGAGGTCGACCGTTTCGATGAACCTGCTCCCTTTTCCAAAGGAGGTGCGCCCGATAATTTCCACCTCGTCCGGCAGCTTGATGTTCGGTTCGGTTCCCAGATACTCCTTCAGCAGCCCGTGTTCGATCTGAAAGTCGCCGATGGTTATGATGTCATGGCCGATTGGCGCGCCGACAGCGGGATTGCTGTGCGCGGTAACGGGCCAGCTCTCTGCCGCCGGGCCGGCCGGTGATGCGGGCGTTTGCGGCGCCTGCGGGGTATAGCCCACGTTTCGCCGCATTCCCAGCCGCTTGAACGCGGAGGTATATTTATAGAGGTATTCCTCCTCGGTCATCTTGTATTGAAGAATGGCCTGCTTGGTTGCGATCTGCAGCTTGAGTCCCCCCTGCAGGACGGTCTCCTCGAGATGGATGGCAAGAAACGGCTTTTTATCGCCGATAGCAAAGTTTATCTCATTTTGTACATTTAGCGAGCCAGCTGACGCGGGCGTGATGAAAACCACGAACAACGAGCATTTTTCCAATGCGTCGGCAATCTCGTCCGTCCATTCGTTCCCCGGGGCAATGCCCTCGTCATACCAGACGTTGTAGCCGTTTTCGTTGAAGCCCTTGATCTGCGCGAACACCTTCTCGGAGTCCACGTGGGCATAGCTGATAAAAATGTACCGCTCATTCCCCCGGTAGGCCGGGAAAGGCATCCGCCCTACATTTGGGATAAGTATGCTCTCAGCCGGGCTATCTTGTTTTTTAAATCGGTCAAAAATCCCCATATTCAGTTACTCCTTTCGATATATCGCCATGCCAATGCGCGCAAGCAGCACGGGCATGTTCTGCACCGGGTCACGGTCCAGCTGTTTGATGTCGTCCGGCAGCTTATGGTAAGGAACAAGATAGGGGGTCCGCTTTTTGGCTGCATCCACAACCGCTCCCGGCGTCCAGCCTGTCGACATCCGTTCGGCAACCCACGCCTCGTGCTCTTTTTGGGCCAGAACCTCCACATACTCCGGCGGGATTTCGGCAACGCTTTCCTTCGCGGGGTCCGCCGGGCCCATGACAAAGCCCATATGACGCAGCTTTTCCGGGATGTCCATGGCCTGGCGCAGGTTGGAATATTTCAGCGCGTCGGGCAGCGTATCAAAATCAGGATATTTCAGTGGCTTATCGGAATAGCGCTCCTGTTGTTTTTCATTGTATAACTCATGTATGGCACGGGCCAGCCGCTCAAGGTCGTCCAATGCAGGACGGGGAATGATTCCTGTGTACTTAGGTGGAAGCGTCGGTTTTTTCAACGCCTTGCAGTGGATGGATACCGTGTTAAAGAGTTCATCCAGCGCCAGCAGCCTGTAGAGTAATTTTTTCTTTTCTCTTGAGAAATCCACCGATAGCGAGCCGTTATGGGTGATCAATGTGAGATCCAATCGGCTGTCCGTAATTGTGAGCCTCGCTTCTGCGGCCAGCGTGCGCTGCTTATCCTGGATGCCATAGGCCTCGCGATTCCACTCTTGAAGCTCATCGCAGAGGATCAGAAGGAATGCGATCGGGTGCGTGGAGGGGCTGAGCGCGCCGAGATGAAAGGGCTTTTTCTGCATCATATTCTTATAGCAGTTGTGCAGAAGAATAGCGCTGGCGCTATCCAGAACAGGCCAGAAAAAATACTCCGGCTTGTAGTTCGCCGATTGGATCAGATAACCGTACCATTTTAATACAATGATGGCACTGTAATAGCCGTGATCGACAAATCCGAATTTCGCCATCACGTGGACAAAATCATCCAGCGCGTATTTGACAGCCTTCAAGTCAATGTCAAGGGAGGTATGGATTCTATGCGCCAGTAGATCCACGGGCTTGAGCGTATCGATATATACGCTGTCCTCATAACGGTCAAAATAGCAGCGCGTAAATTCACGCTTGGGAATCACTTCGGAAATGCGGTTAAGCCTGTCAAAATTGGCAAATGAAAGCTGGACATTAACAAGTTCGCCTTCGTCCTCCACGGCTGTGGTAAAATCGATAAATTTATTGATCTGCCGTCCAACGATTTCCACGGGATAGCCTACGTCGTGAAACAGCGAGGCCAGCCCCCAGCGGTAAAAGAACTCCTCGTTTTTTGTACTGTAGGCATGGGGATAGTCGTCTGCGCCCAGTATGATTTTGCGAAAAGCGGCGCGGTAATGGGTATTCTGCGCATGAACGCAAAGGCCGAGAATAAAAACATTGACGGAATGAATGTAGTGATCGCGTTGCTTATCAATAAGGAGCGCGGCGTTTTCTTCGTAGCTTTTCAGCACATCCAGCAGGTCGATAAAAGGATTTGATGCTCCGGGTAGCCTGATCCGATAGCTGTCGAAAAATGTGCGGTAAACCGCAAACGCGGTCTCTTTTGTTTCATGCTTTAGAAACTCGAATATAGCCTGACGCATGAATATTTTGTAGCAGTGGCCGCGCTTCACGTCCTCAAAAACCTCAAGCTCGTTAAAAAATCGTTCGACATATTTGCTCATATCATTCATTTGCTTACCCTCCAACTATATCTACCGAACCTAATGCCGCGACAGGATCATTATTATATAATATAGCGCTTTCTGCAATGCCAGAGGGGTGTGATGTCTTCGCACTGGAACAATAAGTAACCAATACCTCATCCACTTTGGATGCTGCAGTCATTTGTCCGCCAAGTAATTCTACAGTCCGATGTTTGCTTTTTTCATATGCCGTCCTTGCAGCAGATCGCGGATGCCATACAGTATTCGAAAGCCGGGCTGTTGCGTTATTTCCCTAGCAAGGAGGCTATCTACCGCGCCGCTATCGCAGCAGCACATGATCAAGCACTCTATCAATAAATAAAAGAGGCCATCCCGTTATGAGTTCCGATATTATAAAACCAAGGAATCAATATGAAATTTCCGTTTTTTGCTATCTGCTTTTAACCACACCGTACAGCTGCAGCCTCCGGAGGGGTCGTTTCTGAAGCGGACGCGGCCCCCGTGGACCGCCACAATACGCTTCACAATGCGAAGCCCCAACCCATGACCCAAAGATGCTTCGGGAAGCGTATTCCGGTTTAAAAGCGCCAACTGCTCATCAGAAAAGCCTGTTCCGTCATCCTGAACAGTCAGCCGGAGCAGTTTTCTTTCCGCGCATAATTCAATCCGAATCGAACAGCCTTGCGGGTTGTGGTGTACACTGTTGCCAATCAGATTATTAAGCAGGCGAACCAGCAGCGCCCTGTCGCCGCGCAGCTGCAAAGCTACGGCGGCAGGGTCGATTTCTACCTCAACAGGGTATTTTTCATCCAGGTCGGCATTCAGAAAATCCGCCGCCGCTTCGCGGACAAGCGCAGCCATGGAAAGACGTTCGGTTTGCAGCGGCTCCATGGCGTATTCCAGACGACTTACAAGATTCAGGTCGGCAATAAGCAAACGCATTTCTTCTCCCTTGCGGCGGATAATACCTGCTTGCTGCCTTTGCTTATCCGGCAGAGCACCTCCGTTCTCCAGGCTCGCGGCATAGCCGAGCACCACCGAAAGCGGTGTCCGGATATCGTGAGAAACTCCCGATATCCATTCGGCGCGTGCCGCGTCCCTGTTTTTGTGCCAGCGTCCCGTCATCCGCACGGATACGGTCAGAATTACAAGAAAATTACACACCAGAGCCACCCCAAACCAAACGGGCCAGAAATAAAGTTGTGCAACCGGCATTTCCAGCGGATATTTCCAGGCCGAATCCTTAGGTGCGCCCAGTACAAACAGGCCGTCTTCCACACCCCATACCTTGACCGGATAATCGTTAAGATACCAGCGGGAAAAAACGGCCACATCGGAAAGGGTATACTGCTCCGCTACTTCTACAGGTTTTTCATACGCCCATACGACCTTTCCCGTTTCATCGGAAATAAGCATGGCCCAATAGTCGTTTGCCGCGAGAGCATCCATTATTTCTTCAGGAAGCATGTAGCCGCCGTTGGTATGCCCCAGTGCCTCGGCGTATGGGGAGACCCGCGGCTCACTTCCTTTATCTGAAAGAGTAACGACCGCATAGGAAAATAGCCCGATGTTCACCACCAAACCTACCGCTAAAATAGCCGCCAGCAAGGCTGCCAGCCGCAATGCGCTGTGCAGTGCGCGTTTGGGCTTCATGGCGCCTTCGCCTCCTTCAGCAGCCGGTATCCCAGACCGCGCACCGTGATAAGCCAGCGCGGGTGGGAAGGATCAGCTTCGATCTTTTCCCGCAGGCGGCGTATGTGTACCATCAACGTGTTATCATAGCCGATGTTCTCGTCATTCCACGCCGCCAAACACAGGCTGTCCATCGTGACGATATGGCCACGGTTTTCGTTCAACTTGGAAAGCAATGCGTATTCCTTTGCGGTCAGTATCTTTTCTTCTCCGTTTCCCGTCACGGCGCCACTGCTCATATCCACCGTCACGCCGCCAAGAAGAATCCGTTCCGGCGAAGAGGGCTCGGTCATATAGGTACGGCGCAGGACAGCCTGAAGGCGAAGCGTCAGCTCCCGAGGCAGAAATGGTTTTGTGATATAATCATCCGCGCCAAGGCCCAGCCCCCGCAGACGCGCCTCGTCCTCGTCCCGCGCGGAAAGAAACAGTACCGGGACGTCCGCCTGCCGCCGCAGCTGCGAAAACAGTCCAAAACCGTCGCCGTCCGGAAGCATCACATCCAACAGCACTGCCTGCGGCGCAAAATCCTGTGCGACGGTCAAAGCATCCGCCGCAGTGAGCACGGTCCTGATCTGATCAAATCCTTCCTGCCGCAGCAGGGTATCCAGCATGGCCAGCACTTCCGGCTCGTCATCCACCAGAAGCAGCCGCGCTTCGTGTATATCCTGCACAGTACCCGCTCCTTTCTGCCGTTTATGCTTCTATTATAATAGTCTGCTGTTGCGCCGCTGCGGAAAAACTGAAAATTTAAGGTAAATGTAAGCCTGTCGTCAGCGACATGTAAGGCGGGCGCGGTATCCTGTGGAGGAAAACAGGAAGGAGATCTGCTATGGACTATTGTATTACTACCGACCGCCTTACCAAGCGCTATGGACAGGAAGTTTCCGTAAACCGTATCGGTCTTGCCGTTCCCATCGGAACGGTATACGGCTTTCTTGGCCCGAACGGCGCGGGCAAGACCACGACAATGAAGATGCTGCTGGGACTTGTGCATCCCACCGAGGGAGATATCTGCGTGCTGGGACAGAACGTAAACGAGAAGAACCGCTTGTCCGTCCTTCGAAATGTGGGCTCCCTCATCGACTCGCCCAGCTATTACGGCCATCTTACGGCCCGGGAGAATCTGGAGATCGTGCGTTCGCTGCGTGGCCTGCCCAAGGGAGAAATTGATGCGGCTCTGGACACGGTACGACTGACCGGGACTGGCAATAAACAGGCTTCGAAATTTTCTCTGGGCATGAAGCAGCGACTTGGAATCGCCGCCGCGCTGATGGGCAGGCCAAAGCTGATGATTCTGGATGAACCCACAAACGGCCTCGACCCCGCCGGGATACAGGAAATGCGGGAGCTGATTAAATCTCTCCCTGCTCAGTATGGCATGACGGTAATGGTATCAAGTCATCTTCTGTCTGAGATCGGCCAGATTGCCGACCATGTGGGCATCATCCGAAAAGGCGAGCTTGTGTTTCAGGACACCCTTGCGTCTCTGCATGCCAAAAGCAGCCGCCATCTGGCGCTGCGCACCAGCGACAACGAGCGGGCCGCAACGCTTCTGCCGAATTCCAAAGGCACGGACGGCTGGCTTACACTGCCGCAGCTTACGGACGAACAGGCGGCAGAGGCAAGCCTTTTACTGGCGCAAAACGGCATAGGGATTATGCGCATGGAACAGCGCGAAAAGAGCCTTGAGGACATCTTTCTGGAGATGACCGGAACGGAGGCGGCTTTATGAACATGCTGCGGCTTGAATTCTATAAGGCCCGTCGCAAGCATTACTGGCTCATTGTTGCGGCTATGAGCGGGATGCAGGCGTTGTGGCTTATATGGGCCTTTCGGCGCATCGATGCCCGCGACCTTGTCCAGGGGTACCTGGAGAGTCTGTACCAGTTTACCATGCTTAATTCCATTGTGCTGCCCGTGATGACCGCGGTGCTTGTCTCCAGACTGTGTGACATCGAACACAAGGGCAGCGCCCTGAAGGTACTGTTTACGATGCAACCCTCCGGCACGCTGTTCGACGCGAAGTTTCTCTGCGCGGGCATTCATCTTGCAGCGGCAGTGGGGTTCCAGATAGCGGTCATTTTGCTGATGGGACACGTCAAAGGCTTCGGTTCCCCAACGCCGACCGCGGACTTCGTCTTGTATTTCGGCTCACAGCTGTTGTGCAGCTTGTTCCTGGCGCTGTTTCTTCAAATCCTTGCGCTGCGGCACGTCAACCAGTTCATCCCGCTGGCCGCGGGGCTCATCACAGGCTTTCTCGGCCTGATGGCGATGTTCTTTCCGGCGTGGGTCATGCGGCTGGTGCCCAGCGCCTATTACGGTTTGCTTTCCACGGTGCACATGGACTGGGACCGGGCCGCGGGCATCGTGACGTATTACCGGGCGCCGTTCCCGGTCGCGGACTGTGCGCTGCTCACCGCCGCCCTCGTGATTTTATATTGGTTTGGCCGCAAAAGTTTTGTTAAAAGGGAGGTGTAAGCCGTGCTGTTCACTGTCGTAAAAATTGAAATCCTAAAGCTGCGCCGCGCGCCGGTATGGATCGCCTTTTTCACACTGCCGCTTCTGGCGGCTGTTATGGGCACCTTTAACTATCTTCAGAACATCAGTATCCTCACAAAAGAATGGTACAGCTTATGGACGCAGCACACAATCTTTTCCAGCTTCTTCTTCCTGCCGTCGCTTATCGGCGTGCTGTGCGCTTATCAATGGCGGCTGGAACATCGGGAAAACAATTGGAACAGCCTGATGACCCTTCCGGTTTCGGCGCAGAGTATTTTCACGGGAAAGCTCATCGTTTCAGCGGGACTGGTCCTTCTGACGCAGACGCTCACCGGCGCGCTGTTCATTGCCTGCGGGAAATATGCGGGATTGCCGGGCGCGGTGCCTTCCGACTTACCACGCTGGCTTCTTCTGGGTGCGTGCGCGGGCCTATCCATCGCGTCGGTGCAACTGGCCCTCTCAATGATCGTCAAAAGCTTTGCCATCCCCGTGGGGATCGCACTGATGGGAGGCATCCTGGGGCTTGTCATGGCGAGTTCGGGATGGGGACTTTTCTGCCCCTATTCCTTGCTGGCACTCGGTATGAATGCCAACGGCAGCGGGTACCTGACGGCCGGAGATACCCTTCCATTTTTTGTTTCCTGCGCTGTGTTTACACTATTGCCGACGCTGTTCGCCGTGTGGTGGCTAAAAAAGAAAGATGTCTGATTGTCATGAGATTTTGAGCAAGAAGCAAAACTCCCCATTGGCCTCAGCCAATGGGGAGGGTCAATCAAGACATATTGGAGTGGCTGGCCCTTCCATTATGTCTTGATTGGCGATAAACAGAAATTTATTAAGCCTTCAACATTGAGCAAAGAACGACTTCAGCAATTCAACATACTTTTTAGGATGCACTAAACTCAATTCGCCATGTCTCATTGCCGGTGCGATGTAAAGCTCGCTGTCTTTGATGGCTTCGTGCAACCGTTGGGCAGATTTTTTCATAACTCCAATTTCATTTTCTCCGATAATAATCAAAACCTTTGATTGGGTATCCTCAATGCTGTTTTTTAAGTTATAATTACCGTTACTCAATGTTATATTGATCAGCGATTGCTTTGATATTTTCAGACTATCTCGATAATACTTTTCAAACATATCGTCAGGAACACAAAGCGTTTTTGCCTGCAGTTTGGAAAACCACCTGCTCTTAACCAATCCATATAAAAGTTTATATGCCGGAATAGTCATAGCCGCAGTTCCTTTGATTGGATATACCAATGCACTTTCAATAATGGCATATTGTGCAATATCTGCTCTTTGAGATAAGACCTCTGTTATTATTTGTGCACCGATTGACAATCCACCAACTGCGAATACTTTACCATTATAGTTTGCATCAATATAATCGATAAGTTTTTCAGCGGAATCCTGGATGCTTACAAATTCCTCATCGCCATTCTCGCCATGGCCATCAATGATAGGGGTAACTATATGAAATTCAGATTGTAGATGTTCAACGACACTTTGCAGGGACCAAGAAGAAAGGCCGCCGCCATGCATCAAAATAATTGTGGGCATTTGTTTGTTTGCAGTTCCTTCGAATATCATTTTTAATATCCTTTCGCAGGGTATAACTCTTCCTGACAAATTCCTGTTCGCAGGGTGCTTTTAGTCATATAATTCACCCGAATTTCAATTTATATTATATATACAGAAAAAACGGAAGCAGCATTGCTTTACAATCGGTTGCTTCCAGAACAGCGTTTCGCAGCCAATATTTATCTCAAGGTTAATGATATGACGCGGCTCGAAAATCACCTGAGAGCGGGATGGGTTGTTGGCTTGTCTTGCTATCGCAATATACACGTCATCAGCTCGTTTAAGCCAATCTGTTAAAAAGGCTGTTTTCCCATAACCTAGAAAGCGCTGCTTTTGAGTCTTTTGAAATTTAAATAAGGAAACGCATATACTTCCATAAAATATGCCACAGTATATAGTACGTAACCCTCATTGAGATAAAATCGTATCGCTTAAAACTTGAGACTTTTGGAAAGAACCTCCATGCTTTGGTGCAAAGATGATGTGAATACAGATTCCAGAAAGCTTATTGCAACATACGTGAAGATGATTACTGGAAGCAATGGTGGAGGTGATATAAGTGAGTAACCAAATTGAGAAAAAACATATCCGTGTCAATGGCGTCGGTATAACATGCTATTGCGCCGGAGACGGTAACGATACGATCGTACTATTGCATGGCGCTGGTGTGGATTCAGCAATGCTTTCCTGGGCCGAGGTGATCCCGTTGCTATCCAGCCGATATCAAGTCATCGCGCCGGATCTGCCGGGATATGGAGCAAGCGACCGGATAAACGGCGAATATACATTGGCATTTTATACAGATATCGTCAAGGGCATCATCGAAACATTTGGGGGTAAACCCGTTATCCTAATCGGGCTGTCCTTAGGAGGCGGTATATGCCTGAATATGGCGCTAATATATCCGGAGCTTATTAGGGTTCTTGTGCCGGTTAACGCCTGGGGATTATTTGAAAAATTGCCATGGCATCGGCCAATTCATTGGTTTGTTCGTTCAAAGTTCAACGACAATTTGTACGCATGGACGAACAAATATCCATCCATTATCAGATTCTCCTTAAAATACAATTTATTTGGCGACAAATCAAAGGTGAGCGAAGATTTGGTCGCTGAAATACATAAAGCCATGCTGGAGCCTGATGCAGGAAAGCCATTCATCTCCTTTCAGAGAAGCGAGATTACGCCTGCGGGCTTCACGACAGATTTGTTTGGGAGGCTTGAAGAAATAAGTGCCCCCACATTGCTTATACACGGCTCTCTTGACAAAGCCGTTCCTGTAAAAGGCGCTCATCTTGCCAGCAAGGGGATTCCCGATTGTGAGATATATTTAATGGAAGGATGTAAGCATTGGCCTCAAAAAGAACGTCCGGAAGAGTTCGCAAATGCCCTACAATCGTATCTTGAGAGAAAATTATAAATAAGAAGCTTTTTGGAACCATGCGTTGAACGCGTCGTTTTCATTAACAAAAACGGGGAGGTGCATTTCCGATAAAGGATTGCATTCGGCAAAATTTGTACCTTGCTAAAATACTCCTAAATGCAAGAGGGGGATGCAATTTTTTTGCCTTGCAGGCTTGAAGTAAGCAATCATAGCCATTTCGAGTTGGCCGCGCTATGCCGCGAGGTTTCAATGAGAAGGCAGTAATTACCCAAAACCCCGTTTTACGGGATCTTTCAGACATAGGTACGATGAAAGCCACCCCTAATAGGTGGCTTTCATTATATCAAAAGATGTCCTTTTCTTTGAGAAGTTAGGTAAATATAGATGCCGCATTCATATTCGCGGTGGCATCGCCGCCTTTTATAGAAGTTAAAACCGGCGTTCTGCAATTATGCCGAAAACACCTATTTCGTAATAGTCGCCATTGTACGCTGCGAATTTGATTCGTCATTTTGGCAGCCTTCTGATCTCTTCCACTAGGCGGTCCGCTTCCGCATTCATATCGTAAAATTCCACGCTCCGAATCTTCCATTCGCCGCCGGTATAGTGATATATCGTGTGCAGATAAGTCAGATCGTTCGGCAGCACGGCCGCGATCATTTCTGTCGTGACAAGCTCGGGCAGATAAGAGCCGGGGACGCTTTGAAGCTTCATTTCAATAAAGGAAGCCTGACAGAGTTCCTCCCCGTTCTGAAAGAGTTCCTCCCCGTAATATTGATAAGCTGATAGTTCGAGGTCGGAAAGTCTCACCGCCTTTTCGGAGCCATTTGCCGTGAGGCGCGCGGCTTGATTGCTTTCGTCAACGCTTATCTCAAACGGCGTACCGTCTGTAATTTTAGATACATCGACTTTTTTAAGGATCCCGTCCCATAAGCTGTAAAGCTCATAATGCTGGCTGCCGATGGTGCTCGCCGTATCTAGCGACACGAGAAAATCAACCGAATCTGTCCCCACGATATGCCCCGCCGCAATGGAAGTTCCGACTCCAAAGCCGTATCCCTCAAAAACCGGGACGGAGACTTCCGTTTCGCCGTCCCTGTAGACAAACGTCCACTGTCTCGAATCACGCGCCGTTGCGATGAGCTCGGCGGTTTCTTTCTCTCCGTCGCCGTCCAGGTCCGCTTTCAGGGAAGATGTCGCACTGGCTTCCAATCTGGTTGCGACGCCTATATCGTACGAGTAATAGATCTTGTTCTCCCCGGACGAAGATCCGGCCGGGTTGACGCCAATCTTTTTCATGCTTTGCAGGAGCGGGATCACGTCGTTGGGCTCCCGTGCATTAATCGCGTACCATACACCGGGTTCCGCTTCCCAGGAGGCTTCCGTCATGGGCATATTACCGTTGTAAATGAAGGAAAGCATTCCCTGCGATCCGGTCAGGGCCTGCCCGCTGTCTTTTATCGCGCCTATGATCTGCCGGGCATAGTTCGCTGTGCTCGAACCACCGTCAGGATACGCGGTGACGAAAAAACGCCACCCGTCTTTTTGCCAGGTGATGGCCGTGCCGCCGGCAGCGTCCGGGTCGCCGATGTATTCTCTCCCGTTGATCTCGTCGGGCAGGCGGATGTTATTTATCGTAATATTGTCGCCGGTCCTGAACTGCGTTTCCAGCGGCTGTTCAGAAGGTTCGCCGACATTGCCGGAAAGGACGCCGTACCAATCCGCATCCGAGCGTGCCCGGCTCGTGTTCCCCAAAGGCAGTTGATAGAGCTGTATGGAAAAGCTCCCGTCTTTTACTTCAGGAGAAACGGACCACTCTTTCCCATCGCTGGGAGAAGGGAGATAAGTCGGCAATAAAACAGGGAAGTCGCAGGTCTTCACTAATTCTTCGGCTGCAGATTGCAGGGGCGCGGCGATATCGCTTATGCCGGCTTTTGTATACTGCGCCGTGTTTTCATCTATAACCGCGCTGCCTGCGTTTCCGAGCACGGCGGCGCAGCCCGTAAGCAGGAGAGCCAAAGCAAGCATCAAGGCAACTGCCCATTTGGATTTCTTTTTGTGCTGCATAATGCTGATCAGCCTTTCTTTCAGTTCTTTCTTGTCTTCGCATAAGGTTGTGGCCAGAATGCCTGACGGCAGCTTCCTGTTTGCCGAGAGCGCGAGCAGCGTGTTTCCGTAGGATTGCTTTTCATCTGCCGGCATTCCGCTTATGACCGCCTCGTCACAGGAAAGTTCGCAGGCCCGGCTGATTTCTCTGCGGATCGGCAGCATAAGCGGGTTAAACCAATGCAGCGACGTCACCGCTACGGCCAGCCATTTGTAAAGCACATCTTTCCGCCTGTAATGCATAAGCTCGTGACGCAGTATGTTCGCAAGCTCTCCGCCCTTGCCGCTGTGGACATAGGCAAGCTGAGGAAGGACGATCACCGGGCGCAGAATGCCAATGAGCATCGGCGTGGAGACATGGCTGCTGCAGGCCATGTGGAGGCGATGATTTCCGCGCATCTGTTCGAATACCGCAAGGTCGCCGCTGTGCGGTGCTGCGCAGGAGCGCCGAATGCGCCGCGAAAAGCATGTATACGCAGTACTGAACCACACCAGGCTGGCAACCGCACCCGCCAGCCATATCCAAAAAAGATTATCCCTGACCAGGTTCCATACGCTCGAAAGCCGGTGTGAATCCGCAGCCTTGTTCTGCTGCGGTGCTGCCGGGAGGGTTTGTGTATCGAAAGGAACGGCTGTCTGTCCGTCTATCTGCATGGTTCCGGTTCCCGCCGGAAGGCCGGTCTGTTCAGTCACTGTGCTGTTCACGCCTGGATTTTCCATGCCGAAGCCAAACAAGGAATCCATCATATTCACAGGCACGCTAATCGGCACAACAAGACGCAGCAGCACCAGCGCCAGTAAAGAGCCGGATACCGACAGGGAAAGGATTGTTATGAACGCATTATTCATGTTTTCCACCCGCGTTGAACAACGTGGAAAGCTCTTCAATGTCCTTCTCGTCCAGCTGACCGCCCGACACCAGCGATGCCACCAGGTTTTTTGCGCTGCCGGCAAAAATCTTTTCCACGAAAGTTCGTGTAGACCACTGATTATATTCTTCTTCTGTTACAATCGCGCTGTATACTCCACGCCTTTCCAGCTTGACGATATCTTTTGCCAACAGTCTGCGGAGCAAAGTCTTTATTGTGGAATCTTCCCACCCGCAGCGTGAGGAAAGCACACGGCGTATTTCAATGAGCGGCAGGGGGTCTCCTGACTCCCAAAGCACACGCATTACTTCAAGCTCGGAATCCTGAATTTTACTGGCAAGCTGGTTCATACTGTCTCCTCCAAAAGTTTACTCGAGTCATCTATGATTAAAGTTTACGGCAGTAGCCTATATTTGTCAAGCGTATCAAAAAAAATTTTCCTTGACCAAGCGCCTCGGCTGCATTCTCCTGCCAAACGCAAAAAACGCCGTAAAACGGCGTTTGGTGAGACTGTCCGAAAAGTAGCCCTATACATTTCCAGATGGGATAATTTATGGTATAATAAACGTGTAAAAGTCAATGATTGAAGTGATACTATGCAGTACATTCAGAAAGAATCGAGGGGGCAGATCACCTTTCTTCCAGACTGCATTGAGGACTATATCTCTGAAGATAATCCGGTCCGCGTCATTGATGCCCTTGTTGACAGTCTGGACCTTCCTGTCCTTGGGTTTACCCATGCTTCTCTTTGTGAAACAGGCAGTAAAATGGTATGGTGGCGCCCACTATGTATTATGCAGGGGAATTAGAAAGGTTACAGGTGAGATTGGCCTTAGTTTTCTTGCCTACAATCTAAAAAGAGCAATTAAATATGATAGGAACAAAGGCACTTATCGAGGGAATCCTGGCCGGATAACCTCTTTTTTTATTAAATTCTATCAAAAAACGCGAAAAGCACCGGAAGTCCGATGCTTTTCGCGCCTGAAATTTCAACGTTTTCAGACAAATTGTGAGAAGTTAGGTGAATATAGATGCCATTCCCAATAGTATTCAGCGATAAAATGTCTGGTCAGAGAGGCTGTTTTGCCTAATTAATGTCTTGACCGGAACTCCAGCTTCTTGCTGTTGTTTCTATAATGAAAGGTCTTTTATTTATAAACTATAAAAACAGGTTTCTGTCCCGGAATAGAATTAAACAACGCTGTTGGGTGTGTCATTTTATACATATGATTCCATTCGCGTATAATGGAAAGCACTTCAATCCAGCTAAACTTAGGAGCTTGATCAAGTAGCTCTAACAAACCACTATCGCTTAGTATGCTTATATGGTTGCCTGGTGGTGCGTATGGTATGCCATCAACAAACTCCCAGGTAATATAGTTTTCATCATGTGATGGATATAGCTGAAACCAACGGCATGTACAGCCAAAGCCAATTTGAGCTATGCTTGTCCCTGTAGGTGCACCAACAATAGTCGCAACGCCCAAGGCCGAAAAATAATTTGTCTGCTCAAATAGCGATGAACGAAATGTAATTGCTGAGTAAGCGGCATCGGATGAATATGTTTTAGTCCGTCTTGCAAAGCAAATTATTAGATGTAATCCCTCGAGCTTGTTTTCCAATGAAAGTTTAGTGTCATCCCTATTTCGTTGATAGAAAAAGGGATAGAAGAAAGAGCTATGGCTTTTGATCCTCTCATATAAGTCATGTAAAACGATATATTCTGCAGTTCTTTCAGTTGAAAACCCCGTGATCAAATTTACACCACCGCCAAAACCTTTCCATCCTGTATGTAAAGATACAAAAATGTAGCAGCCCTTGTGTTGACAGAAAGCTTCCTACATTGATTTCCAAGACATACCTAAAGCAAATCCATGATTTTGATTCAATCGAGTAATGGCAGCACGATTAACATCGATAAAGTTTTTAAAACTTCGAGCCTGCGCGTACACACCGCCTTTTTCGAGACGCTCAATCTCTCGTTCCGCAGTAGTTAATAGCACTTCATAGCTCTCAAATGCTTCTTTATAACTCTGCTTATTCAGAAGATATATTTGATGTTTGAGGCAGCAAAGGTAGTGTTTGAACGCATCAGTTTCGCTAAAACCAGTAGCAGATGGAGGAACAGATGATTGGAAAATTTTATTGATACTTTCATCCAAAAAATCTTTGTCCTTGGACTTCATTGACAACAGGTATCCATTATTAAAAGCCCAGTCCATAAATGATAGCTTATACTCAGAAAGTGCTTCCGGATAATAAACCCAAGTGCTTTTTCTCTTCTGCTCATCAAGGTCGACAAACCTATTAGTAAAGCTCCTAACATTTTGCCACGTTCCCGAAGCCATTGCGTCTGCTTTTAATAAAGATATCGGCAACAACTGATGGTTTCCATATCCATAAATGACCTTTTTACCGGCTATTTTTAGTGTTGCACAGATATGAAGCACATTGGAAAGCCACATGGGATTGTCAATCAAATACTTTCTATCTAAGGCTTCTGCGATGACATAGTATCCGTTGACGTCAAGTTCAAGGATTTCTTGTAATACCGGCTCAATGGTTGCCTCGCTTTGAACTAAAAAGTCTTTTGGTAAAGCAAGTGTTGTGAACACAGGCTTATCATTCATCACTTTATGTGCAGCTTCAATAAACCGTTTGGATTGGGAAATGAATCGATTGGCCCACTCCGGGTCATAATTGTTTAGAATACTTGGTAAAATATACACTTTTGTATTGGCAATATCGTTATAACGCTTTATTTCTTTAATTTGTTTGTCGATTGTAGTATCACCCGCCTGCAAATTCGTGTTGAGATTACAATCCCAGTATCCATACTGAACTAAGCGTTTCAGTTCGCTCTTGGGACAATAACATTGTGGATCAAAATAACACTCGACCCCAGCCTTTTCAAAATCTTTACTCCATGCCGTCAATTGATCGGTCGTCATGTCCCGTGGACTTAAAATGACCGACGCACCATTCCACTTTTTGGCCAAATCAAGCGTGAGAGCTTTCATTCCATGTCCAAATTGTAAGTACAATTCCATCTAATACCCACCTCCTGCTTAGATCGACAGCGTTCCTAAAACTGTATAATACCATTCCAACGCCTTTTGTGCGCTTGGGGGACGTTTGCTAACCTGTTTTTGCATCAGAGTTTGAATCAGTCCAATAAGCTGACTATCTGTATCACCCGGTATTAGATAGTCTTGGGGTGTTACAGTTGCCGTTCGATACCAGACTTCATTGAGGTCAGCTTCTTTGCCGGTGATAAACGGATGCTTTCCAAAGATAGCTTGATATATAACTACACCTATTGAAAACAAATCTGCCCTGCTGTTTATTTTAGTCTTATTATATTGAAACAACTCCGGTGCACCGTATCCAGGAGTATGCGGACCTACCGCAACAGCCGTTAGTGTCAATGAAGTAAGGTTTAAATTTCTTGCAATTCCAAAATCAATGAGGCAATAGCTGCCGTTTTTTGCACAGATAATATTGTCTGGCTTGATATCCCGATGCACAATACCGAGTGATTCGAGTTTTGCTACAACAATGAGCAAACCTTCGAACAATTTAAGGCTCTGTTGCAAATTGAGAGGGCCGCGCTTAAAAACGTCTGTCAATGTTTCGCCATCTATGTATTCTTCGAAAAGGTAATGGTGTTCTATCCCGTTATGTTGAAAAGAAGAAATCTCTTTAATCTTAGGAACACCAGGGATATCATTCTGGTTAACAATGTCTATCTCACGCTGTATCCTCTCATCCATCCTTTTGATAATTTTCAACATTACTACGCCATATGCATCAGTATCAACCAAATAAACCCATTTTTGGCCTGATTCGGGATATGTTTTTATGACTTTCAGCGAAGGATACTTTTTTATCAATTCACCAATCAACATCCATACCTCCTCAGTTGTTCAGAATTCGGCCAATGCACTCGTTCAAGTATATTGAATTATAGTTAGATGGGAATCTGTTATGGCTCGCAGGGGAATAACAAGAAAACTGCTTATCATCATAAAGATAAATCCCAATTCCAAACGAGCTAATTCTCTCAACAACATTTGAGTCTGGCTCCCGTTTTCTCTTGGACAGCACAAAACTTTCAGAGGCAAATGTTTTGTTTAAAATGGCTTGTTGCATTACTTTGTCCCACTTGCTTATCTTTGCCTCCACGGCTTCAATACGTTTTACCCCAAAGATATTGCTCCTATTACGAACAATCCAACACCCATCTTTTCGATCAACAAGTTGTGCGTCCATAAGCGCCTCTAATGACTGTAAAAGCGTTCTATACTGAATGGATAATTCTCTGACTACTCGCTGAGAGGTCACATTCCTTTTGGAAAAAATAAAATGCAGTATTTTTAAATCATTGGTAGACAGTTTGTTTCTATTATCATTCCAATTCTCATAGAATTGAGGATTATACTCAGCAAAAACTACATCCGGGTATGCATCATTAATTTTTGTTTCAATAAAAATAATTAGCTGCTTTTGAGAAGTAGCTTTAAAGCTATCTTTTCTAAAGTTTATGAATTCGCTAACCATCTCAAATTCTTGCCCCTCTGTTATGGGCCTCGAATTAATTCCTAAAAAAGTATAGTTATCGTATACCTCAATAATTTCCAACCATTACACCTGCCCCTCATTATTCGGTTTGATATACCTTAGGACATCGTTAATCTCGCAGCCAAGCACAAAGCAGATTCGAGACAACACATCAAAATCGGGACGCTTAATTTTATTATTACAATATGCATTTAATTGCGTCCTTTGAAGATTTGCTTTTTCTGCCAAGGCATTTTTACTCATTTGACGCTCTTGTAGAAGGTCAACAATCAGTATTTCAATATGCCCGTAATCGACATCTGGCATTGCATCCCCTCCGATTATAGCGGTACATCGGTAGCATATCACAACGTGCAGATAACTGCAACTGTATATTTTCACACCTGCTTTTATTTACATGTGCAAATATCTGCAGTGATTAATCCCTTTGGTGCCCAATGATGCCCAACCTTTAATATAGAGTTTTTGACATTATCCTATAAAAACGCATAAGAAGAAAAAGCAGTTTTAATCCTTCAAAGCCCCTCGAAATTGGGAGATTTAACTAACAAGCAACTAATTTATAAAAATTTCCTGTGTTGAACTTCCTCAAAAGTCTCCTTGCTTATGATCGCCTCGTGATTATTCTCCATAAGATACATCGGCAACTCACCGTTGTTTTTTACCTGTTTATGAGTCAGGCAATTTTCAACATAGCTTTTCTGGGATAATACTGTTCCGATGTATTTCTCATTGGAAAGAATCCGATCAATGGTGGAAGTACTCCATTCGGACTTTCCGGTTGCCGTTTTTATGTCGTTCTTTTCAAGGTAAGATTTAATCTTGCGGCAGCCATAGCCTTTCAGGTATAAATCATAAATAAACCGGACTATTTTGGCTTCTTCTTCAACAATAACCAATTTGCCATTTGCATCTTTTGTGTAACCGAGGAAGTTGGTATGGTTCAGTTTTACATGACCTTTTTCAAAGCTGCGTTGAATTCCCCACTTGATATTCGCACTCTTCGACTCACTTTCACTTTGAGCAACAGCTGCAGCGGCGGCAATAATTTTTCGCATTCTCCAATCAGACGAATCCAACCTCTCCATTTCAAAATAAATTGTAATACCTAGACCGAGTAGTTCATTAAAGCTCCGTAAAAAGGGAAGGGTATTCCTCCCGAAACGGCTGATGGACTTGGTGATAATATAGTCAATTTTCCTGGCTCGGCAGTCTTTCATCATCCGGTTGAATGCGGTTCTGTTATCAAAGCGCGTACCCGACGCCTGCTCAGAATAGATACCCGCAAGTACCCAGCCCTCATGATTATTGATGTAATCTGTATAATATTGAATCTGCGAATCAAGACTGGTCTGTTGTTCTTCATAAGCTGTGCTGACTCTGCAGTAAGCGGCAACCTGCAAAACTTCTTTTTTGATAGGCGGTATTTCAATAACAATATTGTTGTTCATGAAATTAGTCTCCTTTCTTTTTTGACCAATAAAAAGACATGACTGTCAAAGACCCGTCATGTCGAAGTCATATTTTTTGATTGCTAATACATAAGTAAACTACATTTTCTTGTGCGCTTTTCACAAGAAAATGTAGCTTTTAACTTGGTGGAGACGAGGGGACTCGAACCCCTGACCCCCTCGTTGCGAACGAGGTGCTCTCCCAGCTGAGCCACGCCCCCACATATTTAAGTTGCCGGTGCCTCCCTGGTGAAATGCACCATTCATATTATATAGGTCTGGCCTCGATTATACAAGGGCTGCCGGCCTATGAATACTCAAGTCGAAATTGTTTTTCAGATAAGTCTGGCCTGACTATGCAAGGCTGCTACCCCCTGAGCACTCCTTTAATTAGAATCGGCTGCAAATCTCCGGGTAAGGGCTGACTATGTCTTTAAAAAAACAGCCAGACCCTACGGTCCGGCTGCATCTTCCTTAAGATTTCTTGGATTTTTTGGTGGATTTCTTTTCTTCAGAGGGCATTACATTCTCACTTCGGGGTGATGTGAAGGTGCCTTGTTCCATGACCTTGTCTTTCTTGCCTTTTTTGGCCATCCTTTAGACCTCCTTTCATTATTAGGCTGCGATAAAGAAATAAAAATATACTATCTGCATGGGCTAATCCGGGTTGACATTATGGCAAAAAATCAGGAGTCAAGATATGTATACCGGTTTACCGGTGATTTCCGCCACGATCTCCTGCAGGCGGTTCATTTCATCTGCTGCGGGCGGCTGGACCTCTTTTAACTCATAGCGCAGATTGAGCAGCTCCCATTTGTGCACTCCCAGGGTATGATAGGCCAGCAGTTCAATTCTTTTCACCGCATTCAATGGAGCCAGGAGTCGGGCCAGAGCGATAATGTCCTTTTCGGCATCGGTGTATCCGGGCAGCACTACATAGCGGATCCAGAGCGGGGTTCCGGCGGCGTTGACGGCTTTCAGGTTGGCGAGGTTTAAATCATTGCTCTGCCCGGTCAAGTAGCGGCTCTGTGCAGTACTGATGTGCTTTATATCGGCAAGAAAGAGGTCGGTGAAGGGCAGCACTGCCTGGACCCGGCCAGGGGGCACATATAATGAAGTGTCCAGAGCGGTGTGGATACCTTCGCCGTGGCAGCGCTCGAATACCTCGCGCACAAAGCAGTGCTGCAGCAGCGGTTCGCCTCCGGAAAAGGTTAAGCCCCCGCCCGAATTTCGGTAATAACCCAGACCGCGGCGAACCAAAGCCATCAGTTCTTCGCTGCTGTGATGAACGGTTGAGGCGGAGTCTTGCTCCCAGGTGTCGGGGTTCTGGCAATACCGGCAGCGCAGGTGGCAGCCCTGCAAAAACACCACCATGCGTATGCCCGGCCCGTCAAGGGTCGAAAAGGAGTCTATGGAGTGGATTCTGCCTTGCATAATGCCTCCCGGGTCGAGTCTAAAACTTTACATACGGCCGTAAAAGGTTCGGGTAATGATCTCTTCCTGCTGCTCGCGGGTCAGTTTGATAAAGTGCACCGCATACCCGGAGACGCGAATGGTCAGGTCCGGATAGCGTTCGGGATTTTCCATGGCTTCTTTCAGGGTTTCAACCTGCAGCACATTGACATTGATATGGTGCCCGCCCTGGCCGAAATAGCCGTGCAACAAGGCCAGCAGGTTGTTGATCTGCTCCTCCCGGCTTCTTCCCAGAGCCGAGGGGACGATAGAAAATGTGAAGGATATGCCGTCGCGGGCGTAATCATAGGGCAGTTTGGCCACCGAATTGCAGGCTGCCACCGCCCCATGCTCTTCGCGGCCGTGAAGGGGATTTGCCCCCGGGGCCAGAGGCTCGCCCTTTTTGCGGCCGTCCGGGGTCGAGCCGGTATGTTTGCCGTACATAACGTTGGAAGTGATGGTCAGAATGGAAAGGGTGTGTTCCGCCTGGCGGTAGGCCCGGTACTGCTTGAGATAGCGGGCGAATTCCTTGACCAGCTCTACGGCGATGCTGTCCACCCGGTCGTCATCATTGCCGAATTTGGGGTAGTTTCCCTCGACGATGAAGTCCTCTATAAGCCCCTGCGCGTTTCGTACCGGTTTTACCCGGGCATAGCGTATGGCGCTCAATGAATCAGCCACAACCGACAAGCCGGCAATGCCAAAAGACATGAAATAATGCACCCGGCTGTCGTGCAAGGCCATTTGCACCCGTTCGTAGGCATAACGGTCATGCATGTAATGGATGGTGTTCATGGTGTGGACATATAATTCCGCCAGCCATTGCATCTGTATCTTGAAGCGGTGCATCACTTCATTGAAGTCCAGAACATCCCCGGGATAAACCCCCATCTCGACCCCCACCTGTTTCCCGGTTATTTCATCGATACCGCCGTTTATAGCGTAGAGCAGGAGTTTGGCCAGATTGCAGCGCGCACCGAAGAACTGGGTCTGTTTGCCCATCACCATAGCCGACACGCAGCAGGCGATGCCATAGTCATCCCCGTAAATAGGCCGCATCAAGTCATCATTTTCATATTGCAGGGCGCTGGTGTCGATGGAGACCTGAGCGCAGAATTCCAAAAAAGGCCGGGGCAGCTGCTGCGACCAAAGTATGGTCAGATTGGGCTCCGGGCTGGGCCCCAGGTTATACAGGGTCTGCAGTATACGATAGCTGGTCTTGGTCACCAGGGGGCGCCCGTTTACATCACAGCCGCCGATGGCTTCAGTGATCCAGTTGGGATCCCCGGCAAATAGCTGATTGTATTCCGGGGTTCGCAGGTGGCGCACCAGGCGCAGCTTGATTACCAGTTGATCGATGAGCTCCTGGGCTTGTTCTTCGTTGATAACCCCTCGCTCCAGGTCGCGCTGCAGATAAATATCCAGGAAGGTTGAGATGCGCCCCAGGCTCATAGCGGCGCCGTTTTGTTCTTTGACCGCAGCCAGGTAGGCAAAATACAGCCACTGCACGGCCTCCTGGGCGGTCCCAGCAGGTTGGGAAATGTCGTAACCGTAATCAAAGGCCATGGCCTGCATATCCTTCAGGGCTTGTATCTGATCGAACAGCTCCTCGCGCTGGCCGATGCTGCCGATATCCATGGCGGTGCTCAGCTTGTGCAGATCATGCTGCTTATCGGCTATAAGCCGCGCTACCCCGTATAAAGGCACCCGGCGATAATCGCCGATAATGCGGCCGCGCCCGTAGGCGTCGGGAAGCCCGGTGATTATCCCCACTCTTCTGGCCAGGCGCATTTCCGGGGTATAGGCGGTGAAAACCCCTTCGTTATGGGTGCGCAGATATTGATGGAATAAGTCCGCCATTTCAGGGTTGAATTTATAGCCGTAAGCTTCGCAGGCTCTGATGCTGGTGCGCAGCCCGCCGTAAACCTGGATGGCTCTTTTGAGGGGATAATCGGTCTGCAGGCCAACAATAACCTCTAGATCCTGATCGATGTACCCGGGTTTATGGCTGTTGATGGTGATCGGGGTGTCGGCATCAATATCGTAAACCCCGCCGCGTTGATACTCTTCCTTGATCAGCTGCTGACAGCGCCGCCACAATAAACGGGTCCGTTCGCTAGGACCGCTTAAAAAGGAGGCATTTCCCGAATAGGGAGTAATGTTCTTCTGCACGAAATTCCGGACATCAATATCCCTTTGCCACCAGCCCCCTATAAATCCATGCCAGGATTGCATAATTCCACCTCCACAGGCTATTGTCTTTAGTATGTTCGCCGGGGCCGGTATTTACTCGGCGAGGATCAGCTATACCTCCCGCTATAGAAGATGACCGGGGTGATTTATCGTGTTATATTTGTATAGGAAAAAACCAGGCGGGTGATTTGATGATTATTTTACAAGCTGCCGGATTAGGTAAAACCCTGGCTGGCAGGCCTATACTGGACAATATAAATATGACCTTGCAGGCAGGTGAAAAGGCGGGGCTGGTCGGCGCCAACGGCAGCGGCAAGACCACTTTGTTAAAGTGCTTAAGCGGGCAACTGGAGGCCGAGCATGGGAACGTAATGCTGGGCAAGCACCAACAGCTCGGCTTTTTGGAGCAGCTTCCCCCCCGAGACCCGGAGGAAACTATCTGGGATATAGTAATGGGCAGCTTTAGCGATTTGTTGGATATACGGCAACGCTTAAGCGAGCTGGAGCAGGCTATCAGTTCCGGCCGCGGTGATGTGGATATGCTGCTCAAACAATACAGCCTTTTGCAGGACGAATACCATGACCGCAACGGCTATGCCTGTGAGACCATGGCCCGGCGCATCCTGGCCGGCCTGGGCATTGATCCCTGCCAGTACGATCTGCGTTTGGGGGAACTGAGCGGGGGACAGAAAACCCGGCTCGATCTGGCGCGGCTACTGGCCTTAAGTCCTAACATACTGCTGCTCGATGAGCCCACCAATCATTTGGACATGAGTGCGGTGGAATGGCTGGAGGAATACCTTAACGACTATTCCGGCACGGTACTGGTGGTTTCCCATGACCGCCGTTTTCTGGACCGGGTGGTTAACAAGATCTTTGAACTGCGGGAACGCAAACTGCGTGCTTTTGAAGGCAATTATTCTGCTTATATCGTTAAGGCGGAAGCCCAAGACCAGGCTCGGTTAAAGGCTTTTGAAAAGCAGCAGGAACAGATTCGTGAAACTGAAGCCTATATTGAACGCTATCGCTCCGGCATTAAAGCCCGCCAGGCCAGGGGCCGGCAGTCACAGTTAAGCCGTTTGGAGCGCCTGCAAAGACCGGCTCAGGAAATACGGCAGCATAGCTGGAAACTGCATAGCCGGCAGGACAGCGGCGAAATAGTGATTAACCTGCAGGATGTAAGCAAATGCTATGATGGTAAGAGCTTATTCTCCGGGGTGGATTTACTGATACGGCGCGGAGAGCGGGTCGCTCTGTTGGGGCCCAACGGCTGCGGCAAAACCACTTTATTAAAGCTGATAACTGCGGAAATCACCCCCGATCAGGGCACTATCGGGCTGGGCAGCGGGGTGCGGCCCGGTTATTTTTCGCAGGGCTATGAGAACCTTCAGCATGAGCGCACCCTCTTGGAAGAAATGGTTTATGACTGTAATCTCAATCTGCAGCAGGCCCGCGATAAACTGGCTATGATGCACTTCCGGGGGGATACTGTCAACCAGCGGGTGGGAGATCTCAGCGGGGGCGAAAAAGGGCGTCTGGCCATATTGAAGTTGATTTGTTCCGGGGCCAACCTGCTGCTGCTGGATGAGCCCACCAACCACCTGGACATCTCCGGCCGCGAAGCTCTGGAAGACATGCTGGGAGGTTATGAGGGAACCCTGCTGCTGGTGAGTCATGACCGCTATTTTATCGACCGGGTTGCTGAGCGTACCCTGGTGTTTACCAATGGCAGCTTAATTGACTGTCCCGGCAATTACAGTTATTATCGGGAGAAAGTCTTTGAGCAGGGAGGAAAAGTCAACCAGTGTGTGCCGGCCGCTGCAAGCTCTCAGCAGCAATTTCGTATGCAACAAAAAGAACAGGAACGCAATAAGCGCAGGCTGGAACGGCAGGTGCAAGAGCTGGAAGAGACTATAGAGAGGCTTGAACAGCGTCAGAGCGAACTGGCAGAAATACTGGCTGATCCTGACATCTATCAAGATCAGCCCCGGACTGCTTTATATATAAAGGAACTTGAAGAAACTCAAAAAAATTTGCTGGCATCTTACCAGGAATGGACTATAGCCCAGGAATCCTGGGAAGAGCTTACGAATAACGGAGGCGACAGTAATAAATAGAACAGTAGGAGAGGCCAAAAAAGTCATCCTGGTCGGATTGCGCAGCAGCCGCAGGAGCGGGGATGATTTTGAAGGCTTCATGAGAGAATTGGCCGCCCTGGTTGAGGCGGCAGGGGGTGAGGTTTCAGGCATGCTGGTGCAGGCCCGGGAAAGGCCTGATCACCGCAGCTATATCGGCAGGGGCAAAATAAACGAACTCCTGCACCTGGTAGAGGAAACCGAAGCTGATGTGGTGGTTTTTGACGGGGAACTTACCCCCGGGCAGCTGCGCTCCCTGGACGAGCAGATCCCAATAAGGATTATGGACCGCACCAGGCTGATCCTGGATATCTTCTCCAGCCGGGCGCATTCGCTGGAAGGCAAATTGCAGGTGGAACTGGCCACCCTGGAATATCAACTGCCGCGTCTGATCGGGAAAGGCCAGGTGTTAAGCCGCACCGGCGCCGGAATCGGCACCAGAGGCCTGGGCGAACAGCAATTGGAACTTGACCGCCGGCACCTCAGACGGCGCATCAGCGACTTGAAACGGCAACTGGTCAAGGTGGAGAAGACCCGCGACTTGCACCGCAAGCAGCGCCTGCGCCGGGGTATGAAAACCATATCACTGGTGGGCTATACCAACGCTGGCAAATCCAGCCTTTTCAACGCGCTATGCCAGAAGGCTCACAGCAGCGGCCAGAATCAGGCCGAAGCTGACCAGCGTTTATTTCAGACTCTGGATACCACCACCAGGAAAATCAAGCTGGCTTCAGGACGTGAGGCTCTGCTCAGCGATACGGTAGGTTTTGTGCAGGACCTGCCCCCCCACCTGATCGCGGCTTTTCGCTCCACCCTGGAAGAGGCGGTTGCAGCCGATGTAGTTTTACATATCATCGATGTATCGGATGAGGCATATTTTGAAAAGGTGGAGGTAGTCAACCAGGTGCTGGAGGAATTGGGGGCCAAAAAGGAACAGGTCCATATGGTTTTCAACAAAGCCGACAAGGTTCCGGAGTTCGAATGGGGAAATGGCACGGTGCCGGCCATCTCTGCGCTGACCGGACAGGGAATCCCTGAACTCCTGTCATTTTTAGAACAGGTATTGTGGCCTGATTGAGTTGGTTCAAAACGGGCAAACTCCAGATTTGTGATGGAATTTCTCCGGTTGAAAATCCATAGCGTGGGGCAGGCAGGATTAATACGGATCAAACGCTTTCAGACGGTTTATCCTGCAGTAAAGATCGGTTTGAAACGAGGAATAATAAAGAATTATGGCAAAGACAAATAAAAAAATAAAATTTGTGGTGACATTAGTTGGGATTTACCTGGCCTTTTTCCTCATCGGGTCGCTTTTGGGCGGAAGATTGGGCGTGTTGAGCAATGCTCCGGGATTGGCCTGGCTGGGCGACGGACAGGTAAATATACTATTCATGGGGGTGGATGCCCGCTCTGCGGAGGTCAACTCCAGAAGCGATACCATGATTCTGGCCAGCATCGACAAACGGAGCAGCAAAGCGGTGTTGGTATGGATCCCGCGCGATACCCGCATCGCGGTTGGCAAAGGTCACGACAGGATCAATAGCGTCAATTCCTTGAAAGGGCCGGAAGCCGCCTGCCAGGCAGTGGGTGACCTGCTAGACACCAAGGTGGATTACTATGTCCTCACCAATTTCCAGGGATTTGCCAAGATCATCGATACCCTGGGCGGGGTGCACATCGATGTGGAAACCGATATGCGCCACCCTGACCCCAATCCTACCTTGAATATCAACCTTGCCAAAGGACCTCAGGTGCTCGACGGAGCGGATGCGTTACGCTATGTGCGCTACCGCGGAGGCCCTACAGCGGACATTGGCAGAACCGCGCGGCAGCAGAAGTTTATCAAAGCCGTTATCGCAGAAATGTTTACCACCAAAAACATTTTCAAGCTTCCTGAATTGGTACCGCAGCTGATAGCTCAGGTCAAGACCAATCTGCCCGCTACAGAAATAACCGCACTGGCTAATCTGGCTCAGAAGTTTAACACCGGCAATGTGGTCACCCAGACCCTGCCTGGCTATTCATTCACCGACCCTTCATCAGGGGCCAGCTACTGGCAAGCCGATGAGAAAGTAGCCCCGCGCATCATTACAGCCCTTTTTGCCGGAGAAACTTTTGCCGTAATTCAAGATCCCCCCAATTGGGTGGCTCAGCTGCCCAAGGTAAAGCCGGCTGAAGGCGAAGCCCCGGTGCTTAAAACCCCGGAAGCGGAAAAAGAACTGGAAGAGGCCGGGCAGCCTGAAGTCAATAAACCGGCGGATGGGGAAGAGGACGGCCAGGGTTCCGGGGAAAATGAAGGCAATGAGGATCCGCAAGAAAAAGATGACGAGACTGAGGGCGATCCCGACGCGGGAACAGACCCTGAAGGTAAAGACGGCGCAACCAAGCCCGGTGGCGATACTTCGGAAGATCCAGACCCTGACAGCAAGCCGGATGATAAATCCCCCAACCCCGATAAAACCGGAACCGGTTCAGATTCCGGAACGGTAAGCCCCGACCCTACCGGCAGCACAGGTTATACCAGCTGATGGATAGAGTAAAATAGTTAAATTCAGGCCACATCAAAACTGCTGCGCAGCAGCAGTTTTTGCTTGCCGGTAGCTAAAAATGCTAACCACATTATCTCCTTGTGCATACAAATAGTATATAAACCAAACGAGGAGGCTAAGAGCATGGCCACACTAGACAACCGTTATACCACCGGTCCTGTAAGTATCAGCCAAAACGGTAACAATGTCAGAGTTCTGGCGTTGAATAACGGACAGAGAGAACATCAAGCCCGGGTTATCATTTATGATCTCGAACCGGTGCCCAAAACCGTTCTGCTGGATGAAACCTTCACTATCGCACCGAAATCTCAAAACGACATCGAATTTATCGCCAATTTTAATATTTATGAAGTCCAGGTGCAAACCGACAGCTCCAGGGTCTATTTCTGGATCGGCGGACGGGCTGGAAACGAAAACCTGGTAGGCAACGTATTCCTGCACAAAGACTTAATAAAAATCTGATAAGCAGGCCGGGGGGAAGGCTGTATCCTGTAAAACAGGCCAGGTTCTTACCCCCTTAAGCCCGGTTATTGTAATTGGCTACAATCTCACCATAATAGAGCACATGATAGTCCTTGGTTTTGTATAATTTGCTGTCCAATACCGCATCAAAAGCCGCCGGGTCCATAGGATGCTTATACAAAACCCGGCATTCATAGATCAGGCCGCAGTTGTCGATAACCGGACTGGCAATGCTTCTGGCTGGTTTCGCGGCCAGGTCAAAGGCTTCGAATTTGTCGATGTCACGTCCCGATTTGCTCCCTGCGCCAGCCAGGGTTTTTTTAAGATGGCCGTCCAGAGGAACACTTACGGAAAAATCGGGAGCGTCTTTGATCAGCTCATGGGTGTATCGCGAATACCTCACCATAACCATCATAATGGGTTTATTCCAGATATAACCGATTGAGCCCCAGCCGATTGTCATGGTGTTAATCTTATCGCCAGACTTGACCGTCAGAAAAGCGCCTAATGGCAATTGCTTCAGCATATCGGCAACGCCTGTGATGTATTCGGGTTGTACCGTCATATGAGAAATCCCCTTTCAAACATTTGCTTAATTATATTCCAAGCCGGAGAACACTAAACAACTATTATATTATTTTATCATCTCAATGCCGAAGTTATGAAACAAAAAGGAGGGGTCTATACCCCTCCCGGTGTGTACGGCTTTGGCAGCATATTTATAGATCGTAGTACATCTCAAATTCCAACGGATGGGGAATGTCGTTGACCCGGCGGGATTCTTTGCGTTTATTCTCAATCCAGATTTCGATCAGGCGTTTCGGGAACACTCCGCCTTCGAGCAGGAAGGCATGGTCTTGTTCCAGGGCGTCCAGGGCTTCGTCGAGGTTCTTGGGCAGGCTTTTGATTTTGGCCTGTTCATCTGCTGAAAGTGTGTAGAGGTTTACATCATAAGGCCCGAATCCCTCTTTCACCGGGTCAATCTTATTCCTGATCCCGTCAATGCCGGCCATCAGCATAGCCGAGAAGGCCAGATAGGGATTGCAGGTAGCGTCGGAAGAGCGGAACTCGAAACGTTTGGTTTCGGGTGTCTTGGCATAAGCTGGGATGCGGATGACCGCACTGCGGTTGGAGGTGGCAAAACATATGCTCACCGGGGCTTCATAACCAGGCACCAGTCGCTTGTAAGAATTGGTGCTGGGGTTGGTAAAGGCCAGAACAGCGGGAGCGTGTTTGAGCAAGCCGCCAATGAAATAAAGGGCTTCTGCGCTCAACCCGGAATATCCCTCTTTGTCAAAGAAAATCGGTTCGCCTTTTTTGAACAAATGCATATGTACATGCAGTCCGCTGCCGGCTTCAGCAAAAAGAGGTTTGGGCATGAAAGTCGCGGATTTGCCTTCCTGGAAAGCCAGGTTCTTTATCAGGTATTTGGCCAGCATGGTCTTGTCAGCCATCTCTCGCATGCCGCCAAATTCCACTTCGATTTCTATCTGCCCGGGGCCAGCCACTTCATGGTGGTGGTATTTAACCGGAATATTGTTCTCTTCCATCAGGAGACACATGCGTGCTCTCAAATCGTAGAGGATGTCCTGCGGCGGAGTGATGTGGTAGCCCCCTTTGTGGGGAATCTTATAACCCAGATTCTCATATTCCTGGTCGCCGCTGTTCCAGATGGCCTGCTCTGCGTCTATAGTGAATCCAGCCCGTTGGGGATGGCACTCATAGGTCACATTATCAAAGACAAAGAATTCGTATTCGGGACCAATGTGCATTTCATCGGCTATCCCGGTAGAGACCATGAACTCTTCAGCTTTATAAGCGATGGCACGGGGATCCTGTGCAAAGCGATGGTTTTCCGGCTGAGCGATAACAAAAACATCTCCTATCATGCTCAGTGTCGGTACCTCGGTAAAAGGATCAAACACTGCTGTGGAGATGTCGGGTATGAAGACCATATCACTGTTTTCTATCGGAGCGAATCCATAATTAGAGCCGTCAAATCCTATCCCGTACTTAAGTGTATCGGGAGTGAACCGGCCGGTGGGGATCCCCAGGTGCCGCCACCGTCCATTCAGGTCAATCATCTTAAAATCAATCATCATGATGCCGTTTTCCGTGCAATAACTCATTACCTCTTCGTAGTTCTTAAACACTAAATAGCCCCCTTTGGCTTATAATCAACGTGCAAATTATAGCAGATAGTGGCGAATCGTAAAAGAGGTTTTATGCAGTATACAGTATATTAAATTGAGGATACGCCATATCCGATACTTAAAGCATTCCTGATCCGGTGATTAAAACTTGCTTTCAATTGTAATATATAGCCTCTTGCCCTAATACAATATACTACTCGTGAGTTTAGGTGAAGGCCGCCATCAGGCTTCTCACAGAAATTGGGGTGGAGTATATCAAACGCTTCTGGATTATCCTGCTCTCAGCTCTCGTCTTGATCAGTATTGCGGGGGCCCTCTCCGCAAAAACCATACATGACCATTATGTCAGATATAAACTGGTGCCCGCCGAGGAATTACAAGCGGCCTGTGACAACATGGCAGCCCTGACTCAATACCGCTTCAATTTAAAGTCAGGCTTTATAGTTGAACAGCGGGAGGAGGTGATAAGTCAAGTAGAGGGCGAAAAGGCCGAGGGAAATACGCATATAAAGGGGGAGATGGTAAACACACCTGTAGATATTTACTATATCGACCGTACCATCTACAATTATGATTCCTTCGCCAACAAGTGGTTGGTGATCGACAGCGACACCAGCAATTGCGAGGAGTTATTGATATCGGAGCTAAGTCCCCTCTCCAACTTCAGATTGAAATCGCTGGGTGAAGTACAGAAAATCGGATTTGAAAAAGTTGATGGTACGGAATGTCTGGTTGTCAGTTGCCAGCCCACGGTGGAAAGCCAATTGCTGGAAAGTATGTGGAAGGAATTTGACTACCAGTTCTGGGTTGATTACCACAACAATTTGATAAAGAGAGCGACTCTGACAGCGAAAAATCAACAGAATGATAATACCAGTTTACAGTTGAACGTTAATTTTTACGACTTTGACCAAAAAATCGAAATAAAGCCGCCAGTGAGCAGCTGATCATTCAGGTTTTTTAGAGGGGCAGCCCGAGCCCCTCTTTTTTAATGGCTTCAATTTGTTATCTTATATGTCCTTGGCATGGATGGAAACAAAATTGCACCGTTCCTCAGATAATTGCTATAATCCATTCATAAGGGGGGGGACAGGCATGAACTTAAATGAAGTCGAGATACTCTACAGCAAAGAACAGATTGCCGCCAGGGTGTCCGAACTAGGCCGGCAGATAGGCAAAGATTATGCCGGCGGCGATCTGCTGGTTTTAGGCATCTTAAAGGGCGCTTTTATATTTATGTCCGACTTAGTGCGGCAGATAGAAGGCGTCAACCTGCAGCTTGATTTTATGAGTGTTTCCAGCTACGGCGCCTCCAGCGAATCCTCCGGCGAGGTGCGCATCTTGAGGGATCTTGATTCATCTGTGGAAGGCAAGCACGTTCTGGTGGTGGAGGATATCATCGATACCGGACTGACCCTGGGATACATCAGAGAACTGCTTTTAAAACGGGGCGCCTTGAGTGTCAAGCTGTGCTGTTTCCTGGATAAACCATCACGGCGCAAGGGGCCGGTCACCCCGGATTACACGGGATACTCCATTCCAGACCAGTTTGTGGTCGGCTACGGACTGGATTACGCTGAACGCTACCGCTATTATCCGGCGGTTTGTATATTAAAGTCCTGGGTATATGAGAATTAGGAGTGCTTTTTTAATGGAAAGAGAAACGGTTTTGATCCTGGATTTCGGCGGACAGTATAATCAATTGATAGCGCGCCGGGTACGAGAGTTGTCGGTGTATTGCGAGATGGTCCCCTATGACATCAGCTACCGGGAAGTGATAGAAAAAAATCCGCAGGGCATCATCCTCACCGGCGGCCCGGCCAGTGTGCATGTGGAAAACGCGCCGGCCTGTGATCCCAGGATATTCGAGATGAATGTTCCCGTACTGGGGATCTGTTATGGTATGCAGCTTTTAGCCCATACCCTGGGAGGACAGGTGAGGGGCGGCAATCACCGCGAATACGGGCGTGCCCAGCTGGCAGTGACCCGGGATGATCTGCTCTTTAACGAGCTGCCTAAAGACATGCAGGTATGGATGAGCCACGGCGACTCAGTATTCACATTGCCGGAGGGCTTTGTGGAGACTGCCAGAACCGGCAATTGCCCGGTAGCTGCTATGTACCACCCGGAGAAACATTTGTATGGGGTGCAGTTTCATCCCGAAGTGAAACACACCGTCTACGGCATGGATATACTCAAAAACTTTTTATTCGCGGTGTGCGGTTTAAAAGGCGATTGGAATCTGAGCGATTTTATTGCTGAGAGTGTGGCTGATATCAAGGCCAAGGTAGGGTCAAAAAAAGTACTCTGCGCCCTGAGCGGCGGGGTGGACTCGTCAGTAGCGGCCGTACTGGTGCATCGAGCCGTAGGGGATCAACTGGTATGCGTCTTTGTCGACAACGGTCTGCTGCGTAAAGATGAGCCCCAACAGGTGATACAAACCTTCCAAGAGCAGATGCAGATGAACCTCATCTTCGCCGATGCGCAGGACAGGTTCTTGAAGCGCCTGGCCGGGGTCACCGAGCCGGAAAGAAAACGCAAGATCATCGGCGAGGAGTTCATTCGGGTTTTCGAAGAAGAAAAGAACAAACTGGGTGACATCGACTACCTGGTGCAGGGCACCATTTACCCGGACGTCATCGAAAGCGGCACCCGCACCGCCGACACCATCAAGAGCCACCATAATGTGGGCGGACTCCCTGAAGATATGGATTTCGAACTGCTGGAACCCCTGCGCTTATTGTTCAAAGACGAGGTGCGCCTGCTGGGTGAAGAATTGGGAATTCCCGCTCATATCCTGTGGCGCCAGCCTTTTCCGGGGCCGGGGCTGGGGGTCAGGGTATTGGAGGAGATCACCGCCGAGAAATTGACCATGCTGAAAGAAGCTGATGCCATAGTCAGGGAAGAAATCAGCAAAGCCGGACTGGACCGGGAGATCTGGCAGGCTTTCGCGGTTCTGCCCCCGGTGCGCAGCGTCGGCGTCATGGGCGACGAGCGCACCTATGCCCATCCCATCATCATCCGCGCCGTGGTCAGCGACGATGCCATGACCGCGGAATGGGCACGCCTGCCCTACGAGCTGTTGGACATCATGTCGCGAAGGATCGTCAACGAAGTGCGGGGCATCAATCGGGTGGTATATGACGTAACTTCCAAACCTCCGGGGACGATTGAGTGGGAGTAAAATAGTCCTTGCTTGACATTATTATGAGGGGTGTCTGCTCATAAAGCTAGCGTAAAACAGCCAACATCTATAGAGTATTAAATATAACAACACGATAACAAAAGCCGCCACGAGCCAGGTACAGATCCGAGACGGCTTTAATGCAGAAAGAGCGTGATATTCCTCTGCAGGGATACGCGCTCTATTCTATTTCAGATCCGGAAGCGGAATATGCAAAAGGCGCATAATCTCCTTCTGGGTCTCATACACTCGCTCAGCGATGAAATCGCAGAACGGTTCAGGTTTCCCTTTGTTCTGGTATTGGCGGATGGTATCGTTATATTCCGCTCGTAATACCGGCGGGATAATCGCCAGCTGGTAGCCGTCCTGGATGAGTGCAAGATTCATAATGAGACGACTCGTCCTGCCGTTCCCATCAGTAAATGGGTGGATACTTACGAATTTGATATGGAGCAGACCAGCAAAGGTCACAGGGTGATATTTCCCCCGCTCGTTTGAGATCCAGGCATCTAGTTCAGCCATGCTCCTCTCCAATTCGTCCGGGTGCGGGAACACATAATCAGTCCCGGAAACCACGACCGGCTCCTTTCGCCATGTGCCAGCGTTCTCCTCATCAATTTCCCTGTAGAACAGGCGATGCATAGCTTTTATATCTGCCGCGGAAATGCGTCGCTCCCCTATTAAGGTGAACATGAAATTATAAGCTTTTCCATGGCCAACTGTCTCGTAGAAATCCCGGAGCGGCCGGCCGGCAATCGTCAGACCATCTTCAAGTACCACCTTCGTCTCGCTGATGGTGAGGGTATTCCCCTCTATGGCATTACTCGACCAGGTGAGACCAATACGGTAATAGTCTTTCAGCTGCTCCAGCATGTGACCCTCGAAGGGACGAACCGCGCCGATAGCCGCATGGCAGCGGTCGATTTTTTCATATATTTTCATTTCATCAGCTCCCATTTACAGATTTGATTCAGGCTCTCAGAGAGCCTGGAAGCCTGCAGGGGATAAGAACCACCCTTGTTAGTATTCCACCCTCTCGCCGCTCGGCATCACAAAAGCTCCTATATATTCACAGCCTGACGCCTTGGCGATTTGCTTTAGTTCATCAACCGTGAAGCTTTCACGTTTCATTTTCTGGCTGAAGGCCTGTGGACTTTTGCCTGATAGGCGACCAAGTTCAGAGACGCTTATCCCAAGCTTAACGCAAAGAATTTTGAGCTGTTCAGATACTGACATACCACCACTCCTTATTAATATTCTCATTATAAATGGAATTGTTTAGAATATCAACGTAAGCATTTCATTATTATTGAAAAACATTAAAAAATTCATTGTTGTTACCAAACGGGAAGACGATTATGGGGTACAGCCCGCCAAGGGCCACAAGAAAATTCTACGGCTGCCGGCATTTTCATTTTTATATTTGTTGGGAAACGCCCAAAAACATGGATATAAGGGCGCGAGATAGAGTTCACTTGACGAAAACCAAGCGTTTGGCTCACGAGAACTAAAAGCAAAGGCAAAATGGAGATGTTGATACACCTCTTTTTGCATTAGCCAATTTCGATTGTGTATATTTCGCTTCTGCGATATCATGGGAAATATTACATCTTTCTAAGGGGATTCTCAAAATGAACGGAATAACAACCAAAAAGGCTGCTGAGAAATGGGGTATTACGCCTCGCCAAGTGCAACTGCTATGTGCCCGGGGCCGCATACCCGAAGCGGTTCGTTTCGGCAATGCCTGGGTAATTCCTGCTGATGCGCAAAAACCGAAAGATGGCCGAAGCGAGAAAAAGTCCAAGTAACATATCAGAATCAAAGGATAAGGGGAGAGCGGCATGATAACCGGCGAGCTGAAGAATAAAGTCGATAAACTCTGGGAGATGTTCTGGACGGGGGGCCTTACGAACC